>Ga0208259_1000001_pt1 | contig 364871 bp, 342 predicted proteins | sample CryBogCBH22May08_FD_184618 | JGI IMG/M metagenome (GOLD analysis project Ga0208259, IMG submission 184618) | Freshwater microbial communities from Crystal Bog, Wisconsin, USA - CBH22May08 (SPAdes) | ecosystem: Environmental > Aquatic > Freshwater > Lake | place: Crystal Bog, Wisconsin, USA... | reverse complement strand
CCCCAAATATCGAGCTTGTCGACGGTTCCACCACTGTCTTTGATGATCTTGAGGTATGTCTCAAGACTTGGTGCGACTGTGCGTTCTTCTAGGTCAGGATCGAGAATGACCATGATTTCATAATGACGCATGCGTTAACCCCACCTCCTCTGGACTAAAGCGGCCGTGGGATTTCCACGGCAGGAGGGTTACTGCTCCTACAGCGAAAAGGACGGGTGCCCTGAACCTGTAGGAAGGGTAAGCCTAACCTCCCGTCTGCAATAGGAGAAATTCGTCCTCATGTGCGGGCAGATCCCGTGTGGATAAGAGGATCCTCCAGGCGAAAAATAGGCTAGTCGCCACCCTCAGCAGGATTGCTCCCGCGTACCACTTGGCCGGGAGTGCGAAGTTGGCCCCGGCAAAGCCGCCGAGGTACTCCCAAATGGAGAAGTGGTAGATCGCCTCAGCTCCCTGCCAGATCCAAAAGGCTGCTCTATCTCGATTATTAACCAGAGCCATAACTCCCAATGGGGCCAACCACAATACATATTGAGGGGAGTAGACCTTATTGAGAGCGGTGAAGAGGGCGACAAAGATAAAGGCTGTTTGTGCAAGTGTCGGAGTACTTACGTTGCGAATCAGGAGTCCGACAACTACAAGAGATGCAAGAAGAAATAGCGCCATCCAGTAGACATTGATGTGTGGCGGATTGATATTAAAAATATTTATTGCCTGCCAGAAGGAACCTAGATCCGCAGGTCGATCCGAGTTCAATTTAAAAAACCGCCACCATCCCTTGGGGGTGAGGATCGCAAATGGTGCATTAATAAATGTCCAGAGCAGGACGGTCTGTAGGAGATAACGGAGACCCGCCTTGACCTCTCTCGTCTTCAAAAAGATAACCGCGATTGGGATAAGTAAAACGATAGGAAAGAATTTGGTAGCAATCGAGATCGCCAACGCGATCGAGCTCAGTAGATATCTCTTTCGATCAAACCAATAAATACTCAAGACTGCAGTTGCCACCGCCCACATATCCCAATTGATGTACGTCGATGCGATGACTGCCGGCAGCAGCGGAAGCAAATACCACTTTGCAGGATTTATTTTAGAGATCAGAATGGCGGTAAATACAAAGAGCGCGGCTAACAGCGCAATATTTAATAGAAAATAATATTTATCCGAATTTTGTCCATGCGGAGTTATGAGAGCAGTCGCCCACATAACAACTCCTGTTAGTGGTGGGTACTCAACAGAGTTTGTGGCGCTGGAATAGGGCCAAACATGATTCACTAAACCTCGTGCATCAAAGAGCGCAGGTAGATCGCTGTAGCACTCATGCACATCCACTCCAACGCCAGTCCAGTTGGTGTTGTAACAGTGATCAAACTTTGAGAATGAAAGTAAGCCAGCAAATAAGGCGAGTGCGATAACTGCCTTTGTTGTAAAGGAGAGTTTCATACTCTTTCCAGTTTATTTACTTCTTCTTTTTAGGTGAAGGAGCTGGTGTGGGTTTAGGAGTAAGAAAGGCGAGTTTAGGATCCATCGTTGGAACCGCGCTCTGCATAGGTGTTGGATCCACACCGCCAATATTCGCTGGAGGTGGGAAGTCCATTACGGGAGTGTGCGCCAACGCCTCTCGCATATATTGGTCCCAAATCTTTGCAGGGAAGGTTCCACCGGTAACGGCGTTGAGACCACCAATTCCATTAAGTGACTCTGAGGCGTTATCTCTAAAGAGTGCAACGCTGGTAGCCATTTGAGGCACAAATCCGGTGAACCAGGCGCTCGCATTATCAGTGGTGGTACCTGTCTTTCCAGCACTCGGCCTTCCCAGATCAGCTACCGCACCCGAGGCGGTTCCATATGTGGTGACGGTTTGTAGCGCCGTTGTTAAATCAGCCATTACATCGCTAGCAAATACCTGATTTGTCTGTGGTTGCGCTTGATAGAGGATTCCTCCGTTGTCGCCAATAACCTGCGAGACGATGTAAGGCTTTGCATAAATTCCTTGCGCCGCAAAGGTGGCATATGCGGAGGCGACATCAATTACATGTGGACTTGCAACACCGAGCGTGACGGAGGGTCCTGAAACCATCTGCACCGAAGTCGGGATACCCGCGCGACGTGCAACATCAATAACCTTATCGGGCCCCACCTTGATGCCAAGTGGAACGAATACGGTATTTACGGAGTTTGCAATTGCATCGAGGAGGTTGATGTTGTTGTACTGCTCGTTACCGTAGTTAAAGACTGGGTATGGACCTTGCGAGCCAGGGTCATAGAAGACTTGTGGGGATCTTCCATTCCAGACCGAATGCAGACTAATTCCAGCCTCAAGAGCAGCGACTAGTGCAAATGGTTTGAATGATGAACCTGCTTGAGTCGTCGCCTGCGTCGCGTTGTTGTACTGACTCTTCAAATAATCTTGACCGCCATACATTGCGAGTACCGCCCCGGTTCCGGGTTGAATCGAAACCAAGGCGACACGAAGGTTATTGAATGGTGACTTAGGAGTGCGCTTTGCGACGGCATCGACTGCTGCCTCTTGATCCTTCTTCACCAAAGTGGTTTTTACAACCAACCCACCTTGCAATAGCTGATCTTGAGTAAATCCAAATTGCTGTAATTGATTTTCAATCCAAGAGATTACGTAACCCTTTGGACCCGCCAAAGAGCCAGAAGCAACTCTGGGTTGAATAAATGGAAAGACTTGCTTCGCCTCTTCGGCGCGGGTAAGCCACTTAGCCTTCACCATTCCATCAAGTACGTACTTCCAGCGCGCCTGCAATCGTGCTAGATAGCTTGGTCCATTAGCTGGATCGTAATATCCAGGGGCGTTGAGAATGCTGGCTAAGACTGCAGCTTGTGAGACATTGAGTTGATCGACTGTGCGACCAAAGAAAACTTCTGAACCGGTCTGCACTCCATAAGCGCCGCGACCAAAATAAATGGTGTTGAGGTAATCTTCAAGGATCTGATCTTTAGAGAGTTGCTGTTCCAATTTAACGGCAATGACAATCTCTTTTATCTTTCGTTGAATACTCTGTTGCGGAGATAAGAAGGCGGTCTTGGCATATTGCTGCGTGATAGTTGAACCACCTTGCAAGGAGCCACCGCGAACGTCATGCCACAGCGCACGCAAAATTCCCGTTGGGCTAAAGGCGTGCTCGTTATAAAAATTGCGATCCTCGGCAGCCAATATTGCATGTCTCACATTGATCGGAATGCTCGCTAATTGGACGCTGGTGCGATCTTGCGCTCCAACTCGGCCAATCTCCGACCCATCCGCATACTCAATAACTGTGGCCTGACTATTTACATATTGATTGGGGTCAGGAATCTTGACGGTGAAGTAGGCGTAGGAAAAGAGGTAGGTCGCTATAACAAATCCCCCGCCGATCGTGAAGATCGCCCCGCGGATAAACCAGGTTCTCAGGTTTTCGCGGGTTGGTTTTTCCATGTGGAAAGGTTACCGCCCGGCGCTACGGGCGTAATCCTCATCCTCAAGAGTTCGCACCCTGCGTGGTGGTTTGCGGTATTTACCATCTCCCAACTTGAAGGAGTAGATCAGATGGTGCCAACCGCATCCCATACAGACCTCAACGATATAGACGCGGAATTCCCCGTATTGGCTCTGCATCTCTTCAATCTCCGCGGAAGTCTTAATGCGGCCTGAGTACTGACCGAGTTGATCTCCGAAGGTATATCGCAACTCGACCATCTCAGCTTTGCGGCAAACAGGACAGAGCCTTTCTACTCGCTCTCCGTGATATTTGGCAGCGCTCTTGAGATAGGGATCGGCATCGCAGGCATCTAACCCCGAGGTTGTGCCTTTGAAGAGCGCGATTAACGTAGCGCGACGCTTAAGTGAATAATCGATCGCATCACGACGACTCCATAAGGTCCCCAACATAGTTTCCAAGAATAAACCTTTATAACTAACTACGCTTGCGCGCATGAGAAAGGTTGGGATGACTAAAAACTGGCCATTTCATCCTGGGAGCAAGTTGCCCCACATCCTCACAGTACGGTGGCTTGGACAAGTGGGGGATGGAATCTTCCAATCCTCATTAGCATCCTTCGTGCTCTTCTCCCCAGAACGTCAGCCCGATGCAGTGAGCGCCGCCACCGCCTTTGCCGTCGTACTCCTGCCTTACTCGCTTGTCGGTCCTTATGCCGGAATATTTCTCGATAGATTCTCTCGCCAGAGAATTGTTCTCTTTTCGAATCTCATCCGAGCTGTTGATCTTGCTTTCATTGCGCTACTGATTAAGGCGGGCGCAACCGGCGTGCCACTCACCCTCTTGGTACTAGTGGCATTTGGAATTAATCGATTGATTCTCGCCGGGCTCTCCGCTGGCCTGCCATTGGTCGTCGAGAAAGATGAGTTGATCTCCGCAAATGCCTTGGCGGTTACCGGAGGAAGTATCGGTGTAGTCATCGGCGGCGGAATCGGAATTGGTGTAAAGAAATTATTTGATCATCACGGAAAGAGTGATCTGAGTGATGCCAAAGTAATTTTGATTGCGATGGTCTGTTACCTCTTAAGTTCCTTCTTCACGCGGAGGTTATCTCGTAAGGAGATTGGACCCGCTGATCATGAAATTCCAGTTGAAGTTCGGGGAATTCGCGAACTACAAGAAGGCTTACGCATTTTGAAGAACCATCCCGATGCTTTACGTGGAATATTTTCTACCGCGATTCAACGAGGTGGTTTAACTGGGCTCACATTGATGGGGTTATTGCTGGAGCGAAATACTTTTAACCCACCTAGCAATCCAGATGCCGGACTCGCAGGGTTTGCTTACGCTCTCGCGGTTGCTGGTGTTGGCTTTGGGGTTGGCTCCTTCATTACGCCATTCTTCGTCAATTACTTTGGGCGACACCGTTGGATACGAATAATGATGATTGCGCCATTCCCATTTCTCGTACTCATCGCCTTTCTACCTCAAGAGTGGCTACTTTTAACGACTGCCTTCTTTATTGCGACCTGCGGCCAGGCGGTAAAAGTCACCAACGATGCCCTGGTTCAATCACAAATAGCTGATGAGTTCCGCGGAAGAGTCTTTGCTTTTTATGATGTGGCGGTAAATGGCCTCATTGTTCTAGGTGCGATTGTGGCAGCGCTCATCCTGCCCACATCTGGAAAATCGGTAGCACTTCCGCTTCTTACGACCGCGGTCTTCGCATTGACCACCTTCTTATTGTTGCGAAATTCCAAGTTCTTTATTGCGCGCCCAAGCAAGTAGCTCTTCGGTAGCTAGCTCTGGTCCAAGCGGGCCGCGCTCCATGCGTAACTCGAGCAAGAAATCGTAGGCCTCACCGACAAGTCGAGAAGGTTTAATTCCTAATATCTCCATGATCTGCTGGCCATCTAAATCAGGGCGGATTCGATCTAACTCTTCTTGAGCTTTCAGTTCTGCGATCCGATTCTCTAAAGAGTCATACGTAGCGGAGAGTTGATCAGCTTTGCGCTTATTGCGCGTTGTGCAATCTGCGCGTGTAAGAACATGAAGCGAATCCAGCAAATCTCCTGCATCTCGAATGTAGCGACGGACGGCTGAGTCGGTCCACTCTCCACTTCCATATCCATGGAAACGAAGATGCAGGAAGACAAGAGTTGAAACATCATCAACAATCTTGCTCTCGAAACGCAACTCCTTAAGTCGCCGCTTTGTCATCTTCGCACCCACAACTTCATGGTGATGGAAAGAGACTCCACCTCCAGGAATTAATTCACGCGTTCGAGGTTTGCCAATGTCATGCATGAGTGCCGCTAAGCGAATCACAAGGTTAGGCCCACCTAATCGATCCTCATGGGCGATCGCCTGTTCTAGAACAGTTAGCGTGTGCTCGTAGACATCTTTATGGTGGTGATGTTCATCGATTTCCAATTTCAATTTCGGCAATTCTGGAAGGAAGTGGGAGGCTAGACCAGTTTCAACAAGTAGACGTAATCCCAATCTTGGATTGGATGACATCAGAGTCTTAACAAATTCATCTCTAATACGTTCTGCGGAAATGATCGACAGTCGATCAGACATTTCAACAATCGCTGAGATAACCGATGGGTCAACAGAGAAATCTAACTGTGCCGCAAATCGCGCAGCGCGCAACATGCGAAGTGGGTCATCAGTGAATGAAGAAGTAGCACTTCCTGGAGTTCGCAGTACCTTCTTCGCTAAATCTCCAGCGCCATCAAAGAGATCTATAAATGTCGGCTGTTCTGTCGTGAGTTCTAGCGCCATCGCATTGATAGTGAAATCTCTGCGAGAGAGATCGCCCTCGATCGTCTCTCCAAAATTCACATCCGGTTTACGCGATTGTGGGTCGTAACTCTCGCTGCGATAGGTCGTTACTTCAACAGTGACGTCGCCTTTCTTTGCAGCGATAGTTCCGAAGGCGGCACCGATCTCCCAGACGTTATCTGCCCACTTTTTGAGAATCCTGGTGCTCTCTGGTGGTCGTGCATTAGTCGTGAAATCTAAATCATTTCCAAGTCTGCCCAATATGGCATCACGCACAGGCCCCCCAACGAGAGCCAGAGTAAATCCCTCACGCTTAAAAGCCTCCGCCAAGGATGCAATCAACTCCCCGTGCAGAGCAAGGGAGCCGAGGGCTAGTTCGGCTGCGATGGCTCCTGGATTAGGCAACTGGGTACTCACAATGAGTAAGGCTAGAGCAGTACCCTTCTCTTATGACCCCGGCACCTGGTGCGGGTGGCGAAGCGAAACGGAAAAAACGTCGGAGACGGCGTCCTGCGGGCCCACACTCACCCACTGATACTTTAACTCCGGCTAAAACCGAACCTCGTACCGCCCCTGTCAAAAAAACGCCCCCCAAAAAACGCCCGGCTTATGCCAAGCGAGTGGATGAGGTTAGCGCTGGGGGATTAGTTATTGATGGCACCGGCACCAAAGGTTTACTTATAGGTCGACGTGATCTCAAAGATGCATCTCGCGAACGCTTGCTTTGGTCACTTCCCAAGGGCCATATCGAAGCTGGCGAAACACCTGAACAGGCAGCGATTCGTGAGGTCGCTGAGGAGACTGGAATTCAAAGCGAGATCTCGCGTGAGTTGGGAATTATTGATTTCTGGTTCATGGCAGGTGGAAAGCGGATTCACAAGACCGTTCACCATTATCTATGCCGAGAGGTCGGCGGTGTATTAGCGCCTCAAGTGAGTGAAGTCGATGATGTCGGTTGGTTTCCATTAGACGAGATCATCTCGTTGCTCGCATATCCAGATGAGAAGAAACTCATTGCCAAATCTGGTGACTTAAAAGTATGAAGCGGCTACTAGCTCTACTTGCTGCTCTCACCTTCACCTTTATCGCAACTCCCGTTGCTCAAGCTGGTACGACGATTTATCTCACCGAACCATCTCACCGTCAGATTAATGGGCAATTCATTGATGATGCTCTCGCCGACTCAATCAGTTTTACTGGTCGACTCGGGCAACTAGTTTTCAATCCACCTATAGGTGAACGAACCTGGGTAATTGATCCCGCACTGATAGATGATGTGACTGCAATGGCTGGTGGTTACACACTCACATCAGGTGTTGCGGGCACAGCAGAACTAGCCGCTAAGTCTTGGCTCGACCAACTCAAATTAGATGTACGAACCGACCCCATCATCCCAATGGTGTATGGCAACCCCTCGTCATATTGGGTAAGTCAACTCTCCCCTCACGAGGCCAATTACCTTCTAACCATTTCGCAGAGTCGACTTGCAACGTTGTTGGGTGTTGATGTCACGAACCCTGCGGTATACCACTCAAATTCACACTTCAGCCTAACTTCGGCCGACATAAATTCACTCAAAGATGATGCCTCCCAATTTGCGGCAACCGCTTCATATATTGATCCAACAAAGATTGATATCTCACGGCTTGCTCTTATAAGAATTCTCAATCCCGACCTCACCGACGATCGTCGCGAATATTTAATAAGAGATCTAACGGGCGCTGCGTATTCACAGATTCATTTAGTTCATCTAGGCCCTGGCAAGTTCACAGTGACATCTACTCATCAAGATCTACCTATAACTCTTACAAATGGCTTCCCATTAGATGTCAAAGTAAACCTTTATGTAATACCAACTAATTTGAAAGTTGAAGTTGGAACCCTGCCCCAGATAGTTATTCCAGCAAAATCCAAGATCCAGGTAATGGTTCCTATTACAGTTTTAACATCAGGAACCTCGGGTTTGAATGTTGAACTCACCTCCACCCATGGCAATTTATTGGGGGATTCGGTGATCTATCCGCTGCAACTCTCAGTGATTAGTCCAATAGCTACTTGGTTTACCACTGGCGCTGCCATCGTGCTCTTTGTCGCCGCTACCTTCCAAAGTATTCGCCGTATCAGGAGAAGACAGAGATGAGTGATAACTCGATTATCCGCTCGTCGGCGATCATGGCGGCAGGTACTTTCGTCTCCCGTATTACAGGACTCATTCGCGGTCTCTTGTTAGTTGCGGTGCTAGGTACAACCCTCTTGGGAGATACTTACAACGTCGCAAACACCATGCCAAATATTTTGTACAACTTGATAATTGGCGGTGCACTTACTGCGGTCTTTGTTCCACAAATGGTTCGTGCCATCCGGGAACCAGATGGTGGATCAGCATTTATCTCTCGACTTGTTACAGCTACATGTGTCGTTCTTGGAGTTCTTGTATTTGTGTCAATAGTTGCGGCACGGCTTCTGGTGCACCTCTTTGCAAGTAGTTATTCCGGTCGCCCAGAATTTAATTTGACCGTCCTCTTCATGCGCTACTGCCTACCTCAAATATTCTTTATGGGACTCTTTGCATTACTTGGTCAGGTTGCGAACGCTAAAGGAAAGTTTGGGCCCATGATGTGGGCTCCCGTCTTCAACAACGTAGTTGTCATTGGAGTCTTTGCTTACTTCCTTCATATCTCCAAAGGTTGGAAAGTTACAACTATCTCTCATGGCCAGGCGACATGGTTAGGTATCGGAACAACTGCGGGTTTTGTGGTTCAACTTGCCTGCTTAATTCCGGTTCTAAGGCAGATCAACATAAAGATTCATCCGCGTTTTGATTGGAGAGATCCTGAAATTCGCAAGTCTCTGCACTTAGCGTCATGGACTCTCGCCTTTGCAGCTATCTCACAACTTAGTTATTTAGTAACCGTTAACTTATCGACAGGTGCAGCGGTCCGTGCTTTAAAAGCTGGCATTACAACTGGCGTTGGCTATACCCCGTATGGAAATGCCATGTTGATTTTGCTCTTGCCACATTCGGTTGTGACGATCTCGATCGTTACCGCGATACTGCCCTTGCTCTCTAGTCATGCCGCTGAACAAAAGTTCCAAGAGATTCATGATGAATTGGTGCGGGCAATTCGACTGGTTGGAATCATCACCGTCCCAAGCGCCATCGCATTTCTGCTGTATGGACCCCTTATTACCCGGACCTTGTTCTTTGGAATTTCCAACAACGATGCCCGCTATTTGGGCTTAGTCCTATCTGCATTTGCCCTGGGGTTGCTTCCGCTCAGCGTTAATCTCATTGCACTCCGTGGGTTGATCGCCTTTGAAAACATCAAATTGCAGGTTCTTAGTAATGCGATCATGAACCTCATTGGTAGCCTCCTCTCCTTCCTGTTAGCCATGACCTTGCCCGCCAAATGGGTAACCGTCGGATTGGCCGCCGCTCTCGCCCTGAGTTATTACATAGGGGCATGGACATCTATCCGACTACTTCGCCGTTACAACATTGAGATCCATACCGGCGAGATCACCGGCTTTTATGCACGTTTGGCCCTTATCTACTCAGTTGTCGCTATTCCGCTCTACTTGATCATGGGGAAGATCCCGGGCGGGAATAACGCAAAACTATTGGTTGTTCTCTCAGTCAGCGGTTTGGGCTACCTTGGCATTGCCAAGGCCTTTAAGATCGCGGAAGTGGGAGCGGCCTTAGCGGTCCTTCTCAGGCGGAGACGCTCATAGGGTTTGTGGATTACCAAGGTTCAGAAAGTTAGGTGTTGACGTGAGTGAAGTTATCCACGATCTCGTGATTGTTGGTTCTGGCCCAGCTGGATATACCGCTGGAATCTATGCCTCACGTGCCCAACTCTCGCCAGTTCTCTACGAGGGTTCAGTCACCGCTGGTGGTGCACTTATGAACACAACCGAGGTCGAGAACTTCCCTGGATTTCCCGGTGGCATTATCGGTCCTGACCTTATGGACAACTTAAAAGCTCAAGCTGAAAAATTTGGTACACAACTAATCCGCGATGACATCGTTGATATGCAACTTAAAGAGGATATTAAAGTCCTAACAGATGGCAGTGGGAATGTCTTACGTGCTAAATCTGTAATTCTGGCAACAGGCTCTGCTTATAAAGAGATTGGGCTTGTCAACGAGAAGCGCTTATCTGGTCGTGGTGTCTCGTGGTGTGCGACCTGCGATGGTTTCTTCTTCCGCAATCAAGAGATCGCAGTAGTAGGTGGCGGTGACTCTGCTATGGAGGAGGCTAACTTCCTCACTCGCTTTGCCTCGAAAGTTGTTGTCATCCATCGCCGTGATTCATTACGCGCTTCAAAGATCATGGTGGAGCGAGCTAACGCCAACCCCAAGATCGAATTCTTGTGGAACACAGAGGTTATTGATGTGCTTGGTGAAGATAATGTGACCGGTCTGAAATTACGTAACACGGTAGATGGCACAGAGAGTGAGAGAGCCTTTACCGGTCTCTTCGTTGCCATTGGGCACTCCCCTCGCTCTGAACTTTTGGTAGGGCAAGTTGATCTTGATAACGAGGGATATGTGAAGGTAGAGGGTCGCTCTACTCGAACCAATCTCTCTGGAGTATTTGCATGTGGAGATCTGGTTGACCACACCTATCGCCAGGCGATTACCGCTGCGGGGTCTGGCTGCCAGGCCGCGTTAGACGCTGAAAGATTCCTTGCAGGACACTAGAATTGCGCTTCTACACTAAAACTTTTTAAAAGAATTCACTTAATTAACCGAGAGGGAAACATGAGCAACACACCACCAGTCACCGCGGCCACATTTGAAGACGTGGTTCTTAAGAGCACAACACCAGTTCTCGTCGATTTCTGGGCTGAGTGGTGCGGACCTTGTCGTGCAGTAGGACCAATCTTGGAAGAGATTGCAGCAGAACATGCTGGCAAGATCAAGATTGTAAAGCTGAATACTGATGAAGAGGCCTCAATCGCAATGAAGTACGGCATCACCTCAATTCCAACCATGAATGTCTACGTTGGTGGTCAGGTTGTAAAGAGCATTGTCGGAGCGAAGCCAAAGCCTGCGCTTCTTAAAGATCTAGAAGCCTATATTTAATAATCTCTGACTGACGAAATAGCAGATTCATGTCGCCCGATCTCACACTTGGTGGATCGGGCGATCTTGTTTTACAAGTTACTAATTACTTAACACGCCTAAACCTTTTAAACCAGGAGAGTTCCGTCTTTGATGAGAAGGTAGCGAGCGCGGTAAAAGAATTTCAACAATCTCGTGGACTGCGGGTTACTGGAATTGTTGATGCGATAACGCTTCGAGTTTTGGATGAGGCACGTTGGAAACTGGGTGATCGCGTTCTCTCCCTCGTCTCTCCATTTATGCGAGGAGATGATGTAGCTTCGCTGCAATCTCAATTGAGTGAGATGGGATTTAACTGCGGCCGAGTAGATGGAATCTTTGGAAGCGAGACCGAGTCGGCGGTTAAAGAGTTTCAAAAATCAGTTGGAGTGAAAGTTGATGGGCGATGTGGTCCAGCAACAATCATGTCGATGATGCGTTTGAAGAAGATTGTTTCGGGTGGGGCGCCAATCCAATTACGTGATGCGGCGATTCGTGCCGAGCGTGGTCCTGCACTTTCAGGAAAAGTAATAGTTATAGATCCATCACTCTCTCCTGAGATATTTGACTTAGCCCAAAGGCTAGAAGGGCGACTCATCGCGCTCGGGGTGAATGTCTTTCTGACAAGGACTATTGCATCCGCTCCACAAGAATCTGAAAGAATCGAGCTTGCTAATTCTTCGGGAGCCGATCTCGTCATCTCTCTCCATCAAGATACTTATAAGAATTCCAGTGCGCATGGTGTTGCGACCTATTACTACGGGAGCGATTCTCATGGGGTTCATTCCATTGTGGGTGAACGGTTTGCCACCTTGGCCCAACGCGAGATCTGCGCCCGTACCGATCTACTTAATTGCCGCATTCATGCCAAGACGTGGGACCTTTTAAGGCTAACCAAATCCCCAACGGTCCTCATCGAGCTGGGATATTCCACCAACCCTGGGGATGCCAAGCGAGTTGCCGATCCGCAATTTCGTGAAACAGTGGTTGAAGCTCTCATGGTCGCTATCCAACGTTTGTACCTAAGTGCCGAGAACGATGCCAAGACTGGGACGCTGCGGATCTCAGATCTTCGCCGAGCAGGACTCCGTAAATAAAGCCGCCTCTTGCAAGTGCGCATCTATGGCAGAATTGATAGATGTCCAACGAGGTAACACGATTTCGCACTGGTGAAGACCAGCAACTGACTAAGCGCTTCGCCCACCGAGCAGAGCTAATGCAAGCCAGTGAAATTCGAGCCCTCTTCGCCGTAGCCTCCCGCCCAGAAATCGTCTCACTGGCCGGTGGTATGCCCAACCTCTCCGCACTTCCCATGGAGATGATGGCCGATGTAGTCGATAAGTTGATCAAGGAGAATGGCACCGAGGCGCTCCAATATGGAAGCGGTCAAGGTCACCCAAAGCTACGGGAACAGATCTGCGATGTCATGGCTCTAGAAGGAATCAGGGCTCACCCCGACGATGTCATCGTCACTACGGGATCTCAACAAGCCCTTGATCTTATTTCTCGCATCTTTATCAATCCCGGTGATGTTGTTCTCGTTGAAGCTCCAAGTTATGTCGGAGCGCTAGGTACCTTTAAGCAATACGAGGCAAATGTCGTCCATGTTGAGATGGATGAAAATGGAATGGTTCCAGATGCCCTTCGCGCCGCAATTACTGCAGTTCGCAAGACCGGACAAGAGATCAAGTTCTTGTATCTCATCCCTAACTATCAGAATCCTGCGGGCGTGCTTCTACCGGCAGATCGACGCACTGAAATTCTGGAGATCTGTGCAGCAGAGAAAATCTTTATCGTCGAAGATAACCCTTATGGCTTATTAGGGTTTGATCGTCCCTCACCCAATGCAATGCGTGCACAGGATTCCGAAAATGTTATTTATCTAGGTTCTTTCTCTAAGACAATTGCACCAGGATTCCGCGTTGGTTGGGCCCTGGTTCCACAATCACTGAAAGAGAAGTTAGTTATTGCGGCAGAGAGTTCAATCTTGTGTCCATCAAACTTCACACAGCTCTCCATTAGCGGCTATTTGGCTGACCAACCTTGGCGCGATCAAATCGCATCTTTCTGCAAGCTCTACAAAGTGCGTCGAGATGCCATGTTAGAAAGTTTAGAGACATACTTCCCAGAGGGTGCGAGCTGGACCAAACCTGGTGGAGGTTTTTATGTTTGGGTTACTCTGCCACCAGAGATTGATACAACTGCGCTAATGCCGAAGGCAATCGTTGCGAAGGTTGCATACGTTCCAGGAACCGCTTTCTATGCCGATGGTTTTGGAAGTTGGTCGATGCGATTGTCATATTGCCATCCAACTCCGGAGAGAATTCGAGAGGGCGTTAAGGCGCTGGGTGGTGTAATTCGTACCGAGATGGAAAATCGCGCGATTATTTAATTTCTACCGCAGAATTTGGGTAATTCGCTGTAAATCTTCTTCGTCTGCAAATTCAATGGTGATCTTGCCTTTGGATTTGCCTAATTCGATCGTCACTCGGGTATCTAACTTGTTTGCCAAAATATCGCTTAAATCCTTATGGTGATGGTTTTCAGCGTTGCTGCGCTTTGCCTTTTCACCCTTTCGCTTTCCATCGCTCATCGCAACTATTTCTTCAACAGCGCGAACGCTTAAACCCTCAGAGACGATGCGATGTGCCAAGTTCTCAATCTCCGAAGCATCGGTGAGAGAGAGCAAAGCCCTAGCATGGCCGGCAGAGAGCACACCCGCAGCTACCTTGCGTTGTACTGATGCTGGAAGATTGAGAAGACGTAAAGTATTTGTAATTACCGGCCTGGACTTACCAACCTTTACCGCTAACTCCTCATGGGTATATTCAAAATCATTGAGAAGATTTTGGTATGCAGCAGCTTCTTCAAGTGGATTTAACTGACTGCGATGAATGTTCTCCAAGAGAGCTTCTCGTAGCATCTCATTATCTTTAGATGCGCGAAGAATTACAGGAATAGTTTTTAGTCCAGCAAGTTTTGATGCGCGAAGTCGACGCTCTCCCATGATCAATTCGTAGTTACCATCTGGAAGTTCGCGTACAACCGGAGGTTGCATAACTCCGACTTCCTTAATAGAGGCAGCTAATTCTTGAAGTGCTTCTTCATCAAAATATGTTCTGGGTTGTTTGCTATTTGGAAGAACAGAGTTGATATCGACTTCGAGAGCGGTACCTGCAACAATTCCAGTGCTATTTGTTACCTCTCCGATTGTTGTAGTGGGAATCAACGCATCTAATCCGCGTCCCAAGCCGCCTTTACGTGGTGCACTCATGCCGCTGATCCTCTCCGTGCAATCTCTCGTGCTGCACCCATGTAGGCAATAGCACCAGGAGATGTGGCGTCATATGTCATAACTGTTTGATTAAATGATGGAGCCTCTGAAACGCGAACTGCGCGAGGAATTGGAATATCGATCAACTCATTTGGGAAGTGTCGACGAACATCATCTGCAACATCATTTGCTAGACGTGTTCGTGAATCGAACATCGTCAGCAATATTGTGCTTACACGGACGAGTGGATTGAGAGCTCTCTGAATCTTCCCCAAAGTCTCCATCAACAATGAGATTCCCTCGAGTGAGTAATACTCACATTGAATTGGAACGAGAATTTCTTCCGCTGCAGTAAGTGCGTTAATGGTGAGCAGACCTAAGCTTGGTGGGCAATCGATAATTACATAATCCAAACGATCGCCTATCGCCTCACGTTCCTTCAAATATTTATTGAGAGCCGCTTTCAAGATACTCTCGCGAGCAACAAAGGTAACCAGCGCTATCTCGGCACCTGCTAACTCGCGGTTGGCTGGGGCACATTCCAGGCTAGGAAAACCTGCAACTTTTTGTACGGTGCTAGATAAGTCGGCCTCTTCTACGAGAACCTCATACATGCCAGGAGTTTTATTTCGGTCTACGCCAAGGGCTGTACATGCATTTCCTTGTGGATCTAGGTCGATTACTAGGACTTTTAGCCCACCCATCGCCATCGCAGCAGCAATATTTACCGCTGAGGTTGTTTTTCCGACGCCACCTTTTTGATTCGCCACGGTAAAGATCCGCGTCTTAATGGGGCTGGGCATCGGCTCCTTTAGTCGACGGATTCCAACCACCTTCCGAGAGCCCCCGGTCGGTGTTTCACGTGAATCACTCATGGCTGTAGTTAAGCAGTCTTTCTGACCTCAATAACACGGGCTAACTCAAAACCGGGCAATTCGATGATCTTTAATGAGGTAGTTGAGTGCTTTTTAGCTTCAGTGGCATCAATCTCCGCCTGGGCGCTCTCCCCTTTCATAGCCAAGAGCGCCCCTTGGCTCTTTACTAGATGCCATGAGATCGTCAACAACTTCGGAAGTGGGGCAACCGCACGAGCGGTTACCACCTCAAAACTCTTCTTAACGCTCTCTGATTTTCCTCGGATGACGGTGATAGGAAGATCCAGGATAGAAATTACCTCGTTAAGGAAATCCACCCGCCGCTGCAGGGGTTCAATCAGGGTTAATGAGAGATCTGGTCGCGCCAAGGCGATAACAATTCCGGGCAACCCAGCTCCTGAGCCGATATCGACCACCTTAACTCCCTCTGGGATGAGGGTAGTTACCGGGATGCAATTGGCTATATGGCGTTCCCAGATTCGATCGCCCTCTCGAGGACCAATTAGCCCGCGCTCAATCCCCCAACTTTTAAGGAGATCGGCATATCTATCTGCCTTCTCTGGGCTCTCCTTGAAATATTGATCTAGGAGAGTTTCACGTGAAACGGTCAAGCTGGAAGGACGACCACACAGCGATTGGGCTCTTCGCCTTCAGATTCGCTTGTTAGGCCGATCTCTTGAATCGTGTCGTGGATGACCTTGCGCTCAAAGGCGTTCATTGGCTTCAACTTAATCTGCTCACCTGAGCTCTTAACCTCTTCGGCGATCTCATGGGCCAACTTGGTGAGCTCTGCCTTCTTGTTACTACGGAAGTTATCAATATCGAGCATTAACCGTGAGCGCTCACCGAGGGAGGTCTGCACCGCCAGACGGGTTAGCTCCTGCAAGGCATCTAATACCTCTCCACTATCCCCGACCAGATGGGAGAGTGCGCCGCCGGCGATAGCCAGGGAGGCACGCTCATTCTCAACATCAATATCAATATCTCCATCGAGATCTGCAATATCCAGTAATCCCTCTAGGTAATCCGCTGCTACATCGCCCTCTTCCTCTAGGCGTGCGATAAGGGACTTCTTGGGGCTCTCTGTCTCAGTCATTGTGCTGCCTTTCTGTCGGGTTTAAACCTTTTTGTCATATTTTGAGGGGATTTATGCTACTTCCGTGGCTTCTTCTTCTTTGGCTGCTGGCGTTGGCGGCTCTTCGCTGCCGCATCGCGCTCGGCCTCAGTTAAACCCTCTGGTGTTATTGATGTGCCTGAAGGGTTCGCTGGATTGGTGGCAGTGCCAGCCATACCGCGTTTGCGTTGCAACTCCTCGTAAGCAGGAGATCCTGGGGTTGGGTTTCTCTTGATGACATAGAACTGTTGTCCGAAGGTCCAGAGGTTGTTGGTCAACCAGTAAATCAAGACACCGATTGGAAAGTTAACACCGGTCACCGCAAAAATGAGTGGGAATAAATACAACATGATCTTCTGCTGTTGCAACATCATGTTGTTCGAAGGATCAACCTTTGGCATTCCCTTAATCATCAATTGACGTTGAGTAGTGAATGTTGTTGCTGACATTGCGACGATCATGATGATTGTGACGATCTTTGTTGTCGTAATGTGCGAACTAATCAAACTATCAGAGATAGGGGCGCCCAAGAATTTGGCGTCATGTGCCTTCGCTAAAAGTGTTGGAGTTAAGACACTAGGAACATATGACTTGTTATGTGCAATTCCGCTTAACACTCGGAAGAGTGCAAAGAAGATTGGTGATTGGGCGAGTAATGGAACACAAGATGCAAGTGGGTTTGTCTTATGCTCCTTGTAGAGCTTCATCATCTCTTCAGATTGCTTTTGACGGTCATCTTTGTGGCGCTTTTGAATCTCCTTCATCTTTGGTTGAAGGGCGGTCATCGCGCGCTGTGACTTAATCTGCTTTACAAATAAAGGAATGAGAATTATTCGAATAACTATTACAAGTAGGACGATCGAGAAGGTCCACTTGAGTGATTCGTGACTATCCTTACCTAAAAAGAGCCCTAAAAGGCTGTGAAATGTGACAATTACCCAAGTAACTGCGTAATAAAGCGGGTGTAAAATGGCATTCATCCCTTAGCTCCCTTTAGATGTTCGTACTCAACTCTCTTACCACCGGCGTAATCAACGCCCCCATGAGACCATGGGTTACACCGCAAAATTCTCCAAGCGCCCATCAATATCCCACGCAGACCAAATTCATTTATTGCATCGATTGTGTATTGGGAACATGATGGAAAATATTTACAACGTGGCGACATATTTGCCGAGATAAAAATTTGCCAAAATCTAATTGGTGCAATGAGAACTCTCTTCACTGCCCAACCCCAGATCTCTTGCGAACTTTTGAGATCAACTCTGCAAGATCGCTCCGATAATCTGGATGATCTTTAAGAACCCGAATCACTATCTGTGTATGTGATGGAAGCTCTGAAAGATGTTCAGCCATGGCATGTCGCAACTGACGAGCAATTCGATGCCTTGTCACGGATCCACCGACGCTCTTATTGATGATGAGCCCAACCTGCGGCGCCTTGGGCAATTGCTCATGCGTCAGGAAGTAGAGGACCAACAAATTAGAGGTCGCGCGATGCCCAGTCTTGGTAGTTCTAGAAAAATCTTGGCCTCGGCACATTCGGTTCAATGCTGGAAGCACAATTTATGCTGAGATGCGAGTGCGACCCTTTGCGCGGCGAGACGAAAGAACAGCTCGTCCTCCACGTGTGGCCATACGGGCGCGGAAGCCATGCTTCTTTGCGCGACGACGATTGTTTGGCTGATAAGTACGCTTGCTCATAAGTTCCTCTTTTTCTCCTAGCGGTTTAGGGGTTGGCACCGACTAGGGCCACAGCGGAAGGGCAAGGTTAGCCGAATTGGTGTGGATAAACCACTTGCGCTTTTGCCCACAGCCCCATAGGTTCGCGCTCTATCCACAGGTTTGGCGCCTCCTGACCCTAAAGGTTGGGTTTAGACCACAGGCTGTGGATAACTTTGGGGATAACCTCTCCAGGTAGATCTCCTTTTGGGTTTCATTATTGATCGGTATGGGGCGAGCATGGCTTTATTAGAAGAGGTAGATCTCAACACCCTTTGGGCTCTGGTGGTTGAGGCTATGGCGGCTGAATCACCGCAGCATCGGGCATTTTTAGCCCTCACCAAACCCCTTGGCCTCCTCCAGGGAGAGGGTGGAGCAACACTCCTGCTCAACACCCCCAATCAATTTGCCAAGGATTTTCTAGAGCTGCGTGTTAAATCCGCACTGAATGAAATTCTTACAAATCAACTCGGTCAAAAAATAAATATTGCTGTAACTGTTGATGAAAATCTTGAGGTTGATGAACCTCGTGATGACATTTTGGATGAGACAACACCAGAACTTCAACCAAAGAGTGGAACTGGTCGCGACTTAGGATCAAAACTTCCTCAAGAGCAATCACAACTCAATCCTCGATATGTCTTTGAAACATTCGTTATTGGAGCATCTAATCGATTTGCTCATGCAGCAGCGGTAGCTGTGGCTGAAGCACCCGCTAAGGCTTATAACCCGCTATTTATTTATGGTGAGTCAGGGTTGGGTAAAACCCACCTCCTGCACGCTATTGGCGCATATGCCAAGGAGTTATATGGCTCTGTGCGCGTTAGATATGTCTCATCTGAAGAATTTACAAATGACTTTATTAACTCAATTCGTGACGATAAAGCCTCGGTATTTCAGAGGCGGTATCGCGATCTCGATGTTCTTTTAGTTGACGATATTCAGTTCTTAGAGAATAAAGAGCGAACACAGGAAGAGTTCTTCCATACATTCAACACTTTATATAACGCTAATAAGCAGATCGTTATCTCGAGTGATCGACCACCTAAACAACTCACAACTCTTGAGGATCGACTACGTTCTCGATTTGAATGGGGTCTCATCACCGATATTCAGCCGCCGGAGCTTGAGACTCGTATCGCGATTCTCCGAAAGAAGGCGGCTCAAGATAAGTTGAATGCACCAGATGATGTTCTTGAGTACATCGCCTCCAAAATATCTTCCAATATCCGTGAGCTTGAGGGCGCTCTTATTCGGGTGACCGCCTTCGCCTCACTCAACCGCCAGCCGGTCGATATGGGCCTTGCTGAGATCGTCCTTAAGGATTTGATCCCTGACCAGGCTGGGCTAGAGATCACCTCTTCGACCATCATGGCCCAGACCGCCTCCTACTTCAGCCTTACCTTGGAAGATCTTTGTGGGACGAGCCGGAGCCGGGTTTTGGTTAATGCCCGCCAGATCGCCATGTATCTCTGCCGCGAGCTCACCGAACTCTCCCTTCCAAAGATCGGACAGACTTTTGGGGGCCGCGATCACACAACAGTTATGCATGCAGATCGGAAGATCCGCCAGTTGATGGCTGAACGGCGCTCTATTTATAACCAGGTCACTGAATTAACCACCCGGATTAGGGCTCAAGCAAAGAATTAGCGATCCACTAACCCCAATTGTGGGTAAGTTGTGGATAACTGTGGATATTTAAGGAGGTTTTGTGGGGATATTAGGGATAAATTCCTTAAATTCCTCAATAAATCTAAGGAAGAGGAGAGTTTTGATGGGTTTTCCACATAGTTGCCCACGACTGTAGAGAAGATTTATCAGCGACTGACCTGCATTTATACAGTTTTCCACAGGAAATCCCTCTGGTTACTACGAATAACTTTAAATAGATATAAAAGAGCCAAAACAATAACTAGGCGGGGCGCGCTTGTCGGGCTTAAACCTTAAACTCAGGTAGTTAAGAAAGCGGTGTGGAGATGAAGTTTTTAGTAGAGCCAACGGAGTTAGTAGACGCCGTTAATTGGGTGGCGCGCAGCCTCTCCACTCGCCCGATCAAACCTGAGCTCCTAGGCATCATGATCGATGTCGATACCTCAATCACCCTCACTGGCTCAGATTTAGAGACCTCAACCAAAGCTATTTTAAAAGCCGATATCTCAACTAAAGGAAAGGTTCTTGTCCCTGGCCGCCTCCTCGCTGAGATCGCCCGCTCCCTCCCAAATAAACCCATCACATTCACACTAGATGGCAGTCGAGTATTAGTGACAGCCGGAACTGCAAAATTCACCCTTCCTACTCTCTCTGTGAATGAGTACCCCTCACTTCCAGAACTGCCCGAGACCGCAGGCGTCATCCCTAGTGATGTATTTGCACACGCGGTAAACCAAGTCGCCATCGCTGCCGGTAAAGATGACTCACTCCCTACCCTCACCGGTGTACATATCGAAATTAATAAAAACAAAATTACCCTAGCCGCTACCGACCGCTACCGTTTAGCGGTACGTGAACTTAATTGGCAAGCCAAAAGCCCAGATATTGAAGTCAACACATTAGTTAGAGCCCGTACCCTCGCCGATGCAGCTAAATCACTCACTGCGCACTCACAAGTAACACTTGCTCTCTCACCTACAACTTCAAATGAGAGACTCATCGGATTTCTCTCAGAGTTGAAAACAATGACCTCCCGAACCCTCGATGGATCATTCCCTCCATTCCGTCACCTACTCCCAACCGAGTCAGTAGCAGAGGCAACTATTGAGGTAGGACCACTACTTGATTCAGTCCGACGCGTTGCTTTAGTAACTGATAAAACCGTTCCACTACGTCTTATCTTTAACAACAACTCACTTCAACTCGAAGCGGGAGCTGGCGAGGATGCGCAAGCCACTGAAGAGTTAGAAATTATTTATTCTGGCGAACCAATCAATATCGCCTTCAACCCACAATATTTAACAGATGGTTTGCAAGCTATCGGCACCCCATATGTTCAATTTAACTTTACTGGATCTACAAAACCAGCTGTGCTTACCGGTAAGCACGAGTTATCTGGAACGCGCGATATAAGTTATCAATACCTACTTATGCCGATGCGCTATAGCGCCTAACACGCGTGCACCTTTCACACCTCTCCCTCAAGAACTTTCGTTCTTATTCAGAGTTAAATCTACCGCTCGCTCCTGGGATAACCATCTTTCTTGGACGAAACGGCGAGGGTAAAACAAATATCGTTGAATCAATTTTATATATGGCTTTCTTATCATCACATCGAACATCTGGTGATCTCCCACTGGTAAAACTCGGTGAGAGTGCGGCTTACACCAGAGCCAAAATCCAACACCCGGATCGAGAAATGTTAGTAGAGCTTGAGATTAATGCAGAGAAGGCAAATCGGGCGCGGATTAACCAAAACCCCATAAGAAGTCAGAAAGAGCTCTTTGGGTTATTACAGTGTGTCTACTTCTCACCTGAAGATATGGATTTAGTTCGTGGAGACCCCACAGAGCGTAGAAGGTTTATTGATCAAATCCTCACACTTAGATCTCCGAGAATGGCTGGAGTTATTAGTGATTACGAGCGATCGGTACGGCAACGCAATACCTTACTTAAGACGCGTGCCAGTCTCACCTCACTGGAACCTTGGGATCAACAAGTTGCAAAGTTCGGGGCTGAAATAATTGCGGCTCGACTCTCACTTCTAACAGAGTTCAACCCGTACTTCTCCAAGATTTATGCAAATATATCTGCAGAAAAGCCAGCCCACATCACCTATAAATCTTCAATAGATAACCCAAGTGTAAATTCCCAAGAGAACTACTCTGCGCTCATTAATACAATGGCGGAACGTCGCAATCAAGAGTTGGATCGTGGTTTAACTTTAGTTGGACCTCATCGCGACGATTTAATTTTAAATCTTGGAGACCATCTCGTAAAAGGGTACGCATCCCACGGAGAGTCTTGGTCGATCGCTCTCTCTTTAAAGTTAGCAGCGTATGAATTATTAATATCTGAAGGATCCAAACCTATTCTAATTTTAGATGATGTCTTTTCAGAACTCGATGAGGAGCGTCGCACACAACTCATCTCACTCGCACAATCGGCAGAACAAACATTCATAACAGTGGCGGTTGAAGGGGATCTTCCAAAAGATCTCACCGGAACCACCTATCTTGTTAAAAATGGAAGCGTTAAATTACTTTCATGAAAGTTGATCTTGCTAAAGAGTTATATAAAACCTGGCGCGATAACTCTCGAAGAAATAGGGCAAGCAATGTTGAGGAAGCACCACGCGAAAAAATAGGCGACCCTCAACCTCTCAACAGCGTTCTTAATGAGTTGGTGGCTGCGCGAGATTGGAGCCAAGGAATTGCAGAGGGCTCCTTATTTACGGAGTGGGTAGAGGTTGTCGGTCCCGACATTGGCAACCACTCGGCACCCATCTCTCTTGTTGATGGCCTCCTCACCATCCAGGCAACCTCCTCGGCCTGGGCTACTCAACTCACCTTGATGGCCAACAACCTCCTTCAAACAATCTCCAACTCTGCCCCTGGTGCTCTTGTGGAGCAGATTGTGATTCTTCCCCCTGGTGCTCCCAGTTGGAAAAAAGGCGTGAGAACGATCCGAAATTCCCGTGGTCCTAGGGATACCTACGGCTAATCTCTAAAAGCCTGTCAGAAGTTCACCTACGCCTTTTTATGGCTGGTTCTATGCTCCATTTACGACTAGGATTCGAGGTCGTACCAGCCATATTCGCCTAAGAATTGGTTCTGGCAGTTTGGCGCTTTTTAGACCTTTTTAGGTCAGGCGCCCCGAGTTAGAGGAGGTGGGTTGTGTCTGAGAATTCATACGATGCCAGCGCCATCACCGTCCTCGAAGGCCTAGATGCGGTCCGCAAACGGCCGGGAATGTATATCGGCTCCACTGGTGAGCGCGGCCTCCACCATCTCGTCTATGAGGTAGTTGATAACTCAGTCGATGAGGCCCTGGCTGGCTACTGCGACACAATCAATGTAACCCTTATGGCTGATGGGGCGGTCCGGGTTGTGGACAATGGCCGCGGAATCCCCGTCGACCTCCACCCCATAGAAAAACGCCCAGCCCTGGAGATCGTTCTCACCGTACTTCACGCCGGTGGAAAATTTGGCGATAGCGGCTATTCAGTCTCGGGTGGATTACACGGCGTCGGTATCTCGGTCGTCAACGCTCTCTCAACAGATCTCTCGGTTGAGGTGAGACGCGATGGTTTCCATTGGTACCAGGAGTACAAGCTCGGCGTACCTCAGAGTCCGGTCCGTAAGGGTGAACCCACAACCTCGAGTGGAACAACCGTCACCTTCTGGCCATCAGCCGAAATCTTTGAGACAACTGATTTCTCATTCGAAACTCTCTCCGCTCGCTTCCGCGAGATGGCATTTTTAAATAAGGGACTCACCCTCACCCTTACAGATGAACGCCCTGGACGGGTTGATGAAGTTGGTAACAAATTAAGTGCGTCCTACCACTATGAGGGTGGAATCGTTGATTTTGTGCGCCACCTCAACTTAACCAAAGGTGAGCAACACAAGACAATCATTGCCTTTGAAGCTGAAGATAAAGCGCAGAAGATGTCGCTAGAAATTGCCATGCAATGGAACACCGGATTTTCAGAGAGCGTTTATACCTTCGCTAACACAATTAATACACAAGAGGGTGGAACTCACGAAGAAGGTTTCCGCACCGCCCTTACCTCGATCGTTAATAAATTCGGTGAAGAGTGGGGATTCATTCGCAAGAAGGAGGATCGCTTAACAGGCGATGATGTTCGTGAGGGTTTAACTGCGATCGTCTCCATCAAAATCGGAGAACCACAATTCGAAGGTCAGACCAAAACAAAGCTTGGAAATACTGAAGCTAAATCCTTTACGCAAAAAGCAATGAACGAATCACTTACAACATGGTTCGAAAAGAATCCTGGTGAGGGAAAAGATATCGTTCGCAAAAGTATTGATGCGGCTGCAGCTCGTGTTGCTGCCCGCAAAGCTCGTGACCTAAGCCGTTCACGCAAGGGACTTCTTGAGGGACGTGGGATGCCAGGAAAGTTGGCGGATTGCCAATGGACCGAACCAGAAAAATGTGAGCTTTATATTGTTGAGGGTGACTCAGCTGGTGGATCCACCAAGGGTGGCCGCGACTCGCGTTATCAAGCCGTTCTACCTATCCGTGGAAAAATTCTTAATGTGGAGAAGGCGAGAATTGATCGCGTCCTACAGAACAACGAAGTACAAGCTCTTATCACCGCGCTTGGTACTGGTATTCACGATGAATTCGACATCGCAAAATTGCGTTATCACAAGATTATTTTGATGGCCGATGCCGATGTTGATGGCCAACACATTCGCACACTTCTCCTCACTCTCTTGTTCCGTTTCATGCGCCCACTGATTGAAAATGGTTTCGTTTATCTAGCGCAACCACCACTGTATAAATTGAAGTGGGGCGGCAAAGAACCAGTTCAATATGCCTTTAGCGATCGTGAGCGTGATGGCTTTATCAAGATCGGCCTCGATGCTGGAAAGCGACTCCCTAAAGAGGATGGAATTCAACGCTTTAAAGGTCTCGGCGAGATGCCAGCTAAAGAGCTATGGGATACCACCATGGATCCAACCCACCGCATCTTGATTCAAGTAACTCTCGACGATGCCGCCGCGGCCGATGATCTCTTCTCAGTACTTATGGGTGAAGATGTTGATCTTCGTCGCTCATTTATTCAACGTAACGCCAAAGATGTTCGGTTCTTGGATATCTGATGGAAGATAGATTTCAAGAGGGCATGGAAGGCTCGAAGGTTGAAACAATCGACCTTCAAGTCGAGATGGCGCGCAGCTATCTGGATTACGCCATGTCGGTCATTGTTGGCCGCGCACTGCCGGATGTTCGCGATGGTTTAAAGCCGGTTCATCGCCGCGTCTTATATGCAATGTTCGATGCTGGTTATCGACCAGATAAGGGTTACTACAAATCATCTCGTATCGTCGGTGATGTCATGGGTAATTACCATCCTCATGGCGACGGAGCTATTTATGATGCAGTAGTTCGCTTGGCTCAATTCTGGTCACTGCGTTATCCATTAATCGATGGCAATGGAAACTTTGGTTCACCAGGAAACGATCCCGCTGCTGCAATGCGTTACACCGAGGCAAAACTCGCTCCACTCGCAATGGAGATGATGCGCGATATCGATGAAGATACCGTCAACTTTATTCCTAACTATGATGGTCGCTCTCAAGAGCCGACCGTTCTCCCATCTCGCTTCCCTAATCTCTTGGTTAATGGTTCTGCCGGTATTGCGGTTGGTATGGCAACCAATATTCCACCGCACAACCTCACTGAGATTATCGCCGCTACTGCCTGGGCACTTGAGAATCCAGATGCCTCTTCTGAAGAGACGCTGGCGAAGTTAATGACGATAGTTAAAGGTCCTGACTTTCCAACCAAGGCACTTATTGTTGGACGACAAGGTATTGAAGATGCTTACCGCACTGGGCGTGGCTCCATCATCATGCGTGCTGTTGTTGAAGTCGAAGAGATCAACAAGCGAACCTGTTTAGTTGTCACCGAACTTCCTTACCAAGTAAATCCAGATAACCTCGCATTAAAGATTGCAGAACTCGTTAAAGAGGGGCGCATCAAAGGTATTGCTGATGTGCGTGATGAGGGTAATGAGCGCCTCGGTCAACGCTTAGTAATTGTGCTTCGTAACGATGCAACCCCGAAGGTAGTTCTCAACAATCTTTACAAGCACACCCAATTACAGGATTCCTTTGGCGCAAATATGCTGGCTCTTGTTGACGGCGTTCCGCGCACTTTGCGGCTCGATGAATTTATTCGTTATTACATCGAGCACCAGGTCGAGGTCATTGTTCGTCGTACTCGTTATCGCCTGGCTGAACGCGAGAAGCGCGCTCATATTTTGCAGGGCTACCTCAAGGCCCTGGATGCACTTGATGCTGTAATTGCATTAATCCGCGCATCTAAGACTCCAGAAGAAGCACGTACCGGATTGATGCAGCTGCTTGATGTAGATGAGATCCAAGCTAACGCAATCCTTGATATGCAACTTCGTCGTATTGCGGCGTTGGAACGTCAGAAGATCAACGATGAATATGAAGCTCTCATGGCAGATATCGTTCTGCTCAACGAAATTTTAGCGAGCGAAGCAAAGCAACGTGAAATTATTAAGAGCGAACTTCTTGAGCTTGGTGAGAAGTATGCCGACGAGCGCCGCACTCAGATAGTTCTCGCTGAATCCGATCTCTCTGTTGAAGATCTCATTCCTGATCAAGAAGTTGTTGTAACCATCACCCGTAGTGGTTACTCCAAGCGCACTAAAGCCGATCTTTATCGAGCTCAACGCCGTGGCGGTAAAGGTGTGAAGGGAGCTGCGCTAAAACAAGATGACCTAGTTGATCACTTCTTTACCGCATCCACTCATGATTGGTTGCTCTTCTTTACTAATAAAGGTCGGGTATATCGCGCCAAGGTGCATGAACTTCCAGATACTGGACGAGATGCGCGCGGTCAGCATGTCGCCAACCTTTTAGCATTCAAACCCGATGAGACTATCGCCCAAGTTATCTCTCTCCGCGAATACGACCCAACGCATTACCTCGTGATCGCCACCAAGAGTGGAATGGTCAAGAAATCACCATTAATTGAGTATGACTCCCCTCGCGCCGGTGGATTGATTGCCATCAATCTCAAGGATGAAGATGAGGTGGTCTCAGCCGCACTCATAACAAATGATGATGAGATCTTGCTCGTAAGTAAGCACGGCATGTCATTACGTTTTGCTGCCGCAGAAAGTTCGATCCGCTCCATGGGTCGATCTACCTCTGGAGTTATAGGTATGAAATTCCGCGCAGATGATCAACTCCTCACCATGGCTGCGATCTCAGGTTCATCGCCAGATCAATATGTATTAACGGCTACCGATGGTGGGTATGCCAAACGCACCCCTCTTGCCGAGTACCGCGAGCAAGCCCGAGGTGGTCTTGGAGTTAAGGCTGCAAAGATTGATGAGCAATCCCGTGGAACTTTGGTGGGAGCGATGATCGTTCGTCCAAGTGATGAAATCCTTGCCATCACCTCAGGTGGAGTTGTGATCCGGACCGCGGTCGAGGAGATTCGTGAAACGAGTCGTGACACCCTCGGTGTGCGATTGGTAAATCTCGATGAGGGAACCTCGGTTGTCTCTATTACACAAGTAAAGGATGAGGTCTCTGAGGAGATTTTGGGCTAACCCCTGAAGTCGGGTAGCCTCGGTCACTCGCAAGACCCCAGATAATGGGCCTGTAGCTCAGCTTGGTTAGAGCGCTTCCCTGATAAGGAAGAGGTCGGAGGTTCAAGTCCTCCCAGGCCCACCAAAGGCAATCAACTTCAATACCTGTTTGAATGAGTTGAGGTGAAGAACATGAATAGCGATTACTTCAACTTCATGACTGTCTCCACCGGAGCAGCCGCCGCCCTAATCGGACTTTTATTTGTCTCTATCTCTTTTAGGTTTAACGAGATTTTTGGGGTTAATGGCTCACCGAACTCAAAGCGACTGGCTAGCGCTAGTTTCACAGGCCTAGCCAATGCCTTTGCCTTGTCTCTCTTTGCAATAATTCCAAAGAGTTCGATGGGAATCGCAGTGATCTTGATGTCGCTCTTTGCGATTCGAAATAGCGCGCTTCAATTGAAGGAGATTTCGGCCCATAAGGCGCGAGTAGCAATCCCCATCCTAGTTTTCTACCTTGCGGAATTTGTTGTTGGTGTAGGTTTGCTTTTCCAGAGTAGCAAATCGCACCTCTACACGTTGCTCTGCTATTTAATATTTACAAGCTTCATCATTTCTCTATCCAGGTCGTGGACCCTTTTACGCGGAGAAGAAAACTAAACAACCAAGTCGAGAGTTGGAAGATATGAAAATTGGAATTATCGGAGCTGGCAATATCGGTGGAAATCTCACACGTCGCTTAACGGCGCTCGGCCATGATGTTACGGTGGCAAACTCGCGAGGAGTTGAATCCTTGGCTGAACTTGTTGCTGAAACTGGAGCTAAAGCTGCAACCGCAGCGACCGCCGCAAATGGAGCAGATCTAGTGGTTGTAACAATCCCCGAGAAGAACATCCCAGATCTTCCTAAGGGATTTCTTGACGGAGCTAAAGAAGGTGTTGTCGTTATCGATACAGGCAACTACTACGCCCAGCGTCGTGATGGGTTGATTGCTGAGATTGAAAACGGAATAACCGAGAGCCGTTGGGTTTCTAATCAGATCGGTCACCCAGTAGTTAAAGCATTCAATGGCATCTACTCAGTCAACATCATTGAAAAGGCCCGCCCTCAAGGCGACCCTGATCGCATGGCACTTCCTGTAGCCGGTGATGATCCTGCAGCCAAGAAGGTAGTCATGGATTTAATTGAAGAGCTGGGATTTGATGCGGTTGACGCTGGCAGCATCGATGAGTCGTGGCGCCAACAACCAGGAACACCTGTCTATGGACTCGTCGGAGATATTCAGGCAGTCAAAGATGCCTTAGCCGCGGCTTCTCCAGAGCGCCTGCCGGAGTGGCGCGCATAAAGCGTCGAGAACCTTTTGCAGACCCCCAGAACTCCTTGTAATGGGGGTCGGCCCAACTGAAATTTCCTTGTTTTGGGGAGTTCAGATAAGGTACGGATTCTGAATTAAATACGGGGCCTTAGCTCAATTGGTAGAGCGCCTGCTTTGCAAGCAGGAGGTCAGGAGTTCGATCCTCCTAGGCTCCACTTACTTTTTCACACATCACTCAAAGCGGAGGCGACTGCCATGACCACAGCAACTCTTCATACCACTAAGGGCGACATTGTCATTGAGCTCTTCGACAACCACACCCCAAAGACAGTCCAGAACTTTGTTGATTTGGCTAAAAAGGATTTCTATAACGGAACAATCTTCCATCGCGTTATTGCTGGATTCATGATTCAAGGCGGATGCCCTCAGGGCACCGGCACAGGTGGACCCGGTTACAAGTTTGCAGATGAGTTCCATGGCGAACTCAACTTCGATCGCCCATACCTTCTTGCGATGGCAAACTCGGGACCAAACACCAATGGGTCACAATTCTTCATTACCGCCGCTCCAACAACCTGGCTTAACCGCAAGCACTCGATCTTCGGTGAGGTAAAAGACGAAGCATCTCAGAAAGTTGTTGATGCTATCGAGGCAACCAAGACCGGCTCAATGGATCGCCCAGTAGAGGCGATCAAGATAAATTCTGTAACTATTACTGAATAATTTCATGAAGCTCAAGAATTCATTAACAACAAATTTGATTGTTGTTATTTCAGGATTCTTTATTATTGCTAATTACGCTCCCAAAATTACGTGGGGCGGTTTGGGTCTCCAAGACAATTTGTTGCTCATCAACAAAGCAATATTTAGCGATGGCCGCATTCACGGTGTTTTTGCGGGTGAATGGTGGCGCGTATTTACGGTGGTCCTAACTCACGCTAGTTGGATTCACCTAGGAATGAACATGCTGGTCTTGTTCCAATTAGGAACCATCGTTGAACGTTTCTATGGATTAACCCGTTACGCGTTCATCCTTCTTATTTCAACGGTGGGGGCTTCATTTGCCTCCCTCTGGCTCGATCCTTCAAATCAACCGTCGGTCGGAGCCTCAGGAATGATCTTTGGACTCTTCGGAGCCATGGTCATTGCTGGAAAGAGAATGCCAGTTCAATACGGTCAAGTTCTCGGATATTTGGCACTTAACTTAGTAATTGGCTTCACCATCCCAAATGTGGACTGGCACGCCCACGTAGGCGGCCTCATTGGTGGCGGGCTGGCTGCTTTGCTCTTGCGAGCTAGGACTCCTCGGCAGCACACGTACTAGTGTTTTGAGGGGAAGAAAGTCTCTCCCGCGACGTTAGCTGCAATAGCTTCTCGCGCCGCTGTTAAGTTAGGGAGCAACCCAGCCGCGATTACTTGAACTGCAATATTTCCATACAAGGTGGCTTCAACTGGCCCTGCATGAACCGGAACACCGCAGATATCGGCGGTCAATTGATTGAGCAATCGGATCTGCGATCCTCCGCCAATAATCTGAATGGACTCTAACCGCTTTCCACTTAGCTCCATGATGGTGTCTAAAGTAGATTTATAGGCCGCCGCCAAACTCTTTAAAATGCAAAGCGTAAATTCTCCAGGCGAAGTAGGGGGATCAAGAAGGTGCTCCACGCACCACTGTCTAATTCTCTCTGGCATCCCGCCAGGAGCTATAAACCGAACGTCGTTTGGATCGATAGTGGTTGAAAAATTTGTGCCCTCTGCTAACTCAAGTAATTGAGGGATAGAAAGAGAGAGTCCTTGGGCGGCCCAGTCACGTCGGCACTCCTCCATGAGCCACATCCCCGCCACATTTTTCAATAATCTCACTGTTCCGTATGCACCCAACTCATTTGTGAGATTTGCTTCCAAAGCCTTGGAGTTGGTGATAGGAGCAGAATTTTCTATCCCGACGAGGGACCAGGTCCCACTGGAAATATAAGCTTGTCCTCCGGAATCCACCAACGGCGTTCCAGCAATTGCTGAAGCGGTGTCGTGCGAGGCACAGGCAACAACCTGGATCCCATCTAACTCCCCGTGTCCAACCACCGGTCCAATAGCAGTCCCTGGTTCGTGTAGTTGAGTGAAAATATTTCGGCGTAGCCCCGAATGTAAGATGAGATTTTCATCCCAAGACCTAGAGTTGGGGTTGAGCAGTTGTGTTGTAGATGCATTTGTAATTTCTGTGGAATACACACCGGTAAAGAGAAAATTCATCAAGTCGGGCAGAAGCAGGAAGCATCGCGCATCCCTGTAATTGGCAGTGTCACTTTCCGCAATCAATTGATAAAGGGTGTTGAATGGCAAAAATTGAATGCCTGTCGCCTCATAAATTGCTTTGCGACCTACGGCTTCAATAGTTGGTAGATAGGTTAGATCGGTTCGAGAATCGCGATAGGAGACCACGGGTTCAAGCAACCGACCAGACGAATCAATCAATCCATAGTCAACCGCCCATGAGTCAAAAGAGATCGAAATAGGGTCGCACTTAGCTTTAGCGGCAGCGATCCCTTTCACAACTTCGGAGTAAATATGAGTCCAGTCCCAACGTCGGACGGCACCATCCACAATTACTTCATGAGTAAATCGGTGCACAATTTCTAGCGAGATTGCAACTCCATCAAATCGACCAATAGCGACACGACCACTTGTGGCGCCTAAATCAACGGCGATGTAATCAGAGTTCATTCTTCTACCGTAGGAATGCAGCAGCCACGCCACCATCAACAGGAATATGTAATCCGGTCGTTAATGGAAGTTCTGAAGCGGCCAAAACGAAGACCGCTGCGGCGATATGTTCGGGAAGAACTTCTCGTTTAAGAATTGTGCGTTGGGCGTAATACTCGCCCAGCTTCTCTTCCTCAACTCCGTAAACCGCAGCGCGTTGTGCACCCCACCCACTGGCAAAGATTCCTGAGCCACGAACTACGCCGTCAGGATTCACGCCATTGACGCGAATCTGGTAACTACCTAGTTCAGCTGCAAGTAGTCGCACCTGGTGCGCCTGATCAGCCTTTGTAGCACCGTAGGCCACATTATTTGGACCTGCAAATACGGAGTTCTTAGATGAGATATAAACGATATCCCCACCCATATTTTGAGCGATCATGGCCTTAGCGCTCTCTCTAGAGACCAAGAATGAACCGCGAGCCATGACATTATGCTGAACATCCCACTCGGTTACTGATGTATCCACCAACGGCTTACTGATCGAAAGCCCCGCATTATTAACTACTAAATCAACCCCGCCGAAGGCTAAGGCGCTTTGCGCCACAGCATTTGCCACGGCTTCTTCGCTTGTTACATCAACGGATACAGCGACCGCCTTATCAGGGCCACCTAACTCCTCTGCAACTTTTACGGCTGCATCAAAATCGCGATCTGCGATTACGACACAGGCACCTTCCGCAGCAAGGCGCTCAGCCGTTGCCTTACCGATACCAGAACCACCTCCAGTAACGAGAGCGATTCGGCCCGCTAGCGCCTTTGGTTTAGGGGCACGACGAAGTTTTGCTTCCTCGAGATCCCAATATTCGATTCGAAATTTTTCGGACTCATCGATGGGGCGGTAAACCGAGACCGATTCAGCACCACGCATCACATTGATGGCGTTAATGTAGAACTCTCCAGCAACTCGGGCGGTCTGTTTATCTTTACCATACGAAAACATGCCAACTCCTGGTACCAGAATGATTAATGGATCTGCCCCACGAATCGCAGGAGACTCGGGGGTTGCATATTTTTTGTAGTAGCCCTCGTACTTTTCACGATAAAGATTATGTTCATCGTGTGCTTTTGAAATAATTTCTTCGGTCGTAGCGCTGGAATCAACATCAACAACTAACGGAGAAATTTTTGTCCGGAGAAAATGATCGGGGCACGAAGTACCCAGTGCCGCTAATCGGTCAAGCGCTTCACTCGATATAAAATCAAGAACAACTTCCGAATCATTGAAATGCCCAACCATGCGGTTATCTTGTGAAGCAATTCCGCGAAGTGATGGAGCAATAGCCGCCGCCTTTGCTAGTCGCTCTTCAGAGGGCAAAGCTGCACGAGAAGCTAAATTCTTGCCAAAGGGCGCCGCTTTACCGTTTTCAAGAAGAAACTTCTCTGCCTTCTCAATCGCTTGGCGAGACCGCGCCTCACACTCTTCTGAGGAAGTTCCCCACGTTGTGAGTCCATGTCCTCCGAGTACGCAGCCATGAGCCGATGGATTTTCCCTTGCAATTTTCGCAATATCGAGCCCAAGTTGAAATCCTGGACGGCGCCAGTCAACCCACAGAATCTCATCACCAAAACACTTCTTGGTGAGAGCTTCTCCGTCTAACGAGGTGGCCAGAGCAATAATGGAATCTGGATGAAGGTGATCAACGTGGGCGTATTCAACGAGCCCATGCATCGCCGTATCAATACTTGGCGCTGCGCCTCCCCGACCAAAAGAACAATAGTCAAAGAGAGCAACCATCTCGTCTTCGAATTCGACTCCTCGATAAACATTAACGAGGGCCCTCATCCGATCGAGGTAGAGCGCCGCAAGACCTGAGGCCTTGAGGGTTCCCAGGTCACCACCGGAACCTTTTACGTAAAGAACCTCGACTACTTCACCCGTGGATGGGTCGACAGCCTCTCCCTTAGATGAGGTATTTCCACCCGCATAATTTGTAATTTTTGGATTAGATCCCAATCGATTACTTCGCGCCAAGAGTTCTTTTACCGCTTTGTTCTCCGACATGTTGCTTATGCTCCCCAACCGGCTTGGTTTCCACCGACTCGCTCGGCGGCAATTTTCTCTGCATATCCAGAAGAAGCGTAGGCCTTCATAGGCTCGGGATTGATTCCGATACTCTCACGCCACTCGCGGATCAACGGGCGCACATCTGTGTTGTATGCGTCCATCAGAACCTCATGAGCTCCCAAGACATCACCATTTTGCTGGGCACTTCGAAGTGCGGACTGATCAACCAAAACAGCCTTGGCAACCGCCTCCTGGACATTCATAATTGATCGGATCTGACCTGGGATTTTCGCTTCAATGTTGTGGCATTGATCGAGCACAAAGGAGATCGGGGTTCCTTCATCAAATCCTCCGCCGACATTCACCTCATGCATGATTCGGAAAAGTTGGAAGGGATCCGCGGCGCCGACAATGAGATCATCGTCTGCATAGAAACGAGAGTTGAAATCGAAAGCACCGAGTTTATTGACTCGCAGCAAGTTGGCGACGATAAATTCAATGTTGGTTCCTGGTGCATGATGACCCGTATCTACGACCACCCAAGCTTTAGATCCCAATTCAAGGCAATGCATTAGCGAAGTTCCCCAGTCGGGAACATCTGTCGTGTAGAAAGACGGCTCAAAGAACTTGTATTCAAGCAAAAGACGCTGATTCTCCCCAATTTTTGCATAGGTTTTTTTGAGCGATTCAGAGAGACGCTCTTGGCGTTCACGGATACTGTCTTGACCAGGATAATTTGTTCCATCGGCGAACCAAAGCTTGAGATCTCGCGAGCCAGTGATATCCATAATATCAATGCATTCAAGGAGGTGGGAGACAGCCTTGGCACGGATTCTTTCGTCAGGATTACACACTGAACCTAATTTGTAGTCGTCATCCTGAAAAGTATTTGAATTGATCGTCCCGAGAACAACACCAAGTTCCTTTGCGTGAGCCGCTAACTTCGCGTAATCCTCAACCTTGTCCCAAGGAATGTGTAAGGCAACACTAGGAGTTGCGCCGGTGAACTTGTTGACCTGAGCGGCATCTGCAACTTTCTCATAAGGATCCCTCGGTACCCCTGGTTGACCAAAGACTTTGAACCTGGTGCCAGAATTTCCATAAGCCCAGGAAGGCGTCTCGATCTTGAGACGACTTAGTACCTCATTCACTGCACTGTGACGTGACATTGCTTCTCCCTTATTTGAAGTCTCAAACGACTATCAATTCGATATCAAGAATTTCGCTTATCGCCTTAAGTTCATTCACTCTGTGTCCAATACCTAGCGCCCAGTGGTGAGGTACGCCTGTGGCACTCCAGTCGTCGCACCACTGTCCAGGATTCTTGCCAAAATCAACGAGTGATGTGGTGTTGCCAATTCGCAGCCGTGGCCCATCGACGACTACACCCTCTGAAGCGACAAACTGATACTTACCATTGCGGCGTTGTGTTACCCCAAAGACAGTGACTGGTCCGTGAGCAACATCGAACTCAACTGAAACTCCCGCCCCGCGCTTGCCATGGTAGACACCCAAGCCACGCAGGATTGGCCTTCCGTTACTAATTGCAAGGTGGGCGGGTCCATCGTGGCCCATCTCGACAACTCCAGAATTAAAGTTAAGAGCTTGAAATTCAGTAAAGGAACCTCCTGCACCCATTCGATCTAACATGAGCATGCCAATCGAAGTGCGTAACTCATATTCACCGACAGCAGGAACTCCCTGCGCCGTCAGGAGAGAACATCCAAGTATTAACCCCGCACCTAACCGTTCATGAATTTCATCATCAAGGCCGCGGTGATAATAAGCTAAACTTGTAATGTCAAAATCTTCAACGATCTGCTCAAGTCCAACAGCTACTTTGGCAGCCCATTCTAGATCGCTCTCTCGAACGGTCTCGTGAATATCAAATATCTCCCGAGTTAATTTGAGGATCCTTGTTACTTCCTCGGGAGAGACTTTCTCAACTCGCACTCGCAAGTCATCAAACTCTATTACTTCCATGTGCCCACCGAAGTGCGTGGTCACCATTGTCATATCTGTAGAGACATCTAGCATGCCTGGATATAGGTGACCCATGATTCCATGACGCGAATTTTGAAGAATGCTCCGGATGCTTGCTGCTTGAATCCAGCTCGTTATCTTCTCCCAGGCGCGCTCCTCTCTTAAAAAACCTGAAACGGAACGAAACGGAACTCCAGCGCGCTCAAATGCATTCGCCATCTCGGGGAGCGGACAGGCACCGCAATATGCCAACCAAGCACCAGTATCAAATGAATCATGATCCATTTGCTCACTCGGTTGTAAATTGATCAAGAGGACTGGTGCATTGCTCCGCTGTGCAATTGGGACGATCATAGAAGAGGTCATATAGGTCGTGAGAAAGGTGATGATGAGGTCGCAACCTGCCTCACGCAATTTCTCTGCTGCGATTGCGCCTTCTTGAGCATCTGAAATAAAACCAACATCTACGAGTTCCAGATCTAAGGCAGAAATTCTCTCTGAAACATACTGTGCCGACTCTTTGAGTTGTGGAAGTAGATTTGGAAATTGCGGCCAATAAGTTCCAAGACCGCCCGCAACTAAGCCAACTTTTACTCTCTTATTGGGACGCCGAGCAGGAATTAGGCGCGATGTGCCAACCGGATTTAAAGTCATGACCAACCTTCTTTATTAAATCGTTTCAATAATATGGAATAGCATAATTTAACTGGCCGAGTTAGGTCAATACTCAAAGCGGGAATCTAGATAACAATTGAGCCTCATTTTGAGGAAAATAGGGGTTGAACTCCCAACTCAACCCTCCCTTCGATAATTGAAAAAAGTGCTGTATCGTTTCAATCATGTCGACAGGAATTCGCCGAGTGGCCGAAAAAGCGGGTGTCTCTCTCGGTACAGTCTCTAATGCAATAAACCGCCCCGAGATTCTTGCCCCGGAAACCCTTAAGCGGGTTCGCAAGGCAATCGATGAGTTGAAGTTCATTCCTAACGCTTCGGCCCAAACTTTGCGGGCTGGTAAAACTCGAATCCTTGGCTTAGTGGTCCCGGATATCTCCAATCCGTTCTTTACAGATCTTGCGAAAGGCGTGAATGATGCAGCTCTCTTGGCCGGATATGTAGTCATTCTTTGTAATACCGATGAAGACTCCGAAAAAGAAGATCACTACATTGATATTTTAGCTGGTCAGAATGTTCGTGGAATTTTGATAACTCCAGCGCACGAGACCAACAAGCGTCTTAATGAAATTTCTAAACGAGGAATTGGCCTAACTCTGGTCGACCGACCATCTATAGGGCTAGACACGTGTAGCGTCGAAGTAAATGATGCGCACGGCGGTCTGTTGGCCCTTGAGCACTTATATGAGCGGGGACATAGAAAAATCATGTGCCTCACTGGCGAATCTGATATTCCACAAGTTGCTGAGCGCGAGAGAGGAATGCGCGAGGCGATCTCTCGAATTCCTAAAGCCGATCGCCCGACTATCATCACTCAGAGAATTCCGATGATGACAGCAGATAGCGCTAGCACCGTGATGAGCGAGCATATTTCGGAAAAAGGTTTAAATTTCACCGCAGTTATATGCGGCAATGACCTTGTAGCTTTTGGAGCAATTCGGGCAATACGAGCAGCTGGATATTCGATTCCGGAAGATGTGAGTGTCATTGGGTATGACGATATTGATTTTGCAGCAAATGCCACCGTCCCACTCACCTCTATTGCGCAACCGAAATATCAGTTGGGATATGCAGCGGCTGAACTTGTTATATCCGAATGTGAAAATCCCGAGAAGCATGCACACCAAAAGATTCAATTCCAACCACATTTAATTGTAAGAAATTCAACAAGAAGTATTTAAGGCAAATAAAAGCGGGTTCCGAGAGAATCTCTCGGAACCCGCTTCGCAGGTTATTTTATACTTACTCTAGAAGTTGAACTTAGCGATATTCGTCTTATCGAAGACGAATGGAGGGCCAAGCACCACTGAAGGTCCAGTTCCACCCGCAGCAGGAAGAACTGTGTAAGCACCGAGACTTCCAGCTGTGAACTTGTCACCAGCAGCGCCTGTGATTACTCCCGAGGCGATATTTGCTGCTGCATAACCAGCGAGTTGTCCCAAGTTGATTGGATTCCAAAGTTCAAATTTAGCGCAAGTGCCGTCTAGCACATACTTCTTCATCTGTGATGGCAATCCAAGACCTGTAAGAGTCAGATGCTTGAGAAGACTCTTATGGGTGTCGAGATATTGAGCTGCAGTTGAAATACCGACAGTTGTTGGAGAGATAATTCCACGAAGGTTTGGATATGCGGAAAGTAGTCCCTGAAGAACTGTTAATGAGGTTGCAGGATCATCGTTTCCATATACAGTTGAAACCAACTTCATATTTGGATACTTCTTGAGTTCCTTCTTCATGTAGACGATCCATGAGTTCTGGTTTGTTGCAGTTGCTGCAGCAGACAGAATTGCAATCTGTCCCTTGCTACCAATTTCCTTGGCAAGCAAATCAACTTCGGAACTTCCGATTGTTGAAGTGACTGCCTGATTGATGAATAGGTGATTAGGGCAAGTCACATCTGAATCTGATGCGACCACAGCAATACCGGCTGCCACTGCCTGAGCAAGTGAAGGGCAAAGAGCCGTTGGATCATTACCAGCGATAACAATTCCGGCAGCATGCGCTTGAATTGCAGCCTGGATGGAAGGGATTTGTGCAGCAGCTGTGTCAGCCGTTCCGCTGCTTACAACTGAGGTGTCACCCAGGGCTTTGAGAGCTGAAGCGATTCCGCCATCTTCAAGAGTCTCGTAAGGGTTCAGGGTGTCTTTTGGAATTAGGTAGAAAGTTTGACCGCTCTTTAAAGTCCCCGCTGCCTGAGAGGCGGAGGCTCCAATGCCTGCCATGCTCGCCACCATGGCAGCGATTGCCATAAGAGGGATTGCACGATTTCTCAACTTCATGTTTGAGTTACCTTTCAACGGCTGACAGCAGTGACTATCAGCGAGTTTGGACGATCCTTTGATCGAAGTAGGCTAAGAAAACTCCCGTTATTGAAACGTGTCAATAGAATTCTAGGCTGATTTCTATTACATTTTCGTTATAGAAGCGGTAAAAGGTCGCGTCTTCGTTGACACGTTTCAATGACCGGCAATAGGCTCAGATGAATTCAGAGCCAAGTAATTTTCTAATATCGGAAATTGGAGCGCACCGTGCATCCCCATGAAGCCGTCCTCAAGGTTGAGCACGTATCAAAATCATTCGGGCTCGTGCAGGCGCTAATCGATGGTTGTGTTGAACTATTTCCAGGTGAAGCTCATGCGCTCCTTGGTGAAAATGGTGCCGGAAAATCGACCCTCGTCAAGATTCTTGCGGGCATTTATGACGTAGATGCGGGAGAGATCATTCTCAATGGAGTCCCCGTAGAAATAACAAGCCCGCTTGCCGCACGAGCCGCAGGTATTGCTGTTATTTATCAAGAGCCAACCTTATTTCCCGATCTCTCAGTCGCTGAAAATATTTTCATGGGAAGACAGCCACTGAGTGCTGGTCGAAGGATAGATAAGGCTGAGATGATCCGTCGAACCAAGAGTGTATTTGAAAGACTTGGTGTCGATATCTCAGCTACTCGCAAGGCTCGTGGTCTATCTGTTGCAGATCAACAAATTGTGGAAATTGCTAAAGCAATCTCATTTGATTCAAAGATAATCATTATGGATGAGCCAACTGCAGCATTGACCGAGGTTGAAGTTGCTCGACTATTTGAAGTTGTAAAAACTTTGCGGTCCGAGGGCTCAGCCATCATGTTCATCTCTCATCGACTTGAAGAAGTATTTGCTATGTGCCAAAGAGTCACAATCATGCGTGACGGAAATTTCGTACGAACCTCAACGATCGAAGAGATATCGCTCGATGAAATAATTTTTTCTATGGTGGGACGGGATATCGTCTCTGTTTACTCTCGGCACAATTCCGAACTTGGAGATTTGATTCTAGATGTCAAAGGGTTGACTCGCGCTGGCGTATTTAAAGACATCAATTTTCAGGTTCACTCCGGGGAGATCGTAGCTCTTGCGGGGCTAGTTGGTGCAGGCCGAACAGAAGTTGCGCGCGGGATTTTTGGAATCGATCCCATTGACGCGGGAGAGGTCACCTTTAAGGGCAAGAAATTAAAGTCGGGTTCACCTTTGGCGGCGATGAGTGCAGGTATTGGTTTTGTTCCAGAAGATCGTCGACAACAAGGCCTCGTTATGGACATGGCAATTGATAGGAATGTGGCGCTTGCCTCTATTCATGATTTAACTCGTCTTGGACTAATAAAAGGTGGATCAGAGAAATCTTTAGCTACTCGGTGGGCGAGCCAACTTCAAGTAAAATTCGGGCGTTTTTCTAATCCGGTGAAGACCCTTTCCGGTGGAAATCAACAAAAAGTAGTTCTCGCAAAGTGGTTGGCGAGAACCCCCAGCTTATTAATTATTGATGAACCTACCCGTGGAATTGATATCGGAACCAAATCCGAGGTCCACAAACTCCTTTCGGAATTAGTGTCAAAAGGAATAGGAATCTTAATGATCTCATCGGAGATGCCGGAAGTATTGGGAGTCGCTGATCGGATTTTAGTAATTCACGAAGGCAGACTTTCAGCAGAATTCTCGCGAGCTGAGGCAACCGAAGCTCTCATTATGCGAGCAGCAACGGGACAAGAAAGTGTTGTTGCATGATGGGGGCTTCAATTTATAAGAAATCAAGGAGTAGTAGTTTTCTTCTTAAAGCATTTCAGTTGCGCGAGATGGGCATCTTAATTGCAATTGTCTTAGTGTTTGGCTTAGCGCTCATTAAAAATTCCTCATTCGCAAGCACAGCAAGTATCCAACAACTTCTCTCTGGACCTTCTGTTGTCATTCTTTTGGCGGTCGGCGAAACACTCGTCATCATCACTAAGAATGTTGACCTGTCGATCGGCTCAATCTTGGGGCTTTCGGCTTATGTGGTCGGAGATCTCTTCGTTCATCACCAAGGTATGCCAATTTGGATCGCACTCTTGGCGGGAACGTTGGTTGGTTTGCTGTGCGGACTAATAAATGGCTTAATAGTTGCGTATGCCAAAGTGCCGGCATTGGTTGTAACGCTGGGAATGCTTTATATCATCCGCGGAGTTGATGCATTGCTTGTAAATGGTCGACAGATAGTTCCAAGCAGTATTCCGAACTCTTTCATTAACTTAGGGTCGAATTCGATTCTTGGAATTCCCATCCTGACGCTTATCGCGGGAGCTGCTGTTCTTATCTTCACATACATAATGCGAACCTTCCGCCCTGCTCGCGACTTTTATGCTATTGGCTCTAATACTGAGGCCGCAGTTTTAGCGGGTGTAAGAGTACAACGAAGAGTATTTACCGCCTTTCTTATAAGTGGATCATTAGCAGGTCTTGGTGGAGCACTGTGGTTGGCCGAGTTTGCAACAGTAGGTTCGACTGCTGGGAGTGGCTACGAGCTAAACGTAGTTGCCGCAGTGGTTGTTGGAGGCGTGGCCATATTTGGTGGAAGCGGAACAGTGCTTGGCGCGGCCTTCGGCGCATTGCTTCTTAATACCATTGATCAAGCGTTGGTAGCCTCTCGCGTCTCTTCCTTCTGGAACCAGGCAGTTGCGGGTGCGCTACTACTGGTCGCAATTGCCTTTGACCGATATGTTTCATTGAAAACTGAGCGCGCTCTTCGCGTCGATAGATTTTCGAGCTCGGAGGCGAAATAAATGAGTAATCTAAAAACGCTTTTGAGCGGCCGCAGTCGCACATTGGTGCGATGGGAATTTGGATTAGTTTTGCTCTTGATTGCAACGTTGATCTTTGGGGCGAACGAATCTAAGTATTTCTTAGGGTGGCAAACCTTTTTCTTTGCTGGGCTGAACTTTGGTGAGATTGCCATCATGGCTCTTCCTATGACCCTCATCATTATCACGGGTGAGATCGATCTATCTGTGGCATCAATGCTCGGTTTATCTGCAAGCCTGTTGGGTTACCTCTTCATCCATGGATGGAATATTTGGTTGGCAATGGGCATCTGTCTGATCGTCGGAATTTTAGGCGGCGCTTTGAACGGCGCGCTCATAACGATTCTTGGGCTACCTTCAATTGCGGTGACCATCGGCACCTTGACTCTATATAGAGGAATTGCGCTCATCGTGCTCGGAAGTAATACAGCACAAGGCTTTCCGGTGAGTTTCACTAAGTTGAGTCTGCCAATAGCCCACACCCACCTTGCTTGGGATTTTGCGATATTTATCGTTCTGGCCCTCGTTTTCGGAGTCATCCTCCACTCCACCGCCTTGGGGCGATCCATCTTTGCGATTGGGCTCCAACCAGAAACTGCCTTTTTCTCGGGCATCCGGGTCAAGCGCATAAAGTTCAGCCTTTATGTAGTCTCAGGTCTAATTTCTGCCTTTGCTGGACTTCTCTACACCTTCCAACAATCGAGTTCCGCATCTGATACCGGGTTGGGATTGGAACTCAATGTCGTCGCAATCGCGCTCTTTGGCGGAATCTCAATCTTTGGAGGTAGGGGAACGATAATTGGGGTCGTGCTCGCGGTATGTGTCTTTGGAAGTCTGCAGGCATCATTAACTGCAATTAATGTCTCAGCACAAGCTCAAAATATTGTGACTGGCTGTCTCTTACTCGTGAGCGTTCTGCTTCCGAATTTAACGCAGAGTTTTAGCGGCACTAAACGAAAACTTCAAAGGCGAAAGGTGGTCGGAACACAGTGACTCAAAGAATCTGTTTTCAATTACGAATCAATCCGATTCATGCCGCCGAATACAAGGAACGACATGCAGCCGTCTGGCCAGAGATGTTGGAAGCGCTCACAAAATCCGGTTGGAAAAACTACTCACTCTTTCTAGATCCACACGGGGTGTTGATTGGCTACCTAGAGTGTGAAGACTTTGATGAGTGTGTGAGATTGATGAATGAGACAGATATAAATGCCAAATGGCAGGCTTCAATGGCGAAGTTCTTTCTTGGTTTAGATGGCGGCGCACCAGATGGTGCCATCGTCCCATTAGAGCATATTTTTTATTTACCCTAGTTTTAACTTAGGAAAGGTTAATTGTGCCGGACAACATAGATCGTCAGTTTCCAAATCCGAAAGATTTAGCTCCACTTCTTAAATTTCAACTTCCTACCATTCATCGAAAGCAACGCCGCCTAGAGCGCGCTCTTGACATCTGGGATCTACGTGAGATCGCAAAGAGGCGCACCCCTCAAGGACCATTTGATTACACAGATGGCGCGGCTGAAACAGAGGTGAGTCTGCGTCGAGCGCGGCAAGCCTTTCTAGATCTCTCCTTTGTGCCTAACATTTTGCAAGATGTCTCTGCGGTTAATTTGAGCAGGCAGACGCTAGGAAGAACTTTTGGAATGCCTGTTGGTATTGCTCCCACTGGTTTCACTCGCATGATGCAGTCCGAAGGTGAGAGAGCTGGAGCCAAGGCAGCTGCTCGCTTCGACATTCCATTCACCTTGTCGACTCTTGGCACGACCTCAATTGAGAAGGTTGTTGCGGCTGCCCCCCATGGTGAAAATTGGTTTCAACTTTATATGTGGAAAGATCGTGAAGCGAGCATGGCCTTAGTTGAACGAGCAAAGAGTGCGGGGGTCAAGAATCTTGTTCTTACGGTTGACGTACCTGTTTCAGGAGCGCGATTGCGGGATAGTCGAAATGGATTAACGGTCCCTCCTAAATTGAGCGCCAAAACACTTATAAATGCGATTCCCCGGCCTGAGTGGGTTTGGAATTTCTTGACAACAGCCCCACTTGAATTTGCATCCATGTCGAGTTGGAACGGCACGGTTGGAGAGCTATTGGACTATATGTTTGACCCGACGATGACTTTTGAGGATCTCAAGTGGGTACGTGAACAGTGGGATGGAACTCTCACAATTAAAGGAATTCAAAACGTGGAAGATGCGAAGCGCTGCGCCAAATTCGGGGTTGATGCCATCATTCTTTCAAATCACGGTGGCAGGCAATTAGATCGAGCGATCGCTCCTCTACATTTACTTGTCGATGTGAAGCGGGAGCTGAAAGGTGATCTTGAAGTTCACCTCGATACAGGCATTATGCATGGCGGCGACATTGTGGCGGCGATCGCACTTGGTGCCCAGTTCACATATATCGGTCGAGCATATTTATATGGGTTGATGGCAGGTGGACAGGAGGGCGTAGAGCGGGCTCTTACCATCTTGCGAGATCAGATGACGCGCACCATGAAACTATTAGGTGTAAAAACGCTAGAAGAATTGGAACCGAAACACGTCGAACTGTTGGCTACTCATGCCGGACTAGGAAAATTACCTCAATAACCCAAATCAGTTTCATTAAAAATTATTTAGATCCAACCACTCCTTAATTTCTAAGACTGATTTCTGAGTTTGTGAGACCCAACCACTCATCCAAAGAAAGGCGTGTATCTGCCCTGGAAAGCAGGTGTACTTAACGTTAACCCCGAGTTCCGCTGCCTTCTTGGCAAATGCACTACCTTGATCGCGCAAGGGATCGTACTCAGCAGTTTGAATCAATGTTGGTGGCAAATTTTTTATCGATCCCGAGAGGTATGGCGATACGTATGGATGCGAACGGTCCCCCTCGTCGCCAAGATAGTTAGTAGTAAACCAATCCATTGCTTCCCTTTCCAATAGGTAACCGGATGCGTATGTTGAAGCACTTTCGTATTCGTTAAATACATCGAGGACCGGATAGAGAAGTATCTGAAATGCAGGAGCAGTAAGACCATTATCTATTGTGTAGAGGGAGACAGCTGCAGCAAGGTTGCCTCCTGCGCTATCACCTCCAATACCGATTCGAGCGGGATCAATTCCCAACCGCTCAGCGTTTTTCTGCACCCAAACGAGAGTGGCTAAAGAATCTTGTAGTGGAATCGGGAAGCGATGCTCAGGTGACTTTTGATAGTTAGGTGCGATAACAACTGTTTCACTCAATTGGGCAAGTAGGCGATAAGGCGTATCTGCTAGTTCAATATTGTTGGACGTCCACCCACTGCCATGTAAGAAAATCAGCGCTCGCAGCGGCTTTATGCTTGCAGTTTTAGGAATGTAAATTCGAATTGGGATATCGGCGGTAGGGGTAATAACAAACTCATGAAGAACCTTCTCAACCGGTGCGGGTTCTCCTTGGTACTTCTCCCACTGATATGCCTCACTACGAAAGATTTGGGGCGTGGTCTGTGAGAGAGGAGTTCCGGGAGTTTGAGTAAAGTCAGTTAAAAAGGCTGCAACCTCAGGATCGAGCTCCCCCATGAAATCTCTCCCTTCGGGCGGGTGGTGGCGGTAGCCGAAGGTTAGAGCAGATCGGAAAGAGACGCCTGAATAAGGAAGATGGCGGGAATAAACCTTCTCTCCACCCTGTTACCTGATCAACTCATAACTTGAGCCATGTCGACTCAATCTTTTGACAGACAACGACTCAAGGGCGAGAATTCAGTCAGGCCCAGACGTAAAACGGGCGGGAACCCCTTCGGGGGCGTATGAGAGGGAGATTGAAAATGGCTAGAGCTGTAGGAATTGATTTAGGAACAACAAATAGTTGCGTGAGCGTGCTGGAGGGTGGCGAACCCACCGTCATTGCCAACGCTGAGGGTGCCCGCACCACACCTTCGATCGTCGCCTTTGCCAAAAATGGCGAGGTTTTGGTTGGAGAAGTCGCAAAGCGTCAGTCGGTCACAAATGTGGAGCGCACTATCCGCTCCGTAAAGCGTCACATGGGAACCTCATGGACCAAAGATATTGATGGCAAGAAGTACACCCCACAGGAGATTTCAGCTCGTATCTTGATGAAACTCAAGCGCGATGCCGAGTCTTATCTCGGAGATACCGTCTCAGATGCAGTCATCACCGTGCCTGCCTACTTTGACGATGCACAGCGCCAGGCAACCAAGGAGGCTGGAGAGATCGCCGGACTTAACGTCTTGCGTATCGTCAACGAGCCAACAGCTGCTGCCTTTGCATATGGTTTTGATAAGGGCGATAAGGAACAGACAATCTTGGTCTTCGACCTTGGTGGCGGAACCTTCGACGTATCACTCCTCGAAATGGGTGAGGGCGTCATTGAAGTTAAGGCAACTAACGGAGATAACCACCTCGGTGGAGATGACTGGGATCAAGCCTTGATCGATCACCTCGTTGCCACATTTAAGAAGGCACATGGCATCGACCTCACCAAGGACAAGATGGCTATGCAGCGCGTACGTGAAGCTGCGGAGAAGGCGAAGATCGAACTCTCCTCATCTGCACAGACTTCGATCAACCTTCCATACATCACAGTTGATGCCGAGAAGAATCCACTCTTCTTGGATGAGACGATCACACGAGCACAGTTCCAGAGCATGACTGCGGATCTTCTTGCACGATGCAAGGGTCCATTCCAGACAGTGCTTAAGGATGCTGGAATTCCGATCTCTGACATTGACCATGTTGTACTTGTCGGTGGATCAACCCGCATGCCTGCAGTTGTTGATTTGGTCCGCGAACTCACTGGTGGAAAAGAGCCAAACAAGGGCGTAAACCCTGATGAGGTTGTCGCTGTTGGTGCTGCTCTACAAGCTGGTGTACTCAAGGGAGATGTAAAGGACATCCTTCTACTCGATGTCACTCCACTATCACTTGGTATCGAAACCAAGGGTGGCGTTATGACAAAGTTGATCGAGAAGAACACCACGATCCCAACGAAGCGTTCAGAAATCTTCACAACTGCCGATGACAATCAGCCAGCGGTGCAGATTCAGGTATTCCAAGGTGAGCGCGAGATTGCAAGTGCAAACAAGCGACTCGGAATGTTCGAACTCACTGGAATCGCACCGGCTCCTCGCGGAGTCCCACAAATCGAAGTTACCTTCGATATTGATGCCAACGGTATTTTGCACGTAGCTGCAAAGGATCTTGGAACTGGCAAAGAGCAGAAGATCACCATTAGTGGTGGATCATCTCTCTCCAAGGAAGAGATTGACCGCATGGTCAAGGATGCAGAAGCACACGCTGAAGAAGATAAGAAGCGTCGTGAAGAAGCCGAGACTCGCAACATTGGTGACAGCCTGGTTTACCAGACTGAAAAGTTCATCAAAGACAACGAGGAGAAGCTCTCCCAAGGCGATGCAGCATCCAAGAAGGCTGACGTAGAAAGCGCACTTGCTGAACTCAGGAGCGCCTTGGCCGGAACCGATGTGAGTGCAATTAAGTCGGCTACCGAAAAGGTATCTTCTTTGAGTCAAGAACTCGGGGCATCCCTCTACGCAGCTAACGCTGCATCAGCATCAGAGGCACCTAAGGCTGATGATGGCGTAGAGGATGCTGAGATTGTAGAAGAGCAGTAATGATGGAAGAACCAACTGGCGCAGAGAGTGCTGAACAAGCACTCTCTGACGCAGTAGCCGAGGCAATTGCAGAAGTTGATCCGGTCGCTGTACTCACCAGCGATTTACAACGACTGCAGGCCGACTTCCAGAATTACCGCAAGCGCGTGGATAAAGAGCGTATTGAATCCGCAGAAGTTGTGACAGGAATCGTTCTAGCTCAACTACTCGGTGCATTGGATGATATTGATCGCGCTCAAGAGCATGGCGAGTTAACCGGTGGATTCAAGGCAGTAGCAGATCAACTGATCAACACCACGACAAAGTTGGGACTCTCCAAATTTGTTGATACAGGTGTGGCATTCGATCCAAATATTCACGAAGCGCTAATGCACGAGACATCTTCTTCAGTAACCGAGACTCAGGTGACAAAGGTCTTGCGTCCAGGTTACAAATTTAAGGAGAGAGTTCTTCGTCCGGCACAAGTAATTGTTACGGACCCCGAGTAAATTAGTAAAAATTAGATTAAGCAAAACATAAACTAAAAAGAGAGAAGTTGATGTAAATGGCCGCCAAGGATCTGTACGAGAAAGATCTCTACAAGATCCTTGGCGTGTCCAAAAATGATGATGCCGCCGCAATTAAGAAGGCATATCGAAAATTAGCTAAGGATCTACACCCCGATAAAACCAAGGGTGACAAGAAATTAGAAGATCGCTTTAAAGAGGTCTCCGAGGCCTACGAAGTTCTCTCTGACGATAAGAAGCGCGCCGAGTATCAAGAGATGCGCGATGCATTCACAACTGGTCGAGTTCCGCGTGGTGGACAACAGAGCCAGGGCGGTGGATTTTCCAGCGCTGGTTTTGAAGATATTTTCGGTGGCGGATCACCTAATGACATTTTTTCAACTCTCTTCGGCGGAGGTAGCCGCGCTCCTCGTCGAGGACAGGATCTGCAGACCGAGACCACTATCTCATTTCGCGATGCCATCTATGGACGCGAGATAACACTTCGTGTTGGAGATCAAACAATCACGACGCGTGTTCCCGCAGGCATCAAAGATGGCGGCAAGATCAAACTCAAAGGACGCGGTGCCACCGGGCCTGCAGGACCTGGAGACCTCTTCATCATTATTCATGTCACTAAACATCCCGTCTTTACCCGCGATGGCAACAACTTGTTGATGACCCTGCCAGTTACTTTTACCGAAGCTTCACTCGGCGCCGATATCTCTGTTCCGACTTTGAGCGGAGAAGATGTAACAGTTCGCTTGGCACCCGGAACTCAGAATGGAAAAGTTTTACGGGTTAAAGGTCGTGGAGTAAAGAAGGATTCCCAGACCGGTGACCTCCTCATTACTGTAGAAGTCCACGTCCCACAACGACTGGACAGCAAGGCCAAGGCAGCGCTTGAGGAGTTCGCCAAATTAACTAAGGCAGAGTCACCACGTACTCATCTCAAAGAGAGGGCCGGGGCATGAGTTCAGAGCTACATCCAGATGATGACCAGGCGGTTTATGTAATTTCTGTTGCCGCAGAGCTATCTGGAATGCACCCACAAACTTTGCGTCAATACGATCGGATGGGCCTAGTTTCCCCGGGTCGAGCCAGCGGTCGGGGACGTCGCTACTCCCTGCGCGACATCGCATCGCTGCGCAATATTCAACGACTCGTAGGTGATGGAATCAATCTTGCGGGAATCAAAAGGATTATGGAGTTGGAGTCGGCTGTAGCCAATATGGCTGTAGAGGTTGCGAAATTGCGCACCGAGGTCGATGCACTGATGGCCGCTAATCCCCCTCGCGCCATTGTTAAGCACCCGGGACAGAGTGTGGTGATTTACAAAGAAGAGTAGATAGGGTTTCGCCATGACCACACGCGAGCAGCTTAAATCCGAAATTCTTAACAAGGCAGTTGTTCACGGAAAGGTCATTCTCTCCTCTGGCAAGGAGGCCGACTACTACGTCGACTTACGACGCATAACTTTAGATTCAAAGGCTGCACCATTGGTCGGTGAGGTAATGCTCGAACTCACCAAAGACTGGGATTACGAGGCAGTCGGAGGATTAACGCTGGGTGCCGATCCAGTTGCTACCGCGATGATGCATGTAGCAGCCCGCCAGGGACGAAAGCTAGATTCCTTTGTAGTTCGAAAGGCAGAGAAGGCTCATGGACTTCAGAGAAGAATTGAAGGTCCCGATGTTGCAGGTAAGCGAGTTCTCGCCGTGGAAGACACTTCAACTACTGGCGGCTCAGTTCTAACTGCAGTGGAGGCACTTAAAGAAGCAGGCGCAATTGTGGTTGGAGTGGCTGTAATTGTTGAACGGGGTGCCACACAGACTGTAAGTGACGCGGGACTGGAATACCGGGCCGCTTATCAGTTGGCAGATCTAGGCTTATAAAACTTTTAAGACAGGTGCTTGCGACTGCGCCACTCTTTGAAGATCTCCCAACCCAGGGGCACTACGGTGATTACTGCGATAGCCAAGACAATATCGGTGAGATATTTTGAGATGGTATGCGCAAATGTATTTCCAGCTGCATAGGCACCCCAAATCAAGATCTGGGTCCACAAGATTGCGCCGAAAATATTCCAAAAGGTAAAGGTTTTAAAGGGCACTCGAATAATTCCAGAGAGTGGATTGATCAGGCCACGTACGACCGGAATGAAGCGACCAAGCACGATGGCGCGACCACGACCATACTTCGTGATGTACTTTTCGGCCGACTTGATCTTGCCCGGATCAAAGAATTTAGAGTCTGGCCTGCTAAAGATTTTGATGCCGTAATGCCATCCCAGCCAGTGGCCGAATTGAGAACCGACGATGGCCGATAGAGGAGCCCCGACGGCTACCAGTCCAATATTGAGGTGATGGCCGTGGGTCGAGCCGATGCCAGCGGCGAAGAGACCAGCGGTGATGAGCAGAGTGTCACCAGGAAGACCGATGATCAGGGGCAATCCAGTCTCCAGAGCCAAAATCGCGAAGATGATGACCAGGGAGTAGTTGGAATTGAGGGCTGAGGTGACGCTTATGAAGCTCATAGGGGCTAAAGGATACTGATTGGTGGCTCAAAATTTGTCATACACCTTATATATATGTGTAACCTTTCAACCCTTAGGAAGACCCTTAAAAGAAACTAGATCCCCCAACCGCCCCTATCCACTCAATGAGGAGTCAAAATAGTGACGACATCCGTGCAAGTCACCGGAACTAATCTAATTTACGTCTTTATCGTTCTTGGAGTTTCTCTGCTCGCGCTGGCCATTGCATACGGTCTTCGTGCTCAGGTACTGGCTCAATCCGATGGAACTGAGAAGATGAAGGAGATTGCAGCTGCAGTCCAAGAGGGCGCAGCGGCATATCTCAATCGCCAATTCAGGACGCTCTCAGTCTTTGTCGCGGTCGTCTTTGTCCTGCTCTTTGCACTTCCAGGACATGCCGATATTCGCATCGGCCGCTCCATCTTCTTCTTGCTCGGAGCTCTCTTTAGCGCTGCAGTCGGATACAACGGAATGTGGTTGGCGGTTCGCGCAAATGTCCGCGTTGCTGAGGCAGCTCGCCAGAAGTCAGCCGAGAAGGCGGTCAAGATCGCCTTCCGTACCGGTGGCGTCGTTGGAATGACCACGGTGGGACTTGGACTTCTCGGTGCTTCGCTGGTCGTAATCATCTACCGCGAAAATGCTCCTGAGGTACTCGAAGGTTTTGGCTTCGGCGCTGCAATGCTCGCGATGTTTATGCGCGTGGGCGGTGGAATATTTACCAAGGCTGCCGATGTTGGTGCCGACCTCGTAGGAAAAGTTGAACAAAATATTCCAGAAGATGACCCTCGTAACGCGGCAACAATCGCAGATAACGTTGGCGATAACGTCGGTGACTGCGCGGGAATGGCAGCGGACCTCTTCGAGTCATATGCAGTAACACTCGTTGCCGCACTGATTCTCGGTAAAGCTGGTTTCGGCGATGCTGGGTTGATCTATCCATTGATCGTTCCTGCAATTGGAATTGTTACTGCGATCATCGGTGTATTTATTACTCGACTTCGCTCCACTGATCGCTCTGCAATGCAGGCAATCAACCGTTCATTCTTCCTATCTGCAATTATTTCTGCGGTCTTGGTTGGATTCGCAACCTTTACATATCTACCTGGATCTATGAAGTTGTTGACTGGGTTGGATCCAGCACATACTTCAAGCAATGTAAATCCACGTCTACTGACATTCGGCGCTGTTCTCATTGGAATTGTTCTCGCCGCTGCAATTCAGGTCTTGACCGGATTCTTTACTGAGATTGGTCGTCGCCCAGTTAATGATGTTTCAGCATCTTCCAACACTGGCTCGGCAACTGTGATCTTGGCCGGTATTGCGATTGGATTCGAATCAGCCGTTTACTCTGCACTGTTGATCGCCGCAGCCGTATTTGGCGCATTTCTACTTGGGCACGGTTCGATCGTGCTTAGCCTCTTTGCTATTTCGCTCGCTGGTACCGGACTCCTCACAACAGTTGGAGTTATCGTTGCAATGGATACCTTCGGACCAATTTCAGATAACGCCCAAGGCGTTGCTGAAATGTCAGGCGATGTCCATGGCGAAGGTGCTGCAATCCTCACATCACTCGATGCTGTAGGAAACACAACGAAGGCGATCACAAAGGGTATTGCTATTGCTACTGCAGTACTTGCAGCGACCGCACTCTTTGGAGCATTTACAAATGCAATTTTGAAGGCGGTGAGTGATGCAGGTAAGACCGCATCTGCTCTCAACCTGCAATTCCAGGGAGTTCTCGATATCGCCAACCCACGTAACTTGGTTGGTCTCATTATCGGAGCATCAGTTGTATTCCTGTTCTCAGGTCTAGCAATCAATGCCGTTTCACGCGCTGCTGGTGCAGTTGTAGTGGAAGTCCGTGAGCAGTTCCGCCTACATCCAGGAATTATGGATGGAAGTGAGAAGCCGGAGTACGGTCGCGTGGTTGATATCTGTACTCGCGATTCATTGCGTGAGCTTGTCGCTCCTGGATTGCTTGCTGTTATGGCTCCTATTGCAGTTGGTTTTGGCCTCGGCGTCGGCGCACTCGGTGCTTACCTCGCAGGTGCCATCGGAACTGGAACACTCATGGCGGTCTTCCTTGCTAACGCTGGTGGAGCATGGGATAACGCAAAGAAGATGGTTGAAGATGGTCATCACGGCGGAAAGGGGTCAGATGCCCATGTCGCGACGATCGTTGGAGATACCGTTGGTGATCCATTCAAAGACACCGCCGGTCCTGCTATCAATCCACTGCTTAAAGTTATGAACTTGGTAGCGCTCCTGATTACGCCTGCAATTGTCTCCTTCTCACTCAAGGGTCATGCAGTTGCAAGTGGATTGATCGCACTCTTCGCTGTCATTGTTATTGTCTACGCTTTAGTTCGAAGCGCTAGAGCTGGGACGGTTATCGCATAACTAACTCGGTTTACAGTGAGGGCAGAGGGCTCTCGTGGCCTTCAAGATCCTTTAGGAGTTAATTAATTTGGGTATCAAGCTTGTGATCGTGGAATCCCCTGCGAAGGCGCGCAAGATCGGCGCCTTCTTAGGGGATGACTACGTGGTGGAGGCTTCGGTCGGACACATTCGTGATCTGCCACAGCGCGCCGCTGATATCCCAGCTGAATATAAGAAGACCGCTTGGGCTAAAGAGGGTGTAAATATCGAGGAGGATTTCGCTCCTTTATATGTCATCAATCCCGACAAGCGCGCCAAGGTCAATGAGTTAAAAGCTCTTATGAAAGGCGCCGACGAACTTATTCTGGCAACCGATGAGGACCGCGAAGGCGAAGCAATCGCCTGGCACTTGATCGAAGTCCTTCGTCCCAAGATTCCCATCAGCCGAATGGTCTTCCATGAAATTACCAAGGAAGCTATTCAAGAGGCTGCGAAAAATACTCGTGACCTGGATTATCGATTAGTAGATGCACAAGAGACCCGACGCGTTCTTGATCGTCTTTACGGTTATCGCCTCTCTCCTGTTCTATGGAAGAAAGTTATGCCACGCATCAGTGCGGGGCGAGTGCAATCAGTTGCAACTCGCCTGATTGTTGAGCGTGAACGTGAACGCATGGCATTCATTTCTTCATCATGGTGGGATTTAAAAGCGCAGACAGAGAAGAATTTCACAGCACGCCTCATGTCGTTGGATGGCAAGCGGGTTGCCTCAACAAATGATTTTGATGAGAACGGCGGACTTAAAGAGAAGTCAGCCAGCAGTATTCTCTTGCTGGACGAGGCATCGGCGAACGAACTCACTCAGAGTTTGAGTGGCCAAAAACTCACTGTGTTGAGCACTGAAGAGTCGCCTCGCACCGAAAGACCAAAGGCTCCCTTTACAACTTCGACAATGCAGCAAGATGCTGGTTCACGATTAGGGTGGGGCGCACAACTCACCATGCGAGTTGCACAACGTTTATATGAAAATGGATACATCACATATATGCGTACCGACTCGGTAACGCTCTCGCAAGCGGCGATCTCATCCGCGAGAGCACAAGCTGCCTCGTTGTACGGCAAGGAATACATTCCAAGTAGCCCACGCCTCTATGAAGGTAAGACGAAGAATGCACAGGAGGCTCACGAGGCGATCAGGCCAGCGGGAGATGTCTTTAAAACCCCGGGAGAACTTGCTCCTGAGTTAAGTCGCGACGAATTCGCTTTATATGACCTTATCTGGAAGCGAACCATCGCCTCCCAGATGGCCGATGCCAAAAAGATGCAGATGCGCATTGATTTTGAAGCAGTTACCAAGAAGAAAGAGAGCGCAATCTTTCGCGCCAATGGATCGGTAATTACCTTCCCAGGATTCTTGGCCGCATACGAAGATGTTCAGGAAGAAGGCGCCGCTGATATTGATGACGAGGCAAAGCGCCTTCCGCCGATGTCTGTTGGAGATGTCATTGGTGTAAATCAATACACCTGTGAGGGGCATGAGACCAAGCCTCCAGCACGCTATACCGAACCAACTTTGGTCAAGAAGCTCGAAGAGCTTGGAATCGGTCGACCATCAACATTCGCATCCATTATTTCGACTATCCAAGATCGCGGTTATGTTGCAAAGCGTGGACGTGCACTTGTTCCTACCTTCTTAGCATTTAGCGTTACTGGTTTGCTGGAACAACATTTTTCTAAATTAGTTGATTACGAATTTACCGCTTCAATGGAAGAAGATCTGGACAAGATCGCAAACGGTGAGGCAGATCGCGTTGAGTGGCTGACTCGTTTCTTTTATGGCCACGACGATGTTCCAGGACTTGAAGCGCTCGCATCTGATTTAGGCGCCATTGATGCACAACAGATAAATACGATGAAGATGGGCCAAGATATTGAGATTCGAGTTGGCCGATTTGGTGCATATATTCAACAAGGCGAAGGCGAGAGTCGAAAGTTTGCCAACATCCCAGAGAATATGGCGCCGGATGAGTTGACCTTGGCGGTTGCTATTGAATTGCTGGCAAAACCATCTGGGGAACGTGAATTGGGAATCGAACCAGAGACGGGGTATCCGCTCGTTGCAAAGTCCGGACGCTTTGGTCCTTATGTTGCGCAAGTTTTGCCAGAACCTGAGTTAGTTGTTGATAAGAAGACTGGCGAATTTAAAAAGCCTCGCAAAAAGAAGGATGATGTAAAGCCAAAGACGGCTTCGTTGTTATCAACGATGTCGCTCGACACAATCACTCTGGATGATGCACTTAAATTGATGTCTCTACCTCGAACCTTGGGTGAGTATGAGGGAGAGACAATCACGGTTCAGAATGGTCGCTACGGTCCATATCTCACCAAAGGTGCTGACTCCCGAACTCTCACCTCAGAGGATCAGTTATTCACTATCACTCTTGAAGAGGCGATTGCGATCTACAAGGAACCCAAAGTGCGCAGGCGCGGAGTCGCAAAACCTCCGGTAAAAGATTTGGGTGTAGACCCAGCATCACAAAAACCTGTTCTCGTTAAAGATGGTCGATTCGGTTTGTATGTAACAGATGGTGAAACCAATGCCACCTTGCGGCGCGGGGATACCGTCGAGTTCCTCACGCTTGAACGTGGAATGGAGTTGTTGGCTGGTCGGCGTGCATGGGAGGCCGAAAACGGCGGGGCCACTCGCGTTAAAAAGAAGAGAGCTACTTCAAAGAAGAGCGCTCCGAGTTTGACCGCAAAGGTAGTTAAAGCCACCGGTTCTCCGAAAACCAAGAAGAAGGCCGCCTCTGGACGAGGCAAAGCCACTTCTAGCGCCACCCTCTAGGCTTAACCCATGTCTCAGGCGCTGCCCTACCCATCCGCCCCCGCGCAGTCGGAGTCTCGCAGCGTCCTTGCTATCCCAGCCTTCCGCAAGCTCTGGAACTCTATGGCCTTCTCCTCCTTCGGAGATTGGTTAGGGCTTCTAGCATCTACCGCGCTGGCCCAAGAGTTGGCGGGCGGAAACTACCGCAAAGCTAACTTTGCTATTGCCGGAGTCTTCATCGTGCGGCTGCTGCCAGCTGTATTGCTTGGTCCACTCGCAGGAGTTATTGCAGATCGTTTTGATCGCAGGCGGTTAATGATCGTCTGCGATATTTTGCGATTCGGTTTCTATCTATCTATTCCGCTGGTTCATAACTACATCTGGCTCTATACCGCAACGGTTATCGTCGAAGCGGTCACACTATTTTGGTCTCCTGCGAAAGAGGCCTCAGTCCCGAATTTAGTTCCAAAAGAGAAGCTTGAATCAGCAAATCAAATGACGCTGCTAGCGAGTTACGGCAGCGCCCCAGTAGCCGCTATCGCTTTTACATTTCTCGCTTTGATAGCAAAGACCTTCTCATCCTCCGGAAATACTCGATATACCTCTGCAGCAGATTTAGCTCTCTATATAGATGCCGCCTCCTTTCTTTATACATCGTGGATTGTTTACCAACTTCAAACAATTCCTAAGGGAGCTGCATCAAAGAGTGCGGTAAATGACAATCTAGGAAAATCACTAATTGCCGGATTTAGATTCGTATCTCAATCAAAAGTTGTAAGTGGATTGATTTTGGGAATGCTCGGAGCTTTCTTCGCTGCGGGCGCCGTATTTGGTCTGGCTCGAACATATGCGGGTGACCTTAACGCTGGCGACTCTGCCTACGGAATTTTATTTGCAGCGGTATTCTCTGGCTTGGCCCTTGGAGCTTGGCTTGGCCCAAAGTTATTCGGGCAATTCTCTCGAAGACGAATCTTTGGACTCTCTCTGACACTTTCATCGATGTTTCTGGCAATCCTTGCGCTCTCCACCAATTTGGTTTTAGCCATATTAATGACGGTATTGGTTGGAGCATTCGCGGGACTCTCATTAGTAACTGGTCAAACCTTGTTGGGGATGGAAGTTGATGATGAGGTGCGAGGTCGAACCTTTGCCTTCGTTCAGTCATTGATTCGTATCTCATTAATTTTGGTGTTGGCGATCTCGCCAATAATCGCCGCCTCGATTGGCCGCCATGAATTTACCTTTGACAATGTCCACCTCCACTACAGCGGGGCTGAGTTCACCATGTTTGGTGCCGGAATTATTGGCTTGGTAGTGGGCATCTTCTCGTATAAGAGAATGAAAGATCGCCCTAACGTCTCATTCTTCTCCGACATCATGGCGGCATTTCGTGGCGAACTTGGCGGAATAACAGGGCGTTCACACAAGGGAATCTTTATCGCATTTGAAGGTGGCGAGGGCTCTGGAAAATCTACTCAGACCCAACACTTAAAAAATTACTTGGCTGAGATTGGTGAAGAGGTTCTTGTTACTCGTGAACCAGGCGGCACCATTCTGGGACAGCAGTTGCGCAAGATCTTGCTGAGCCCTGAGACCGGGGAGATATCTCCGCGTTCCGAGGCCTTGTTATACGCAGCTGATCGCGCAAACCATGTTTATTCCGTTATCCAACCAGCTCTTAATCGCGGTGAGGTTGTTATTACCGATCGCTACCTCGATTCTTCTATCGCATATCAAGGTGCTGGACGTATCTTGCAACCCAATGAGGTCGCTCGCATCTCCCGTTGGGCTACCGAATCACTTACCCCTAATCTCACGATCATCATGGATCTTCCAGCAGAGGTTGGACTCGGCCGTTTAGAAAGTATTGATCGACTTGAACAAGAGCCGTTAGCTTTTCACGAGAGGGTTCGCCGCGAATTCTTGAACTTAGCTAATCTCGACCCAGAGCGATATTTTGTTGTCGATGCAACACAGAGCGTTGAGGCTATATCTTCCCAAATTCAAGATCGAGTCAAACTCTTACCTCAATTAAAGATAAATCGCGAAAAGTCCAAGAAGTAACTATGTCTGTCTTTGATGCACTGGTTGATCAAACAGAGACAATTTCAATTCTAAAAGCTGCGACCTATGCAGCTAAGAACAATGAAGATGAATCTCAAAACATGACTCACGCCTGGCTCTTTACTGGTCCTCCAGGTTCAGGGCGAAGCAATGCGGCACTCGCCTTTGCGGCGGCGCTTCTCTGTCCGGATTCTGGTTGCAACGTCTGCATTAACTGCACAACGGCACTTAAAGGCACCCACGCCGATGTTGAATTGGTTCGCACAGAAGGTCTCTCTATCAAGATCGAAGAAGTTCGGGAATTAATTACCAGGGCTTCTTGGACGCCATCGGTTGCGCAATATCGCGTGGTTGTTATAGAAGATGCAGATCGATTAACAGAGTCGGCTGCTAATGCACTTCTTAAAGCGGTCGAGGAGCCGGGACTTCGAACGGTATGGCTATTGTGTGCGCCAACTCTTACAGATGTCTTGCCAACTATCAGATCGCGCACGCGCAATCTCACTCTACGTACCCCTTCAATTCAGGCTGTTGCCAAGTTATTAGAATCTGAATCGATTCCATCTGAGATCGCAGAGCTCTCCGCTAAGGCCTCACAAGGCCATATCGGTCGAGCTAGGTATTTAGCCAAGAATCCAGAGGCTAGGACTCGACGTACCGATATTCTCAAATTGCCTCTCACTATTACAGATATTGCATCAGCTTTTAAGTGTGCAGGGTTGCTTGTTGATGCAGCAAAGCGAGAGGCGGAGGCCGATGCCGATAAGCGCAACGAGGTTGAGACTGCCGCGCTTAAAGAGGCTTGGGGCCAACAAGGAACTCGAGTAGTTCAGGGTGGCGCTAAAGCGGTGAAAGAGTTGGAGAAGGATCAGAAATCACGGCAGACCAGAATGGTGCGAGATTACTTAGATCGCGCGCTGCTAGATATTGCCACCTTTTATCGGGATATCTTGTTGGTCCAAAGCGGATCATATGCTGAGGGTTCTCTGATAAACGGTGATATGGAGCGAGAGATTAAGATTGTTGCAAGTAACACAGATGCAGAATCCACCCTACGAAAGCTTGAGGCCATCATGAAGACGCGCGCTCACTTATCGCGCAATGCAGCACCATTGCTTGCAGTTGAAGCGCTGATGGTGCAGTTACGGTGAGAATCAAAGTTGGAGTTATCTCACTAGCATTAGCATTACTTGGATCCTTTAGCTCCCCAGTCTTCGCAACTCAAAATTGGACCCTTGCCACTTTGCAGAGCCAAACCCTCAATTGGAAGCCTTGCGATAATGGTTTTCAATGCGCTCAATTTAAAGTTCCAGTGGATTACAGTCATATCGATAGCAACACCATCACCATTCAAGTAATCAAACACGTGGCCAATGACCCGGCCAAGCGCATCGGTTCACTCATTATGAATCCAGGAGGACCCGGCGGCTCCGCAATTCAATATGTAATGAGTGCTGATTACATCGTTTCCAAGAGTATTGAAGATCTTTATGATTTGATCGGCTTTGATCCACGCGGAGTGAACCTCTCTGATCCGATTCGTTGTCTTACCGATAAACAGGAAGATTTCTTCCTCGGTGGAGATGGTTCGGTGCAGAACGCAGCGGATAAGAGTTCGGCAATCGCAGCTGCGAAATTGATGGCTACCTCATGCGCCAAAGCAGCGGGATCGAAACTTGGCCACTATTCAACTCTTGACAGCGCTCGCGATATGGAATTGCTCCGAATTCTTCTCAAAGAGCCAAAACTAAATTACATCGGCAAGTCCTATGGAACATTTCTTGGAACTTTGTATGCGGCTCTCTACCCCAAAACCACTGGCCGCATTGTCTTAGATGGCGCCGTTGATCCGAATGTATCGGTGAGAGATCAGAACCTGGCACAAGCCGTTGGATTTGATACCGCGCTTAAATCTTTTGTGGCCGCTAATCCACAGTATTCAATCAAAGAGATACAAGACTTTTTACAGATGAGCAGAACTAAACCGCTGCTCTCGATTCAACTTAGACCGTTATCAGAATCATTGGCAGTAACAGCAATTGCAGCCTCACTCTATGATCCTTCAAGCGGTTGGCAGGATCTTAAATTTGCTCTCGCGCAAGCCCTCAACCATAAAAACCCTAATGGTCTTTTCGCTTTAGTTGATTCATATAACAACCGCGATGTATCTGGACATTACACCTCAAACCAAACGGATATCGCAGAGATAATCTCTTGTCTCGACTTCAGCGATCCTCGCACTATGGCTCAAGTGGATGCAGATGCCAAGAATTTCAGCGCAGCGGCACCAATCTTTGGACCGTACCTGGCTTATTCAGGACTTCCCTGCATGTATTGGCAGGCGAAGCCAGTGGTTGAACCAAACCTTACTCATCTGGCTACCAACCCATTACTCATTATCGGAACGACCCGTGATCCGGCGACTCCATACAAATGGGCGCAGGGGCTCCACAAAGACTTATTGAACAGCACCCTCATCACGCTCAATGGCGATGGCCACACTGGCGCGAACCGAGGGAGCAGCTGCGTGGACAATGCCATGAACAGCTATCTCCTCACCGGGAAACCGCCTGTTCACGACATTACCTGCGATACCGACGCCGCACTCGCGGGGGCGGTGACGGCATAACTGGGGATGTCAAAAAGTGGGGATGGTAAAAAGCACCCCTCCAGATACGGCATTATTTCCCTATGCGCCTCGACCATGTTTCATATGTAACTAGCCACGAACAGCTCTCTGACACAGTTCAGCGTTTAGGTTCCACCCTAGGAACAACATTTGTAGATGGTGGAATCCACCCCCGATTTGGAACTCGCAATTTCACAGCGCCACTTCACAACGGTCATTACCTCGAGGTTGTCTGCCCCTTGGATCATCCAGCTACGGACAGCAGTCCATTTGGTAAAGCAGTCTCAAAGCGCGCAAATGAGGGCGGCGGTTGGTTGACCTGGGTTCTATCTACTGATGACCTTGCACCGATCGAGGCTCTCATTGGTCGCTCCGCTGCAGAGGGTCATCGTCGCAAGCCAGATGGGACTGATCTGCGTTGGAAGCAGATTGGCGTTTCAGATGTATTGCAAGATAAGCAACTTCCCTTCTTCATCGAGTGGTTGACCACTGATCATCCATCTAAGGATGGAGTGGCCACCGCCTCCATTACCAAAGTTGAATTCGCTGGAGATAAAGAGAGGATCAAGGAATACGCCGGCGAAGAAGTCTCAGATGCAATTGGAGATGTAGAAGTTATTTGGGTTGATCCGGCTACAAACGATGGCGATACCGGAATCGTAGCGGTCTATCTACAAACACCTTCTGGAGAAGTTCGCGTCGACTAATTAGCTCGAGTTACTTTAAATCTGGCTCGATCTAACTCTTCACCATCAATCTCGCACGAGAATAAGTAGTCGCCCAATTTTGGAATTGGGAGCAGAGGCATGTTGAATCCCAAATTGATAACTTGCCATTCACCGGGTTGTAGACCATCGGGTCGACCTACTTGGAAATTCATCTCCGCTCTGAAAGGCCCGAAAGTATCTGGTCCCGTAGGCAGCAGAACATCCTGCCCATCAATATCCTGTAACCGAATGATGAGATGGTGATCTTTATTTGTGAGATCCCAAGGAACCTTCACTTGAGCGGCAATTGCAACGTTTATAGGCCAGGGTGCTGGAGCTTCTGCGGGTACTGAGACCCGATCAATTCCACCGCCGGAGATGAATAAGAGGCCGTTGGGGGTCTCTACGTGGTTGCATAAAATTGCAGAAAGTTCCATAAACCACAGGGTACTCTTACAACTCCGCCTCGGTGGCTCAGTGGTAGAGCAGCCCACTCGTAATGGGCAGGTCGCCGGTTCAATCCCGGCCCGAGGCTCCAGATTTTCTAGATTCTCTAGAATTCTAGATTGAGAAGTAACTGCAGAACGAAGGAGTTCTCGTGAGTGCTAGCTTGAAGACCGAGCTATTTATTAATGGAGAATGGGTCAAAGGCGCGGGTTCATTACCGGTATTAAATCCAAGCACCAACTCACTTATTGCCGACATCTCCACTGCTGACGAAGCGCAATGTGATGCTGCGGTTAAAGCTGCCCACGATGCCTTTCCCGCCTGGTCAAAGACCGCCTCACGGGTGCGCTCTGAGATTTTGCGTAAGGCCTTCGAACTCATGATCGCTGAAGCGGATGGAATCGCCAGAGTCATCTCCATGGAGAATGGAAAGACCTTCACCGATGCAAAGGGTGAGGTTATCTATGCCGCCGAGTTCTTCCGTTGGTTTGCCGAAGAAGCTGTTAGAACCCCCGGTGATTTTCGCGCCGCTCCGAGTGGAGACAAGCGAATTCTGGTTACACATCAACCAATTGGAGTCTCGCTTCTTATTACTCCTTGGAATTTCCCAGCGGCGATGGCGACTCGCAAGATTGGTCCAGCATTGGCCGCCGGATGCACCGTAATTTTGAAGGCGGCATCAGAGACTCCTCTGACCGCACTGTGGATTATTGATATCTTGCAGCGTGCGGGAGTTCCTGAGGGTGTTGTGAATTTTGTAATGCCAGAAAAAACTGGAGCGATGGTTTCGCGCATGATGCATGATCCTCGTGTTCGCAATGTTTCATTTACCGGATCGACCGAGGTCGGGCGAATTCTTCTCAAAGAATCTGCCGATCTAGTACTTCGTACCTCGCTCGAGCTTGGCGGTAATGCTCCATTTGTTATCTTTGATGATGCCGATATAGATGAGGCAGTTAAAGGGGCGATGATTGCCAAGATGCGTAACGGTGGGGCTGCCTGCACTGCAGCGAATCGATTCATTGTGGCAGAGAGCGTCGCAGCAGAATTTATCGAGAAATTTAAAGCAGCGATGGCCTCTCTTAAAATGTCAGATGGCCTTGCCGAAGGTGCACAGTTAGGTGCGAGCGTCTCGCGTAAAGAGCGCGACAAGATTGCGCAATTAGTTGATCAAGCGGTTGCCGCTGGTGCAAGACTCCACCTGGGTGGCGTGATCCCCGAAGGCGAGGGAGCTTTCTACCCAGCCACAGTTCTCTCTGTCGCTGCAGATAATCCAATTCTGGCTCAGGAAGTCTTTGGACCGGTTGCTCCAATCGTCACCTTTAGCAGCGATGAGGAGGCTATTGCGCTCGCTAATGCCACCGAATACGGACTCATTGCCTACGTTTACTCAGGAGATCTCAAGAGAGCGATTCGCGCATCGGAAGCGATTGAGGCTGGCATGGTCGCGATCAACCGTGGAGTGATCTCAGATCCAGCGGCGCCTTTCGGTGGAGTCAAGCAATCTGGTTTGGGACGAGAAGGCGGCTTCGCTGGAATTCATGAATTTCTTGAGACTAAATACATCGGGGTGGAGATTTAATCAGGAGGAGCCTTCCTCGTTGCGGGAGTAGGCTTTGGGAATTCCAAATAATAGGAGTCCTGTTTGCTTACTCAGATTCTGAAGAAATACCTGCGCCCTTATAAGAAGCAGGTCTATCTCATCTTGTTGATGTTGTTGATTCAAGCCATTGCCAGCCTTTATCTACCCAACCTCAACGCTGACCTCATCAATAACGGGGTAGCCAAGGGCAATGTGGGTTACATCTGGCATATCGGTGAAATTATGTTGGCTTCCAGCGCCCTCGTCATGGGCGCATCCGTTTGGCTTGCCTACCTTGCAGCTCGCGTTGCGATGGCCTTTGGACGCGATCTCCGCGGAGCGGTCTTCTCTGCAGTTGAGGGCTTCTCCGCTAGAGAACTCAACAAATTTGGCGCCCCCTCATTAATCACTCGTAACACCAACGATGTGCAGCAAGTTCAACTAGTTCTCTTTATGGGATTCACAATGATGATTGGCGCCCCCATCACGGGTGTTGGCGCGATCATCATGGCGTTGCGTTCAAACCTCAAACTCTCTGGTTTGTTGCTTGTGGTGCTTCCGATCATGTCACTTCTCATCGTTCTCCTGTTACGACGGATCGTCCCTGCTTTTCGTGTCATGCAGGTCAAGATTGATCGAATTAATCTCGTGCTTCGCGAACAAATCGCCGGTGTGAGAGTTATCAGAGCATTCGTTAAGACTCGTCAAGAAGAAAGTCGATTTGCGGATGCATCACTGGATCTCATGCGCACTCAATTGCGTGTAACACGCACATTTGCAGTGATGTTCCCATCACTCTCAATGATTCTTAACTTGTCCTCGGTGGCGGTTATCTGGTTTGGTGGAAAATTAATTCAATCCGGCAATCTGCAGATCGGAAATATGACTGCATTCTTGAGTTACATCATGTTGATTCTTAGCAGCGTCATGATGGCAATCTTTATGTCATTACAAATTCCTAGAGCAGCTGCGTGTGCTGAAAGAATTCAAGAAGTTTTGGATACCAAGTCATCTGTGATTGAAACTATTACGCCGATTGAACCTAAAGAGCGTCGCGGCGTGCTTCAATTTAATCAGGTGGAATTCCGCTACCCCGGTGCTGAGCATCCAATTCTCTCTGACATCTCGTTTACCGCTGAGCCGGGGAAATTCACTGCGATTATCGGGTCTACCGGTTCTGGAAAGTCGACGCTTCTCAACTTAATCCCTCGCTTCATCGATGTAACAAGCGGATCAGTCACTCTTGATGGAGTTGATGTTAGAGATCAACCCCTTGAATCCGTCTGGTCAGAGATCGGGTTAGTCCCACAACGCTCATTCCTATTTGGTGGCACGGTCGCACAGAATTTGCGCTACGGAAAGACAGATGCGACAGATGAAGAGTTGTGGAGTGCGCTAGAGATAGCGCAAGCCCGAGATTTCATTGAAGATCTACCCGAGAAACTTGAGGCACGTGTAGCACAGGGCGGAACAAATTTTTCTGGAGGTCAGAGGCAGCGATTATCAATCGCTCGCGCATTAGTAAAACAACCGCAAATTCTTATCTTTGATGATTCTTTTAGCGCACTTGACTACACCACGGATTCAAAACTTAGAAGTGCGCTCCACAATGTTATGGGGCACACCACCATGATCGTCGTCGCTCAGCGCGTCTCAACTATCTTGCAAGCCGATCAAATTGTTGTTCTTAATGAGGGTCGGATAGCTGGAATTGGAACTCACGTAGAACTTATGAAGAGTAGTGAGACCTATCAAGAAATTGTCCTATCCCAGTTGAGCCCAGAGGAGGCGGCATCATGAGTCAGCGCGCACCTCAAGGTGGTCGCCCTCCAATGGCTGGTGGGGTAGGCCGCGGCGGACCCATGGCAGGAATGATGGGTGGGCCGGTACAAAAGTCGAAAGACTTCAAGGGCTCCTTGCGTCGTCTCCTTCGCGAAGTGGGTGAGGAGCGCAAGACGCTCTACGTAGTTTTTGTACTTATAACTACTGCGGTAACTATCGGATCACTTGGCCCAAAGATCTTGGGACATGCAACCAACAACATCTTCTATGGATTTTTAGGCCGCAAGCTCCCGGCCGGTCTTACCAAGGCACAGGTGGTCGCACAGCTTCGAGCTAGCGGACAAAATACCTATGCCGATGTAATTAACAAAAGCGGAGTTGTTCCAGGCAAGGGAATCGATTTCACTGCTGTAGCTCACTGGATCTTCTTGGCGATCGGCTTGTACATCATCTCCTCACTCTTCCTCTGGTTGCAGCAGTATTTGATGGCAGGTGTAACTCAAAAGACCGTCTTCAGATTGCGCCGTTTGGCAGAAGAGAAGATCGGCCGACTTCCATTGAGTTACTTCGATGGAACTTCTCGCGGAGATTTGCTATCACGCGTGACCAACGACGTAGACAACATCTCAACTTCGATGCAGCAAGGTCTGTCGCAGATTCTTAACTCAGCACTCACGGTGATCTCTGTTCTCATCATGATGATCTGGATTAGTCCGCTGCTTGCGCTTGTCTCATTGATCGCTATTCCACTCTCCATGTTCGTCTCGGTTCGAATCGCTAAGGCATCTCAGAAGCAATTCATTGCGCAATGGGATTGGACCGGAAAGCTCAATGGACATGTAGAAGAAATGCATACAGGGGCTGCGCTCGTTAAGGTCTTTGGGCGACGCAAGCAAGCGATCTCTGATTTTGGAGTGCTTAACGAGAGCCTCAACAAGTCGTCCTTCAATGCTCAATTTATGTCTGGCATCATCATGCCTTCCACCACCTTTATTTCGAACCTCATCTATGTAGGAATCTCGGTATTGGGTGGTTTTCGAGTGGCCACAGGAACAATGTCACTGGGTGATGTGCAGGCATTTATTCAATACTCGCGCCAATTTGGAATGCCCTTGGCGCAAATAGCCGGCCTCATGAATACCGTTCAATCAGGAGTTGCTTCGGCAGAACGTCTCTTTGAATTATTGGATGCCCCCGAAGAAGAGCCAGATCGCACACCAAGTGTGCCGATTGCTCGCGCAACAGGAGCGATCTCCTTTAACGATGTCTCATTTAGATACAAGGAAGATCAACCACTCATCGAGAACTTCAACCTCGATGTAAAGCCGGGTCAAACCGTGGCGATTGTTGGTCCAACAGGAGCAGGTAAGACCACGTTGGTTAATTTGATTATGCGTTTCTATGAGATCAATGGTGGTGAGATCACTCTTGATGGCGTGAATACCCGCGATATCACTCGAGATGATCTAAGGCGCCAATTTGGAATGGTCTTGCAGGACACCTGGCTCTTCTCTGGAACCATTCAGGAGAATATTGCCTTTGGATCGAGCAACCCCTCCCTTGAGGCGGTAACTCAAGCCGCCAAGGCTGCCAATATCGACCACTTCATCCGAGGCCTGCCTGGCGGCTATGACTCTCTCCTAACGGATGACAACTCAACGGTCTCTAACGGAGAACGTCAGCTCCTGACGATCGCGCGGGCATTTATGGCAGATCCGGCGATCTTGATTCTTGATGAGGCGACCTCATCGGTTGATACAAGAACTGAGGTTCTGGTTCAACATGCGATGGCCAAGTTGAGAATGGGAAGAACGAGCTTTGTGATCGCACACCGACTATCTACGATCCGTGACGCCGACACCATCTTGGTGATGGATAAGGGCACATTGATTGAGCAGGGCAACCATGATGAACTCATGGCGGCCAAGGGCTTCTACTTTGATCTCTACGCCAGCCAATTCTCCTCGGCCACCGCAGAACAGATATAAATATAAGGAAGTAATCCAATCTCACCTGGTTTTTTTGCCTGCCAAACGCTCGCAAAAGGAGTAGGTGAGGATGTAGGGTCTGCGGATATCTCACCCAGCGCATCATTGGATGCCCTCGCAAATCCGGAGGTTCCTGAATGGCAAGCCCGACTCACGAAGAGATTGAGAATGAAGGAAATGGCCTAGCTTCCAACGTATTGGGACTCTTCGAGTCTTCCATTATGGGAATCGCTGGCTCGGCCCCTGCCTACTCAATTGCGGCCACGACCGTAACTTTGGCAATTGCCGTTGGCCTCTTTGGCCCAGGCGAGCTTCTCTACTCTGGAATTGCGATGTTCGGCGTAGTACTTGCCTTCCATTACATGGGCAAGGTGAAACAAAATGCTGGTGCAACTTATGTGTGGGTTCGAAATGCACTTCACCCCATTCTTGGATATCTAGCGGGTTGGTCTCTAGTTACCGCCTCGATCATCTTTGGACTTGTCTCAACACTTCCCGCTTCAACTGGCTTGCTCTCGTTGTTTACAAATAATCAAGCCACGATCAGCAACACGCACTGGACCACTCTCGTTGGTGCGCTGATCTTTATTTTTATGGTGGCGATCATCGCTTATGGCATTGAATTTACTGCTAAAGCTCAAGTCGTTATGACCGTTGTCGAGCTCGGATTACTCTGGCTCTTCGATGTTATTGCAATCTTCCACCACCCACACACCCATCACTTTAGTTGGGGCTGGTTCTCCTTCACTCAGATTAAGGCTTACTCGAATGATTCTGCGGCCGCAGCAAGCTCTACTCCGTTTGCGTCGCACTATGTAGTTGCACATGGTTTGAGCGCAATCCTCATCGGCGCTGTATCTGGAGCCTTCTTCTATTGGGGCTGGGATGTCACAGCAAATCTGAATGAAGAGACCAAGAATGGAAAGGATGATGCCGGACGTGGCGGAATCTTCGGAATTTTCTTTGTCTTTGCTACCTTCCTTCTGACAATTGTTGCGCTCAATATGGTGTTAAGCGATGTCACCCTTCACAACAGCAGCAGCATCCTGAGCGATTTCGCTGCGGTATTGATCCCAGGATGGTTCGGCAAATTTATTATTGTCTCTGTCTTGCTCTCGACCGTAGCAACAATTGAAACCCAGATGATTCAGGTAACCAGAACTCTCTTCTCTATGGGTCGCGACTTCACAATGCCAGGTGCATTTGGTCATGTACACAAGAAGTTCCGCACTCCATGGAATGCGACTTTGTTTACCACCTTCTTCGTTCTGGTGTTCTTCATTGGTTCTCAATTCATTAAAAAGGTGAACGACATTGCACAGGCAGGCGTAGCGGCTATCGGAATTCAAATCTGCTTTTACTATGCACTTGCAGCAATCTCAGTAATCGTGCTTTATCGCCACTATCTCTTGAGAGATATAAAGACCTTCCTTCTCGTTGGGCTATGGCCTGCTCTCTCGGGTCTCTTCTTGATTGCCGTTTTGGTCAAAGTTATTCCGACGTTGAGCCACCTTGCTTTGTGGGTAGGTGTAGGAACCGTGGTCATCGGAGTCATTCCAATGGCGATCTTCTGGCGCCAAGGCTCTAGTTACTTCCACAAGGTGACTAAAGAAGAGCGTCGCGCACAGCTCGACTAAAAGGCCCACTTCTCTTCGAGAGATAAATCTCTAAGGTTCCAACGGGGGCTAGTTCCCACACTTTGAGAGTTCAAGGCAAGATAATGGCGGCGTGAGAAAGTTACTTTTTAGCGCCGCCATTGTCATGTCTATTGTCACTCTCAGCTCTGCCCCATCGGGCTTTGCGGCGACCACGCAACTAGGACCTCTCTCGATAATTTCAGTCTCGATTGATCAACAGACCGTTACGGTAACTCCGCCCACCTCAAACTCTCCCGGCGCATGGTCGATCTCGCTCGATAATCCCGCTCTGGCCACCATTAATGGGCTCACCTTGACACTGAAGACAGTAGGAGCTGGTCAGCTGACCTTCACTCAGGCAGCAGCTGGCGGCTATAACTCGGTTAGTCGAAGTACCGTTTTCAGAATCAATCCAGGAACCCCGGTGTTGGGAAGCTGGGCTCCCCTGACGGCTCCACTCACAGCGGGTACCTTCAAGATAACACCCCCTACTTCTTCTTCAACGGGAACATGGATCTATACCCTCTCAAATAACGTTTCTAACGGTTATACCTTGGCGACGATCGCAGGCAATGTAGTCACATTGCTCGATGCAGGGACTGTGACAATTAATGCCACGCAAGCCGCAACCAGCACCTACTCGAGTGCAACTACGACAAATACCCTGCAGATAACCGCTCTCAAGCCGACCGTCGGCGCATTCTCAGATGTCTCGATATCCAAAGACAGTGTCACCTCATTTAATCTAAAGGTTCCAACCTCAAACTCTCCAGGAACATGGACTTTCACCTCATCACTCCCGGGCGTGGCAAGTGTTGCCGGAAGCGTTGTAACTCCCAATAGTGTTGGAACGACCGTGATCACGGCTCATCAGGCGCCCGCAGCTGGATTTCAATCGGCGACTTTGATGATGAACTTAACGATTACCGCAACACCTCCCACTGTGGGATCACTCGCGCCGATTAACTACACCCTTGGAAGCACTCCGAGTAACAATCTCTCTCTCGTTGCCCCAACTTCAAATTCCACGGGTACCTGGGTATACACAGTTGCCGATCCTACGATCGCAACAGTTTCCGGAAACACCTTGACCATACTAAAAGCGGGTTCGACAACTATCTCCGCTAAACAGAACCCAACAAGTACTTTTGGATATTCTGCAGTGGTAACGGCGCCGCTTACCGTTAATCAGATAGCGCCCATTCCAACGCTTCCAAATCTCAATCAGGTTGTTGGAGATCCTGCAATTCAAATAACACCACCAACGACTGGATCTCCTGGAGCGTGGAGCCTCACTTCAAGTGATCCCTCGATTGCTTCCGTGACGGGACTTTCAATTTCTATTGTGAATGCCGGTAACGCAACGCTAACGCTGACTCAAGCTGCTTCCGGTACCTGGTTAACAAACTCAACCACATTCACAATCTCGGTTGCTGGCTTAGTCCCAACAATTGGTTCCCTCTCTCCGATTAGTGTGACTCTTGGTACACCTGTAACTATTGTTAATCCAACCTCAAACTCAACTGGTGTGTGGAGTTATTCAATAGGTAATAGCGCGATCGCAAAAATAGTAAATGGCCAATTAGTTCCGATGGCCGTTGGAACAACCACAATCTCTGCCGTTCAAAAACCAGCAGGCAAATATGGTCAATCAAATACCGTTCAGAGCACTGTGACGATTACTTCTGCTCCAGCTCCAAAGCCAACCCCAACTCCTACTCCGACGGTAAAACCGACCCCGACACCCACTGTTAAGCCCACCCCAACTCCGACGGTAAAACCGGTTCCAACACCTACCGTCAAGCCAAAGCCCACCCCAACTAAAGAGCCAGTCGTTCCTATTGTGAGCGCAAAGGCCGTTGGTCGCTCAATCGTGGTCAGCGCGAAAAATGGGGTTGTCATTGTTCATATCAATGGGCGAATTGGAAAGGTCGGGAAGAACCCCGTCGCTGCTGGAAATGATCTCGTTGTTATCGAATTCCAATCGAGGGTGATTTACTCTAAAGTCTTTGCTATCAAGTAGTTAAGGCGAGCTTAGTTAGGGCGAAATTGAGAGACCCGAAAGATCGATTAGAGATAGGTCCAGTTGCATTTCTAGTTGCTGGGCTTATGTTTATGGAGTTTCTTGATTTTTCCATTCTCCCGACCGCTGCTCCCACAATTGCACGTTCATTTCATGTTCTCTCTGCACAGGTGGGAATCTGCGCGACTGCTTATATGGTCGCGATCGTTATTTTGATCCCCATATCTGCCTGGCTGGCAGATAAATATGGGGTAAGAATTGTGCTCTTCAGCAGCATTACTCTATTTAGTGCGGCCTCACTCTTATGCTCGTTCAGTACCAACTTAATTGAGTTAACAACCATGCGGATATTGCAAGGAATTGGCGCAGCCTCAATGGTTCCCGTGGGAAGACTTATCCTGATGCGGTCAGTTGATAAGAACGAGGTAATTCGTGTCATTTCCTACTCTGTATGGCCAGCTCTTGCGGCACCTGCAGTTGCTCCCGTCCTTGGGGGATTTCTCATTAGCCACGCCTCGTGGCATTGGATCTTTCTGGTAAATATTCCAATAGGTCTAGTTGCCTTATTGGTTGGTGCGAAGATCGTTCCGGCAATCCCAGGTGGAAAGGTAGATAGCCTTGATTGGCCGGGATTTTATGGTTGCGCCGTCAGTTTGGGAACGTTGGTCTTTGCCGCGGCGAATCTTGGGGCACCGCATATCAATCTGATCTCTACCCTGGCCCTTACCTTAACCGGCGTAGGAATTGGCATTCCAACGATTCTGCACTTACGCAAAGTAACCAACCCATTGATTGATGTATCTGTTTTGAAGATTCAGACCTTCCACTTAAATAGCACCAGTGGATTGTTATTTAGAGTGGCACAAAATACTGCCCCGTTTGTGTTGCCATTACTTTTTCAAGATAAATTCGGTTGGAGTGCGGAGAAGGCGGGTGAAACCCTCTTCTTCTATATGTTGGGCAATTTGGGATTCAAAGTTTTTACCACCCCACTCATGAAGAAGTTTTCCTTTAAACCCCTCATCCTCATATCGACTCTATTTAGCATCCCCTTAACTATTTCACTCGGTCTACTGCGCTCATCAATTCCATTTCTCTGGATTGCTATTCTTTTGACTGTAACGGGCGGTGTGCGCTCCATTGGCATGACCTTGTACAACACGATCACATTTGCCGATACTGATCTCGAGATAATGTCTCACGCCAATACTTTGGCAAATATGGTGCAGCAGCTCTCTACAGCCATTGCTGTTGCTACCGCGGTGATCGCTATAAATATTGGTCGCGCGCTAGCCGGATCCACACATCAATTTTCATTCGCCTTCGGATTTGCCGTTTGCGCCCTCTTGATCTCACTCCGATATGTCATTGCCCTTCCCCGCTCTGCCGGCGAATCACTGCGTAAATAGGCGTATTGTTAGAGCGTGGTGAGCCCAAGACTTCGCTTTGCAATATTGGTCGCCAAACTAGCCAGCGCCACATCCCGTCTCGTGGGTAATAAAGGTGAAACGCTGCCCGGTCGCATTTTGCTGGCAATTGAACCCGAGGCGATCTCGCTCTTGGCTCAAAATAAGGAAGTAATTTTGGTCTCTGGAACAAATGGCAAGACCTCAACAACTCGAGCGGTTGTTTCACTCATCTCTCAACTTGGTCCCGTCACGACGAGTGGCTCTGGATCTAATCTCGCCTGGGGAGCTGCGAACGCCTTGATGTCACCAGCGCCATATGCTGTTCTGGAGATCGATGAGCTCCATCTTCCTGGAATTATTGCTCAAACGGATCCGACCATCGTGTTGTTGCTTAACCTCACGCGCGATCAATTACATCGGATGCATGAAGTTAAAAGAGTTGCCGATAGATGGCATGTTGAGTGTACCGAGGCTAATGAGACGGTCTTTGTGGCAGATATTGATGATCCGTACATTAATTATGCTGTGGTAAATGCTGCGAACGTTGTCCGCGTTACCTTCGGAGGTCGAACTCATCCCGATGGTGCTGTATGCCCGCGCTGTGGCGCGTATTTAACCTGGTGGCGCGGAATTTACTCATGTACCTGTGGACTTACTAACAGAGAGTACGACCTTAAATTCAAGAAGGGTTCTGCGGCATACAGAAATGCTCTTCTCGCAAATGTTGTCGGTGAAATTGCCGGTGCCCAACCGGTTGAATTCAGTGAAAGCCAACTCGAACGTACAGCAACTAAACAATTTGGCGATACAACAGCGCAATTTAGATTGACCAAGAACCCCGCTTCATGGACCGAAGCCTTGCAAGGAGAACTTCAACCCGAAGTAATTCTCGTTCTCAATGCTCGCCAGGTGGATGGTATCGATACATCGTGGTTATGGGATGTCTCCTTCAAAACGCTTAAGGGCCACACCGTAATTGTCTGTGGAGAGAGAGCGCTCGATATGGCCTATCGCATTCATGTTGAGGGTATAGAAGCTACTGTTGTAGATACTTTTGATGAAGCGATTACCCAGGTCCAAGGTGAAGTCGTCACTGTACTTTCGGCATACACTGCATTTTTTGAGTTGGTGATGTAATGCTAGAAATCATAAGAATTCACAACGAACTTTTAGGTACTTATGGCGATCGTGGTAATGCCGATGTCCTTAAGTACCGTGCAGCTCTGCGGAAGATACCGGCGCGCGTTACCGATATTTCATATTTAGATCCAGTGCCAAAGAGTGGAGATATTTATCTTTTAGGTGGAGCGGAGGATGCTGCGCAAATTCTCTCTCTCACCGCATTGCGCAAAGGCTCAGTTCTATCTCGGGCTGCGAATAAGGGAGCGGTCGTGCTCGCAATCTGTGCAGGTTTCCAAATTCTAGGGAGTCGTTATGTAACCCGAGATGAGGAGATAGCGGGACTTGGATTGTTGGACGTAGAAACCACTCCAGGAGAACGCCGCTTGGTCGGAGATATCGCGGTCGCCTCAGAACTTCTTGATCAACCTCTCACCGGATTTGAAAATCACAGCAGCGTGACGACTCTTGGGGCAGATGCATTGCCCTTTGGAAAAGTTTTACAAGGCAAAGGAAATGGCGTTGCAGGTGTTGATGGAGCTATCGATAAAAATGTCTTCGGTACCTATTTACACGGTCCCGTACTCGCGCGTAACCCAGAATTTGCCGATTTACTCCTTGAAAGGGCGGTTGGTTCAACGCTTTCTTCGGTAAATGATGAGTTGGCTACGCGATATGCCATGTGGCGAAGAGAGCTGATTAAGTAGGTTACAATTGGGTGTTGCATCCGCAACACAACTCATAGAACCTCTGTTGTGATTCACACAAGTTCGTTTGCGAGTCTTACGTCAGTCCTCTGATAAGCACCACGAGACACGCATTTATGTCTCGATTGGTATAACTATGTCCACGTTCCGCAATTTAGGTGTTACCCCTGCGCTCTGCGAGGCTCTCGAAGCTCAAGGTATTACCGCTCCCTTTCCTATTCAGACCGCCACTCTGCCCGATGCCATAAAGGGACGCGATGTCCTTGGCCGTGGACAGACAGGCTCTGGTAAGACCCTAGCCTTTGGCCTGGCAATGTTGACGCGCCTTAATGGCCGTACCGCCAAGCCTCACAAGCCACTCGGCTTAATTTTGTCTCCAACCCGCGAATTAGCAGTGCAGATCAATGATGTGGTTGCTCCGCTAGCACGCAAGATCGGCCTCTCCTCTCAGGTTGTCGCTGGTGGCCTCTCCTATATCGGTCAGATCCAATCCCTCAAGCGTGGTGTTCCTGTAATCGTGGCAACTCCCGGTCGTTTGATGGACCTACTTGAGAAGAAGCACATCGATCTATCAGATGTAATGATCACCGTCCTCGATGAGGCAGATCAGATGGCAGATATGGGATTCCTACCTGTTGTTAAAGAGATTCTCTCGCTCACCCAAGAGGGTGGACAGCACCTCCTCTTCTCGGCGACCCTTGATCGCGATGTAGATTCACTCGTCAAGCGATTCCTCAAAGATCCAATTACACACTCGTTAGAGAATGAGAAGTCTCGCGCCGCCGATATGACTCACCACTTGTTATTGCTTGATCAACAACACAAAGATGAGATCTCATCTCAAATTGCAGCTCGTGATGGCCGCACAATCTTCTTCGTTCGCACAAAACATGGTGCTGACAAGCTCGCTGAAAAAATGTTGCGAAGCGGTGTTCCAGTCGGCGTACTCCACGGCGGAAAGTCTCAAGGTCAACGCACGCGCGTACTCAAGGCATTTAAAGATGGACGCGCATCTGCACTCGTTGCAACCGATGTAGCGGCGCGTGGAATTCACGTAGATGATGTCTCACTCGTGGTTCACGTTGATGCCCCTGCAGATCACAAAGATTACCTACACCGTGCCGGTCGTACTGCACGTGCTGGTGCAACGGGAACCGTAGTCACACTTGCTACACATAAGCAGAAGAAGGCAGTCTTTGGGATTACCAATCGTGCAGCGGTAAAACTCATTGAGAATCAGGTTCGTCCAGGCGATTCAAAGTTGCAGGAGATTACTGGCGCACAAGAGCCATCTGGAATTCCAATTGAGGTCGAAGCAGAGAAAACTTCTCGCAATGATCGCAAACCAGGAAGCCGTAGTCGTTCAAATGATCGCGGAAATAGGGATGGTAATTTCAAACCTCGTAAATCTGGTGGTGGACGTTTTGAGAGTGCACCTAAGACAGAGAGCGTCGAGTCTCGTGAAGAGCGTAGTTTCCAACCTGTTCGCGAAGAACGCCGAGCAACTCCGGAGCGTTCTTTCTCATCAGATCGTCGACCAAAGGCTGACCGCGCTGAGCGTTCAGATCGTCCCTATCGCTCTGCACCCAAGAAGTGGGAGGAGAAGGCTCGCGAATCACGTACTCGTGAAGAGGGCGCTACTCCAGCCGGAAACCGTGGGCGTGTAGAGAGTTCGGCACCTGGTCGACCAGCCAAGAAGGCTCCCCGGATGCCTCTTGAGAAGCGAATCGCTCTAGAAAAGGCAGAGTCGCGCGCACGTTCAGGTAAGCCTGGCGCCCCTAAGAAGTTTGGAAAGGCAGGCGGTAAGCCTTTTAAAGCTGGAAAACCAAGTCAGGCTAAGCGAGGCTAATTACTCGATCAAAGTACTTTGAGATGGCGTCTTGATTGTGAGAAATCACCAAGACGCCTTTCTTATTGGATTTCAGTTCTTGAATAATTTCTAGAATTACCTCGGTCGAGCGAATATCTTGAGCGCTAAATGGTTCATCGAGCAAGTAGTAGTTTGCCTCCTGGCTAAGTGCAAGTGCCAGACTCACTCTCTCCTGTTGACCGATAGACAGTTCAGTAACTTTCTTTGCGAGCAACTCTTGTAGGCCAAGTTTGGAGACAAATTGCGATGGATCTGCCACTCGCAACTTCTTGGGAAGTACCTGAAGTATTTCGGCCACTGTAAATGCCAAAGTAAATGATCTCCGTTGTGGAGCAATAGAACGTAATTTCGCTTGCGCAGCGGAGTTCAGGTTGGCAACGTTCAAACCATCGATCTCAATTGTTCCCGATTGAGGTTGTAACAATCCCCCAATCAGTCCTATCAGCGTGCTCTTGCCGGTCCCATTTGGTCCCGTGAGCAGGACGGCCTCTCCAGTATCCATGTGCGCACTGAAATCCCGATAGATCTGGTGGCTTCCACGTGAAAAAGAGAGTGATGAAATGTTAATCATGCTGTATCCATGATGCGCGGCGTAGCCGTAGCAGAACAATCAAGGCTGGTGCTCCGAGCAGCGAGGTAAGAAGTCCCAGAGGAATTTCATTCGGCTCGAAGAGGGTACGTGCTAAAAGATCTGCCATGAGCAGCACGATTGCGCCTACCAGCGCACTGAGCGAGAGCATCTTTCGATGGGCTGGACCAACAAGCAGGCGGACGATATGAGGGACGAGTAAGCCGATAAAGGCGATAGACCCGACTGCGCTTACTGAAGCACCAATAAGGAAAGCGAGTCCAATAATTGCATACAGTCGTAAGCGTTTTGGGTTCACACCCATGTAATGCGATGAACTCTCTCCGAGCGAGTAAATATCTAATCTGCGTGAGACCAAGAAAGAGATGATGATTCCAACTTCGATGTATGGGGCGATCATTCCTACTGTTGAATTATTTAATAGCGTCAAAGATCCAAAATCCCAGAAAGTAATGGATTGAATCCCTGGTTTCGGTGACATCGAAATTAAGAGGCCAGCAATCGAAGTCAATATTGCAGATATCGCAATACCTGTAAGCAGAAAACCGAAACCTTTATTTGGTGCCAACCATTGGACGAGAAGCGCTGTAAGGGCAGCCGCCAGAACGGCGCTACCGATATTTGCTCTCGTTCCATAGATAGACGCACCTGAAGCAATCAGGGCGATCGTTCCTAGAGTTGCACCGCTAGATAGTCCTATAAGGGTTGGTTCGGCGAGTGGGTTGCGAAAAATTCCTTGCGCAACCGCGCCAGCTACACCAAGGCCCGCGCCAATAATTACCGCTCCAAGCGCTCTAGGGAATCGCACCTGCCACACGGTTGTTGCATCGATGTTGTGTTTGCCTATCAGCGAGAGAACCGATTGGTGTAACTGAACGATTCCAATGTCGAGTGAGAGCCAGAAGAGAAAGAGAAGAAGTATTAATCCACTGCAATAGATCGTTACCTTCTTCATAATTTAGCAGCCGCAATTAAGAGTGGACGCAACTGCTTTGCCATTGGAATTGTGCGCGGCCCAAAGGAGAGCAAGAGAGAGTCATCCACCGTGACCACTCTTCGATGTTGTCCAGCTGGAGTTTCGGCAATTCCAGGAAGTTGAACTAGTCCAGATATTCCTCCAACGGAAGCCAGCCCCTTTGTCATGAGCAGCAGTACATCCGGCTGCAATTTGATCAGCTCTTCTGCGGTCAGCGCATTAAATGGATTCTTCAAGTTAGCCGCCCCGACATCGGTAAATCCTTCGGCCTGGAGAATTGAATCTGCTCCAGAGCCAGGACCACCGATGAGATAAATTGAAGCTGTACCTCGAACATAAAGAAAGGCAACCTTGATACCGGTCTTCGGCGCTTTGAGTGATGTCACTTGAGCCTCAAGCGCTCTTCCCGCTTTGGGTGTCCCCAGTACCTGCGCGATCGTGCTCTCCTTTGCAGTTATATCTGCCAATGTGAAAGCACTTGGGATCATTACTAATTTCACCTTTGCCGCTTTTAGTGTTGCTAGCGCTGTGGAAGGAGAGGTGTTTGAATCAATGAGTACTAGATCGGGGTGTTGTCCTAGGACCGCCTCTGCAGATACCTGCATCGCCGACTCATCGATTGGTATCGCCTTTAGCTCTGGCATTGTGGAGGCAACGTCGCGCCCCACCAAAATAGATTTGTAACCTAAGGCGGCAACAATCTCCGCCGCTCCATTTGCCAAGGCAACCACACGCTTATATCGAGGAACCTCACCGCTATGAACGATGGGCAGTGAGATTTGCGTTGCACTTATATCTGACACCGCTGCGTACGCTGTAGGTGAAAAAGTGGTCAAAAGCAGGCAGGCCACGCCTAACGCAACCGCTCGTGACTTCATCCGCGTATTGTTACACCTCCTTTTCCGACATGGGTGATTCACCTGTCGGAGCGAAAATTACCCATTTCTTCTACATTATCGCCATGAAACTTAAGGTCGGTGCCGTTCTCGGTCTTCTCTTCATGCTCGGTGTAACTCCTGCTTTTGCAGCAACAGGTCAACATGGAGAGGTTCTGACGGCGGTTCCAACATCTGGAATCAAGTCGGGTCAGATCATCACTGTGAGTGGCAAGAACTTTGATACCACCGTTGGAATCTATGTCGAGATGTGCCAAATAGTTCCAACCGGGACTCTTCCTGAGGTATGCGGGGGCGGAGTGAACATGACAGGGGCAAGTGCCGCCTCTTTCTGGATCTCCTCTAACCCACCTAGTTACGGCAAGAACTTAGCTATTCCATTTAAAGCCGGGGGTACCTTCAAAGTTGGACTCAAAGTCCAGCCACTTATTGGAAAAGTTGATTGCCGCAAAGTGCAGTGTGCTATCTATGTGCGAGCAGATCACACTCGTACTCAAGATCGCACCCACGACATAAAGATCCCAATTTCATTTGCCAAGTAAGCCCTTACAAATAAGAAAAGAGAAAAAATGAGAAAGAAGCTCATAGCAGCCGCCGCGGTCGCTCTCGTTGTGGCGGCGGCCCCGCTCGCCAATGCTAAGGCGATCGTGACTGTAACCCCAAGCAAGAATTTGCCACAGAGGGGTGCCGTGGTCACATTTAAATTTGCCAAGATGCCAGCGAAGAATGGCCTCTATATCGAGGAGTGCATGGCCCCTGCAACTAAGGGTGCTACTCCAACTGTCTGCGATTCAGACCAGAAAGTTCAGGCCTGGGTTTCAACCGTAAAGGCAGATCTTGCTCAGGGTGCTACCTCGGCAAAGGGCAAAGTTACATTTAAGCCAGTCCCTTACTTCACTAACGGAGATTGCGTCCACACGACCTGTGTTTTCTTCATTACCAACGATCACAATGCCGCTGGTGATAAGTCACAAGATCAAACGATTCCGTTTACCTTCTCAAATAAATAACTAAAGCTAAATAACTAATTAGTTCTTCGGCAGAGCTCGAAGTCCTGCAAGCGCAAAAGCAACAGCGCTCTGGATTTCGAGCTCTGCCTCATTTCCAGCCTCGATACGGATCGACGCGGCATCTGTGACACTCGATAGAAGAGCCGCAGCCATTCTTATATCTGCAACGCCTGTCTGCGCTAAAGCCTCTTGAAGCGGCGCCATCATTCGACGGTGTCCCATGAGAATCTCTTCCTTGCGGGCATCTGGCGTATTAATCGTATTAAGGGATTTAACCAACATATGCCGGCCATCTGCTACATAACGCAGGCTCTCTGAAATCCAAAGCTCAATTCTTTCGAAGGGATCTTGTGCACCCTTTGTCGCAGTTGCCAAACGTTGCGTGTAGTAATCCAATTCTTCTAAGACTAAATCAGCGACAAGATCTGCACTTGAGGCAAAATATTCATAGATCGAACTACGGGCTAACCCGGCCTTGGCTGCCACTGCTGCAACAGTGATTGACTCTGCGCCACTCTCGAGAGCTAAACCAATTGCAGCATCCATCAACTGTTGACGTCGCAGTTCGCGATGTAGGACGACTGTGGGAGCTTGGATCTTTGGCATAAGAGCCCAAGTATCTCACCATTTCTAGAGGCTGGATAGTTGAGGCTCGCCAAAAGTTAAGTAGTAATACGCTTACGCGCGCTGAAGATTCTTGATGAGATTACGGCACACAATGTCATTGCTGTGCCGGTGACGAGGTAGGCGCTTACTTTGGTGTGGGCAGCTGGTGCCAACCAATCAAGAGTTAGTGCACCAATTAACTGACCGGTGACACTGAAGAGAATGAAATTCAAAATTCCAAGGTGCTTCACGGTATAGGCGCTTACCGCAATAAAGACGACTCCAATAGGTCCTCCGAGATAGACCAGCAAGCCATGTGGAAGATGGCCGATCGTCCCACCCCTAATTAAATTAACGATCAAAGCAATGGTCAGCACCATAAAGCCCATGAGGAAATTTACAAAGGTCGTTGCAAGTGGTCTAGCTGAGACAACATTCATTCGACCGTTGAGGGCTTGTTGAAAGGCGATGATAATTCCAACAAGTATTGCGAAGAATATGGGAGCAACTTTAAATGTGGCACTTTGTAACTGTGGCCAAACTGCAACTGTAACTGAAGCGAGTGTGATGACCGCGGTAATTGCTCTGATCAATGTAACGCGATGTTTTCCGGAGGGAGATAGCCCAATGAAATCAACGAGCATTGAAGATGCAGTTTGACCACCAACGGTGCAGATCGTAAAGATGGCGACACCGATCACAGGTACCACGCTACTTTGGATAGCGACGAAGAAACCGCCCCCCATTCCGCCGATGATCTCCCACGGCTTCAATTTTCTGGTCTTTAGATTGCTCCATATACGGATTAGTCCAAGACGATCTGGCTTGTTAAAGAGACAGGCAGCAATCACAAAGATCCAACCTGTTCCAAATGAGATAAGTGCTGCTGCGATCCCGTTGTGAATATCGGTGGAGAGTTGTCCATTGAGTCTTGACTGAACGGCCGTAAGAGCACCAACAATAATAGCTAGGACTGCAAATAACATGAACGTCTTTAGTTAACGCAGGGAACTCCAGAGCCCTGCACAGCCGTCCCGTTTGCTAGATGAGCGAAATTAAATTTGGTGGCGGTAGGTTTAGGAGTTGCACTTGGTTTGGTACTTGCACCAGGAGCAGGTGAGGCAGTTACCTTTGGTGCAGGATAGAAGAGATCATGGACAAACTTACGTACCGTTGGGATATCGATGATATTTACATCCTGGCCATTGCGAAGCGCATAGCCTTCAATAGGTAAGGTGTAAAACTTGATGTGGCCGCCGGTGAGCGCCTTTGCTTGAGGTAGGAAACCTAGAACATCCCAACCCGAATCGATCACCACATCTTTCTTAGCGACGGTAAGAAGCGATTGCAATTTACCGAGATCGCCAAAGATTCCTTGACTACGGAACTTAGTGATCACGCCTGTGATGAATGCCTGCTGACGATGGGTGCGATCGAGATCGCCATTAGGAAGTCCGTGGCGTTGACGTACAAACTCCAGTGCTTGAACTCCAGTAATGGTCTGTAATCCAGCCGGGAAAACTGCTCCAGAGTATTGCGAATCATTGACGGCATGCCGCAGGCAGACTTGGATTCCACCTAACGCAGTAGCAAGGTCATAGAAACCGACCAAGTTGACCTCGGCAAAATGGTCGATGGGAACGCCGAGCAAAGAGGTAATGGTCGAGATAGTTGCAGCGCGACCTGCATCTCGACTCTCTTTCTCTCGCAGTGGATTTGGCACACCTTTTTTAATGAGGGCATTTTCAGAGTTGTACTTTGCAAGGCCATAGGCCTCTTTAATCTTCTGCATGCCCCATCCAGCCACCGCAACATAATCATCACGTGGGATCGAGATAGCGACCGCATTCTTATCGTTGGCAGGGATGTGGATCAAGATCATTGTGTTGGTGTTATAGCCGCCGACCGCAGAGCTCGAGCCAACATGCATCAAGTCGAGCAGCTTGCGAGGCAGATCATTGCCATTGTTATCGCGCCTGGAATCCAAACCGAGAAGCAGAATATTTGTATCCCCACCAGTGGACTGCTTATCTCCTTTGAGAACATTGGAACGCGGGATGGCGCTTCCGGCGGTCTTATCGAAGAAGTAGAAGGTGAAGGAGAGGAGGGTAATTGCGATAGAAATCGTCGCCACTACTTTCCTCAAGTGCATGGCGGGAATCTTACCGACTAGAGTCTTGGCATGGATCACGTCGGCGCCCTAGCCCTGGTGGGCTCAGGGGAATATTTGCCTGGAATGGCAGAACTTGAGGGTGCCTTGCTGAAAAAAGGCATTGAGCGTGGATTTAGCAACTCTTTCGTGCAAATTCCATTAGCGGCAGGACGAGAATCAGCAGAGCGGCTGCGATATTGGCAGGAATTAGGCGCTGCGCAAGCAGAGAGACTCGATACAGACCAAATCTTTCTCCCGATCTTTACCCGTGAAGATGCAATGCGCGAGGATCTGGCTAGCGCTATTGATGGCGCAGGGCTCATCTACCTTTCAGGAGGAGATCCTTCATATCTCGCTAGCTCACTCATAAATACCCCAGTCTGGGAGGCAATTGAAAGAAATTGGAGAAATGGGAGTTCCTTAGCTGGATGCAGCGCTGGTGCAATGGCGCTTTCTGGTGATGTCCCCAATTTTCGCAAGCAAGGTTCTCCTGGAACTCCAGGTCTCAATATTCTTTCTACGCTTAGGACGATTCCACATTACAACAAATTTTTTGGTTGGATACCCGATAGCGCTGCAAAGCTCATGCTTCGAGCTCCAGAAGGCGTTACCGTGATCGGAGTAGATGAGATGACCGCGGCGGTCGCTGGATTGGATGCACGAACCAGCCATGAAGAACTCACCTTTGCCGTATTTGGCATTGGAGGAGTCCACGTTTTAAGAGGCGCTGCGACTCACAAGTATCTCCAAGGGGAAATCCTTCACCTTCACTAAACTAAATTCATGCTCAAGAAGATGAATGAATTTAACACCTCACTCGCCGCGAAAATTACATCGGGTGTTGCAACCATGTGGTGCGCTTACGCATTTGCCATCATCGCTCTCATCTCTCTTCCTGACGCCATTAAGTCAGGAAATTTGATAACAATTGTTGGTTGGGTGGCGCAGACCTTTCTTCAATTAGTTCTCCTCTCCATCATCATGGTAGGCCAAAATGTTGCATCCGCTTCCGTGGAGCAGAAGATTACGGAGACGCATACAGCATCACTCGGAGAGTTTGAGCTAGCAAAGGAGGCTCGCGCGCTTAATCAACAGGAGATAACCGAGCTCAAGCAAATCGCCTCTGATATTCATCGCCTCTTGAAGGATATCGAACCTAAACTTTCGAAATGACTATTAGATCTACCCTTGGTCACAAGTACATCAAGCGGTTCTATTTAGCGCGCTTCGTCTCTAATCTAGGTAACGGGATGGGCCCAATAGCGCTCGCCTTTGGAATTTTGCATCTGCCTCATGGCAGTGCAAAGGAGTTGGGATTTGTTCTTGGTGCCCAAGTAGTCGCTCTACTTTGCATGCTTCCATTTGGAGGTGTGATCGCTGATAAATACGGTCGAATCAAAATTTGTGCAATCTCAGATGTAGTCGGTGGCCTGGTTCTCTTGGTACAGGTCTTCTATTTTCATCTAGGACATGTTCCTATCGGTGCACTTCTATTTTCTAACATTGGATTTGGTTTGATGTGGGGTTTGTTCTGGCCCTCATTGTCCGGAGTGCTCCCCGCTCTTCTACCGGAAGAAAAATTTCAACAAGGAAATGCAATCAATCAATTTGTAGGAAATTTTGCCATGATTGCCGGTACTGCAGTGGGTGGCTATCTCATCACTGCATTTGGTAGCACGGTGGCGCTATTGATTGATGCGCTTACATTTATTTTCTCTGGATGTGTTGTCATGACCTTCAGAAAACTAACCCCAGCACGGGAAGAGACTGGAGCCTCGATCCGCGAAGATATGAGAGAGGGTTGGAAGGTCTTTATCTCCTTTCGTTGGATAGTGATAACGGTTGCGGGATTCTCTTTCCTTGTAATGGTCTGGTCAGGTGCGCAAGATGTGCTTGGCCCCGTGATCGCTCTTAAACATTTCCATGGCGCTAAGTCTTGGGCCTTTGTCATTACTCTAGAGAGCATTGGCTACATTGTTGGCTCCCTGTTGGGTATCAAAATCAAAGTTACGTACCCGATGCGCTTTTTGACCGCAATCTCGGTCACTCTGACAGGCTACCTACTGCTTCTGGCTCGACCCGCTCCATTACTTCTCCTCGCCTTCGGCGCATTCTTATGGGGCATTACCTTGGATCTATGGGGCGCTCTCTGGGGTACCGCATTTCAACTGACGATTCCAAGAGAGGCGCTATCTCGGGCTTCTGCCTTCGATGGGCTGGGCACCTTGCTATTAAGGCCCGTAGGGCTGGCAATCGCCGCTCCCTTGGCAGCTGTACTTGGAGTGAGCCGCACCATCACAATATTTGCCGCAATCTCACTCATCTTCATTCTGGGAATGTTGGCGATACCCGCTGTCTGGCATATGAAATTGCCAGATGCTCTCTCAGAAAACTCCTAGCAAGTATTGATAATTTTCTAGGACACCGAGGCTTCAATTAGGCATTGGAATTTTGAGGGAAATTTCATCGCAAAGGGGAATTAAATGTCCACGCTACAAAAGATCAATGGATTAAGCACAATCTCCAAGCTAGTTATTGGTTTTATCGCAGGAGCTACCGTGATTGGCGGAGTGGCCACTGCTGCAAATAGCCTGACAAGTACCAGCGTTGTAACCGCCTGTGCGGATAACACCACTGGCGCCTTATATGCCAGCACCACAGGAGTCTGCACTGGAAACAGAACTGCAGTTAGCGTGGGTAACGGTTCGCTTAAGAACGTTGTGGCCAAAGTTGAGCCAGCGGTAGTTACAGTCAATGTAAACGCAGCTGATGGCTCCGGAGATACTGGTTCTGGTTCAGTGATCAAATCTGATTCAACTGGTTCATATATCGTCACCAATAATCACGTCATCGATGCAACAACGGTCCCAGGATCTAATGACACGATCACGGTCGACCTCAACAATGGAAATACAGTTCCAGCTACTTTGGTTGGACGCGATATCTCATATGATCTCGCTGTTTTGCATGTAACAACCCCAAATCTTCCAGTAATTACCATTGGAGATTCAACGAGCATTTCCATCGGTGACCCAGTAATTGCATTTGGATCGCCTCTTGGATTATCTGGAACTGTTACTTCGGGTATCGTCTCTGCACTTAACCGCCCTGTTGCAACGCAGAGCGAGAATGCCTCAACTCAATCCTATGTAGATGCAATTCAAACAGATGCGGCAATTAATCCAGGTAACTCTGGAGGACCGCTGACCGACTCTCAAGGAAGAATGATTGGCATTAATAGCGCGATCGCATCTGATGTAACCACTGGAACTCAAGCTGGTTCAATCGGATTGGGCTTTGCGATTCCTATGGTGGAGGCACAACGTACAATTAACGAGATCATTAATAGCCCTACTCATACATCCACTCGCCCAGTTCTAGGTGTCTACTTTGATTCCAGCTATACCGGCAAGGGTGCAAAGGTTGGGCAATTGGTCTCTGGTGGAGCCGCTGAGAAAGCGGGAATCACCGTTGGATCGATCATCACCAATATTGGTGGAGTTCGGATTCCGGATGTAGATACTGCAATCGTTCGAATTCGTTCCTATGCACCAGGAAGCACTGTCTCAATAACAGCTACGCTCCCGAGTGGTGGAAGTAAGACCTACTCCGTCACTCTCGGTTCTGCCCCTTCAAATTCATAGGATCCCAAATTCGTGACAGACTGTAGGGGATGAATTTACTTAACCTAGAGTCGGTCTCGAAGGCCTTCGATATCCGCCCGCTCCTGGATGGCGTCTCATTAGGCGTCGCTCAGGGCGAGCGGATTGGCATTGTTGGGCGTAATGGCGACGGCAAGAGCACCCTGCTCAAGATAATGGCCGGAAGCCTGGAGCCCGATTCAGGACGAGTGGCCAAATCCAATGCAGTGACGATCGGCATCTTAAGTCAGGCCGATAACGCCGCCGCTGGATCCACAGTTCGCGAGGTGGTTCTCGGAGATCTGCCGGTCCACGAATGGGCTGGCAATAGCCGAATACGAGAGGTATTGCAGGGACTCTTTGGTGGTCATAGCGATGACCTACTCGATCGCGTATTTCACTCCCTATCAGGCGGAGAGCGCAGGCGCGTCAATCTCGCAAAATTGCTGGTCGATGATTTAGATCTAATTCTCTTGGATGAGCCAACAAATCATCTTGATGTAGAAGGCGTCGCCTGGTTAGCACAACACCTTAAATCGCGCTCTGAGTTGAGCGTTGTGGTTATCACCCACGATCGATGGTTTCTTGATGAGATCTCTGACCAGATCTGGGAGGTGGTCGATGGCCAAGTCTTGGAGTACGAAGGTGGTTACTCTGCATTTGTACTCTCGAAAGCCGAGCGCGCTCGCCAATCCTCCGTAGAAGATAGCAAGCGCAATATGTTGATTCGTAAAGAGTTAGCATGGTTGCGCCGGGGCGCTCCTGCGCGCACATCAAAACCAAAGTTCCGTATAGATGCTGCCAATACTTTGATTGCCAACGAACCTGCACCGCGTAATGAGGCGGAACTCCTCAACTTTGCATCTAACAGGCTTGGTAACACAGTTTATGAACTTCACCAAGCTAGTGCTAAAGCTGGTGAACTCCAGTTGTTGGATGATATTTATTGGAATATCGGTCCCGGAGATCGCATCGGAATCGTCGGTGTCAATGGCGCTGGCAAGACGACGCTCATGAAGATCTTGAGCGGTGAGGGAAAAATTAATGCGGGCAAGCTCGTCACAGGTGTAACCGTAAAGGCCGCATATCTCTCACAGCATTTAGAGGAGTTAGATCCCACATGGAGAGTTCTAGAAGCGGTAGAGAAAGTTGCTAATCGAGTCCAACTTGGAAATGGCAAGGAACTATCCGCTAGCCAACTCTGTGAACGTCTCGGATTCAATAAGGATCAGCAGTGGACGCCAGTGGGAGATTTATCGGGAGGCGAGAGACGTCGCTTGCAACTCACTCGTCTGTTAATGGATAGCCCAAATGTTCTTCTTCTGGATGAACCTACAAATGATTTCGATGTTGAAACTTTAACTGCGCTAGAGGATCTACTCGACTCATTTGGGGGAACTCTTATTGTCATCTCTCACGATCGTTACTTCTTGGAACGTGTCTGCGATACCTTCGTGGGGTTACTGGGAGATCGTTCGCTTCGAGATCTGCCTCGCGGAATTGATGAGTACCTGCAACTCCGCAAAGCTGCTAGCCAATCGGTGACCCAGGCTATTGCCGCTAAGAAAGAGTCAACGGTTTTAGAGCAGAAGGCTCTCAAAAAAGAGTTGGCGAGGTTAGAGAAGCAGATGGAGCGGCGCCAAGCTCGTATCGCAGAAATAGGTGTTGAACTCAGCTCTATTACAACAGATCACGCAAGGTTGGTTGAGTTACATACGGAGCAAGAAAATCTAGAGCGAGAGTATGAAGAGCTAGAGATGGCTTGGTTAGAGCTGAACGTCACGTAACTGCTGAGCAGATTGCTCTGGTTTTACATCCATGATGAAGGCTCCCATTGCAGATTCACTACCTGCTAAGTACTTGAGCTTTCCGGGAGCGCGGCGAATACTAGTGATCTGCCAATGCAAACCTAAGACATCACGGCCGGTGCGTACTGGTGCTTGATGCCATGCGGCAATGTATGCCATCGGAATACCGAATACTCCATCGAGTCTAAGCAATACCTCTTTTGCGATAGCAGGAAATGCATCCGCTACTTCGTCACTCAATGCCGCTAGATCGGGAACAAACTTCTTAGGTGCAGTGTGGATCTCGTAGGGATAGCGTGCGGCGAATGGCATATAAGAGATCCAATGTTCATTCTCCGCGACGATGCGAATCTGGTCCTTGATTTCGCGCTCAATGACACTAGTAATAAGTGGAACACCAGTCTTATCAAAATGTGCCTCAGCAACTGCGAGCATCTTTGTTGTGCGAGGGGTAATGAATGGATATGAGTAGATCTGACCGTGTGGGTGGTTAAGGGTGACACCAACTTCTTCGCCACGATTTTCAAAGACAAAGACTTGTTCAACATATGGCAATTTAGAAATTTCGCGGGTGCGATCTATCCATGCCGCCAACACGGTGCGCATCTGGGCTAGATCCAGACTTCCGAAACTTCCCTCATGATGATCCGAGAAAACAACTACCTCACAACGTCCAGAAGCTTGAATTGTCTCTGGAGGCAATTGATCAGATGGGGCAGAGAATGAGGGCGAGCGATTTTCAAAGACAACGACCTCGAATGTTGAGTCAGCGATTTCAGTTCCAAAGTCTGTCTTGGTGGGGCAGAGAGGGCAGAACTCTTTTGGAGGTAGGAAAACCCGGCCTTGGCGATGTGCCGCCATTGCAATCCACTCGCCCGTTAAGAGATCTTGACGCATATCTCCAGGGAGGGGGCGTGGTTCAAAAGGGCGGATATCGACCGCTGTGCGTTCAACGGGCTCTCGGTCGTAATAGAAAATTTGTCGACCATCGAACATTTGAAGTTCGGTCCGCTTCACAAAGGTCATGTAGTGATCTTAATCCATCTATCTAGATCGCTAGGATTGCCACATGAATTCCAGCGCTTGGTGGCGAGATGCCGCGATTTATCAGGTCTATCCGCGATCCTTTCGAGATAGCAACGGTGATGGCGAGGGTGATCTACAAGGTGTAATCGCTGGCCTTCCCTATTTGGCAGATCTAGGTATCGATGCGATCTGGCTAAGCCCTTTCTACAAATCGCCCAATAAAGATGGTGGATACGATGTCTCAGATCCACGCGATGTGGATCCCCGCTTTGGAACTCTGGCTGATGCCAAAGAGTTGATAGAGGCGGCTCACTCGCACGGAATCAAATTTATTGCCGATATCGTCCCTAATCATTTCTCTTCGGAGCACATCTGGTTTCAAGAGGCTCTTGCCTCTCCAACGGGATCAGCCGCACGTTCTCGTTTTCACTTTTACGATGGACGTGGGGAGAACGGCGAGATTCCTCCAAATAACTGGATCTCGATCTTCCGTGGACCTGCCTGGACCCGCACCGCAGATGGCCAGTGGTATTTACATCTCTTCGATTCCAGCCAACCCGATCTCAATTGGGATAACCCCGACGTTATGGCTGACTTCGAAAAGACCTTGCGTTTCTGGCTAGATCTTGGCGTTGATGGTTTTCGAATCGATGTCGCCCATGGCGCCGTTAAGGAGAACCTGTTGATCGATCACCGCGATCCAGAGCGCTTAATCGATGCTTTACGCCTAGATTTTCTTGATATCTCGGAGGAGGAGCGTGCTGGGCTGCTCTCAGATGTTCCTTTCTTTGACCGTGAAGGAATTCATGAGGTCTATCGCAAGTGGCGCAAGGTTCTCAATGAGTATCCCGGCGATCGCATGACGGTAGCTGAGGCATTTGTTTACCCCTCAAGCCGCGCCGCCCGCTACGTACGGGCCGATGAGCTCCATCAGGTATTCAACTTCAATTTCATGATGTTGGGTTGGGATGCCGCCGCAATGCGCGCAAGTATTGAACGCACTCTCTCTGAGTTGATTGATGTGAAAGCTCCGGCAACCTGGGTACTGAACAATCACGACACTCCTCGAGTGGTTACTCGTATCGGCGGAGCACAGAAGGCTCGAGCCCTTGCGATGTTGATCCATGCGCTGCCTGGAGGAATTTACATTTATCAAGGTGAAGAGCTTGGCCTTCCAAGCGCCGACCTACCCGATGAAGCGCGCCAAGATCCCGCTTTCATTCGCAGTGGTGGTACCGATAAAGGTAGAGATGAATGTCGAGTCCCGATTCCATGGGATTCCAAACTTCCTAATTACGGCTATGGCACTGGTACTCCGTGGCTACCTCAACCAAAAGATTGGGCGCAATACTGCATTGATGTGGAGGCCCACGATCCAGAGAGCAGTTTGGCGCTCTACAAGAAGAGCTTAGTTTTGCGCCACTCACACCCAGCACTGGGTGGTGAGGGAGTTATAACCTGGATCGATGCTCCTGCAGGCGCTATGCATTTCACCCGAGAGCCCGGCCTTGAAGTTGTCGTCAATACAAATGATGTAGCTGTTGAGCTTTCAGTGTCCGGAACTTCACTCTTGCTTGAATCCTCAACCGGCAGCGAAATAAAAGACGGCCGGTTAGCTATTGCAGCTAACACGACCGTCTGGTTACAGTGCTAATTAATTAGTTAATTACTTAACAGAACCTGCTAGCAATCCGCGAACAAAGTAGCGTTGGAGCGCGAAGAAGACTGCAAGTGGTACCAAGATCTGGATGAAAGCGCTCGAGGTGAGCAACTCCCAGTGACTTCCCCATGTGCCGGCGAGTCCAGCCAACTTGTTGTTGAGTGGATCAATACCTTCAGTTCCTCCTGTGAAGGTCAGAGCGACCAGCAGGTCATTCCATACCCACATGAATTGGAAGATGGTGAAGGCAGCGATTGCGGGGACAGAGAGCGGAAGGACAATCCTGCGAAAGACGGTGAAGTGGCTGGCACCATCGACGTGTGCTGCTTCCATCAAATCGCGAGGCAATGATGCGATGAAGTTGTGAAGCAAATAGATGGCAAGAGGGAGCGCGAACATTGTGTGCGGCACCCAAATACCAGCAAATTTTCCAGCGATATTTAATCCAGGAATTAGGGTGAGAGACCCTATATGCGCACCGCTATCTGCTCCAGTACGGAAGAGGTTTAGAAGTGGTACGAGTGTTAACTGGATTGGGACGATCTGGAGAGCAAAGATTCCATAAAAAATCAGATCGCTACCGCGGAACTTAACCCAAGCCAGACAGTAAGCAGCCATCGTGGCGATCGTGATTGGGAAAATAACGGCGGGAATTGTGATCACAAAAGAGTTGATGATGTAAGGGAAGATTCCGTTTGGAATTCCGCTTACAGTACTGGTGCTAAAAATTGCGGTGTAATTAGCGAAAGTTAGGTGCGGATGGATAAAAAGATCCCACCAACCAGTAGCAGAGATATCTGCCTTAGGTCTAAAAGAAGTTGCAAATAGTCCGAAGGTTGGAATCGTCCAAAGAATCGCCAGGGTCCACACCGTGATCGACGCTCCACGACTGCCAAATAATTTGCGGCCAGCATTTTGTTCGGCGAGCTTCGGTGCCTTGCTGCGACTTAAAATGCTCATGAGATTGCACGCTCCCGACGTAGATTGATGATGTTATAAACCAAGACTGGAATTACGAGCAGGAAGAGCACAATTGCCATAGCGGCTCCACGCCCCGCGTCGTATCGAATAAATGTTTCGGAATACATCTCGTTGGCAAGAACCGAGGTACCAAAGTTTCCACCGGTAGATGCGCGGACAATATCGAAGAGTTTGAGCGTTGATACAACCATCGTTGCAAGCACCACAATGAATGTAGAACGAACCATCGGAAAAGTAACTCCACGGAATAACTTCCAACCATGAGCACCATCCAAAGCTGAAGCCTCCATGACGTCAGCAGGGACTGCCTTGATTGCGGCAGAGAGAATCACCATGGCGAATCCGGTTTGTGACCAGACAAACACAACCATTAGCAAGAATGTGTTGAGTGGCTGCGTAAGGAGCCAGTTAGGTGGTTGAAAACCTAAGTGGTGAGCGATTGAGGACATGAGACCAACCTGGGGCTGATCAGAGTTTGCAAACTTATAGACAAACTCCCAGACGATCGAGGCGCCAACGAATGAGATAGCCATTGGCATAAAGATGAGAGATTTCGCGACTGATTCACGTCGCATGCGATCGAGAAGGACTGCCAGCAACAGACCGATTCCGGTTGTAATTATTGGGGTAAATAGAATCCAAAAGATTGTATTGCGGAGAACGATGCGCTCATTCGAATCGGTGAAGAGCCAGTGGTAGTTGCTAAATCCAACCCAGTGATGGGATGCGGAGCCCTTAAAACTGAGAATGAGGGTACGAATCGCAGGTCCGAGCAGACCAACAACAACCAAGAGAAGTGCAGGTCCTAGGAATACAAGAATTGCGATAGGGCGCTGCTTCTTTCCATTGGCACGTCCTGCGATGAAGAAAATTACCGCCAAGACAGCAAGAAATATCGCAATCGCTGCAACCATCTGTCCTAGCTTGGGAAGGTTATCGCTCCAAAAGGAAGACATAAGCTCTCTTTCATCATTAGAACCGGTGGATCAAAGTGCAAGGCTAACTTGTCTGAGGAGAAATAGTAATGGCGGGGGCTAAATGGCCCCCGCCATTACCTACTTAGACGTGCTAGTTAACTAATAAATTAGTTACTTGATGAAGGCCATGCTGCATCGATACGCGCGGCAACTGTCTTAACAGGCGTGCCGTTTGCGAACCAATCAGTGAAGCCAGTCCACTCTGCGCCGTTTCCGATAGCAGCTGGCATAGCGTCAGATGCATCGAATACGAAGGTTGAGTGTGGATCTGCGAGGTACTTAGCTGACAAAGCATCCAATGGGTTGGAGTATGTGCTTGCTGGTACGCCGCTGTTAGCGCTCAACCAACCACCGTTTGCACCAGCAGCCTTGATACGGCTGATAGCCCATTGTGGTGTTGAGAAGTAGGTCTGTGCCTCACGTGTAGCAGCATTGCTGTTGAATGCGAGGTAGAACTCTCCGCCACCCTCAACAGGTGTTGTTACAGCTGGGTTGATTCCTGGGAGGTAGTAAACCCATGCATCGCCAGTTGGTGAAACAACTGAGCCTGCAGGCAAGCTTGCAGCGATGAATGAAGCTTGTTGTAGCTGCATGCACTTACCTGATGGGATACCTGTAACAGCATCTTGGAATGAAGTTGTAGCAATTGTTGAAACAGTTCCAACATACTTGCTGTTACCCATCCAGTTCCACACTGTGTTCATAGCGTGGATGATTGGAGCATCTGAGAACTTCACCTTGTGTGAGATCCAGTTGTTGTAGACAGTTGCACCAGCTTCACGGACAACTACCTCTTCAAGCCAGTCAGTTGCAGGCCATCCGGTAGCTCCACCAGAACCGATACCGCCGCACCATGCTGTTTGACCAGCTGCAGCCATCTTGTCTGATTGTGTGAACATCTGTGCCCATGTTGTTGGGACTGTGTAGCCATACTTAGCGAATTGCTTTGGTGAGTACCAAACCAATGACTTCAAGTTAGCTGAGTTAGGTGCTGCGTAGAAGGTACCGTTAACGGAACCAAGGTTACGCCAACTCTTTGACCAGTAGCGGTTGATGTTGTTAACAACTGCTGCAGGAGCTGGAACAGCCTTGCCTGTAGCAACCATCTGTGCGATCAAACCTGGTTGTGGAACGAGTGCGAGATCTGGAGCGGTTCCACCAGCAACACGGACTGGAAGTTGAGCTTCGAATTGATCGCTACCATTCCAGTTGATCTTGATGCCTGTGCAAGCGGTGAAGTCTGCTGAAGCAGCTGCATAGCGAGTGAGTTCATCGCCAACTACAGATGTGAATACTTCGACAGTCTTACCCTTTTGAACTGCATAACCTGAACCTACGTTTGCGCAAGCAGCCGCTGATGTTCCAGCGTACGCAGCAGGCGCAACAAATGTTGCAACGAGCGCAACGGTTGCTGTGGCTACGCCAGCGAGCAACCCTTTTTTGCTAATCGACATATTGTTTCCTTAAGGGGTTTATCGCGGTCCAACCTCCCCATGAAGATTGATTCCCGCGGTGTGGGTAAAGTGTAAGAGCACGGGGGCGCTATGTCCTAGCGCGAAGGCGTTAAAAAAGGCCAAAAGAAGGCGTAAATCAATAACAATTTGATAACGAAGAAAGCCTAAAACGCCTTCCGGAGCCCTACAAAAAGCTAGAGCGACTCAAAGAGAATTGTCCTTTATGACATTTGAGTACCAGTAGGCGGACTCTTTGGGGGTTCGCTTCTGTGACTCATAGTCTACAAATACGATGCCAAATCGCTTTTGATAGCCGAGTGACCATTCGAAATTGTCGAGTAGGGACCATTGGAAATAACCTCCAAGATTTACTCCCTGCCCTATCGCATCCAAGAGTGCATTCAAGTGTTTATCAAGATATGAGATTCGGCGCAGATCGTTTATTTTTCCGGTCGCATCTGGTCCATCTGGATAGGCGCAACCATTCTCAGTGATGAAGATTTGAGGAAGTCTGTTTCCAAACTCCTTCTGCCATCGGACCAACATGTTGGTGAGTCCCTCTGGGGTTATTGGCCAACCCATATCGGTCAGGTCTCCCTTGGGAGTTGAGTCAATCGTGAGTCCTAAGAAGGCAGAGTTATCAAACTCCACGGTCTTTGCGGAATCACTTGCACCTACCCGAGTATCAAAGTAGTAATTGATTCCGAGCCAGTCATTCTTAGTCTGTGCCAACTCCATATCTCCGGGCAGGATGGCATCAAGGAATTCCTCGCCGAATTCATCTACCAGGATCTGTGGATACTTGCCGTAGAAGATCGCATCCATCCACCAACGGTTTTGTACCGCATCCAATATTGCTGATGCGTGCGCCTGGTTGGGATCGCTCGGATCATCTGCAGGATAGTTGGCCTGATTGAGTACTGGTCCAATTTTGAGATCACTACGAACAGCTCGCATCGCATTTACCGCTGTTGCATGAGCTATGACCGTGTGGTGAGCGACCTTGAAAGCGGTAGGGCGATCAGAGATTCCTGGTGCATGAACACCTAGGCCATGGCCTAACCAAGCAACGCACCAAGGCTCATTAATGGGAGCAAAATGTTTGACGCGATCACCAAAATGTTCTGCGACGGCTGCTGCATATTTTCCAAATGCAGCTACAGTTTCGCGGCTACGCCAGCCACCCTTATCTTCCAAGGCTTGAGGCAGGTCCCAGTGATACAGAGTTATGTATGGAGTTATTCCTTGGGAGAGTAATTCATTGATCAAATTGTCATAGAAGGCAAAGCCGCGCTCTTCGCGAACTTCATCACCGTTGGGAAATAAGCGGGACCATGAGATCGAGAGGCGAAAGGCCTTGATCCCCAGCCCCTTCATAAGGGCTACATCTGCGGGGTAACGGTGGTACATATCGCACGCTACATCGCCGGTATCCCCGTTGTCGGTCTTTCCCGGAGTATGCGAGAAGGTGTCCCAAATGGAAAGTCCGCGACCATCTTCTGATGCAGCGCCTTCGACTTGATAAGCCGCGGTCGCCGCGCCCCAGAGGAAGTTATGTGGGAACTGACGCATAGGAACTCCTTTTATTATTGGGTTATCAATTAGGTATTGAATTTAGTATTAATTTTTAAAACTACTGAGCGGATGCACGAACTGCAGCAGCAACCGAAGTTACTACTCGCGGATCAAAGACGCTAGGAACAATGAAGTTGGCATTGAGTTGATCAGAGCTCACGCATTCCGCGATCGCCTTCGCTGCCGCCACCAGCATTGAATCGGTTATCTTGTGGATTCGACCATCAAGCAGCCCTCGGAATATTCCAGGAAAGGCCAGCACATTGTTGATCTGATTTGGATGATCGCTTCGGCCCGTGGCAACAACAGCCGCATACTTTCTGGCGATAGCAGGATCTATCTCTGGTTCGGGATTTGCTAGGGCAAAGACGATGGAGCCAGGTGCCATTGCCGCGACATCATCCTCAGTTAAGACATTAGGTGCGCTGACACCAATGAAGATATCTGCACCCACCATGGCCTGAGAGAGCGTTCCACGGAAATCACCTGGATTGCAGTTATCTACAAACCAGGTACGCATGACATCGTCTTCCGGAAGATGCTCATGAACTAATCCATCTTTATCGAAACCAATGATGTGTTGTGCTCCGCTGGCAACTAACAGCCTTGCCACAGCCGTTCCTGCAGCTCCCGCTCCACTCATAACGATTTTGCTATCGGCCAAATTCTTCTTCACAAACTTGAGAGCATTTGTAATGGCAGCCAGAACCACGATTGCGGTCCCATGTTGATCATCGTGGAAGACCGGAATATCAAGCAGCTCACGCAAGCGTCGTTCGACTTCAAAGCAACGCGGAGCTGAGATATCTTCGAGGTTGATGCCGCCATAAACAGGGGCAATTATTTGAACGGTACGAACAATCTCATCGACATCCTGGGTATCTAAGCAGACGGGCCATGCATCAACATCTGCAAAGCGCTTGAAGAGAGCTGCCTTTCCTTCCATAACTGGAAGTGCCGCCTCAGGACCAATATTTCCTAGCCCAAGTACAGCTGAACCATCGGTGACGACGGCAACGGTATTGCGCTTAATAGTTAATCGCCGTGCATCAGATGGATCTGCTGCGATTGCTTGAGAGATTCGGGCGACACCTGGAGTGTAGGCGCGTGATAAATCGTCACGAGTCTTAAGCGGAACCTTTGAGGTGACTTCGATCTTTCCACCTAGATGTAATAAGAAGGTGCGATCACTTACCTTGCGAACTGTTAGCAATGGATTTTCGGAGATAGCGGCGGTAATTCGCTCCGCATGCTCCCCATCGTGAGCGTCGCACGATACGTCAATTGTCACACGGTCAATGAACGACTCAACAACATCGAGCGCGGTGATCGAAGCCCCAGCTGCGGTGATCGCGGCGGTAATTTCAGCTACGGGTTGTGCAGAGGGTGGACCATCCACGCGGATTGTTATTGCATACCCAGGACTAGTGGATGCCATTACACAACTCCATATAGACGATCGCCAGCATCGCCCAATCCAGGAACGATGTAGCCCTTCTCATTTAATTTCTCATCAAGGGCAGCTGTAACGAGGGTGAGATTCGCCGAAGAGTTAGCAAATTCCTTTTCCAGCGCCGCGACACCTTCTGGTGAAGAGAGGATGCAGATCATGGTGATATCTGTTGCACCGAGATCAATGAGGTAATGAATAGCAGAAATTAAAGTTCCACCAGTTGCCAGCATCGGATCGAGGACAAAACACTCGTGGTTATGTAAATCTTGCGGCAAACGGTTTGCATATGTTTTGGCCTGCAAGGTGTGCTCGTCGCGCACCATTCCTAAAAATCCAACTTGGACAGATGGCATCAAACGAACCATCCCTTCGAGCATTCCGAGCCCAGCCCTCAAAATTGGAATAACCACGGCATCTGGTTTGGCCATTACCGCACCTTGAGCCATTGCAACTGGAGTCTTTACCGTTACAGGCACTGTCTTGACCTCGCGGGTCGCCTCATAGGCCAGCAGGGTGACAATTTCGCCGATGAGCTCTCTAAAGATGGACGAGGGAGTGGTCTCATCACGAAGAACGGTGACTTTATGGGTGATGAGGGGATGTTGTGCCACATGTACTTTCACGAGTCTGACTTTACCCGCGGAATTGAACCTTGTCGCGTGTCTGAAACAGTGGAACTATGAAGGCATGACCAACCACGCCGAGTTCAATGAAGATGACTTTGGCGTGATTGCGTGGCGCGAAGATGGAGTGTGGCGCGTATCTCGATTAGTTAATACCCGCGATCTTGGCTCGATCATGGATCAAGTGAAGGCGCAGACTGCAGATGGTGGTTCGGTCGCCCTTATATCCATCGATGAAGAATTCTTCTTAATCGTTCGAGGTGGGGGACGCACAATGCAAATGATGCTGAGTGATGTGACCTACGCCGTGGAATATGAAATTGCAGCGGATGTGGTTGACGCCCTTGATCTACCATTTCCAGAAGATGAAGATGAACCGCAACCTGGTGGAGATGTTGACTTACTGTCTGACTTTGGGATTAGTGCGATGGAGCTCGAGGTAATGAGTGATGATCTAGATATGTACCCAGAAGAGCAGATCACCTCACTCGCCCATCGACTAGGTTTTGGTGAGCAGTTCGATCAACTATATGATCGTAATTAATGAGTGATCATGCTGAGTTGATGCGAGAGGCGATCTCTCTCGCAAAGAGTGCCTTAGCTACTGATGATGTTCCCGTCGGTGCACTTGTTTTGAATCAAGATGGAGTTGTTGTGGGACGCAGCAGCAATCTAAGGGAGCTTGATAAGGACCCAACCGCGCACGCAGAGATAGTCGCAATGCGTGAGGCCGCATTACATAACGAGACATGGCGACTTGATGGCCACACACTTGTGGTGACTTTAGAGCCGTGCGCTATGTGTGCTGGAGCGATTGCGCAATCCCGAATCAAGACGGTGATCTTTGGGGCATGGGATGAAAAAGCGGGTGCGGTTGGTTCGGTCTGGGATATTTTGCGAGACCCAAGAACACCACACCAAGCGGAAGTGGTCTCGGGAGTATTAGAAGCAGAATGTGCCCAACTTCTGCAAGAATTTTTTAAAGATAAGCGTTAAGGCGTATCGTCACCCATGGTGGCGTGTCTGAGTGGCCTAAAGAGCACGTCTCGAAAGCGTGTGTTGGGTAACCAACCGTGGGTTCAAATCCCACCGCCACCGCCAATTTTATAAATTAGTGGTTGATAATAATTTCGTACGATGGATTGAGAATCACGAGGTTTCCATCGGTCTCGCCGACCATTCCTTCAGCGCAAATGGTTGATCCCACCTCAAGTCCGGTGATCTCGCGCCGGCCAATAAATTGCAGCGTAATTCCGCCGGTCTCATCCCAAATCTCGATATCAACATGAGGGGAGGCGCTAGATGGTGCGGTACGAATGCTGGTCACATTTCCAGTTACATGTGCGCGATGGCGCCACTTCACTGAAGCGATCGGTTGAATATGTTCCTCGTAGTGACTGATGGTCTCAGTTGCAAGAGGTTCATCATTTAATCTGCGGACTTGAGGTTTTGGTTCCGCTGGTTCAATTACATCGGTTGAGTGCTCAAGGTGAGCGAAAATCGAATGACCCGAAATAATTTTTTCAACATCGAATGGGACAATCGTGGCAACTACACGTGGAAGTTGAGAGATAGGAGCCGAAATAGCTTCTGCGGTGCGGTCATGCAGAATCCGTCCGAGTAAGCCGGAGTAAGAGCGACGCGGGAGCAAGAGAGTTAAATCAACATCACTGGCTTGAGTCATTCGAATGGCGTAATCCACAGCGGCATTTGCCAGTCGACGATCGGGGCAATCGATAAATTCAATGGAGACATCTGCCAGCGCTGGATTGTGCTTCCACGCCTCTTTAATAACCTCTGCGCGTTGATCGTCAATCACGAAGTGAACCGCAGCTAATTCGTGTGGGTTAAGTGATCTGGCATAGCGAACTGCACCGACCGTTGCGATATCAACTGCGTCGACAAGAACAGTTACATCGTGACGTGAAATATTGGTGGCGCGGGAAGATTCCTGGTTGATCTTTAGTGCCTGTTGCTCTTTGCGGTATTGGCGGTTGAGGCGGATCAAGCCGATGGTGGCGATCGGGAAGATGAGAACAATCAGCCAGGCGCCCTCTGAAAACTTTACGACTGCGAAGATGATTACGACAGCAAAGGAGACTGATCCAGAGAGGAAGTTGATGAAGAAGCGCAGACGCCATCCACCTTCGCGCCTGCGATAATTTCTCTTGGCCATACCGAATCCCGCCATGGTAAATCCGGTAAAGACGCCGATGGCATAGAAGGCGATCAACTTAGAGACGTTAGAGCCGACAACTCCAATGAGCAATGCCGCGGCGAGAGTTAAAAAGATGATGCCGTTTGAAAAGACTAGACGATGGCCACGTTTAGTGAGTTGACGCGGTAAGAATCCATCTTCGGCCACGAAGTTCATCAGGAACGGGAAACCACTAAATGGAGTGTTTGCTCCCGTGTAGAGAATTAACATTGTGGAGAATTGAACGAAGAGATAGAAAATATGTCCCAGGGTTCCATGGCCAAAGACGATCTGCGCGATCTGAGATACAACTGTTGGTGTGCCACTTGAATATGGCATTGCATGAGTCGCCTTAGCAAAGAATGAGATACCAAGAACCATGCAACCCAAGATGGTGGCCATGATCACCGTGGTGCGACGAGCATTGTTTCCTTCTGGAGATTTAAAGAGGGATACGCCATTTGAGATGGCCTCAAGACCTGTTAGTGAGGAGCCGCCATTTGCAAATGCCTTGAGGAGAATGAAGATGGAGGCAAAGGTGAGTAGCTGCTGCGAATGGCCATACCCAACATTTCCAGAGCCGATTACGACGTGATGCAGTGTGTGGTGGAATTCGCGCCAAACCCCTACGACAATTATTGAGGTAACTGCTAGAACGAAGAGATATGTAGGTGCGGCAAAGAGTCGACCCGCCTCTTTAACGCCCTTTAAATTTCCGTAACATAAAATTCCAATGACACCTAGGGTTATAAATTTTTGGGTGTTGTTTGATGAGATTGCGGGAAATGCAGATGCGAGCGCAGCGGTTCCAGCAGCACCTTGAACAGCTACGGTAACTATGTAATCCAACATGAGCGCAACAGCTGCGATCTGTGCCACGACAGGTCCGAAGTTATCTCGCGCTACAACGTATGAGCCGCCTGTATGCGTATATGCCATAACAACTTCGCGGTAAGAAAGTGTGACTATAAATAAGACTGCAAGCACAACGAGAGTCATCGGCATTAGGACGCTGTAGCCCGCTAACCCAAATGCAGGAAGTAAATAGATAAGTATGTTCTCGGTTCCATATGCTGCAGATGAGATGCAATCTGAAGAGAGAATTCCCAAGGCAAAGATCTTGCTCAAACGTTGGTGAGAGAGGGTGTGCCTATTGAGCGGCTTTCCGAGGAGAGCCTTCTTTAATTTGTAGAGAAGAGGATCTTTGAGGTGGGCGTGGTCCTGCAAGACCATCGGCTGGGGCGCATCATCTGTCCAAGCTTTCGGCACGGTTACCTTCTTCTTTTGTCACGCCCCAGTTTTAGAGGCAGACCGCCATTTTACGTTGAAAAGGGCAGATTGCATCAACGTGAGTCCGATTTCTTGCACATCAAGGTTTCGTCACTACTTTCCCATTTGCTGCGTCAAGACCAATTGGAGTTGCGAAAAGTAAAGCCACTGACGTAAGGAGCGCGGCGCTAGAGATATTGGACACGATAAATGGTTGCATCCCCGCCAAAAAAGATTAAAAGTTATCCACAGCAAGTTGTAGCTCTCGTCCTGCAATTCATGGCTTTCTGTGGCGCCGGTATGAAATCAAAATTTCCCTTGAGATTTTATCATTTCTTGTACCCTTAGAAAGTTCAATTCCATCAAAACCGAGGCGGTGGAAGTCATGCCAGAGGTAGATCCAGCAGATAAGACAATCGCTAGTTACTTAGTGCGTCACCATCGATTTGATCCCGAAACCAATCACTTTCGATGGTTCATTTTGAAAGCATTTGATAACGAAGGCGAAATGAATCAGCTCCTTGAAAGTTTGTGGAGCGACCTCGAGGCGCGCAAGATCGCTGGTTCGGCAAGCCCGAAAGAGCAGATCGCAGGGCAGATAAACGACCCGGAGTGGGATAAAAAGCACCGGAGTGGCGGCTCGCCTTACCATCCAGCTCACTAACATCCTCTAAAGCGGAGAATGAGGGATTTGAACCCTCGAAAGGTTGCCCTTTACACGCTTTCCAAGCGTGCGCACTCGGCCGCTATGCGAATTCTCCAGTGCTTAAGCCTCTCGGCCTGCGAGTCGTAGCCTATCGGCTCTGGAAACTATGATTACCCACAGATCCTCCGTGCGGCGTTACCGTGCTGAACTCCCCCAGGACCGGAAGGTAGCAAGGGTAGGTGCGCTCTGGCGGGTGTGCGGAGGATCCCTAATAAAGGAGAACGGTGTCACTCGCTCTATATAGAAAGTATCGCCCCTCGACCTTCGCTGAGGTCATCGGGCAGGAGCATGTCACCGTGCCGCTATCCAATGCCCTTGGATCAGGCAATATCCATCATGCATATTTATTTAGCGGTCCGCGCGGATGCGGAAAGACCTCAAGTGCCCGCATCATGGCTCGCTCCCTCAATTGCGAAAAGGGCCCTACGCCCACCCCTTGTGGCGTCTGCCAATCCTGTAAAGACTTGGTAGCGAATGGACCGGGCTCGATCGATGTTATGGAGCTTGATGCCGCAACCCATGGCTTGGTTGATGATGCCCGCGATCTGCGCGACAAAGCATTCTTCGCCCCAGTCACCTCTCGCTACAAGATTTACATTATTGATGAGGCGCACCAACTCGGACCCGGCGCCGGTAATGCCTTACTCAAAGTAGTAGAAGAACCACCACCACACGTCATCTTTATCTTTGCAACCACAGAGCCCGATAAATTAATTTCGACAATTCGCTCTCGTACCCATCACTATCCATTTCGTTTAGTACCACCTGGAGTTCTTGCAACGCATCTCGAGAAGATTTGCGATCTTGAGGGCATCAAAGTTGCTAAGGGAGTTATTCCACTTGTTGTGCGTTCTAGCGGCGGTTCAGTTCGCGACGCGCTCTCGGTGCTCGGGCAGTTATTAGCTGGAGCAGGACCGGATGGAGTTACATACGAAATTGCTGTGCAACTTCTTGGCTTTACAGATGGGGCGCTTCTCGATGAAGCGATTGATGCGCTCGCAGCACATGACAGCACCACTATCTTTAATACGATCGATCGCGTCATCGAATCTGGCTTAGATCCTCGTCGATTCACTCAAGATTTCTTAGAGAGATTGCGCGATCTGATTATCGTGGGCGCTGTTAAAGATAGCGCCTCTCATGTACTTCGTGATTTTCCTGAAGATCAACTGGAGCGCATGCGCACCCAGGCCAACTTAATTGGCGCTGCCACCTTAATTCGCGCAGCCGATATAACATCATTGGGGCTAACTGAGATGCGTGGAGCGACAGCGCCCCGCCTTATCTTGGAACTCATTTGCGGGCGTATCTTGCTACCTACAGCTGATGATGCTGCATTTATTGCACGCATAGAACGACTCGAGCGTGGAGTAAATCTTGTAACTCACTCCGCACCTGCACCGGAACAACCTGCAGCGACCGTCGCTGCTAAAGCAAAGCCAGTTGTAGTTGAATCAACGACGGAGCCAGAAGTAAAGAAGCCGATTCGTGCAGCCGCTCCTGAACCTTCAGCGCAACAACCAGTAGGTCCAGTCGATATTTCAGCTCTGCGCCGGCTGTGGCCAGAAGTCATTGAGAACGTTAAGAAGCGACGTCGCCTCACCTGGTCATTACTCTCTGCCAGCGCGCAAGTTTTGGCAGTCGATGACAAGGCAATCACTATTGGTATCGTGAATGCTGGTGCACGTGATTCATTCCTTCGAAGCGGTAGCGATGAGATTCTTGCTGCGGCTTTTCAAGATGTCACAGGATTGCTCCGAAAGATTGACGTGGTCGTTGACCCATCGATCAATGCACCGCAATACGAACGCACCACTGAAGAACCTACTGACGATGATCAACTTTCTGGAACCGCATTACTTGCGCGTGAACTCGGCGCACAAGTCATTAGAGAATTCGAACGTTGATGTACGAAGGTGCGATCCAAGATTTAATTGATGAGCTAGGTCGCCTTCCCGGTATTGGACCTAAGTCTGCGCAGCGAATCGCCTTCCACATCATTCAATCAGAGCGGGTTGACGTCACTCGCCTCGTCGATGTGCTCCGCACGGTAAAAGAGCGCGTTAAATTTTGCGTCGAATGTGGCAACATCTCCGAAGAGGAGCTCTGTCGGATCTGCCGTGATCCGCGTCGGGATGGCTCGCTCATCTGCGTGGTTGAAGAGAGTAAAGATGTCATGGCGATCGAAAAGACGCGGGAGTTTCGCGGCAAGTATCACGTTCTAGGCGGAGCAATCTCGCCGATTGATGGAATTGGACCTGAAAATCTGCGAATCCGAGAGTTGATGGTTCGACTCGGGGACACCACGATTCAAGAGTTAATTATTGCTACGGATCCCAATCTCGAGGGGGAGGCGACTGCCTCATATCTGATCCGCCAGATAAAGCCGCTAGGGATCAAAGTGAGCCGATTAGCTTCAGGGCTTCCTGTAGGTGGGGATCTGGAATATGCCGATGAGGTCACTCTCGGTCGCGCCTTTGAGGGTCGCCGGACCGTCGAATAGATTTAATCTCATTATTTGGGATGTCTGAGCGTCTTGAATAGTAAGACGGTACCTAAAACTCCAATTTTTTATGTCAAAGTTCTCGCATGGGTTTAATTGTCCAAAAATATGGCGGCTCCTCCGTAGCTGATGCCGAAGGGCTAAAGCGCGTGGCCGGTCGCATTGTTGCGACGAAGAAGGCTGGTCATCAGGTCGTGGTTGTGGTCTCTGCAATGGGAGATACCACCGATGAATTGATCGATCTCGCCAATCAAGTTACTCCGATGCCAAATGGCCGTGAACTCGACATGCTGCTTACCGCTGGAGAGCGAATCTCGATGGCTCTCTTAGCGATGGCCATTGGAAATCTGGGCCACGAGGCGATGTCATTTACCGGTTCACAAGCCGGAGTAATTACAGATTCGACTCACGGTAAGGCGCGCATCATCGATGTGGCACCTGGTCGCATTCGCGAAGCGCTGGAGGGTGGCCACATTGCCATCGTTGCCGGTTTCCAAGGAGTATCGCAAGATACCAACGATGTAACAACTCTTGGTCGCGGCGGGTCAGATACCACCGCGGTTGCGCTCGCTGCAGCGTTGGACGCAGATGTCTGTGAAATTTATACCGATGTCGATGGTGTGTACTCAGCCGACCCTCGAGTTGTTCCATCAGCTCGCAAATTAACGACGGTTACATATGAAGAGATGCTTGAGCTCGCCGCAAGTGGAGCAAAAGTCCTACACCTACGTTGCGTGGAATATGCACGTCGCTACAACTTACCAATCCACGTACGTTCTTCATTTTCAAACTTAGAAGGCACCTGGATCGTCAAAGATCATCCCGAAGGAGCAGAAGATATGGAACAGGCAATTATTAGTGGAATCGCCCACGATAAGAGCGAAGCAAAGATCACAATCGTTGGAGTTCCAGATCGCACAGGTGTTGCTGCGCGCATCTTCCAAGCAATTGCTGATTCCGCAATCAATATCGACATGATTGTGCAGAATGTCTCCGCAGCCGCGACCGGGTTGACCGATATCTCCTTCACCCTGCCAAAGAGCGATGGGGCAGAGGCAACTGCACTCCTTAAAGATATTCAAGGCGAGATTGGATTCGCATCCCTTCTTTACGATGATCAGGTTGGCAAGTTGTCACTCGTTGGTGCCGGAATGAGATCTCACCCTGGAGTAACTGCAACATTCTTCGCATGCTTGGCAGATGCAGGACTCAATATTGAGATGATTTCGACCTCAGAAATCCGTATCTCTGTAATTGTGCGCGACACCGACCTTGAAAAGGGTGTTAAGGCAGCACATACCGCCTTTGAACTAGATAGTGCCGACGAAGCCGTTGTATATGGAGGAACTGGACGATGAGTAAGAAGCCATCACTTGCAGTAGTTGGAGCAACTGGCGCAGTTGGAACTGTCATGCTCGATATTTTGAGCAAGCGTCCCAATGTTTATGGCGAGATTCGCTTGATCGCTTCGGCTCGTAGCGCAGGTAAGAAATTAACCGTTCGCGGTGAAGAGGTAGAGGTTGTTGCAATCTCACCCGAGGCTTTCGATGGCATTGATATCGCAATGTTTGATACTCCAGATGAGATCGCGAGTGAGTGGGCACCGATTGCAGCTTCTCGCGGTGCAGTCGTAGTTGATAACTCAACCTACTTCCGCATGGATGATCAGGTTCCGCTCGTTGTGGTTGAAATTAACCCAGAAGAAATCAAGAACCGTCCAAAGGGAATCATCTCGAACCCAAACTGCACCACGATGACAATGATCGTTGCAATGGGCGCGCTTCATAAGGAGTATGGTCTTAAGGAGCTCTTTGTATCTTCTTATCAAGCCGTTTCTGGCATGGGTGTCACAGGTCCAGAGACTTTGCGCGCACAGATTTCTGCTGTTGCCGGCACTCATCTCGGTGAACAACCTGGTGACCTACGCACTGTTATCAAGGATTTTGGTGCCTTCCCTGCACCGCTTGCTCTCAACGTTATTCCTTGGGCTGGATCACTCAAAGCTGATGGTTACTCTTCAGAGGAGACCAAGGTTCGCTTTGAGTCTCGCAAGATTTTGGGTCTACCTAATTTGAAGGTTGCAGTCACCTGCGTGCGCGTACCAGTGATCACAACGCATTCACTCGCAGTGCATGCGGTCTTCGAGAAGGAAGTCACTCGTGAGGGGGCGCAGAACCTACTCAAGAACTCTGCTGGCATCGAGTTGTTAGATGATCCAGAAAATGGAATTTGGCCAACCCCTGCTGATGTCGTTAACACGGACCCAACATGGGTGGGTCGCGTTCGTCGTTCTTTCGATGATGATCACGCACTCGATCTCTTTATGTGTGGCGACAACCTTCGTAAAGGCGCTGCACTCAACACCGCGCAAATTGCTGAGTTGGTAGCGGCCGAATTCACTAATTAATGCTTCAGGCAACAGAAGATCTTCAACTCGCCAGGCAGTGGGCTGAAGATCTTCTGGTTGGGCACAATGCTGCCAAGTACTACATGTCGGAGCAGAATTTTGTTGCAGCCTACAAAGTCGATAGTTCATTCTCATTCATAGTTAAAGGTGAACCTTTTTACGGCCACCTTTATGGTGATGCGGCATTTTTAGATCCGCGTTGTACAGATATCGCAGTGATAGGTAGTTTTCAATCTCCGGGCTTTGAGGTGCGCGGTGGTGGATTTCAGTTTTGGGAGATTGAGACCAAGGAGGCTAGCGGCCAGATAGAACTGTTATCTGACGCCGAAGAGATCAGCGCATTAATTCATGGAGACGCTCCAGATTCCTCGGTCCTGCCTGGTGATCCTGAAGAAATTTTTTGGGGCGGAATTCGAAATGAGTTCAAAGAATTGGTTGCCTGTGCAGTAGTTGTTAAGTGGCAATCAGGGCACCATGTGATGGCATCAGTCGTCACACGCACCCAAGATCGTGGGCGAGGTTATGCAACTGCGCTCAGTAAAGGAATTGCATCGCACGCGCACCAATTAGGAATTCCCCTACTGGGACTAGGAGTCCGAACCGGCAACCTGGCAGCGCAGCGTGCGTATGAGAAAGCTGGCTTTAGAAAGTTAGGAGCTTTTACAAACTACTCTCGAGCGTAATCAATGAAACCTCGGGTGGTGATGCCACTCGAATTCGGGCAAATGGTGAGGTACCCATTCCGGCGGAGACATTGAGCCATGGCTCCCCTGCGATCCGAGAGACGCCCCGCGCTCGCCAATTAGGAAGATCGCAATTTGTGGTCAGCGCCTTAGAGCCCCCTGGCCAAGGAAGCCTTACTTGGCCGCCGTGTGTGTGACCGGCAAAGATCACATCGAGTTGATCGCGAGACATCGCTTCGATAATGCGTAAATACGGCGCATGTGTAACCCCGACAGCGAGATCACATTCCGCAGCCGGCCCAGCCACCTTTGAATAATCATCGCGCTCGAGGTGCGCATCGTCAGTTCCGCGGAATTCAATTACAGATTCTTTGATTTTAAGCGTTGCGCGGTGGTGATTAAGATCTTTCCAACCGCGAGTTACGAGCCCACTACGCAACTCTTCAACAGGCAACAATTCACCCAGAACTCTTCTTCCGTGATCCTTTAACAAATATGTAAAAGGGTTCTTTGGTTTAGGTGAGTAATAATCATTTGATCCAAAGACAAATACTCCTGGAATATTTAGAAGTTCTTTGAGCGAATCTAAAACAACCGGTACTGCCTCTTTGTGAGCAAGAAAGTCTCCGGTACTAATTATCAAATCTGGCTCGAGGGCGGCGAAGCTCTTGATATCAGAGATCTCAACAGTACGACTGGGAGTTAAATGGAGATCTGAAAAATGCAGCACCCGAATGGCCTCGTGCCCAGGTGGGAGAACTGGGAGAGTAGCTTCGCGTAGTCGATAACTCATAGGCATGAGAAGATACCGCTATGGGACTCAAAGAGGTACTGCAGAGCGATCTCACAGAGGCGATTCGCTCGCGCGATGAACTGAAGTCGGGAACTATTCGCATGGTTCTGACGGCAATCACCAATGAAGAAGTTTCAGGTAAGACGGCTCGCACGCTCACAGAACCCGAAATCATTACGGTTCTCTCACGTGAGGCAAAGAAGCGCCGTGAAGCTGCAGAAGCATTCGCCGAAGGCGGTCGCCCAGATCGTGCAGAGCGAGAAAAATTAGAGGGTGAATTCATCACTACATATTTGCCCGCTCAACTCTCTGAAGCCGAGATCAAAGAGATAATTGCAGCGGCAATTGCAGAAACCGATGCCTCTGGGCCTGCTGGTATGGGTCAAGTTATGAAGATCGTCTCCCCAAAGATTGCAGGCAAGGCCGATGGTGGCACAGTATCTGCGTTGGTGAAGGCCGCGCTTACAGGAGGAAACTCATGACCAAGTTCGAATATGTCACAGTTCCACTTTTGACTCACGCAACTAAGCAGATCCTCGACAACTGGGGTTCTGAAGGTTGGGAGCTAGTACAAGTAATACCTGCGCCCGGAGGCGGAGACAACTTAGTTGCTTATATGAAAAGGGTAGTCTCGTGAAAAAGGAGAATATATAAATGGATGTCCGCGCCAAACTCGCAGAACTCAATCTCACACTTCCCACTGCTGCGCTTCCGGTCGCTGCATATGTGCCAGCAGTTCGCTCCGGTAATTTAGTATTTACTGCAGGTCAACTACCGCTTGTCGATGGAAAGATTCCTTACACTGGAAAAGTTGGTGGTCCAGTAACACCTGAACAAGCAAAGGAGATGGCGCAAGTCTGCATTCTTAATGCACTCGCCGCGGTCGAACTTGTTGCACCTGTCGATTCCATCGTTAAAGTGGTTCGAGTCGTGGGGTATGTGAACGGAGTTCCGGGATTTATCGCTGCGCCCGGTGTAGTAAACGGAGCTTCCGAAGTTCTCATCCATATCTTTGGAGATGCCAATGGTAAGCATGCTCGAAGCGCATTCGGAGTTGCGGAACTGCCACTGGATGCTCCAGTTGAAATCGAACTCACCGTTGAAGTAGAGGGCTAACTCCCCTTACTCTCCAGTCTAACTTGGCTTGTTCTGTAACTGGCTGAATTAAAAAATGATCGATGCAGAATTACCGAGCGCGCTTTAAGAGGCGCTCGGTATCTGTAACAAGTACGGCACGAGGTTCTAGCTTTACCCAACCACGCGCAGCAAAGTCTGCAAGCGCTTTATTAACGGTCTCGCGTGATGCACCGACCAGTTGAGCTAACTCTTCTTGTGTGAGATCGTGATTAACGTGCAGCCCATCATCCTTTTGAATGCCAAAACGCTCACCGAGATCCATGATTGCTTTGGCAACCCGACCTGGAACATCAGCGAAGACTAGGTCTGCCAAAATTTCATTGGATTTGCGTAGACGTTGTGCCAGGCGGCGCAAGAGTTCTAAAGAGGTTTGTGGGTTGGTTGTGACAAGACCAATCACTGCATCGTGCGCGAGTGAGACCAAACGAGCATCGGTGACAGCGGTAGCCGTGGATGTACGTGGTTCTGGGTCAAAGAGTGAGAGCTCACCGAACATTTCGCCAGGTCCAAGGATAGAGAGCAGATTTTCGCGTCCATCGCTGCTGGTTGTTCCTAATTTAATTTTTCCGTGAACGACAACGTATAAACGGTCGCCTTCTTGACCCTCTTTGAAGAGAACTTGGCCCTTGTTGAGTTTGAGAGCCACCATAGAACTGCGAAGTTCGTGCGAAGCTTCATCATCAAGCGCGCTAAAAAGTGGTGCTTGGCGAATGATTAGGTCATCTTCTTTTTGGGTCACGAGCAGACCTTACAACCTCAATCGTTAGCGCTCCAATCGTCTCTTGAACGCAATCCCGTAGGCTTGCAGCATGCGCCAAACCCACGAGACGTTTGAAGCAAAGCGCAAGCGTGCACGCGCGATCTATCGTATTTTGACCAAGCACTACCCGAATGTGCGCTGTGAATTAGATTTTAAAACCCCATTCCAGTTGCTCGTCGCCACCGTCCTCTCAGCTCAATGCACGGATAAGCGGGTCAACCAGGTCACACCTACCCTTTTCAAGAAATTTGGGAAGCCCACTTTGATGGCCGGAGCCAAAATTTCGGAGATTGAATCCATCATTAGGCCACTTGGTTTTTATCACGCGAAGGCCGCTCACTTGAAGTCGCTGAGTGAACGAATCACCACTGTGTATGGATCAGAAGTTCCGGGCGAGTTGGATGAACTCATAACCCTGGCGGGTGTGGGGCGAAAGACAGCCAATGTTGTTTTGGGCCATGCCTTCGGTATCCCAGGAATTACCGTTGATACACACTTCGGTCGATTAAGCCGCAGATTTGAGTGGACTGACTCTATGGATCCGGTCAAAGTTGAGCATGAGGTTGGCGCACTCATTCCACAAGCAGAGTGGACCAATCTCTCCCAGCGCATGATCTGGCACGGTCGTCGTATTTGTCACTCCCGCAAACCTGCGTGTGGCGCCTGCCCCTTGGCCAAACTCTGTCCTTCATTTGGAATTGGAGAGGTCGATAAGATCAAGGCCTTACAAATGGTGAAGAGAGATGAGGATTTTCTATGAAGCGGTTCTTGCTCGCATCAATTCTCGTTTTCGGATCTCTTATGGCACCAGTGGCGGCACAGGCAAAGAGCGGCGTAGTAGTTGGTTGTTCTTCCATTTCGATCGATCGATCGGTAACTAAAGGCGTTTCCCTGCCTTGTCTTGATAACAAGTCCAAGGTGATTTACCAAGCGATTCGTGGGCCGGTGTTAGTGAATGTCTTTGGGTCGTGGTGTGAGCCGTGCAATCAGGAGATTCCACATTTCCTCGACCTTCAGGCGCTCCACAAGGTTTCTATTGTGGGAATCGATGTTGAAGAGACCAGCATGCAAGCGGGGCGAAATTTCGTTATCAAAAAAGGAATGAGCTGGCCCATCCTTTTCGATACCACCAGCGTAACTCGGGGGATTTTCGGATTAGGAGTTCCAGTCACCTGGTTTATCGATGCCCACGGCAAAGTGGTTTATAAGCAGATCGGCCTGATTACATCTACCGCGGAGCTTAAGTCCGAGGTGAGTAAATATTTGAAGATTAAGTTATGAAAAATTGGGTTGATGTCGTCTTCATCCTTGCACTTCTGCTCTCCTTCGTTCAAGGCTATCGAGCAGGTTTTCTAACGACCATCTTCACCTTCGTGGGTTATATCGGCGGGGGTCTTCTAGGACTTACGATCGGACTTCATCACTTTCACTCCCACGGAGTGTCACGGTTCGTTTACTTGTTTCTTGCAGTGGTTATCGGTTCATCACTTGGCGAAGCTCTCTTTCGAAGTATCGGAAAGTTATTCCACAAGAAGATCCTCTTCGCTCCATTTTCATGGATCGACTCACTGTTAGGTGCTGCCTTCTCAATACTTCGTACCACGATCATGCTCTTGGTTCTAGGCCATCTTCTGTTAGTAACTCCGTGGAGTTGGGTACACCAGATTCCTAAGAGCGAGATTTACTCCAAGCTCAATGCAGAGGCGCCTTCGATTATCACCGACATAACAAAGCGGGCCAACTTCCAAATTCACTAAGAAATCTCAGGAAGTTCCCATTGCCTCTTCGGTTACCTTCTCTACCATCACTCAATGATGAAAAAGACTCTCGCCAGCGCCTTTGCACTTGTTGTTATCTCTGCAATCTCCGGGACGGGAGCGCATGCTGCGACTAGCGCTGCGACCGCTGGCGGGATCTGCACTAAGGCTGGTGTGGTGGCAACCATTGCCGGCAAGTCTTACACCTGCACCAAAGTTCTTAGTGGCAAATTGGTATGGACTCTAACCACTCTCGGTGGAGCAAAGCCTCAAATCACTGGAGCGCCTGGTGGAGATGGTGGACCCGGCGATGGTGGATTTAGAGATGGTGGACCGGGTGATGACCATGGCAAGAACTTCGCGGCACTTCAAGCAACTCTCAAGAAATACAACGCATGCTTAGTTGCACATGGTGGAACCGCGATGGCCGGTCCAGGTGGATTCCGCGGCCCACGACCATCCTCGGGAACGCGACCTACTACTCCTCCAGTTCAACCAAGCTTGAGCGCAACTCAGAGTAAAGCGGTGGCAGCATGTGCCTCACTCGCTCCGAAGTTTGGCTTCCCCGGAGATCACTAATTAATCTTCAGATTTACCGCTCTGCAGACCTTCACCAATAAGTTTCATAACATTTGGATCTGCCAAGGTAGTTGAATCGCCGACTGCGCGATTTTCGGCAACATCACGAAGTAAGCGACGCATAATTTTTCCACTCCGCGTCTTCGGGAGTTCGTTTACTACCAAGATCTGTTTTGGACGAGCGATCGCGCCGATCTCTTTGGTGACGTGTGCCTTCAAATCCTTAATGAGCTCCTCGCCACCTACGCTTGGAATTCCGCCGCGCAAAATCACAAAGGCAACGATCGCTTGGCCTGTCATCGCATCATTTGCACCAACAACCGCTGCCTCTGCCACGTTATGATGTGAGACCAGAGATGATTCAACTTCAGTTGTAGAAATTCGATGGCCCGATACATTCATCACATCATCAACCCGACCTAAGAGCCAGATCGCCCCATCTTCATCTAACTTTGCGCCGTCACCCGCAAAATATTTTCCTGGAAAGCGTGACCAGTATGTTTCACGATATCGCTCCGGCTCACCCCAGACACCGCGCAACATTGATGGCCAAGGTTCAGTAAGTACTAAATACCCGCCATTTCCATTCGAGACTTCGCGCCCCTCATCATCGACAACCTTTGCGCTAATGCCTGGAAGCGCCGCCATTGCCGATCCCGGCTTAGTCGCTGTTACTCCAGGTAGAGGTGAAATCATTAACCCACCGGTCTCTGTCTGCCACCAGGTATCCACTATTGGGCAACGATTCCCCCCAATAACTTCGCGGTACCACATCCAAGCCTCGGGATTAATGGGTTCGCCAACAGACCCGAGCAGGCGCAATGAAGTGAGATCGCTGTCGGCGGGATACTCCTCACCCCACTTCATCCAGGTACGAATCAGTGTTGGAGCTGTGTACAAAATTGTTACTTTATATTTCTCAATCAGTTGAAAGAGGCGATGTTTTGTTGGTGAATCTGGTGTTCCTTCATACATGACCTGTGTTGCACCATTGATCATCGGGCCGTAGACAACATAAGAGTGTCCGGTAATCCAACCAATATCTGCTGTGCACCAATAAACATCAGTTGTTGGCTTAAGATCAAAGACCGCACGGTGAGTAAATGAAGTTTGAGTCAGGTACCCACCCGTTGTGTGAAAGATTCCCTTTGGTTTTGCAGTAGTTCCAGATGTGTACAAGATAAAGAGAACTTGTTCTGAATCAAAACTCTCTGCAACATGTTCCGCGCTCTGTCTTTCCACGATCTCGTGCCACCAGATATCGCGTCCTGCGCTCCATGCAACATCTTGCGATGTGCGCTTAACGACCAAGACATTTTTAACATTGTGTTTGCCACCCGCCAGCGCCTCATCAACGACAGGCTTGAGAGGAAATGCCGATCCTTTACGAAAGCCACCATCAGAGGTGATAACCAGAGTTGCATCGGCATCTTGAATTCGACTGATCAACGCGTCGGCGCTAAATCCACCGAATACAACGGAGTGGGCGGCGCCGATGCGAGCGCAGGCCAACATCGCAACAGCTGCTTCTGGAATCATCGGCATATAGATTGCAACGCGATCGCCCGCGCTTACGCCAAGTTCCGTGAGCGCGTTTGCCGCCTTTTTAACTTCATGCAGCATCTGGGCGTAGGTAATGGTTCGAGTGTCTCCAGGTTCACCTTCAAAGTAGAAGGCGACTCGCTCTCCTCGACCTTCAAGAACGTGTCGATCAAGGCAGTTATAGGAGGCGTTGAGCTTTCCCCCCACAAACCATTGGGCAAAAGGAGCTTGCCAATCTAGGACTCTCTCCCACTTCTGATCCCACTGGAGGTACTCCGCCTGCTTAGCCCAAAAAGCGAGGCGATCGGCCTCCGCCTCCTGGTAGATGGAGGCTTGGGCGTTCGCCTGAGCGGCAAACTCGGGGCTAGGTGGAAATGTGCGTTCTTCGTGCGAGAGATTTTCCAAGGAACTCATGACGGTGAGGCTACCCGCGCCGCTTGCCGCGTACAAGTAATCTCAACCCTGAAAAATTCCAGAGAAACCAGTGTGACGCATCCCACATTTTTCGGGTCGAGCGAGGATACTAAATATGGGTCATCAGAGTTGATGGCTGCAGGTTATTCACTAGGGAGAACTAGATATGGCAAATGATCGCATGGTTGCTAACCCAGCACCGTTAGGTCTTGCGGCATTCGGGGTTACAACCTTCTTGTTAAGCAGTTCAAACGCTGGCCTCTGGCATGGCGTCGCGGGCTCAGCAGTGATGGGAACGGCCCTCTTTTATGGTGGACTAGTCGGCATCTTGGTTGGCATCATGGAATTTATGCGCGGAGATACCATCGGGGCTACCTTCTTTGGCTCATTCGGAGCCTTCTGGCTATCGCTCTGGTATTGGATGAGCCACCCAGCAATTCAGGCACCCGGCGCACTCGGAGTATTCATTATGTGCTTCGCAGTGAGCTCCTTCGTCTTCTGGATGGCGGTCATGAAGCGGAGCATGCATCACAATCTCTTCGGATTCCTCCTCACCCTCACCCTCATCTTCCTCTCCTATGGCAATTGGGCAGGTGGCCACTCCGGCGCACTCAAGACCGGTGGCTGGCTCGGCATGATTACAGCCATCATCGCCCTCTACATCGGGGCGAAGCAGATGATCAATGAAGAATATGGAAGAGACCTACTTATGTAGGTAGCTCTCTTCTTGCACAGATATCCACAGCGAGGTCGACTCCACACTTTCGGAGTCGACCTCGTCTCATTTGCCCCTATTGCTGGCATTTTTGCCGACCTAACACGTGGCTGCGCCACCTACTGGCGCAGAATCGATCAAAGGGGGCATTGTGTTTGCAATATTTAATGGAGCTTTCAAAGTAGTCGCTCACTTACATACTCTTGAGGTAGCGGGCCGATGGCTGCTCAAAGGAGGCCACGCTCTGGCACATTCTAATTGGGGGTTGCTCGGCATCGACCGCCTACTGAGCCATTTCGGCATTAACTAGTTAGATCTGGCCGGATCTGGCCAGAGAGAGCTCGGCAGTTTTCCAATCCACCCCAAAATGTGGTGGGATTAGCCGTAAGCAAGACAGCCTGACCCAGCGTTGAGCCAGTGGAGTCCTCTTACAGCCGACCATAACCTCACTTTGGGAGAAGATCACTCATGCCAATTGCAACCCCGGAAATTTATGCACAAATGTTGGATCGTGCGAAGGCTGGCGCTTTCGCCTACCCCGCAATCAACGTCTCTTCTTCACAGACACTGATCGGTGCGATCCGCGGATTTGCCGAGGCAGAGTCAGATGGCATCATCCAAATCTCTTGGGGTGGAGCGGAATACCTCTCAGGTTCAACAGTTAAGAACATGGTCGATGGAGCAGTTGCTCTCGCCGAGTTCGCTCATATCGTCGCCAAGAATTACAAGGTGAATATTGGTATTCACACCGATCACTGCCCAGCAGAGAAACTCGATGGCTTTATGCGCCCGCTTCTCGCCTTCGGTGCCGAGCGTCTCAAGTCAGGCAAGGCTCCTCTTTTCAATTCTCATATGTGGGATGGCTCTGCTGTTTCAATGCCAGAGAACATGAGCATCGCTAAGGAACTTCTTGAGAAGTCAAAGGCTGCAGGAACAATTCTTGAAATTGAGATTGGTGTTGTTGGTGGCGAAGAAGATGGCATTGAGGCAAAACATGATGCCAAGTTGTACTCAACTCCAGAGGATGCACTACTAACTGTAGAAACTCTCGGTACAGATCCATCTGCACGTTACATGGTCGCTGCAACATTCGGAAACGTCCACGGTGTTTACAAGCCAGGAAATGTAGTTCTACAACCAAAGATTTTGCAGACTCTGCAAGATGCAGTCGCTGCAAAGCTCGGACTTCCAGCAGGATCAAAGCCAATGGATCTCGTCTTCCACGGTGGCTCTGGCTCCTTGCTCTCTGAAATCCGCGAATCACTTGACTACGGTGTAGTTAAGATGAATATCGATACCGATACTCAATATGCCTTTACTCGCCCAATCGTTGATCACGTCTTTAAGAACTATGACGGCGTACTCAAGGTTGATGGCGAAGTTGGAAATAAGAAGGCTTACGACCCACGTGCCTGGGGTAAGGCTGCTGAAGCCGGACTTGCAAAGCGCGTTGTTGAAGCTTGCGAAGATCTTCGTTCTACCGGAACCTCGATCTCTAAGTAAATTTATTTCACGCTCCAACTCTCACAAAGGTTAGGAAAAAATGCCTGCTCTAGTACTGCTCGGCGCTCAATGGGGTGATGAAGGTAAGGGTAAGGCGACCGATATCTTGGGAGATCGAGTCGATTATGTTGTCCGCTATCAAGGCGGCAACAACGCTGGTCATACAGTTGTTATTGGTGATCAAAAATATGCGCTGCATCTTTTGCCATCAGGAATCTTGAGTCCCAACGTCGTGCCCGTTATCGGAAACGGCGTTGTGATTGATCCATCAGTTCTGTTGCAGGAGATCAAGGGACTTAATGAGCGTGGTATCGATACCTCAAAGCTCAAGATCAGCACTAATGCTCATTTAATTACGCCCTATCACCGCACCATCGACAAGGTATCTGAGCGATTCCTCGGAAACTCTAAGATCGGTACGACCGGTCGTGGCATCGGCCCTGCCTATGCAGACAAGATAAATCGCATTGGAATCCGCGTGCAGGATCTCTTCGATCCATCGATTCTCCGTCAAAAAATTGAGAGTGCACTGCGCGACAAGAACCAAATATTGATCAAGGTCTTTAACCGTAAGGGTATTGAGGTTGAAGATGTGGTCAATGAGTACTTGGGTTATGCCGAGATCTTGAAACCATATGTGACCGATACCGTTCTATTGCTTGACCAAGCTCTCAAGGCTGGAAAGAACGTTCTTCTTGAGGGTTCGCAAGGAACTTTGCTTGATGTTGATCACGGAACGTATCCATTTGTTACCTCATCAAATCCAACTGCTGGTGGTGCATCAACTGGTTCCGGAATCGGACCTACAAAGATCACTCGCGTTATTGGAATCGTGAAGGCTTACACAACTCGCGTGGGCTCAGGTCCATTTCCTACTGAACTCTTCGATGAAGATGGCGAAAAATTGCGCACCATCGGCGGCGAGGTTGGAGTAACAACTGGACGTAACCGTCGTTGCGGTTGGTATGACGCTCCGATCGCTCGTTACGCAGTTCGCGTAAATGGGCTAACCGATTTCTTCCTTACCAAGCTCGATGTCTTGACTGGTTGGGAGCAAATTCCGGTCTGTGTTGCGTATGAGATCGACGGTAAGCGCGTTGAAGAACTTCCATCGTCACAATCTGATTTTCACCATGCAAAACCTATTTATGAGTACCTACCTGGTTGGAGCGAGGATATTTCTAAAGCTCGCAGGATTGAGGATCTGCCAGAGAACGCTCGAGCTTACGTAAAGTTCCTCGAAGAAATTTCTGGCGCGCCTATGAGTGCAATCGGAGTTGGACCAGGTCGCGATGAGACCATCGTCGTGAGGGATCTCATTTGAAGGTTCTTCTGATTGGATCGGGCGGCCGCGAACATGCATTGGCGCAGGCGCTGGTGCGCGACCCAGAATTAGAAGAACTCCATGTAGCTCCGGGTAACCCTGGCATCGCCAGCATTGCAACGCTTCATCCGTTTGATATCGATAACAATCTCGAAGTTGTAGCGCTCGCCCAACGTTTAGCGGTCGATCTAGTCGTGATCGGACCCGAGAAACCTTTGGTCAATGGAGTAGCTGATGCTCTGCGCGCAGCCGGAATTCCAACATTCGGTCCCAGCGCAATTGCGGCGACACTTGAGGGATCAAAGGATTTTGCCAAGCAGGTTATGCGTGATGCGGGAGTTCCGACCGCTCGCAGCTTTACCTGTACTACCAAGGCGGAGATGGAATCCGCCCTTGATGCCTTCGGTGCACCGTACGTTGTTAAACATGATGGTCTAGCCGCTGGCAAGGGAGTCGTCGTCACAAACGATCGCCAAATCGCACTCGATCACGCCTATCTCTCCCCACGAGTGGTTATTGAAGAATTTCTCGATGGTCCCGAGGTATCGCTCTTTGGAATCTCTGATGGCACCACAATCTTGGCGATGCAACCGGCCCAAGATTTTAAGAGGGCGTATGACGCAGACCTCGGTCCCAATACTGGTGGCATGGGCGCTTACTCACCTCTTCCTTGGGCTCCAGCAGATATCGTCGAATCGACCCTCACTCAGGTCCTCAAACCAACTATTGCTGAGATGAAGGCGCGCGATACTCCTTTTATTGGACTTCTCTATGCCGGACTTGCCCTCACCTCCAAAGGTCTACGAGTTATTGAATTCAACGCACGTTTTGGAGATCCGGAGACCCAGGTCCTGCTCCCTAGGCTCAAAACTCCTCTCGCCTCACTTCTCTACAAAGCGGCAACTGGCGCGCTGGCCGGCCACCCTCCACTTGAGTGGTCTACCGATGCCGCCGTCACCGTTGTCCTCGCCTCAGAGGGCTACCCAGCGAGCCCGCGATTGGGAGATCCAATTACCGGGGTCGACACCGTTCTTGGTGCAGATGTCTATCACGCGGGTACGGCGCTTAAGGATGAGGTTCTACATTCTTCTGGAGGTCGTGTTCTTGCGGTTACCGCGGTCGCAGAAGATCTAACCGCGGCGAGGCTAAAGGCTTACGAAGGGATTTCTAAAATCTCCCTGCGTGGCAGCCACTACCGTCGCGATATCGCCCTGTCGGCATCTACCTCCACCAAAGTAGGGGAGAATTAAGCCATGAGCGTTTTAGCTGATCGTTATGCATCGGCAGCGATGCGCTCCATATGGTCACCCGAATCTAAAATCATTCAAGAGCGCAATTTATGGATTGCGGTTATGCGCGCTCAATCCAAACTGGGACACCACATTCCCGGCGAGGTAATTGCTGATTACGAAAAATTGTTGCCGCAGGTAAACCTCGACTCTATCGATGCTCGCGAGAAATTAACTCGCCATGATGTTAAGGCCCGCATTGAAGAATTTAATGCGCTCGCTGGCCACGAGGCGATTCACGCAGGAATGACATCTCGTGATCTCACCGAAAATGTCGAGGCGATGCAGATTCGCGATGGTTTGCTCTTAATTCAAGATCGCGTCATTGCAACGTTGGCGATGTTGGCAGAACGTGCCGCCCAATATATCGATCAACCAATCGCCGGTCGTTCACACAACGTCGCTGCCCAAGTCACAACTCTTGGCAAGAGATTTGCCTCTGCCGCCGAAGAGTTGCTCTTTGCCTACGAACGTCTGGAAAATTTGATTGATCGTTATCCAATTCGTGGAATCAAAGGCCCGGTTGGAACCGCACAAGATTCCGTGGACCTTCTTGGTAGCTCTAGCGCTCATGAACAATTGGAAAAGGAAGTCGCTGCTCACCTTGGATTCAAGCGAGTACTTGATTCAACTGGTCAGATCTATCCCCGCTCTTTTGACTTTGATGTTGTTACAACCTTGGTGCAACTCGCGGCAGCTCCTTCTTCACTCGCGACATCGATTCGCTTAATGGCCGGTGCTGAATTAGTAACTGAAGGATTTAAAGCTGGTCAGGTCGGATCAAGCGCAATGCCACACAAGATGAATACCCGTTCATGTGAACGCGTCAACGGTCTGGCAGTGATTTTGCGCGGTTATGCCTCCATGGTTGGTGAGTTAAGCGGCGATCAATGGAACGAGGGCGATGTTTCTTGTAGCGTCGTGCGTCGAGTTGCTCTCCCAGATGCTTTTTACGCAATAGATGGATTGCTTGAAACATTTATGACTGTGCTTAGTGAGTTTGGAGCCTTTCCAGAAGTCATTAATGCGGAGTTGACTCGCTATCTGCCTTTCTTGGCAACAACCAAAATTTTGGTTGCTGCTGTTAAAGCAGGAGTAGGTCGAGAGGTAGCGCACGAAGCGATTAAAGAGCATGCGGTTGCAGCAGCACTCGGAATTCGAGCTGGCAAACCAAACACCATGATCGATGAACTTGCCGCCGATCCTCGAATTCCCTTAAATAAGATCGAACTATTGGCCTTGCTTTCATCTCCACTTGAATTCACGGGCGATGCAATGGCTCAAACGACGCGCGTTATCAATCGCATTGAGGCGATTACATCAAAGCACGCTGCGGCGGCGCAGTACCGTCCATCTAGTATCCGGTGAGCGTAGTGATTGAGGGCTGGAACCATCTGCGTAGCGGAAAGGTAAGAGATCTCTATACAAATACAAACGGAGAGCTCCTGATTGTTGCGAGTGATCGCATCTCTGCCTTTGATTACATCTTGCCAACACCAATTCCTGGCAAAGGAAAACTGTTAACCCAACTCTCGCTCTTTTGGTTTGAGATGTTCTCCGATTTGGTTCCTAATCATTTAATCTCGACTGATGTTCCAAGCGAAGTAAAGGATCGTGCGGTAATTGTTAAACCTCTAGAGATGTTTCCCATCGAATGTGTGGCTCGTGGATACCTCACCGGTTCAGGTTGGGTGGAGTATCAAAAGACGCAATCTGTCACAGGTATTGAACTTCCTGCAGGACTCCTCGACGGATCTAAACTTCCTGAAAATATTTTTACACCTGCAACAAAGGCCGAGATGGGAGATCACGATGAAAATATCACTTTCGCTCGTGCAGCCACGATTGTCGGTGAAGAGGATGCCGAGCGACTTCGGGAGCTAACACTGCTTCTTTATTCAACGGCACATGACTATGCGGCAACGCGCGGAATCATCTTGGCTGATACCAAATTTGAATTCGGACGAGACCACGAAGGTAAGATATCTCTTGGCGACGAAGCCCTCACCCCCGACTCCTCAAGATTTTGGTCAGCTGATACGTGGAAACCTGGTGGAGCGCAACCATCTTTTGATAAGCAATATGTTCGCGATTGGCTCCTCGCCTCTGGATGGGATCGAAAGAGCCCTCCTCCTGAATTACCAGCTGATGTCGTTGAAAAGACTCGTGAGCGATACGAAGCCGCTTTCACGTTACTGACCGGAAGGAATATCTAATGGCCACAATCGTCGTGGAAGTTATGCTCAAGCCCGAGATCCTCGATCCGCAGGGTCAAGCGGTCGCCGCCGCTCTTCCCCGTTTAGGTTTCACCTTCGCCAAAGCTGTCCGTCAGGGCAAGCGCTTTGAAATCGAAGTCGAAGGCACACCCACGGAAGCGCAATTGGCTGATATTGAGAAGGCGGCCGAAACCCTGCTCTCCAATCCGGTCATTGAAACCTTTGTAGTAAAGGTCGAGGCCTAATGCGCATTGGAGTCGTAACTTTTCCCGGATCGCTCGATGATTCATCAGCGCTTCGGGCTATTCGATTGGCTGGTGGAACTCCCGTTCCTCTCTTTCATGCCAGTGATGATCTAAAAGAGGTAGAGGCTGTAGTCCTGCCTGGCGGATTTTCTTACGGCGATTACTTAAGGTGCGGTGCGATCTCTCGATTTGCTCCGATCATGTCATCCATCATCATTGCAGCAGAACATGGATTTCCTGTGCTGGGAATTTGTAATGGTTTTCAGATTCTCTGCGAATCTCATCTCTTGCCAGGTGCGCTCACTCGCAATCAAGGTCTGCACTTTGTCTGCACCGACCAACCCCTTATTGTTGAAAATAACACGACACCGTGGACATCTGGATACTCCAAAGGTGATCGATTGGTCATTCCTATTAAAAATGGTGAAGGTTCTTTCCAAGCCAGTGCACAAACTCTCGCCGAGCTAGAGTCTGAGGGTCGCGTAGTCCTTCGTTACGCGGATAAGAATCCCAATGGTTCCAAGAACGACATTGCCGGTATTACTAATGCGCGTGGAAATGTAGTTGGTGTGATGCCACATCCGGAACAAGCGATTGAATCATTAACTGGTCCTAGTGAAGATGGGTTGAAATTCTTCACCTCGGTTCTACAGAGCATGGTGGGTCGATAATGGCGCTAGATACTGTTGCAAATGCCGCAGCACATCCAGAGGCGGTTCAACCATGGCGTGAGCTTGGACTTAAAGAAGATGAATACGCCCGCATCAAAGAGATATTAGGACGACGTCCAACTGCATCTGAACTCGCGATGTATTCGGTGATGTGGTCCGAACACTGCTCTTATAAATCCTCGAAGGTACATTTAAAACAATTTGGTGAGAAGGCTCCACACTCTGATGCTCTGCTTGTGGGTATAGGTGAGAACGCTGGCGTTGTAGATATTGGTCAGGGTTATGCAGTCACTTTCAAGATCGAGTCACACAACCACCCTTCATTTGTTGAGCCATATCAAGGCGCAGCGACTGGTGTCGGTGGAATCGTTCGAGATATTTTGACGATGGGTGCACGACCTATTGCTGTTATGGATCCACTCCGATTTGGTCCTGCAGATGCCCCAGATACTCGTCGAGTACTCCCTGGCATTGTGGCTGGCGTCGGAGGCTATGGAAATTGCTTGGGCCTTCCTAACATAGGTGGAGAAGTAGTGTTTGACGCCACTTATGCGGGCAATCCATTAGTGAATGCTTTGTGTGTTGGTGTGATGCGCCATGAAGATATCAAGTTGGCAACCGCTCATGGAACCGGCAATTTGGTCGTGCTCTTTGGAGCTAAAACTGGTGGCGATGGAATTGGTGGAGTCTCCGTCCTCGCATCAGAAACTTTTGCCTCGGGCAAAGCCGCCAAGCGTCCATCAGTACAAGTAGGCGATCCATTTGCAGAGAAAGTTCTGATCGAATGTTCGCTAGAAATTTTTGCAGAGGATCTAGTTGTCGGAATTCAAGATTTAGGTGGAGCTGGACTTTCGTGTGCTACCAGTGAATTAGCATCTGCAGGATCTGGCGGAATGTCGATTCAACTCGAAAAAGTTCCACTGCGCGATCCATCGCTGTCTCCCGAAGAGATTTTAATGTCAGAGTCCCAAGAGCGTATGTGCGCGATTATCGAACCCGCCAAGTTAGCTCGCTTCATGCAGATCTGTAAGAAGTGGGATGTGACAGCAACTGTTATTGGTGAAGTTACCGAAGGCACACGTCTTGAAATTACCTTCAATGGCGAACTCATCGTTGATGTTCCACCTCGAACCGTCGCACATGATGGTCCGGTTTATAACCGCCCAGTCGCAAAGCCTGGCTACTTAGAGACCCTTACTCCAACTTCTCTTCCCGCTGTTGATTCAGCAGATGCGATTAAGTCCGAACTTTTGAAATTGATCTCATCACCAAATATCGCTGATAAGTCTTGGGTAACGGATCAATATGATCGATACGTTCAAGGCAATTCAGTGTTATCGCAACCAGAAGATTCTGGCATGGTGCGGATTGATGAGAATACAAATCTAGGCGTTGCGATCTCGACAGATGCCAACGCTCGTTGGTCATACCTTGATCCATATAACGGCGCAAAGTTGGCACTCCTTGAATCCTGTCGCAACATTGCAACGACTGGTGCCAAACCACTTGCTGTAACCAACTGTCTTAACTTTGGCTCTCCTGAGGATCCAGGAGTGATGTGGCAATTCGCCGAGACCGTTCGCGGCCTGGCCGATATCTGTTTAGAGATGGGGTTGCCGGTAACTGGTGGCAACGTCTCCTTCTATAACCAGACCGGAAGCGTCGCGATCTTGCCAACACCGGTAATCGGTGTGCTCGGTGTTATTCAAGATGTCACTACGCGTACCAAGATGGGCATTCCAGCCGCAGGTCTGCAGATCTTCCAACTAGGAAATACCGCAGATAATTTCAGTGGATCTGAGTGGGCTCACCTCCACGGTCAGATGGGTGATCACGCCCCGACCCCAGATATTGCCGCTGAGGGTCGCTTGCTCAACCTATTGCTTGAGGCACAGCCGCTCTTTGAGTCCGCTCATGACCTGAGCGATGGAGGTTTAGCTGCCGCACTGACCGAAGCCACCCTGCGAAATGGAATTGGAGCCACAATCTCGCTCCCTGGCGAGTACATCCCAGGCGGGGTAGCCGCCGCTCTCTTCTCTGAAACCCCGGGACGGGTCCTCATTTCGGTCGATCCTAAGAACCAAGAAGCTCTCGCCGCCCTCGCCACCAAGTACGAAGTTCCGACCCATGAGCTCGGTACAACAGGCGGGGATAGCCTGACCATCAATGAGGCGGTTATTCCACTCACCGAACTACGCGCCGCTCATACCGAAACACTTCCTCGGCTCTTCGGGTAGGAGGTAATCATGGCCCGCGATCCTTTAGTTCTGGCGCAGGTCAAGGCGCTCTTGGAGCAGTTCAGCCAGATCGCACCAGGTCACGCGGTCGAGCTTCGAATCCCTCCTTATGCAGCAATCCAATGCTGCGAAGGACCAAAGCACACTCGCGGTACTCCTCCTAACGTAGTTGAGATGGGCGCCGAAGAATTGATTGGCCTCTTAGATGGATCTCTCGAATGGGCTGATGGAATTCGAGATGGTCGTATTACTGCGAGCGGGGAACGCTCCGATCTCTCACAGTTGTTTCAGCAGGCCGCCGCGACAATTAGGATTGCAGAGTGACAAAGCGCCCAGATGGAAAACTCACCTTCGAGACTTTCCCTGGTGAAAAAGGCCCGCAAGATGAGTGTGGCGTATTCGGTGTCTGGGCTCCTGATGAAGAAGTCGCAAAACTAACTTTTTATGGACTCTATGCGTTGCAACATCGCGGTCAAGAGTCGGCGGGAATTGCCACATCGGATGGCAAACGAATTGTTGTGTACAAAGATATGGGTCTGGTCTCTCAGGTATTTACTGAAAATGATTTAGCAACGCTCACTGGAAATTTAGCGATCGGACATTGTCGTTACTCGACAACCGGTTCATCTACCTGGGCTAACGCGCAACCAACACTGCGCTCAACAGATCACGGAACACTTGCGCTCGCCCACAATGGAAATTTAACTAACACGGGAGATCTGGCAGAGACACTTGCAAAGATCGCACCGAAGAGCGACAACAGCATGAACGCTACGACTGATACCGAAATTATGACTGCGCTCATCGCGGCTCAAAAGGGAAAGAACTTTGAAAGTTCTGCGCTAGAAGTTTTGCCATTGCTCAAGGGAGCTTTCTCGCTGGTATTTATGGATGAGCACACCTTGTACGCAGCGCGCGATCGCAACGGTGTTAGACCACTCGTCATTGGCAAACTCGATCATGGTTGGGTTGTTGCATCTGAATCGGCGGCGCTGGATATTGTGGGTGCTGCATTTGTCCGCGAAGTTGAGTGCGGTGAATTCATTGCGATCGACGAGAACGGTCTGCGCTCCACGCACTGGGCTACTCCAGAGCCTAAGGGCTGCATCTTTGAATACGTCTATTTAGCGCGTCCTGATACCTCGATCGCGGGTCGCAACGTTCACACCACTCGCGTTGCTCTAGGTGCTCAACTCGCTAAAGAACATCCGGTTGCAGCTGATCTAGTTATCCCGGTTCCAGAGTCAGGCACGCCAGCCGCGGTTGGTTATGCCCGCGAATCAGGTATTCCGTATGGGGCTGGGCTCGTAAAGAACTCTTATGTAGGTCGCACCTTTATTCAACCGAGCCAGACAATTCGCCAACTGGGCATACGTTTGAAGCTCAATCCCCTCCGTGACGTTATCGAGGGTAAGCGCATCGTTGTCGTCGATGACTCCATTGTTCGTGGCAATACCCAACGCGCTTTGATCCGCATGTTGCGCGAAGCTGGAGCTCTCGAGATCCATGTACGAATCTCATCTCCCCCAGTTAAATGGCCCTGCTATTACGGTATCGATTTTGCCTCACGTGCGGAACTCATTGCCGCGGGCCTTGAGGTAGAAGAGATTCGCCGTTCCATTGGTGCGGATTCTTTGGGTTATGTATCGATGGAGGGTTTAGTCGAAGCAACAACAATTGCTGAATCTAAACTTTGTTCCGCGTGTTTCAATGGCGAGTACCCCATTGATATTCCAACGGATCTATCGGCGGGCAAAAATCTTCTTGAGATTGTGAATCGATACGAATGAGTTCGTATGAAGAGGCTGGGGTAGATATTGAAGCGGGAGATGCAGCAGTTCAATTAATGAAGGCGCATCTTGCTAAAGCAAAACGCAAGGAAGTTATTGGAGATATCGGTGGCTTCGCTGGCCTCTTTGATATCTCTGCCCTTAAGAAATTCAATCGCCCACTTCTTGCAACATCCACCGATGGAGTTGGTACAAAGACCGAGATCGCTCGACTGCTCGGCAAGTACGACACCATCGGCGAAGATCTCGTCGCCATGGTGGTTGACGATTTAGTTGTATGTGGTGCTGAACCACTCTTTATGACCGATTACATCGCTGTCGGAAAAGTTTTCCCAGAGCGCATCGCAGAGATAGTAAAAGGCATCGCCATTGGATGCCAAAAGGCGGGTACCGCACTTGTTGGTGGCGAGACCGCGGAGCATCCTGGACTTCTAGGTGAAGATGAATTTGATATTGCAGGTGCTGCAACAGGCGCAGTCGATCACGAAAATTTGCTTGGCGAACATTTGATCAAGGAGGGTGATGTCATTGTTGCGATGCCTGCTTCGGGGTTGCATGCCAATGGTTACTCCTTAGTGCGCCACATCATCAAGAATCAGAACCTCAATCTTGCTCAGCACCATGACGAATTTGGTAAGACTCTTGGAGAGGTGCTCTTGACCCCAACCGAGATCTACGCCTTGGATTGCCTGGCGCTGCACCGCGGCTTAAAAGAGCAGCTCCATGGATATGCCCACATCACTGGGGGCGGGCTGGCGGCCAATACCGCCCGAGTTATCCCTGACCACCTCAGCGCCACCTTTGATCGGAGTACCTGGGCTCTTCCCGCAGAGATGGCCTATTTGGCCCAGGTCGGAGGGGTCGCCCAACCTGATCTAGAGAAGACCTGGAACTGCGGCATTGGAATGGTCGCAATCGTGGACTCCCTCGCAGCCGATCTAGCCCTGCGGAGCCTGGCAGCTCGCGGCATGAAGGCCTGGTTCTGTGGGAAAATTGAGCGTAGAACCGCCGAAAGTGGTGCCGCATTGGTAGGTAACTACCAAGCGCGATAACCTTCGCACCTGACGAAATTACACACATAAGAATAGATATATAGAAGAAGGAGGTCTCGCTATGGGGCGTGGCCGACAAAAAGCTAAAGCAACCAGAGTTGCACGCGATCTTAAATATTCCGGTCCAGATATGGATCTAGAGCGTCTTGCAAAGGAACTTCACGGTGAGGTGCCAGTAAGCACAACGGTTACCGATGACAGTGATGAAGATCCTTATGCGGATGACAATTACGCCAAGCGCGCGTAATTAATTCATTCGCGCAATAATTCATTACATGCGTCCAACACCCTATGTTGCATCCCTGCGGGTGTACGAACCAATAAGCTCCTTTGAGCCAGCGGATCAGTTGCGCTGGGAGGCGATCCCGATTACCTCCTCGACCGGTTATGACGAGCAGATCCGCGCACTTCGGAGATTAATCTCTGCAGAGCCACCTGCCCTCACCGCAGATGGTGCACACATTCTGGAGTTTGAGGGCAAGCGATATGTGGCACCTTGGAGCACGGCTGCAAGATCATGGGCAGCCCTCGCGACTTTTAAAGAGTCGATGCCGGTAAATGTCGCGCGCTACTTCGTGCCATCAAATGTTGAAGAAGCGATCCTGGTTAATTCAGAGAGCGTTGAAGATAAAGTCCCACACATCTTGACTGAGACCTGGGTGATTCCGCCTCGGTGGTTCTCGCTCTTTGAACCAGAAGAGAGATTACGCGGCCACAATGATGATGGGGCATTCACTGTTTTACGCACCTCTATCTCTAATGCCAAGAAGCGTTGCATGTTCACTCATCAGAGCGTGGTGGGTGCATTTGGAAATGGCCCGATAGAACAAGAGATTGCAGATCTTCTGGAGTGGCTCAATATGTTTCATCCCGAGTCACTTGTGGAGCTCGATTACGGTGGGTTAGCAAATTACTTGGAGCAGACTCTTAAAGAGGATGGCTTTGAAGGACTTGAAGCAGATTCTTCGGTGGAAGATATCCAGCTCTCACTCGGCGGGCTTTCGACAGGCGATGGTGCAAAGGCTGGCCTCGGATACGAGCGATTAATCTCCAGGTGGCGTAAGGTCGCTGCGCTCGAGCAAGCCACATAAACCCAGAAAAATTTTTCCGCAACCCCTTGTCATAACGGTCTGATAACAGGAATACTGCACCCATATCGGTGCGAAATGGACATTTCGCCAAATCACCAACGGGGGCGACGATGAGCGAACAAGAGACACTGCTAACGCCATCGGAAGTCGCCGCATTATTTAGAGTTGATCCCAAGACCGTTACACGTTGGGCCAAGGCAGGAAAATTAACCAGTATTAGAACCTTAGGCGGCCATCGTCGTTACAAAGAGTCTGAGGTAACTGCCCTTTTGAAATCTATTCCGGGCGGAATTTCTAGTAATTAATTAAGCGTGGCTCGGGACAGGATCGAACTGTCGACCTCACGATTTTCAGTCGCGCGCTCGTACCAACTGAGCTACCGAGCCAATATTTCTCACGCTTTTTATGCGTGCGATAAAGGTATTTAGCGACCCAGACGGGACTTGAACCCGCGACCTCCGCCGTGACAGGGCGGCGCGCTAACCAACTGCGCTACTGGGCCAAACTTATTTTCATAAGTTAGCTGTACTACTTCGCTTACTGCGCTCCCCAACCGTTCCCAGTTGGCGAGAGTGCCCCCAACGGGGTTCGAACCCGTGTTACCGCCGTGAAAGGGCGATGTCCTAGGCCTCTAGACGATGGGGACTAGAAGCGAAGGCTAAGGGTATCGGAGAGTTGAGCCCAATCAAAACCAGTTAAAAAGCCTCGGAAATCGATGATTTCCGAGGCTTAATCAGGTGAGCGAGATTTACTTAATGGCCCATTCGGTAGTGACAGAGACTGTTACCGACTGTTGTCCGAGGTCGATCTGAGCCGGAGTCGTAGCTGCGGCATCAGTCTTTGCCATTGCCATAACGAGAGGAACCGGGTTGGAGTTCTGAACGCTCTCATCGATCGTCAAAATCTTTCCTAACTTAGCGCCTGCCAGCGATGCATAACTTGCCGCCTTGGCCTTAGCGGTGGCAATTGCTTGGACGCGAGCGGTTGCTTCTGCAGCGCTCTCATCAAAAACGTAGGAAGAGGTGTCATTCACTTGGAGGGCATTACCTACCGCATTTTGCGCAGCCGAGACGATAGCTCCAGCGTTTGCAGCGTTGCGGATAATTACAGTGAAGGATTGAGTTGCTTGGTAACCAGAGATCTTTGAGGTTCCATTAGGCGAGTACACATAGTTAGGGGATACATTCAATGATTGAGTTTGAATGTATTTTGCAAGTACGCCAGATGAGATAAGGGTTTGACGGAAGGTCTGCGCTGATTTGCTTGCGCTTGATAGAGCGGCAGAGCTGCTGTTTTCTTTGCTGGTGATGCTGGCATCTAAGCGAACTGTGTCAGGAACAACTGTCGTAGTTCCGGTACCAATTACTGTTACATAACGCTGTGTTGTTGAGGGATTTTGGTGAATTGCAATAGCTAATACCGAGAAGGTAAGAATTGCAAAGAAGATTCCGCGAAATATTTTCATGATCAATCTTCCCATGCCTATCTGAGTTTTGTATCCACAAATAGTGAGAGAATGCTGTCATGAGTCTCTTATCGGTATGCAGTACAGAGTCGATAAGGGATGCGGCTTTAGCCTTAAAAAATAGACATTTAGTTGCCTTTCCTACTGAGACCGTTTATGGACTCGGTGCGGATGCAACTAGTAGTGAGGCCATTGCGCGGGTATACCAGGCGAAGGGTCGACCAGCCGATCACCCACTAATTGTTCACATCGCATCCATGGATGGATTGGGCGAGTGGAGTCGCGATATCCCCGAGTATGCAATTGCGCTCGCACGAGATTTCTGGCCCGGACCTTTAACTCTGGTTCTTAAGCGATCTGAACTTGCACAAGATTTCATCACTGGCGGGCAGGACACTGTGGGATTGCGAGTCCCAGCACACCCCATCGCGCTTGCACTACTCAACGAGTTCATTGCCGTGGGTGGGAAGGGAATAGCAGCCCCAAGTGCCAATCGATTTGGCGCGGTATCACCCACTAATGCTGATGCGGTCGCCGAGGAACTTTCATCACACCTTCTTGAGGGTGATTTAATTTTAGATGGTGGGCAGTCGTTGATCGGATTGGAATCGACAATCGTTGATTGCACCGGACCTGCGCCAATGATTTTGAGATTAGGTGCAATTACTCCTCTAATGGTCGAAGAGTCCACTGGATTAGTCGCACTTGAGTCCAATCCATCTTCTATAAGAGTTTCGGGCTCGCTCAACTCTCATTACTCACCTAAAGCGAAGGTGCTTCTCGATGTGGTTGCCGAGGCGGGTGATGGGCTTATTGCACCCGATCAGATTCCAACACCCAATGGGGTCATACGTCTCTCTGCTCCAAGTTCCATTGAGCAATATGCCCGCGAGCTTTATCTAGCGCTTCGCAAGGCTGATCAACTTGGGCTAGAGGTTGTAGTTGTTCTGCAACCAGGTGGAGATGGGCTAGCTGCAGCAATTCGTGATCGATTGCAACGTTCTGCTTTCGTAGAGTAACTAAACGATTAAAGGTCTTGTCTAATCGACTTCTCTCCTTAATAAATCAACAAACTTATCCCCTATCCATCGCCCCCTTCCATAAGTACTCTCACACTATTGATATCTCGCTGAGATTCACGGGGAGTTAAATGGATAACGAGTCAGTAATTCATACCGATGCAGTTGCACTTCAGCCAGAGTTAGTTGAATTACGGCATCGACTGCATCAACGTCCCGAGATAGGGCTGCATTTACCGGAGACCCAAGCAATGGTTCTTGAGGCGTTGGATGGACTCGACCTAGAGATCACTTTAGGTAAGACATCCTCATCTGTGACTGCGGTTCTGCGCGGAGAAAAGCGTGGAAAGGCTGTGCTCCTTCGCGGCGATATGGATGCGCTACCTGTTAAAGAGGAGACAGGTCTGGATTACGCGAGCACGATCGATGGTGCGATGCATGCCTGCGGACATGATTTACATACGACGATGCTCGTCGGTGCGGCAAAATTGCTTTCAGCACACCGCGATCAATTGCAAGGTGATGTTGTTTTTATGTTTCAGCCAGGTGAAGAGGGTGACGATGGCGCCGCTCATATGATCGCCGAAGGCGTTTTGGATGCCGCAGGAGTTAGAGTTTCTGCAGCATATGGAATGCACGTAACAACTGGAAGTGTGCCGCGAAATGTCATTGCAACGAGGCCAGGAACAATGATGGCTTCTGCCGATGCGCTCTATGTAACGGTGCGCGGTGCAGGTGGTCATGGTTCGGGACCACATGCTGCAAAGGATCCAATTGCAGTAGCCGCTCAGATGGTGGGGGATTTACAAATACTTGTAACGCGAAAGTTCGACATTTTCGATCCCGTTGTAGTGACCGTTGGATACTTTCACGCGGGTACTGCAGAAAACATTATTCCGAGTGAGGCAAAATTCGGAGTAACTATTAGGGCATTCTCACTTGAAGCTCGAGAGAAGATTCTTCGGGAAGCAAAGTTGCTCTGCGAAAAAATTGGCGAAGGATTCGGCCTCGAAGTAGATGCAGTTATCTCAGGGCAGTACCCGGTGACGATTAATAACCCCGACCACGCACAGTTTGTGAGAGAGACTGTCGTAGATTTATTTGGCTCAGATTTTTATGTACCGATGGAGCACCCCACACCTGGAGCGGAGGACTTCTCCAGAGTATTGCTTGAAGTTCCAGGAAGTTACATGTTTATGGGGGCCTGCACGAGTGATGAATTCCTCACGGCTCCTACTAACCACAGTGCACTGGCTACCTTCGACGATCGCGTGTTGTGTGTCGGTGTAGAAATACATGCGGAACTCGCAATAAGGGCGCTAAAGGAGTCACCTACAAGCGTTTGAATTGGGGTTTAGTTTCGACCGGATTCCAAGATTTCGCTCTTTGCCTCTTCCAGCGTGGCTTTTGGGCGTGAAAATGCTCGCTACAATTCACTACCGTTCCAATCCGGTTCGACCTTTGTCTTGAGTTTTGTCACGACTTTTGTCAGACCTTTTTTGATTGGTCCCGGGCCCCTAGCTCAGTCGGTAGAGCAACGGACTTTTAATCCGTGGGTCGTCGGTTCGAGCCCGACGGGGCCCACCCATACTTGAGGCGATACCCTTTTTTCACTACTCAATTTCTGGATAAGCGAGAACCAGGGGGCTAGAGCATGTCTAACCAGTTGATTCGATTTCTTGATACTAATAATGAAGTTAAGGTCGGAATTCGAAGCGCGGATTCGAACATAGCCTCTCTCGTTCCTACCGAATCCATGGCAAGCCTTCTCGCGCTTTCGTTGAGCGAGTTACGTTCTGCAGTGGAATCCGCATTAGCTGGCGGAGTTACTAGCGAAATCCATTATCTGCTTCCACCGGTTGATCAACTGACAGAGGTGTGGGCGGCAGGCGTTACATATAAGAGGTCTCGCGCAGCACGTGAAGAGGAGAGCGATCACTCCGATGCTTACTCGCGTGTTTATGATGCGGCACGTCCCGAGTTGTTCTTTAAGAGCGTTGCCTGGCGGGTAGTTGGTCACGGTGAGCCCATAGGAGTGCGAGCAGATTCCACGATCAATGCTCCAGAGCCTGAACTTGCCTTGGTGACGAATGCGGCGGGTGAAATAGTAGGTGTCACCATTTGTGATGATGTCTCGTCACGAAATATCGAGGGGGAAAATCCACTTTATCTTCCGCAAGCAAAGGTCTATTTAGGTTCAGCCGCAGTTGGTCCTGGCATTGTTCCGATCTGGGAGATCGAAGATATATATGCGCTTGATATTTCGGTCAAGGTAGAGCGCGCTGGAGAAATCATTTGGGGTGGAACTACGAGCACCCACGAAATGCAGAGAAAATTTGAGGAACTAGTCGACTACCTCTTCATGAATATGAGCTTTCCGCAGGGCGCTATTTTGAGTACTGGGACAGGACTAGCCCCCAATATGGACTTCAATCTATCTCCAGGCGATGTGGTTGTCGTTGAAATCGCATCCATTGGCTCTCTTGAAAATAAGGTGATTTCCGCTTCGCAAGAGAATTTTGGATGGTTGACAAACAATCTAACCCGGCGGGCGCACTAATAATTTAATTAGATTCGTTGAAATTGCAGGGGTTCTAGCCCTTCCATAAGATTGCCCCGTCAATCGAACTAAAGGGGTCTCCTGTGTCTGTTGCGACCAGCGTAAAGAAGAACCATCGTCGACTTATCTGGGTGGCTGCCGGTGTGACAGTCGTATGGCTGCTTATTAGCAGCGCCGCGGGTCCTCTCTTTGGAAACCTCTCAAGCGTTCAAAAGAATGACAATTCCAAATTCTTGCCTGCAAACTCCGAGGCATCAAAGGCATCTGATGCCATCGCAACATTTGCTGATAACACGACTAACAATCAATTCCCGACTCTCGTTCTATTCGAGGGCAAGGTAGACACCTCTAAAGTCATTGCGGCAAACGCCTTTGTTCAACAACTTGTTCAAAAAGACCTGGTCGATTCCAAGGGTCAATTAGTTAAAGATGCCAAGGGAAATCCGATTTCGATTCCAATCTCCAAATACCTCTCGCCTGGCGCACAGATCGGGGCATTTCCTTCTGCAAAGAACGATGCGATCCTGGCCAACATACCTTTGGATTCGAATCTCTCCCAAACTAACTTGCCAGATAAGAAGCCTGCGCTTTTGGCAGTCGTGACAACTATTAGGTACTACGCAACGCAGTACGCACAAGCAAATGGTTTTGTAACTCACACGACTGGACTCGGTGGATTGTTCGCCGACCTCTTCAACTCCTTCAGTGGCCTAGATACCAGCCTCTTGTTTACGACTGTGATTGTAATTTTCTTCATTCTGGTTGTTGTATATCGCTCACCATTCCTGCCATTCATTCCTTTGATCTCATCGGTCTTTGCCCTCACCCTTGCAGGTGGAGTCATCTATGAATTAGCGAAGCACAACATCATTACCCTTGATGGGCAGTCGCAAGGAATTTTGTCGGTGCTGGTCTTAGGCGCCGCAACCGACTATTCACTCTTATTGGTAGCTCGCTATCGTGAGGAGCTGCACAGCTATGAGCATCGTGTAGATGCCATGAAAGTTGCGTGGCGTGGAGTTGTAGAGCCAATCGTTGCTTCCGGATCAACGGTTGCTTTGGGTCTATTGATGCTGCTACTTTCACAACTTACAAATAACCGTGGGCTGGGACCAGTTGGTGCAATTGGAATTGTCTGCGCGATGGTAACGATTCTTACCTTATTGCCAGCCCTTCTCGTGCTCTTTGGTCGTTGGATTTTCTGGCCTAAGCGACCTAAGTTCAATACCGCCGATGAGAAGCTCTCAGGCATTTGGTCGAAGGTGGCTAAGTCGACCGAACGCAGCCCAAGAAAGTATTTGACCTTCTCGATCCTGATTCTCGTAGTGCCTGCGGCATTTGCTTCAACGCTGCACTCAAATGGTTTGTCAACAGCCCAATCATTCACAAAGCGCACTGACTCTGTAATCGGTCAGGAGCAATTGACAACATACTTCCCTGGCGGGCAAGGCCAACCAACGCAAATCGTTGTAAGTGCTGATAAGGCGCAAGAAGTAACCTCAAAGTTACAGAGCTTCCCAGGCATTAGTCAGGTAGTTCCACAAACCGTTACGCCAATTGTTCCAGGTCAACCAATTCCTGCGACCAAGATTGTTAATGGCAAAGAGTTGTTGAACGTGACCCTGGCTTATGGTCCAGATACCAGTGCGGCAATCAAATTAATTCCACAACTTCGCACCTTGGTTCATGGAATTGACTCAACATCGTTGGTAGGTGGTACCTCTGCCGTCTATAACGATATTGATGCTGCTACACGTCACGATCAGAAGGTGATCATTCCAGTCATCTTGCTATTGATTGCGATAATTCTTGGACTCTTGTTGCGTTCGATTATTGCCTCACTTTTGCTTTTGGTAACGGTTGTAATCTCCTATTACGCGACATTGGGAGCTTGTTCGATCGTCTTCCATCACCTATTCCATTTTGCAGGAGAAGATTCTTCATTCCCACTCTTCGCCTTCGTCTTCTTGGTGGCGCTGGGAATCGATTACAACATCTTCTTGATGACTCGAGTTCGTGAAGAGAGTCTTAAGCATGGAACTCGCTTTGGAATGACGAAAGGCGTCACTGTTACAGGAGGTGTCATTACCTCAGCTGGAATCGTCTTGGCTGCAACCTTCAGCGTGCTGAGCATTCTGCCGCTGGTCTTCCTAGCCGAGATCGGCTTTGCCGTTGCCTTTGGCGTGTTGCTGGATACCTTATTAGTGCGTTCGATTCTCGTCCCAGCGCTGGTGCACAGCATTGGCCCAAAGGTCTGGTGGCCTTCTAAACTGCAGCATGATTAATTTTTCTGCAGAAGTCAGCGCAGCGATCGCTGCCGGTCAGCCGATCGTTGCGCTGGAATCCACCATCATCAGTCACGGCCTACCCCGCCCTCGTAATCTCGAAGTAGCTCTGGAGGTGGAGGCGATAGTTCGCTCGGCTGGCGCAGTTCCAGCGACGATCGCTCTGATTGATGGAGTAGTGCATGTAGGACTCGAACCGCATGAACTTGACCGAATCGCTAATGAAGATGGTGTTGTTAAGGCCTCAACCCGCGATCTTGCTGTTATTGAGGCAACTAAGAAATCAGCGGCAACGACAGTCGCTGCAACTGCTCACATCGCGGCTCTAGCAGGGATTAAAGTTTTTGCGACAGGGGGCCTTGGTGGCGTGCATCGCGGTCATTCGTACGATGAGTCTGCAGATTTGATTGCACTTGCCGAGACTCCCGTGGTCATTGTCTGCGCCGGTGTTAAATCAATTTTGGATGTTCCGGGAACTCTCGAGCGCTTAGAGACTTTTGCAGTGCCAGTGCTTGGGTACGGCACTAACGCCTTCCCAGGTTTCTATCTCACCGAATCAGGTTATGACGTGGAACATCGAGTCGATAGCGTTGAAGAGATAACCGATATTTGGAGAAATCGATTTGAATTAAAGACTGATGATCGCGCGATAGTGGTTGCAAACCCTGTGGTCAATCAGATGGATCTCAACCTTCACAACCAAATTTTGGACTCGGGACTTAAAGCCGCTGAGGAAAATCACATTACCGGCAAAGCAGTGACTCCTTTCCTGTTGGAGTATTTCCATACCCAGAGCAAAGGTGAATCTCTGCGGGTCAATATCGACATCATCAAAGCCAACTCACATCTCGCCGCATTAATCGCGATCTCCCTTAATAAATGACAAGGGTCTTGTGCATTGGGGACATCATGCTCGATGTCACCGCCGTAGTCGGCGCTCCGATTCGCCAAGGTGTTGAAACTCGCGCTGTTATTTCAACGCACGGGGGTGGAGCGGCCGCAAATGTTGCATCCTGGTTGGCGGTCAATGGCACGCCTTCTCACTTAATTGCTCGAGTGGGAGATGATGCAGCAGGTCAGACCGTTATAGCTGAACTTCATAAATATGGAGTCGAACATTCGCAAACTATCGTCCCTGGCGTTGGTACGGGAGTTGTCATTGTGCTCGTCGATGCTCTAGGTGAGCGAACTATGTTTCCGGATTCTGGCGCCAACTCGGGTTTAAGTCTGGCAGATCTTCCTTCACTCGATGGGTTTACTGCTGTGTATCTCTCCGGATATCCGCTTGTAAATCCCAAGTCACGTGATGGTGCGCTTGCAATTTTGCACGCTGTAAGAGAGCGTGGACTCACAGTTGTATTCGATCCATCCACTGTAGGAGTTCTACTTGAGGTTGGACTCAACCAAGTTCGCGAGTGGCTAAGTTTGGTTGATGTTGTGATTCTCAATGAGGAAGAGGCGCACTTCTTAAGTGGAAAGAACAATCCGGTTGAGGCGGCCGCCGAGTTATTGAAATTGACTCCACTCGTTGTCATAAAGCGGGGCAGTAACGGCGCGTTAGCCCAATCACGTGAGGCCGCACTGGTGCAAATTTCCGCGGTTGATGTCGAAGTAGTGGACACAACCGGCGCCGGGGATGCTTTCGCCGCGGGCTTTATTCAAGCCTGGATTAATAAGAATAGATTGCTTGAGTCATTACATAACGGTGCGACGTTTGCAGCACGTTGCGTGGCGACCGTAGGAGCCCGTCCCCTCATTTGAATCTTTCCAAGAGTAAATCGCTCTTGCGAATAATCCGCGTTTAGGTTTATCAGGGTGCAGATGTGAAAATTGCGCCATGAATTCCATCCTTATTGTTGGCGCGGTATTGATACTTGCGCTTGCATTCGGATTTGTGGATCGAAAGCGAAGTGGAAGAGTAAATATCAAAGAGGATCTTCGTCATCAGGTCAGCTCGCAGGAAATTGGTAGCGAGTTAGGTGAAGTCGCAACCGTCCTGCAATTCTCGACCGCCTTCTGTACGCCGTGCCGCGCAACGCGAAGCACGCTCTCATCTGTTATTTCTCATTACCCAAAGATCAAACATGTTGAAGTTGATGCAGAGAGCAAATTAGATCTTGTTCGTCGTTTAGATATTCGTCAGACTCCAACAACGTTATTTTTGAATTCAGCAGGAAGAGAAATAGCTCGTGCAGTTGGTGCGCCAAAGCGCGATCAAGTTATTAATGCACTTGAGAGAATCTAAGGGAGAGATTTCATGATTGATGCTCGTGGCCCGCGTTGGTCTGCCGGACTCACCTCACTAGTTTTGATTATTGCTTTGTTTACTCGATCCCCAGTCGTGATCATCATTCAACTAGTGCAATTTGCATTTGGTGCATTTGCTGGTCCCCCAAAGTCCCCCTACGCCTGGCTCTATAAGCGTTTTGTGCAACCACGGCTCTCTAAAGAGTTTGATTCCGAAGATGTTCGCCCACCCCAATTCGCACAATTTGTCGGATTTATTTTTGCGCTCTTAGCGACGGTGGGGGCATTAACTCATGTCTGGCTTCTCTTCACGATCGCCACATCTTTTGCCCTCTTTGCAGCTGTTCTAAACTCGGCATTTGGCTACTGTCTGGGATGCAAGATGTACCTCTTGGGAGTTCGTTTACGTCGGGGATAGAGTGGGGGCATGAAAAGCCTCAACAACTTTATCGCTGGCGCCGCAACAGAATCTAGCTCTGGCGCAACAACCGAAATCATCAATCCCTCGAGCGGACAGGCATATGCAACTGCCCAACTCTCAAATGCTGCCGATGTTGACCGAGCCCTCAAGGCTGCCGCGACTGCTTTTGAAGAGTGGCGCGAGACCACTCCGGCTGAGCGCCAACGCGCATTGCTTAAGATTGCCGATGCTCTGGAGTCGCGGGCTGATGAGATTGTTGCCATTGAATCTGAAAATACTGGCAAACCGATCGGTCTAACTCTCTCCGAAGAAGTGCCACCTATGATCGATGAGATCCGTTTCTTTGCCGGTGCCGCTCGCCATTTAGAAGGTAAGTCGGCTGGTGAATATATGAGAGGCATGACCTCCTTTGTTCGTCGCGAGCCAATCGGTGTCTGTGCCCAAGTAACTCCTTGGAACTATCCAATGATGATGGCTGTCTGGAAGTGGGCTCCCGCCATCGCCGCTGGTAACACCGTCGTGCTCAAGCCAAGTGATACAACGCCTGCTTCTACCGTATTCATGGCCGAAGTAATGTCAGAGTTTTTACCCGCAGGTGTATTTAACGTTGTTACTGGCGATCGCGACACGGGTCGTTTATTAGTCGAACATAAGATTCCAGCAATGGTCTCCATCACTGGTTCAGTTCGCGCCGGTATGGAAGTCGCCCAATCAGCCAGCAGTGATTTAAAGCGCGTGCACTTGGAACTCGGCGGTAAAGCTCCTGTTGTCGTATTTGCTGATGCTGATCTTGAGGCAGCAGCTGCTGCAATCGCGCTCGCTGGGTATTTCAATGCTGGGCAAGATTGCACCGCAGCAACCCGTGTACTGGTTGAAGATAAGGTCTACGAAAAATTTGTGGCCCTTCTTGTAGAGCAAGCTACTAACGAAGTTAAGACCGGCGCACCCGGAGAAGATGTTCTCTATGGTCCGCTCAACAACGCCAACCAATTAGCTCGTGTAAAGGGATTTATTGATCGTGCACCTAACCATACCGAAATCGTTGCTGGTGGTTCAGTGGTAGATCGCGCCGGATACTTCTTCACACCAACTGTTATTGCAGGAGTTCAGCAAGATGATGAACTTGCTCAAAGTGAGATCTTCGGACCAGTCATCACCGTCCAAAAGTTCAGTGATGAAGCGCAGGCGATCAAGTTTGCTAACGGGGTTCCTTATGGACTCGCCTCTAGCGTCTGGACCTCAAACCATGGTCGCGCAATGCGTTTATCTAGGGCTTTGGACTTTGGCGTGGTCTGGATAAACACCCATATTCCATTTGTTTCAGAGATGCCTCATGGCGGTTTCAAGCATTCGGGATATGGCAAGGACTTATCTGCCTACGGATTTGAGGATTACACGCGGATCAAGCACGTGATGACCAACCTCAACGGGTAGGGTTTCGGCATGGAAAATCGTTTTCCCATTTTCGATGTCTCGCCTGCCGTTATTTATGGCGAGGAGCTGGTACCGGCTAAAGCGATCGCCGATGAGGCGCTCAATGTACGCGCCACTGTTATTCGCGAAGGTCATGACAAATTAGTTGTTGAAGCCGTTCTTGTTGATCCGCAAGGTGTAGAAGTAGATCGCGTGGGCATGCGTGAATATTGGCCTGGGACAGATAGATATGAGGCGGAACTTCGCCCAACTTCTGTGGGGGTTTGGCACTTTTACATTGAAGCGCTGAGCGAGGATCGCACCCTTGCTTCGCAATCATCGCTCTACCCAATTTATGCCGAACCTACCCGAGCACTCGTTGGCGCTTGGTATGAGTTCTTTCCGCGCAGCGAAGGTGCTGTTCGCAAGGCCGATGGCACAATCGTAAGTGGCACTTTCAAGACTGCAGAGAAATCCTTACAACGCGTAGCGGATATGAAATTTGATGTCCTCTACCTCCCGCCGATTCATCCCATCGGTTATTCATTTCGCAAAGGTCGCAACAACACCTTAACTCCTACAGCAACTGATCCCGGAGTTCCTTGGGCGATCGGCAATGCAGATGGGGGCCACGACAGCATCAATCCTGAGCTTGGCACCATGAAAGATTTTGAAAATTTTGTGAAGGCCGCTGCGAAACTCAACATTGAAATTGCCATGGACTTTGCACTGCAATGTTCTCCAGATCATCCATGGGCTATAGATCACCGCGAATGGTTCACGATTCGTCCAGATGGAACGATCGCCTACGCCGAAAACCCACCGAAGAAATATCAAGATATTTATCCGATCAACTTCGATAAAGATTATCAAGGCATGCTCGATGAGTCTTATCGCGTTCTGTCACTCTGGATCTCTAAAGGTGTCAAGATTTTCCGCGTCGACAATCCGCACACCAAGCCGGTGCAGTTCTGGCACGAGTTGATTACGCGAGTTAATCGAGAGCATCCAGAAGTTGTTTTCTTATCGGAAGCCTTTACACGCCCCGCAAGGATGCACGCGCTCGGTAAAGCTGGATTCCAACAGTCATATACCTATTTCACCTGGCGTACTACTAAGCACGAACTCACTACTTATGCCACCGAGGTTGCTACAGAGACAAGCGCATTCTTTAGACCGAACTTCTGGGTTAATACTCCAGATATCTTGCCTTTCCATTTACAAAGTGGCGCTCCATCAATCTTTGCGATGCGTGCGCTCCTTGCCGCAACGCTCACACCCTCTTGGGGTATGTATGCGGGTTACGAGTTGTACGAACATATTCCGATTCGTGAAGGCGCCGAAGAGTATTTGGATTCAGAGAAGTACGAGATCAAGGTGCGCGATTGGACCAAGCCAACTCTGGCTCCATTTGTCACCCTACTCAACTCAATTCGCAGACAGAACCCTGCGCTGCAACGGCTACGTAATCTGCGCTTCCATGCCACAGACTCTGACAAAATTTTGGCTTACTCCAAGCGCGAAGGCGAAAACCTGATCTTGGTGATCGTTAACTTGGATCCGATCCATGCCCAAGAGACCATCGTGCATTGGAACTTCTTCGATCTCGGCCTCGCCGAACGCTCCTTTAATGTAGAAGACCTCATCACTGGTCATTCATTTGAATATACGCCTCATACCTGGGTGCGAATTGATCCGGCATCTCCCGGAACTCCTGTCGGACATATTCTGAAAGTGACTCTATGAGCAACGGCCTCGGCGATTTAGATATCTACTTAATTGGCGAAGGTCGCCACGAAGAGTTATGGAAGGCGCTTGGATCTCAAGTGCGCCGTGATGCTTTGGGCAACTTGCTCGGGACCAACTTCTCTGTGTGGGCTCCAAATGCCCGGTCTGTGGCGCTTATCGGATCATTTAATTATTGGGATAAGAACTCTCACCCCATGCAGAGTTTGGGTTCCAGTGGTATTTGGCAGTTGTTTGTTCCTGGTGTCGGCCCCGACACTCCCTACAAATATTCAATCCTTGGGTTAGGTGGAAACTGGGTAGATCACGCCGATCCAATGGCGCGTGCAACTGAGCACCCACCACACACCGCCTCCGTTGTCACTGAGAGCAGATACGAGTTTAAGGATGCGACGTGGCTAGAAAAACGCGCGCATGCAAAACCTTGGGAAGAGGCGCTCAGTGTCTACGAGGTTCACGTTGGTTCTTGGAAGCCTGGACTTTCGTATCGCGACTTAGCGACAGAGCTCGTCAATTATGTAAAAGAGATGGGCTTTACCCATGTGGAGTTCTTGCCACTTTGCGAACATCCTTATGGTCCTTCGTGGGGTTATCAAGTCACCTCGTTCTTCGCACCTACATCTCGATTCGGATCTCCCGATGAACTTCGTTACTTGATTGATTCACTGCATCAAGCAGATATCGGTGTAATCATGGATTGGGTTCCTGCTCACTTCCCTAAGGATCAATGGGCGCTGGCGCAATTTGATGGAACAGCTCTCTATGAACATGCCGATCCCCGCCAAGGCGAGCATCCCGACTGGGGAACGCTGATCTTCAACTACGATCGCAATGAAGTTCGCAATTTCTTAGTTGCAAGTGCGCTCTATTGGTTGCAAGAGTTTCATATCGATGGAATTCGAGTTGATGCTGTTGCCTCCATGCTCTACCTCGACTATTCGCGCAATGAAGGCGAGTGGATTCCTAATGAACACGGTGGTCGTGAAAATCTCTCTGCGGTCCGTTTCCTACAAGAGTTAACCGCTACCTGTTATCGCGAAGTCCCTGGCTGCATGATTATCGCCGAAGAGTCCACCGCCTGGCCTGGCGTCACTCGTTCTACCGATAGTGGCGGACTGGGATTTGGATTTAAGTGGAATATGGGCTGGATGCACGACACCTTGGAGTACATCCAAGAGGATCCGATTAATCGCGTCTATCACCACAACGAAATTACAAAAGCGATTCTGTATGCCTGGTCCGAGAATTACATGCTTCCCTTTTCCCATGATGAGGTAGTTCATGGCAAAGGTTCTTTAGTTGCAAAGATGCCGGGCGATCGATGGCAGCAACTTGCCAACCTGCGCGCCCTCTACGGATTTATGTGGGCCCACCCTGGCAAGAAGTTGCTCTTCATGGGATGCGAGTTCGCTCAATCACAGGAGTGGAACGCCTCTCAATCACTCGATTGGCATTTAACGCAATTCCCAGAGCACAACCAGATCCAGACGACTATTGCTGAACTCAATTCAACGTATAAGAAGCAAGCGGAACTCTGGCAACGCGATATCACTCCATCGGGTTTCCAATGGTTAGTCGTCGATGATGGTGCGGCAAATATCGTGGCCTTTGCTCGCTACGGACACGATGGTCGCCCGCTGGTATCGGTAACTAACTTCTCGCCAGTTCCTCAACTCTTTTATAAGTTGCCATTGCCCGGGGATTATCGCTGGAAATTGATTCTCAATACCGATGAGCTTCGTTTTGGTGGTTCTGGAGTAGCTCCTGCAGATATACAAACAATCCATGAGGAATATAAGGGGCAACCAACGCACACGGTCCTCGCCATTCCGCCACTTGCCACGATTTGGCTCACCCCAGAGGGCTAATTGCTTTTCTAGATCAACTAGTTTTCTAGACCGGCCCTTCGTGACGCTATTGTGTCCCGGTGGCACGCGGCGATCAAAGATATTTAGGTTCTCATCTCACCCATGAGGGAACTAACTTCGCCATCTGGGCTCCATCTGCGAGCAAAGTTGAACTCTGCCTGATCGATGTAGTTGATGGAAAATTTGTAGAAACCCGCCATGATCTGGTGGATCGCAACGGTCCCATCTATCACGGTTACTTCCAAGGCGTCCGTGCCGGTCAGAGATATGGCTTCCGCGTTTATGGACCTTGGGAACCAGAAAAGGGCTGGCGATTTAACCCCAACAAATTATTGATCGACCCCAACGCTCATACTCTGGCTGGCGAGCTTCAGTACGTTCCAGAAATTTATGCTCACGTGGCTACCGATGGAGTTGGCACCGGAGATCTCAACGTGATGGATACCCGGGACAACTTGGAGTATGTCCCTCATTCAGTCGTAGTGGCAAGTACTCGCGTTCCAGATACTCGCCCCATCACAAACTGGTCCAAGACCGTTATTTACGAAGCCCATGTTCGCGGACTTACCATTTTTAACCATCAGATTCCTGAAGAGGAGCGCGGTACTTATAAGGCGCTTGGACATCCCAGCATTATTGCCTACCTGCAAACCCTTGGGATCACAGCGCTGGAATTACTGCCGATCCACCACTTTATTACCGAACCAGCCGTCGCGGCTCGCGATCGAGTAAATCACTGGGGTTATAACGCGATTGCCTTCTCCGCTCCGCACGCGGGCTATGCCGCCACCGATGACCCAGTTCGCGAGTTGCGCGAAGCGGTTGCGAAATTGCACGAGGCAGGTATCGAGGTGCTTCTCGATGTTGTCTACAACCACACCGCCGAGGGAGGCCCCGGCGGGCCAACCCTCTCATTCCGCGGCATCGACTCTCGTAACTTCTATCGCCGCGCCACCGAGGACACGTACGACGATTTCACCGGTTGCGGCAACACGGTAGATGTCCGCCGTCCGCACGTAGTACGGATGATCATCGACTCATTGCACTGGTGGTGTGAAGAGATCGGTATTGATGGCTTCCGCTTCGACTTGGCTGCTGCGCTCGCGCGTAGCCATGATGAGATTGATGGAATATCTGCCTTGATTGTCGCCATGGTGGCCGATCCTGTTTTGCGTGAACGTAAATTGATTGCCGAACCATGGGATACCCGTGGATATGCACTCGGATATTTTCCATACCCATGGCGTGAGTGGAATGACAAGTACCGCGATGCCCTCCGCAAGTTCTGGCTGGCTGAAGCTGGTGGAGCAGCGCCTACTGGGGTTGGCGAGCTCGCCACCAGACTTTCCGGTTCGCATGACATCTTTGCCTATCGCGGTCCGACTTCCACCATTAACTTTTTAACTGCGCACGATGGATTTACTCTTAACGATGTCGTCACCTACACGCGTAAACACAACGAGCCAAATGGCGAGAACAATCGCGATGGCAGCGATTCAAATTACTCATGGAACGCTGGTATTGAAGGCATTACAAACCACTTCACCATCAACGAGATCAGACAACGCCTCAAGAAATCGATGATGTCCTGTCTCTTACTTTCTGCAGGTATTCCTATGATCACCATGGGAGATGAAGTTGGCAGAAGTCAGATAGGTTCTAACAATGCGTACTCGCTTCCCAATTCATCTGACCCAGAAGTGCTGCGCGCTGATTCCGCATTTAACGGCGGCTGGGCTTTAAGTTGGAAATACGATGCTCATCAGGTAGATATGCTCGAGACAACAGTAAGTTTGATTCAGATTCGCAAAAATTACTTGATGCCAGTTGCCCGTATGTTCTTTACCGGACAACTTGATCTCAATACCTCGCGCAAAGATTTAGCCTGGTTCACTCGCAATGGACAAGAGATGACTCAAGCCGATTGGGACAAACTCGATAACCGCAATCTCATGATGTACGTAGAGGCCGGTGAAGATCGCGGATTACTATTGATGTTTAACGGCTCGATCATTCAAAAAGAGTTCACACTGCCAGGCAGTCACCTCGGAGACTCATTCCGCTCTGTCTTTGACTCAGCCGAAAACGTGCTCCACTACTCACCGCGCTTAGCGGCACCAGGGAGCAAGGTCATCTTGCAGGCTCACGCTGTGCAGGTCTGGCTAGTAAACCGAACGATTGCGGCTAAGTAACAATCGCTGAAAACGGCCTCAATCTGTGGAAAATAAACTTCTGAAATTATACCTCTAGAGGTATAATTTCATTCTATGAGGACCCTGGACAGTGCAGCAATAATCGACGAGGTGCGCCGGATGGCCGGCCTGACTCAGGCGCAGTTGGCGCGACGTTCCGGCACTTCGCAGGCTGCAATTGCTAGATACGAAAGTGGGGATTCAAATCCATCTACCGCCACTTTGCAAAGAATCACAAGAGCTGCGGGATTTGAAGTGCAACTTAATTTGGTAGCCGTAAAAGCGAGCGACCTTTCATCCAAACGTGCGGCCAAACTCAGAAAGCAGAGAGGCAAAATTAACTCACTGTTATCTGAAGCAGGTGCGAGTAATCCGCGCATTTTTGGTTCAGTGGCAAGGGGGGAAGATAATCAATCGAGCGACATCGACTTGCTGGTCGATTTTGACGTCAATCTCGGCCTCCTGCCGATTATTGAACTAAACCAAAAACTTTCGGAACTACTAGGTGAACGAGTTGAAGTCTCCCCAGTCCAGGTGTTGAAGCACAGTGTGCTTGAAAGTGCCTTAAGTGAGGCTGTTCCGCTTTGACATCTCGAACTATTTTCGAAAGATTAACCGACATAATCGATCGCATAGGCCGAATTGAATATGCGGAAATGATTTTGATCGAATTCGAAGAGGACGAAGATTCTTGGGAGGAGGCAGAAGTTGCCTTTGATGCCATCCTTTACGACTTGCTGGTTATCGGCGAGGCCGTTAAGTCTTTAAGCGAAAAATTTAAGCGGAAACATTCCGCAATTCCCTGGAACAAAATCGCAGGAATGCGAAACATTCTTACTCACGAATATTTTCGGGTGGACGGCAAAATTGTGCGCGCAACCATTGACCAACCGCTTCAAGAATTAAAAAAAGTATGTGAGTTAGAGATCAAGAAATAGCTAAGTAACAATCTGACCTTTACCGACAACGACGATTCCAGAATCCGTCACCGTGTAGCGCTTGGCATCTTTCTCAAGATCAACGCCTAACTGAGCTCCAGATTCAACGACAACGCCCTTGTCTATAATCGCATTGCGGATAATCGCGCCGCCGCTGATGACCACATTAGGCATCACGACTGAGTCTTGAATAACCGCACCTGCTGCGATACGAACGTCGTACGAGACAACCGAACGCTCTACGCGGCCGCCAGCAATAATCGAACCTGCGCCCACAATGGAATCAACCGCAGACCCTGCGCCGCTGAACTTAGCGGGAGGCAATGGTGGCAAGTGTGTGAGCACTGGCCACTCGCGGTTATACAAGTTGAAGATCGGGTGGATCGAAACCAAGTCCATGTGCGCTTCGTAGTACGACTGGATTGTTCCGAGATCGCGCCAGTAACCATGATCGCGCTCGGTCTCGCCGGGCACGATATTGAGGTTGAAGTCATACGCAACTGCCTGACCGCGGCTAGATAACAACGGGATGATATTTGTACCGAGGTCGTGCTTGCTCGACTCATTACGTGAATCTTCGATCAATACCTCTTCCATCGCCTTGCGATTAAAGATGTAGTTACCCATCGAGATGAGTGACCACTCTGGTTCGCCAGGAATTGATGGTGGGTTGGCAGGCTTCTCATGGAAAGCCTTGATCGTGACGCCATCCTCTTCGAGTTCGATAACTCCGAACTCGCTCGCTTGGTTTTGTGGAACACGAATTGCTGCGACCGTTACAGCTGCTCCGTACTCTTTATGGAAATCAAACATCTGCTCTGGATCCATGCGGTAGACGTGGTCTGCACCAAAGACGAGAACGTAAGCAGGGTCTTCATCGTGAATTAAATTGAAGTTCTGCAAAATCGCATCGGCGCTACCGGTGTACCAACGTGGTCCGAGGCGCTGTTGTGCAGGAACTGTTGTAACGAAGTTGTTGGTCAGCGATGACATGCGCCAAGTTGTCGTGATGTGTTTATCGAGGGAGTGAGATTTATATTGCGTAAGCACTGCAATCTTGCGCATATTTCCATTGACGAGATTAGATAGCACGAAATCGATCAAGCGATAGGCGCCACCAAATGGAACAGCTGGTTTAGCGCGATCGTGGGTCAGGGGTAGCAGGCGCTTTCCTTCGCCGCCGGCTAGGACTATGGAAATTAATTCATCTCTACTGCTCATGGAAAAACGGTATCTTAATTTTGCCCATAAGATAAGGGAGTCCCCCTCGGATCGGAGCTGGCATGAAAGTCGGTCTTGTTACCAAAGAGTGGCCCCCATTTATTTACGGCGGCGCCGGAGTCCACGTCAAATACCTGGCCAAGAGTTTGCAGGCCCTCGTCGATGTTGATGTGCACTGCTTTGGCGAAGATCGCCCCGATGCCACCACTTATGAACTAAGCCCCGCCGAACTTCAACTTAACCCCGCCATGCAAGCTCTGATTACCGATGCGCAGATCGCCTCGAATCTAGAGGGAGTCGATATCGTCCACTCCCATACCTGGTACGCCAACATGGCTGGTCACTTCGCCAAGGTGCTTTACAAGATTCCTCATGTCATCACCGCGCACTCACTCGAACCAGATCGGCCCTGGAAAGAGGAGCAGATTGGTGGTGGCTACCGGATCTCATCGTGGGCCGAGAAGACTGCCTACGAATCCGCCGATGCGATCATTGCAGTTTCGCAAGGAATGCGGCGCGATGTCCTCAAGGCCTATCCATCTCTTGATCCCGCCAAGGTTCACGCGATATTGAATGGAATCGATACCAATACTTATTACCCTCAGGCCAATCAAGAACTTCTCGACTCACTTGGCATCAAAGGTCCATATGCAATCTTTGTAGGACGCATTACTCGCCAAAAGGGTTTAGCACATCTCCTTAAAGCTTGGAAAGAGGTCGATCCTCAATTTGGTTTAGTGCTCTGTGCCGGTAGCCCTGATGAACCAGGAATCGGTGCAGAAGTTCAAGCCGCGATCGAAGAGTTGCAGGCAGAACGCGACAATGTAGTTTGGATTAGCAAGATGGCGTCTCAAGCAGATGTGATTGCACTTCTATCGAGCGCTGATCTCTTCCTATGTCCTTCGATCTATGAACCACTTGGAATTGTGAACTTGGAGGCCATGGCCTGCGAAACCGCAGTGCTCGCCAGCGATGTAGGCGGAATCCCAGAAGTTGTTGCTGACGGTGTGACAGGTGAGTTGATTGATTACTCGGGTAACGCACCGGAGTTTGAAGCAGCATTCACCAAGAAGATCAATGAATTAATGTCTGATCGCGACCTACTGCGTAAATATGGTGAGGCGGGACGAGTGCGAGCTATCGATCAGTTCAGTTGGGATTCGATCGCGCACGAGACCGTAGAGCTTTATAAGAGCCTTATAAAATAACGCGATAGGCAGCAAGCGTTGAGTCGGTCGCATAAGCGATCCGTACTCCTGCCGCTTTTGCGGTAGCCAAACCTTCCAAAATCTGCTCCGTCAAAATTTCTCCTGGTGCGACAACCGCAACCCCAGGTGGATATGGGGCGATCAGATCGGCGCTGATGCGGCCAACAGCCTTGTCGGCAGCGACCATCTCTGTATTAGCAAAGTAAGCACTTCGCATACTTGTTCCCACTAGCGGTACAACCGACCAACTCAACGCAGTCGCAGATTGACGTGGAGTTGACTGCAACTTCTTCAAAATCGGAATTAAGCGATCACCTAACAAATCAAAGTCATCGACATCATCGGCCAGAGTCGCCAGAAATACCATGGTGTCGAAATCGGCCATCTCAACGCGGATCCCAAACTTAATAAGTTCGTTCTCGATCAAAACCCCACTCGTACCAAGTTGGTTGGCGCGCAATACGATCTTGACTGGATCAAATCGACCAGATGGAAAATCACTCGTGTTGAGAAATATTGGAATATCAAAGTGCGATTGCACTCGCGCTTTAAATGCGTTGACGTTTGCAAGCAAGCGAGCGAGCAACTCCTCACCACGTTGAGCTAATAAAGCTCGCGTACCGTCGATCGAAGCCAGTGGCGCTCCTGCAGGAGAGGTCGTATGAGTCGTTTCGAAGCTCTGTTCTACTCGCGCAAGGTTGAGGTACTTGCCCTGCGCCAACAAAAGAGCAGAGGCGCTGTAACCAGGAAGCGCTTTATGGATACTGGTGATTAGCGCATCTGCGCCTTGTTGCAGACAATGCTGTGGAATTCCAGGTGCGAAGCCGAAATGTCCGCCCCATGCCGCATCGATAATTACTGGCACCGACTGGGCGTGCGCTGCCGAAATCAGCGGCGCTAAATCTGACATCGTTCCTAAGTAGCCAGGCTCTGTCAGCAAGATTGCGATTGGCTCTTGTAGCAGCGCGCGTTGCACCTCGGCTAATCCGATTCCCATCGGAAAGCCGGTTGCTTCATCGATATCAGGAGTCATCCAGATTGGTTGCAGATCCGCGAGCACAAGCGCGCTCAGTACAGAGCGATGTGCAGTTCTGGAGACTGCGATCTTCTGGCCAGGTTGTCCGAGCGCCAAGATGATCGCTTGGTTAGCGTGGGTGGAGCCACCTGTCGAAAATCTGGCGTAGTCGGCGCCCCACAGATGGGCAGCAAGGTGCTCGGCCTTCTTTAAAGTTCCATGAGTTAACTTGATCTCATCGAGCCCACCATAGAGAGGTGTGTCACGATCAACGACAACGCCTAAGCCAGCATCGAGCTTGTTCGCCTTCTGCTTGTGACCGGGGATAGTGAAGGGGACCATGGGCTTCTCAAAGTAAGAGAGGTACGCATCCAAGAGAGGTGCGAGTTCGCGCAGCGGCTGATGCGACTTCCCACTGGAGTGAGTACCAGTTGAAATTCTCTTTGAGTTCACTCTCAGAGCCTAACCCCGAGGGGCGCGCGTAAGAAAACTGGTCGTACACTTTTCCTATGACAACACTTACCAACCTCGAGCAAGTACGCCGCGTGGTCACGGCTATTCCGGGACCAAAATCGAATGCGCTGATCCAGCGCCGTGCAGAAGCTGTCTCAGGTGGACTAGGTCTTACATTTCCTGTCGCAATCGAACGCGCTAGCGATGCCATCTTGCTCGATGTCGATGGCAATCAGATCATTGATCTGGGTTCTGGTATCGGTGTAACCAACGTCGGCAATAGCGCATCTCGCGTTGTTGCTAATGTGATTGAGCAAGTTCAGGTTTTCACTCATACCTGCTTTACCGTCAATCCTTACCTTAACTATGTCGAGGTATGCGAAGCCCTTAACCGCTTAACACCGGGTACTCATAAGAAGAAGTCGATGCTCGTTAACTCCGGTGCAGAAGCTGTTGAGAATGCAGTCAAGATCGCGCGCCATTACACAAAGCGTCAAGCGATTGTTGTCTTTGAACATGCATATCACGGTCGCACCAACTTAACGATGGCGCTGAATGCGAAGAACATGCCTTACAAAGAAGGCTTCGGTCCATTCGCTCCAGAAATTTATCGCGTACCAATGCCTTATTCGTATCGCTGGATCGGTCCCAAAGAGACCATCACTTCAGATGCAATGGAGATGATCACACACAAGATTGAGAAAGAGATCGGCGCACACAACGTGGCTGCGATCTTGATCGAACCAATTCAAGGTGAGGGCGGATTTATCGTTCCACCAAAAGGATTCTTGCCTGCGCTCGCTGAGTATTCACGCGAACACGGCATTATCTTCATGGCCGATGAGGTGCAGAGCGGTTTTGCTCGCACAGGTCACATGTTTGCTGTCGAAGAAGAGGGTGTCGTTCCCGACATGCTCGTCACCGCAAAGGGAATCGGTGGTGGCTTGCCGCTTGCCGGTGTAACTGGTCGCGCCGAGATTATGGACTCTGTTCATATGTCTGGCCTCGGTGGAACATTCGGCGGTAATCCAATTGCTTGCGCCGCTGCATTGGGCGCAATCGCCACCATCGAAGAAGATGGCTTGATCGAGCGTGCGCAGCACATCGGCAAAATTTTGGGTGATGGATTGCGTGCACTTGCGGCAAAATATCCAGTAATTGGCGAGGTTCGTGGTCGTGGCGCTATGCAGGCTATCGAGCTAGTAGTACCTGGTTCAATCGAACCAAATAGCGCGGCACTTACAAAGGTTCTTAAGTACTGCACCTCAAACGGTGTATTCATCCTGTCCGCGGGCACGTATAACAACGTGATCCGATTCCTACCACCACTCGTAATCACCGACGAATTGTTGGCAGATGCGTTGAGCGTTCTTGATGAAGCTTTCGCAACTCTTTAAACTCCAGCGTTCCTCCGATCCGTCCACCGTCCAGACTCTTCAAGGAGATCACATGTCATCAACCACACCTACAGATCCACAGCTCAATCAATTAATTGATAACGTCATTGCTAATACTCAGACCGCGGCAGAGACAGCGACTGCTGCAGTTGCAAAGGTGGCTAAGCCAAAGAAAGCCGCTGCCAAGAAGAAGGCAACAGCCAAGAAGGCTGCTGTAAAGAAGACAGCCAAGAAGGCCGCTAAGAAGGTTGCCAAGAAGGCCACCGCTAAAAAGGCAGTAGCGAAGAAGGCCGCTAAGAAGGTTGCCAAGAAGGCCACCGCTAAAAAGGCAGTAGCGAAGAAGACCACCAAGAAAGTAGTAGCAAAGAAGAAGGCAACCGTAAAGAAGGTCGCTAAGAAGGCTGCTGCTAAGAAGGTAGTCGCAAAGAAAGTTGCCAAGAAGGTAGCTAAGAAGAAGTAAAACAAGCCTTAAGCAATTCAGGATCCCAGCGACCCTGCCACGTTGGCCAATGTGGCCTTCGCGGCAGGGTCTCTCCGTATTCTCAGCAAGGAGGAGTAGATACAGCGGTCTAAGTGGAGCTAACTTGGAATCCCTGGACCCGGAGTTGAATAGATTAAGTATCTAAAAAAATCTTTGGCTCAGAGCACAACATTTGGGCTGGTTGCGTGTCTTTACTAGTAGAAGGTACTTTTCTTAACGAAGCCAGGACGCTGACCTCGGGAGTACCGATAGACGGAGTAATTAAAATGGCATTTCGCAAGCAAGCGAAGATCACGGAGGCGGCGCCAGTCCAAGCCGTATCCGAGTGGTCAATTGCCGACCTCTCCGCCCTCTACGCAGAACAACGCTCATCTCTCACCAGCCAGGCTCGTCGCATCCTCCGTTCTGACGCCGATGCCGCTGAAATCGTCCAAGAGGCATTCCTCAAGTTCATCTTGGCCGCCCCAGAGCTAGATAGCCGCGAGCGTGCGCTCGCCTACCTGCGCACCACCGTCAACAACCTCTGCCTTAACCAGATTCGCGCCACCGGCACTCGTCCTAACTTGGTCGCCATTGACTCCGATGCCTCACAAGAGCGCTTGGACGAGCTGGCTGTCGACGCCCACATTCCTTTTGATGCCACCTTGGCTGCTGCCGAAGATGCCTCGATCATCCGTGAAGCTCTCTCTCGCCTCTCCTCGGATCAGCGCACCGCGCTCGTCATGTGGGAGATGGAGGGTCGCTCCACCGAAGAGATCGCTGCCGCTATCGGCACCACACCAGCCAACGTTCGCCACGTGGTTGCTCGCTCTCGCGCCTCCTTTGTTCGCGTCTTGTCCGAGTGGGTTATCGATGAGCAGACCGGCACAACCGCGCTAGATGCCTTGTCCTCCTCTTATAAGAAGGCCGCCGAACTCGCCAAGAAGTCTTCTAAGGTTGCAATGTCCTTAGTGCTTCTTGTTGCTGCATTCCTTGGCTTCAATACCTTTAATCACAACACCACACCTTTGGTCAGCCCGACGACCTCTACCGTTGCAACCCCAAGTGCTCCCTCATCTAGCCCTTTGGCAGTTGCAACACCTACTCCGTCAGCCTCTCACTCGGCTGCCGCAACCGCTCAGGCTCAAGCTCTCTCAAAGCTCGATACCCTGACACCTACCGTAGATGCCAAGATCGCTGGCCTTACCTATACAGGCCTCAGCGATGACGGCGTCCCAACCGGCTTCACGGTCACTGATCTGACTGGCGATACCGGCAAACTCATCATTGGCAAGCCAGCCCCCGTGATTACCGATAACGGAATCACCCTGACTGCGCCTGTCATGTCCTTCGATCCAAAGGCCGTAAATGTCCTTCTTAATCAGGTCATTAACGTTGATGGTTCGGGGACCACGTACACACCTACCGCATCGGTCTCAATGAACGGTGGCTGGGTGGCCCTGAATACCTCTGCGATCAGCACAGATATTTCTCGCCTACCAGACGGTAACTATCTCGTTTCTAGCACAATCGTCACGGTTTCCCCAGTGGACGCAGGTATACTTTTGCCTGTAAGTCAGGGTGTCGATGTTTCATCGATACCTACTTCTATCTCCGTACGTTTAGTGCTTAATCCCGGCAAGACTCAAATTCTTGCTGAGGCGATTCAGGTCGCCGCGAATGGGGTCACAAAATGATCCGCATCGCACAACAGGTTTCCCGCGCAATCCGGATATTGCGAGGGAATAGAGATGAGTCAGCACGTGCGTCTCATCTCGTGGTCGAGAAAGTCGCTCTCATGACCTATGAGACGGACTTTTTAGGCCAAGCCGAGCGGGAGAAATGCTCCCAATCGACTTTTTCTGAAAGGAAAATAATGTCTACAAAGACAGCTTTTAAGCGCGTAGCGCTTGTTGCAGCTGCTGCTTTGGCGATCGGCGGAATTTCTGCTGTATCGGCTAATGCTGCTGCTTCAACTGCCTTTTCTGGCACAGGAATTACTGGCACAACCGCTGCGACCGCATCGGCAACTGTCGGTACCTACCTCTCAACAACAATCACTTTTACTGGTGATACAAATAACGCAACTTCAGTAACATCAACTGGCGTTGGTTCACTTAACGTTCCTGCTATTGCTGCTGGTTCATACAATGTAGCAACAACTGGAATTACTTCAACCAGCTTCACAGCTTTTGAAGCAGATACATCTACCGCTGTTCCAGGAACTTCAGCTAACACCCTTTCAACAATCGGTAGTTTGCATGGAACAGTTGGAACTCTTGCTATTTCTGCTTACTCAGCAACTGCTGGTACACAGACAATCACAGTAAACAGCTCAACCGGAGCGTCTACTTTGACAATCACATGGGGCGCAACTCCAGTAGTTTCAACTCAGTACTCATTCGTTAATGAGCAAGCTGGTACAACTGGTTCAGGTCTCACCGGTTTGACGTTCACCACTGCTGGTGTTAGCAACGTAACTGCATCTGATGCAGTCGCAGCTTCTGCAGTTGCAACTATTGGTGTATTGACACTATCTTCAGCAACCGCTGCTATGAGCACCGATACAGTTTCAGCATCTATTTCAGGTCCTGGAATCCTCGGCTCAGGTACATCAACTGCTGGTGGCGCTAAGGCCGGTACCGGTATTAGCCAAGTTGAAACAGCTGGAGTTTCATACTTCTCTGTTTACGGTTCGGGTTCAGCTGGTGTTGCAACCATCACATTTACAGATGGAACAACCGTTCTTGGTACCCGCACTGTTACCTTCACTGGTAACGCTGCTAAGGCAACCATCACCCAGAACTTGTTCGTAGCACAAGCTGGTGCAGGACTTGGTCAACAGACACTTACTGGTACAGCACAGACAGGTGCAACTGTTTCACTAACAGCTGCAATTGACGTAAACGTCGCAGACGCTAACGGCAATGCCGTTAACTCACTTCCAGTTCTGAAAACATCAGCAAGCAACATCATCACCGTAGGAACTTGCGTGCTGGTAAATGCTACAGCTGGTCTCTATGAGTGCCCAGTTGCTGGTGCTTCAGGTGCAATCTCTGGTTCAAAGGCAACTGTTACAGCAACTGTTCTTAACCCTGTGACATCTGCTTATGACATTGTTACCCCAGCAGTTACCTTCACCATCGGTGGAGCAATTGCTAATGAAGTTCTTTCAACAGATGCTGCTTCATACAATGCCCTTTCACCAATCGTCCTTACTTTGACTGCAACTGATTCAAGCGGTAACCCTGCTTATGATCAGACAGTTACAGGTGGATTGACTGGAACTATTGTTTCTTCAACTCAACTTGGTGGAGCTTCTTTCTCTGCAACCTCATTCACCACTTTGGTTAACGGAACTTCTACATTCAAGGGCACTTATGCTCCTGCAGTAGCTGGCGACTTCACTCTGACAGGTGCTGATTCAGTATCGTCAGCTGGCGAAGCAATTACAGCGACAGCAACTTCACTCGGTGGTTCAGCTGATTCAGCTGCTAACGCTGCAACAGATGCTGCTAACGAGGCTACCGATGCTGCAAACGCTGCAACAGACGCTGCTAACGCAGCTGCTGACTCAGCAGATGCTGCAACACAGGCTGCACAAGATGCAGGCGACAAGGCTGATGCTGCTCTTGCAGCTGTAACAGCTCTGTCACAACAAGTAACAACCTTGCTTGCTAAGGTTGCTGCTGTCAGCGCAGCATTGGCTAAGATCTCTGCAGCCATTGCAAAGTTGCCAAAGAAGTAATAACTTCTAGCACTTAATCAGTCTCAACTGATTAAACAGAGGCCCGGTTCTCCGCAAGGGGAGCCGGGCTTCTGGCTTTTCTAAAGGATTTAAGACTTTTCACCTAAAACTCTGAGACCTCTCAGGTTTCTCTCAAAGAAATGAGGTTACATTTAGGCATGGCAGCAAAACGCAGGAGCCGCGATTTAGGGGTCGGTCATCGCGTTAATGCCGACTGGGCTTCAATATTTCTAGGCCTAGGTCTTGGGCTCAGCCTCGCATTAGAGGTCGACACCATGACGTCGGGCGACTGGGCTGGGGTGTACTCCAGCATTACCTCGGTATCGCGCCTAGCAGCTCTAGCCGGCTCTTACTTTGCTCTTGTGGGGTTGGTTTTCGTGGCCCGCATCCCGTGGATTGAAAAATCAGTGGGCCATGACAAGTTGGTCAAGTGGCATCGCAAATTGGGTCCCTGGTCTTTGTATCTGATTTTGTTCCATGTCTTCTTTGTCGGACTGGGATATGCCGGGGGTGATCGCATCTCCACAGGCTCTGAGCTCTGGCGCATGACTCTCAAGTACCCATGGATGATTCCAGCCGATATCGCCTTTGCTCTGATGATGATCGCAGGTGTGACTTCTTACAAGAAGGCTCGCGCCAAGATGAGTTACGAAACCTGGTGGACCATCCACCTCTATACATATTTGGCTGTGGCGTTAGGGTTTATGCACCAAGTGTTAACCGGTCCGATGTTTACCGGCCATCCACTGAACAAAATTTTCTGGGAAGGTTTGTATATCGCTACGGCAGCGGTAATTCTGTTGTGGCGGTTTGTAATACCACTTGCGCGCTCACTGCGTCACAATCTGCGAGTGGACCAGGTCGTGGTTGAGGGGCCCGGCGTGGTTTCCATTGTGATGCGGGGGCGCCATTTGGATCGCCTCAATGCACAAGGCGGACAATTCTTTAGCTGGCGCTTTATCTCTGCAGGGCAATGGTGGATCTCTCACCCTTACTCATTATCTGCGGCACCAACCGAACACTTCATGCGCGTTACCGTTAAAAACTTGGGTGACGCATCAGGTGCAGTACTAGATCTAAAGCCCGGCACACGTGTCTTCTTCGAAGGTCCATATGGAACATTTGTAGCCTCAAAGGCAGCGCGTGGTCATATTGTTCTTGTTGGTGGAGGAGTTGGTATTACTCCGCTGCGTGCGCTTCTTGAAGAGTTTGATGCCACCAAGGAGATTGATGTCCTTTATCGCGTGGGCGATGAGAAAGAGTTGGTCTTCCGAAAAGAACTTGACGCGATCGCTGACTGGCGTGGAGCGAGAGTTCATTACCTAGTAGGTAGCCGCAAGGAACATCCGATGGATGCTCGCTACATCCGTAAGTTAGTTCCTGCTTTTAGTGACTCCGATGTTTACATCTGCGGACCTACAGGATTGGTCGAAACCGTGCGCAAAGCTGCGCTCGATGTGGGTATTCCAAAGGATCGATTCCACAATGAAGAATTTGAATTTCACTCAGTTGAGTAGAGGACATAGGAGTTAATAATGTTGAGTAAACGCTTCTTTTTGATCGCCGGCGGAACGGTCGGTGGTCTTGGTGCAGTGCTAGCAATTACTCCACCCCAATTTGGATCGACCACCGGTTTAGCTCTTGGCAGCGGTACCTCACTAGGGGGAGGCACAACTTCGCTCTCTGGTGGGACAACCTCTTTAGCTGGTGGCACCACTACCACAACAACGACTACCACCACGACTCCTGCGACCGCGGCAGCAACTCCAACGCCCGCTACCACGGCACCTACTTCAACCCCCGTTACGACCAAGAAGTCCACGAAGAAATCAACTAAGAAAGCAACTACGAAATCCACGAAGAAAACCACCACCACAACTTCTTCAACTGGAACAACCACTTCAGGTACAACTCCATCCACGCCAGCTCCAGTTACTACTCCAAAAGCAGCGGGGGTCAGCGGTACCTTCACAGGTGATGCGGGTAATACTCGATATGGTCCAGTCCAAGTTCAAATCACTGTGGTTAATGGCAAGATTACAAATGCAATCGCATTGACCTACCCAACTGAGTCATTCCGGGATCAACAGATCAATCAACAGGCGATTCCATATTTGATTCAGGAGACCCTTGCTGCTCAATCTGCAAATATTCAAGGAGTAGGTGGCGCTTCATATACCTCTCAAGGTTGGGCCGACTCATTGCAATCGGCTTTAACAAAAGCCGGGTTGTAACCAAAGGTTCCCTAAAGTAACTAAAAGTAACAATTTCTGCTACTCTTCTCAAAGAGGAAATGAGGAAGTTATGGCTACTCCGGTAAAGCTAGCGGATCACCTGGTTGAAGATGCAAAGAAAATTGCTGCAGCCGAACATCGTTCTGTCCCAAAGCAGATTGAGTATTACTACTTAATTGCACGGGCTGCCGAGCAGAATCCAGATCTCTCTTTCGAACTCGTCCGAGAGCTGCTCAAGTCGAAATCTGAAGAACCAACTGGTGAATACAAATTTGAATAATGAAAGTACTCACTTCCCCAACCTTCGATCGCCACGCTAAAAAGCTTCACAACAACGAAAAACTAGCGCTCGACGGCGCAGTGAGAGAAATCATGATCAATCCTCAATTGGGAGATCAAAAGAGAGGCGATCTTGATGGTTTCTATATTTACAAATATAGATTTAGTAATCAATTATGGCTATTGGCATATACGGTTGAGTCGGAAGAAAGTTTGACCTTAAGGCTGGTGGGAGCGCACGAGAATTTTTATGAGGCGCTAAAGCGGAACGTGAGGAAATGAATGAATGAGATAGTAAGAACAACCGCTGAGATTGATGTCTGGGGCACCATCCTTTTCATAGAGGTTGCATCCACCAAAGTTGGACTCGATGAACTCAATGCCGGTTTGGCAGAGGTAACCGAGTATGTAAAAGTAATCGACCAAGAGTTCTCCACGTATAAGCCTGATTCGCAGGTCTCGAAAATACGTCGCGGTGAGTTGAAGATCGAAGATGCCTCGGCTCAGATGCTAGAGGTCTGGCAGCTTTGTCTGGTTGCACGAGATCTCACCGATGGATCATTTGATCCCTGGGTGGTTAAAGGTGGATATGACCCATCCGGTTATGTAAAAGGTTGGGCCGCCGATGGGTGCGTACGGATTCTCAAAGCGCATGGCGCCGAAAATATTCAAGTAAATGCTGCGGGGGATTTATCTCTGGCAGGTGGCTTTGAAAATGGCAAGCCATGGTCAATTGGTGTTCGCAGTCCTGAAAATCGCTTTGAGGTAGTCAAAGTCTTTGAAATTTTTGATGGGGCGATCGCCACATCTGGAACCTATGAGATCGGTGCTCACATCAAAGATCCTCATACCGGCTTGATCGCTATTGGTGCTCGCAGCGCCACCGTTTTGGGTCCTGATGGTGGGTTGGCCGATGCTTTGGCGACTGCCTTGGTGGTTGCTGGAGAAGATGGCGCGGCGATATTTAGCAAGCCAGAGCTGGCGGATTACAGGGTCTGGGTAATTCCTCGGAATGAAGATATCGCCTGGAGTATTGGGAAGCTGCCCGACTAACTCTCAGCAAATTAACAGGTGGATAACCTTTTAATCACAATTTCGTTATCTACGGTGAGCGTATGAACAAATCCCGACTCAGAATTCTGACAATAAATCTTGTAATTGTGGTCGCCATCGCAGGCGTCGCTTTTTGGGGGTACACATCCCTCCATCCAAAGGCTGCTGCCGCAGCGCTATCGACAGTAACCGTAGCTCGACAGGATGTCTCTACGACGGTCTCTTCTTCAGGAACTGTCATTAGCCCATCAGATATAGCAGTGGCTCCAACCACTTCGGGAACTCTGGCCAAACTCAATGTAAAAGTTGGTCAATCGGTCAAAGCCGGTGAGGTGCTCGCTCAGATGGATACCGCATCGCTCAAAACCGCGGTCGCGCAAGCGCAATCGAGTCTAATTCAAGCACAAGCTAATCTCACCAATGCCCAGGCATCTGCCGATACTTCAGCCGCAACCACCTCTTTGCAACTGCAAACTGATCAAAACGCAGTTACAACTGCACAAAACAATTTGGCATATCAACAAACACTGATTGACGCTTCAACGGCAACCGATGACAACAACGTCACCACAGCGCTCAATAAATTGAACTACGATAAAAATGTCACTTCACAGAATGTTGCGGTCTATCAATCAACCGTGGATAGTGCTAAAAATAGTCTGGCAAATGCACAACTTACTTATAATGACTATGAGGGACTTTACGGGCCAAACGGAATTACGCCAGCGTTTTGTGCATCGATCAACACCATTAACTCAAATTGCACAACACTTACTCAAGATAATAACGCGGTAGTAAACGCTCAATCTGCTTATAACAATGCGCTTATTACTCAGCAGCAGAACTTGGCAAAGGATGCTCAGACAATTGCATCCGATCAACAAGCTTATGCAGATGCGCAAGCAACAGCTGCACTGGATGTCAAGAAGAATGCACAAACGCTCGCAAGTGCACAACAATCCATTGATTCTGCTCAGTCAGCGCTCAAGTTGTATCAGTTGCAAAATAGCAACTCAACGTCTGCAACAACCATCTCGGTGGATCAAGCACAGGTGACTGTGGCACAAGCAAATCTGGTAACTGCAAAGAAGAATTTGGAGGGAGCTTCTGTGATCTCACCGGTTGCCGGAAGAGTCGCCTCAATCTCTAACACACTAATTGGATCAACAATTAGTCCTAATACGACTCCAACCAACGGTTCTACTGAGGCAACTGGCTTCATAGTCTTGACCGATGTAGGTGGGTTGCAGGTAACTGCCGGATTCTCTGAATCTGATGTTGCCAAGATTGCGGTTGGTCAAACTGCATCGATCGCCTTTACTGCGCTACCAAATGCGACGGGTGATGCAAAGGTCTCCAACGTTGCGTTGCTGCCTACTACTTCTAGCGGAGCGACTACCTATACCGTTACATTCCAATTGACCGGCAAGGTTGCTGGACTCAAGCCCGGCATGACCGCCACAGCGACTGTAATTGTTGCTGATTCACCTAACGCGATCGCTGTAACCTCGCGAGCTGTTACAACTCGTGGAACTAGCAGTTTCGTTAACATCGTTACTACGGTTAAGGGTAAGCAAGTTGAAACCCTAACCCCAGTCTTGGTCGGCATCGTGGGTGACTCTGCGGATGAGATCCTCTCCGGCCTCAAGGTCGGCGACACGGTTGCACTTCCATCAGTTGTAAGTACATCTTCGTCGTTAACTGGTGTTCCATCGACTCTAGGTGGCGCTGGCCTCGGTGGCGGTGGATTCGCTGGTGGACGTACCGGAGGCGGTGGATTCGGTGGTTGATAAGCAACCCGTTATCGAAGTCCGCGACGCGGTTAAGCGTTACGGAGTCGGGGATGCATCAATCTTCGCACTCAATGGGGTGAGTTTGACCATTGAGGCGGGCGAATATGTCGCGATCATGGGTCCTTCAGGCTCGGGTAAATCGACACTGATGAACATCCTTGGAGCGCTTGATGTAATGACCAGCGGTCAATATTTCCTCGACGGGATCGAGATTTCATCCATGGATGAGATTCACCTTTCGATCGTGCGAGGAAGAAAGATTGGTTTCATCTTCCAATCCTTCAACCTGATTCCGCGCACCACCGCTATTGCAAATGTCGAGTTGCCGATGGCTTATCAAGGAATCAAACCTAAGGAGCGTCGTGAACGTGCGTTGGTTGCTCTTGATGTAGTAGGTCTGGCAGACCGCATCAATCATGAGCCGACGGAGCTATCTGGAGGACAACAGCAAAGAGTTGCGGTGGCTCGTGCCCTTGCGACTCGTCCAGCACTGCTTCTAGCCGATGAACCCACTGGAGCGCTCGATTCCAAGTCGACCGCGGACTTACTAAACCTCTTTGACCAGATCAATGCGGCGGGACGAACTGTTGTAGTCATCACCCATGAAGATGACGTCGCACATCGAGCTAAGCGGATCGTTCGTATGCGTGACGGCAAGATCATCAGCGATGAACTCAATAAGGAGCGCGTCGCATGAGTGCATTTGAAATCCTACGTTTCGCTTTCCGCGGACTCTTTATCAATCGGTTGCGGACGGCGTTGACCGTATTAGGCATCACAATTGGTGTCGCATCTGTGATCATCCTGCTTGCCGTTGGTAACGGCTCAAGCAAGGCGATCCAAGCTTCTCTTGATCGTTTGGGAACTAACTCGCTGCAAGTTCGATCTGGTGGGCAGGGATTTGGCTTTCGTGCTCGCGCTAGCGCCAGTACCGTCAAACCTCTGACAATTCTTGATACCGTCGCTTTGACTGATAAGACGCAAGCACCCGACATCAAACAGGTTGCGCCTATTGCCTCAACTAACGGGACATGTGTAGTTGGAGCAAATACCACAACGCCTTCAACCTTCTACGGAACCTGGCCCGCCTATTACGAGGCTAGTAACACCTCGATTCAATCTGGGTCGTATTTCACCAATGAGGATGTGACCCAAGCTCGCCGCGTCGCCCTGATCGGTCAAACCACAGCGACCGCCCTTTTCGGGACTCAAAATCCGATCGGACAGACGATGCGATGTTCTGGAATTCAATTTACCGTCATCGGATTGACCACCGTCAAAGGATCTTCTGGATTCCAAGATGGTGACAGTTTGGTATTGATCCCGATCACAACGATGGAGAACACCATCACCGGAAATCAACCATTGACAGATATCTTGGTAGAGGCAACGAAGTCGACCACCACGAGCGCAGCCCAGGCTGAGCTAACGGCAATTTTGGATGCTCGCCATGGAATAACAGGTCGTAAGACCGCTGATTTCAGCGTCTTCAATCAGGCTTCGCTTCTTACTACCGCATCAACAAGTTCGCAGACATTTACAACGCTGCTCGGCATGGTTGCGGCAATCTCTCTTCTGGTGGGTGGAATCGGAATCACCAACATCATGTTGGTAACAGTCATCGAACGAACTCGAGAAATCGGTATCCGCAAAGCTATTGGAGCTCCTAAGGGTGCAATTTTGAGTCAGTTCCTAATCGAAGCAACGATATTGTCGCTCTTAGGTGGGGTCCTTGGGGTGATTGCCGGATTTGTGGGCAGCCACTTCACCATCGCCGGAACTAAGCCAGTCATCGTTCCCGCATCTGTCTTCTTGGCCTTCGGAGTAAGCATCTTGATCGGTGTCTTCTTCGGTGGCTACCCAGCATCACGCGCCGCATCACTACGACCAATCGAGGCACTCCGCTATGAATGATGAAACAATCCCAATCAACTCTGCAAATCCAGAGCCTTCTGATGCACCCAAGTTTGATCTCTTTGCTACCGAAGTTGAGGACAACCTCAAAGAGGAGCTAGCCAAGGGAACCTTCCAATGGACCAATAAATACACAAAGGGATTAGGCCTTCTGTTTGTGATCGTAGGGCTACTCTCGGTCGGTACGTGGTACGGACATTACGAGGCGACTAAGACAACCACAACAGCCGGAGCATCTACCTTTGCATCACTGCGTGCAGCATTTGCTGGAGGCGGTGGATTTGGTGGTGGCACAGGTGCGGGTACTGGCACTGGCGCCGGCGCTGCCGGGGGTGGCTTTGGTGGATTTGGTGGCGGAACGCGCATCACTGGAACTATCAAATCTGTGAAAGGTTCGACCGTTACCTTCACTCTCGATGATCCAACTCAAGCCTCATCTCTAACTGCGGGAGATGCTGGTCGATTAACTGATACTGGTGCAGCAGGTGCTGCAACTGGAGGCGCTGCGATCGGAGGTTCCACCACCGGTTCTGGAACCACAACTGGTGGATCAGCAACTTCTGGAGGCACAACAGGTGGCGGTAGCGCTGCGACGGTTCCTGCACCAGTTGCATCTGCAGGCGCAAGTACTGGCACAGGTCGTCGTGCGGGTGGTGCCTTCTCTAATCCAAAGTTGACCGCTTGTTTGACTAAGGCAGGAATTACTTTGGCTGCAGGAGCTCGTCCAAACTTCCAGGATCCAAAGACCGCGGCCGCATTGCAGACCTGTTTCGCACAACTAGGAATCACTCCTGGTGGTGGCTTTGGCGGCGGATCGGGCGGAGGAGCGGCTCCAGCGCCGGCAGCAACTAAGTAATTAGGAACGACAAGTTACAACGACAAGTTAGAAAAGGTTCCCGCTGACGAGGCGGGAACCTTCCTTGTAGGTATACGACTGGTGAGATTCGAACTCACGACCTTCTCTTCGTCAAAAAGATGCTCTATCCCCTGAGCTACAGCCGCATCTTAAAATTTTATGGATTTCAGTCTGCATTATTTTCAACCCATTATGTTGATGTGAATTTACGCAACTTGTGGAAAGTGTTATTGTTCAGTTCTCTTCGTCAAAAAGAGCAAAAGACCCTCAGATAACTGAGGGTCTTTTTTAATTAGAACCGATTCACTTGGTTAAATCAGATAGCTCTGCAACTTCTTCAGCGCTGAGCTTGGTGAAGTTCACGATCTCTTCTAGTTGTTCAACTGTGCGCGCACTTGCGATCGGAGTAGCAATGCCAGGTTGTGCAGCCAACCAACCTAAGGCAACAGATGAGATTGTGGTTCCGTGGGTCTTGGCAATATCGTCGAGTAGAGAGACAACTTTGTAGCCTCGATCGTTCTGGTAGGAGGCGACCCCAGCAGCTCGAACTGAGTCAATGGTTGCACCTGGGCGGTACTTTCCAGTTAAGAAACCACGAGCGAGTCCGAAGTACGGGATACCCGAGATGCCTTCTGCTACAAGTACAGGTGCGGCATCGCCTTCAAACTCTGCGCGCTCAAGCAAGTTGTAGTGGTTCTGCAGTGCCACATAAGAGGCAAAGCCCTCTGTCTTAGAGATCTCTAGCGCCTCTGCCAAGCGTTCGCCGGTGTAGTTCGAAGCAGCGATGTAGCGGACCTTGCCTGACTTAACCAGACCATCGAAGGCGGCCAAAGTTTCGCGAAGTGGAACGGCTTTATCATCCTCATGGGCGTAATAGAGATCGATGTAATCAGTTTGTAGGGCGCGCAATGAATCCTCGACCGCAGCGTTGATGTTAGCGGCAGAGAGTCCCGGCCTGGTTGAAAGCTTTGCCACCTTTGTCGCGATGACGATCTCAGAGCGATTGCCACGTTGCTTCATCCATTTACCTAGGATGGTCTCGCTATCGTGGCCCTTGTTGCCATCTTTCCACTCAGAGTAAACATCAGCGGTGTCGATGAAGTTGCCGCCGTGTTCGGTATAGGCATTGAGTACTGCAAAAGATTGGGCTTCATCGGCGCTCCAGCCGAAGACATTTCCGCCGAGGCATAATTGGTGAACTTTAAGATCGGTTTTATTTAGGGATATATGAGTCATGCCGAGAAGTTTATGGCTCTCTATTAGAGTGTGCACATGACAACTGGGGGCTTCACGAGTGAACAACTAGAACTCGAAGAGCAGGTGCTAGTACTTCCGCATTGTGACCTAAAAGATGCGGTGACGATCGGTGAGATCGCAGTACAACTTGCTAGACGCGAATCACTCGCAATATCTATTGAGGTTCGTCTCGGAGAGTGGACCGTTTTTCATACTGCTTTACCTGGGGCTAAACCAGATCAGCCATCTTGGATCGCGCGTAAGGCGCGTGTTGTGTTGGCGACCGGACATTCCACGATGCTCGAGCGCGTGAAAGCAGAAGAGGCAGAGATTGATTGGTACGCCACGTATGGTCTACCCGAAGAGACTCATGCGATTCACGGTGGCGGGCTTCCACTCAATGTAAGTGGCCAAGGACTAGTTGGGATCCTGCTCATCAGTGGATTACCTCAAGTGGAAGATCATCTCTTCGGTATTCGCGTCATCACAGAATACTTAGCACAAGTAGGCGAGAACGAATGAGCGAATCTATCTGGGTAGCGGGTGAGGTATTAATCGATTTAATTCCGCGCGGAGGTGAGCGCGTAGCAATCGTTGGTGGGGGACCTGCCAATACCGCCAAAGCCCTGGCGCGATTGGGTTTTGACTCATACTTCATTGATGGGCTTTCAACCGATCAGTATGGCGAACAGGCTCGGGCAGAACTCCTAGCTGATGGAGTCAAACTCGATTACACGCTGACCTCAAACAATCCCACATGTTTAGCAACAGTTACTCTCGATGAGAATGGCAGCGCATCGTACGAATTTCTGATTGATGGAACTGCAACCTTTGAATTTAACGAATCGTGGTTACCGGATCCAACTCATCCACCTGCAGTTCTGCATGTGGGAACACTGGCAACAATTGTGGAACCTGGTGCGACCAATCTATTTAATTGGGCCAAGAAGGTTAAGGCTCCACTGGTCTTTGATCCTAATATTCGCAGCTCCGTTGTGAACGATCGCACCCGTTACCAACAGATAGTTGAGAAGTGGGCAACAATCTCATCCGTTATCAAGATGAGTGATGATGATCTAGCGTGGCTCTACCCAGAGATGGACTTTAGGAGCGCTGCGGAAAATTTCATCAATGAGAAGACTCAGCTGGTTGTGATCACTAAAGGAGCCTCAGGATTGACTGGCTTTACTGAAGATGGAGAAGTCTCTGTCCCAGGAGTGAAAGTTGAAGTCGTAGATACCGTTGGCGCAGGTGACACCGTTGGTGCGATTCTGGTTGAAGCGATCGTTAAATATGGAATCGATAATTTAGTTGGCACAACTTTGGAAAATGCTCTCAACCGCGCAGCAGCAGCTGCGGCGATTACCTGCTCACGTGCCGGTGCCAATCCACCAACTCTCAAAGAGCTAGAAGGTTACTAATGCAACATATTGATGGCGCGGAAATCTCTGTCTCCATAGATCTCGATCAAGGTGGACGTATTGCATCGCTGCAATGGCGTGATCTGCAATTTGCAGTTCCATTTCGTGGCACTCCGCTCTCATGGGGATGGTATGCAATGGCCCCCTGGGCGGGACGCATCGATGAAGGTTTAATCACCAGTGAATCTGGCATCGTTCACACCTTGCCCACGAGCTGGTCTCCACCACATGCAATTCATGGATATGGTTTTACAAGTTCATGGGAAGAGACAGGTACTGGTCGCGCCCGCTTGGAGTTGCCTGCCCCTTATAACGGTGCTGTAGTTGAGCAGACCATCGAGATCCTTGATGATGCAGTTCGTTGGATCCTGGAGTACACGCCTAACGGTTGCGATCTACCGGCCTGGCTGGGATTCCATCCATGGTTCCCGCGCGAATTAGAGCGAGGCGATGCCGCAGAAGTTGAGTTCACAGCTGGGCGAATGTTGCTCCGTGGAGATGATGGCCTTCCAACCGGAGAGTTCGTGCCACAGCCCAAAGAGCCATGGGATGACTGCTTTACCGATATCAAGGGAATTCCCTCCGTGGTCTGGCCTGGGGCAGCCCGGGTCACCGTGGAATCTGACGCTCGGTACTGGGTGGTCTATACCGAAGATAGCGATGGGGTCTGTATTGAGCCTCAAACCGCCCCTCCTAATGCTCAAAACCTTGGGATTACCGGAGAGCACTACATCGAGGCTTTGTTCACCTTCTCTGAGGAGGTTTAGGCTAGGACCATGGCTGAACAGAATGAACTACGGGAAAAGGGGCTGCGCTTAACCCCGCAGCGCGAGCTTGTATTACAGGCGGTGCGCGATCTTGGACACGCGACTCCTGAAGAAGTTGCGAATCGAATTCACATCACGCATCCAGGTATCAATCTCTCGACCGTTTATCGCAATCTCGAAACTCTTGAGAATGTTGGGCTGGTACAACACACCCATCTTGGCCATGGCGGCGCGACCTACCATGCCGCCGAGGAGTTAACCCATCTCCATCTAGTTTGTGGAATTTGTGGAACCGTTGGAGATGCACCTATCGAAGCAGCTGCGCCTTTCGTTCAACAACTTTCCGATGACTACGGATTTAGAACCGATGTCACTCACTTTGCAATCTATGGCACCTGTGCATCATGTGCCGCTCTCACTAATTAATAGATAAGCGCTACCTTTACATGAGCGCAGTACTCGTTGAATCTGGTTTAGATGCCGGTGCTATCTGGCATTTCGGTGAACCAAATCATGAGCAACGTGCGCTCGCATCCGGAAAGGCTTGGGCTGATCTTTCACATCGCTCGGTAATCACGGTATCTGGTAACGATCGCGTCAAGTGGATCAACGACATGATGACTCAAGAGTTACTGACTCTCCCTGTTGGTCAATGGAGTGAAACCTTATTGCTCGATGCGCAAGGACATATCGAACAACAACTCTTCTTCGTTGATGATGGCCAGACCATCTGGTTTCATACCGAATCGGCCAAGGCAGAAGAATTAGTTACTTACTTGAAAAAGATGAGATTCATGTTGGATGTTGATGTCCAAGATCGAACCAGCGAGTTTGCAGTACTGCGCGCACCAGGTGAGGCCGATGCTTTCGGTGGACCTTATGCCTTGGTGCCACGCTCTGAGGTTGCTGATGTAGTCGCGGCATTTACCGGCGCCGGACATATGCAGGTTGGTATGTGGGCTTTGGAAGCCGAGCGCATAGCTGCGGGGCGAGCCAGAATTTTATTGGAGACCGATCACAAATCGATTCCCAACGAGTTGGGCTTTTTGAATACCGCGGTGCATATGAACAAGGGCTGCTATCGCGGGCAAGAGACGGTTGCCAAGGTATTTAACCTCGGCCATCCCCCACGTCGATTGGTACTTCTGCACCTCGATGGATCTATGGTCCATATGCCCGAGCATGGTGCCAAAGTACATTTTGATGGAAAGGAAGTTGGTTTTATTGGCTCAATGGCGCGTCATTACGAGCTGGGTCCCATCGCGCTAGCGGTTATTAAGCGCACTACACCCGTCGATGCGGTGCTTGATATTGATGGAGTGAGCGCGACCCAAGAAGTACTAGTTCCCGCAGAATAGGATTAAGGCCATGAGCCTTGATCCAAATAATCCATTTGCCGCAGTCAGCACTCTCGAATACGAGATGCCTCCCTTCGCTCTCATTAAAGATGAGCACTATCTCCCAGCTTTTTACGGTGGTATGGAAGAGCAGTTGGTCGAGGTCGACGCCATCATCGCGCAACCTGAGGTCACCTTCGAAAATACCATCGTCGCTCTAGAGAAGAGTGGCCGAACACTTTTACGGGTCGCTTTGGTCTTCTTCAATAAATCATCGAGCGATACCTCAGATGCCCTTGATGCAATTGAGGCAGAGATCGCACCCAAGCTCGCTGCACATCAAGATGCCATCAAACTCAATCCACAACTATGGTCCCGTATCGAAAAGTTGTATAACAAGCGGGCTTCACTCAATCTCGTTGAAGAGGATGCCCGGCTTCTTGAGTTGTACTACAAGGATTTTCATTTCGCAGGTGCACACCTCAACCCAGAGCAACGCGAGGAACTCAAGGGCATCAATGAGGAGTTGTCGAAACTAGAAGCGGAGTTTTCTCGAAAAGTATTGGCCGATACCAATGACTCGGCGATCATCGTCGATTCCCTCGCAGAGCTTGATGGACTCAGTTCAAATGAGATTGCGGCGGCGAAGTTGGCTGCAGAGACTCGCGGCCTTGCTGATAAGTGGATGATCACCGCAGTTAATTTCAGCGGAAACCCTGCCCTTGCCTCTCTCAAGAACCGCTCATTGCGTGAACGTATTATGAAAGCTTCGCTAGCTCGCGCCAACCGCGAAAACGAGAACGACACCAAATCTATTGTCACAGCGATGACATCCTTGCGGGCTCGTCGAGCAACACTCTTTGGCGCTAAGAGTCACGCGGAGTACATCACCGGAAACGGAACCGCTAAATCACCGGAGAACGTTCATTCCATGTTGCGCAAGATTGCCGTCTCGGCAGTAGCCAATGCCAAGAGCGAAGGTGCGATTTTGCAAGAGGCAATTAATGCAAGCGGCGAGAGTTTTGCGTTGGAGAGTTGGGATTGGGATCTCTACTCAGAGCAAGTTCGGGCCGAGAAATACAATGTCGACACTGCAGCCCTCAAACCTTACTTTGAACTCGAGAAGACCTTATGGGACGGGGTTTTCTACGCTGCCACCAAGCTCTATGGAATTACCTTTAAAGAGCGTCCAGATATCGTCACATACCACCCTGAGGCTAGAGCCTTTGAGGTAAGTAATGAGGATGGCTCGAAATTAGGTTTATTCATTGGCGATTTTTATACCCGTGATTCCAAGCGCGGTGGAGCCTGGATGAATAATTTAGTCGATCAGAACTTTCTCTTTGATCAATTACCGGTGGTCTGTAACAACCTCAACATTGTTAAACCGCCAGCAGGCGAGCCAACCTTGCTCACCTTTGATTTCTTGACGACCTTGTTCCACGAATTTGGTCATGCGCTGCATGGTCTCTTCTCCAACGTTAAATATCCACGGACCTCAGGAACTAGCGTTGAGCGTGACTTTGTGGAGTTCCCATCACAGGTAAATGAGATGTGGATCTTCTGGCCCGAGATTGTCGAAAATTTCGCAGTGCATTATCAGACTGGAGAGAAGCTACCTCAGTCGGCTATTGATGCCATCAAAAATTCTTCCACCTTCAATCAGGGTCATGACACAACCGCTTACCTGCGAGCAGCGATTTTGGATCTAGCGCTACATCAGATTCCAGATGGTTATGAGATCACTGATGTTGTTGAATTTGAGCGTAAGGCGATTGAGGATTATGGCCTCACCTACCCTCCAGTTCCTACTCGCTATCGGTCAACTTATTTCTCACATATCTTTGCTGGCGGATACTCCGCGGGCTACTACGGCTACATCTGGTCAGAGATTCTCGATGCAGATACCGTCGATTGGTTTAAAGAGAATGGTGGATTGACCCGCGCTAATGGAGATCACTTCCGCAACCAACTCTTGAGTCGTGGTGGATCGATTGATTCAATGCAGATGTATCGCAATTTCCGAGGTCGCGATGCAACCATCGAACCGCTACTTAAGCGGCGTGGGCTAGACAACTAAAACTAATAGACGAGTACCTGAACGCCCTCATCCATAATCTCCGCAACGAATGAGGCGGAGCCTTTAATAGTTATGCCGCTTATAAGGTCTTGCTCGGTGATATTTCTACGTGCGGCGCATTGGGTGCAGACCGTTATCGATCCAGCGGCCAAAATTGCATCTCGAAGTTCATGTAGCGGCGCAGAATGTGGCAGTTCAAAGGCCTCTGCTCGACCGGGTAGAGCCAAAGTGGTCGCCTCACTTGTTAGCCATAATGAGACCTCTACGCCACTTGCAACGGCGGTGGCAGCAACGGTAAATGCTTGGGCTGTTCGTTCTGGATCATCGCTGCTAGTCAGTACTTTGACCACCAACTTCTTCATAATTGAATGGTAACGGTTACGATTGAGAGGTGGCGACTGTGACTTCTCTGGCTTTAATTGTTGGAGCGGCCGCCTTTGGATTGTTTCTTATTGGCTTTGGAGTACGTGGCGCGGTTCGCCTGTGGCGGCAAGAGAGGGCAGAGTAAATGGCATTCACAATTCCGGAGGGTCTCCACGAGGATCTCTATCCGCTAGCTTGGTTGGTCGGGACATGGCGCGGCAAGGGTCGCGGAGAATATCCAGGAATTGAGCCATTTCAATTTGCTCAAGAGGTGACTTTCAATCACGATGGCCGCAACTTTCTCAACTATTACTCCAGAACCTGGTTGATAGATGATGACTCCAACATCATCGAACCATTCGATAATGAGGTCGGTTTCTGGCATGCCATGCCCAATAAGGTTTTAGAAGTTGTACTTGCCTATAACACCGGTAGAGGTGAGGGCTGGGTAGGAATTTATGATGGTCCCAAGATTCAACTTGCGTTAGATCAAGGTTATTCATCACCATCCGGCAAGGCAGTGGAATCTGCTTCACGTTTGTATGGCCTAGTTGAAGGTCAACTCTTTTACGCACACGATGTTGAGATGGATGGACATGAGTTGCAGTCATATATGTGGTCATCTCTAGAGCGCCAGTCAGAGTAATCAATGCCTAATTTTGCTGGAGCTCCGCTTGCGGAGGTAGTTCGCGCTGGAGCAATTGAGTCAGTTCACAGCGGTCACCTTGTACTAATTAATAGCGATGGTTCAGTCCGCGCTGCAATAGGCGACGTAGATGCTCCGATGTATCCTCGCTCATCGATTAAGTCCTTCCAGGCTGCTGCGATGGTTCGCAACGGACTTAAAGTGAGTCCGCAGGAACTTGCAATGGTCTGCGCGAGTCACTCGGGTGCACCCAACCATTTTCAGGTGGTTGAATCGATTCTTGCTGGTGCAGGTCTTACAGTTGCGGACCTTCAAAATACAATCGATTACCCTTTAGGTCGCGCCGAGAAGGCTGCTTGGGGAAATAACCCACCTTCACGTTTGGCACAAGGGTGTAGCGGCAAACACGCAGGCATGCTTGCTACCTGTGTAGTTAATGGTTGGGACATATCAACTTATTTAGAGCCAGAGCATCCATTGCAGATCGCGATTCGCCACGAGATTCAAACTCTGATTGGGGAGTCGGTACTTTCTACAACCATTGATGGGTGCGGTGCTCCACTGTTCCTCATCACCACAAGGAATTTTGCACGCGGGGCTCACACGATGCGAGTGTCGAGTGACCCCGTCTACGAAGAAGTTGTTAGGGCATGCATGGCACATCCTGAAATGGTTGCAGGGCTTGGACGTTTAACGACAACGCTGATGCAACAAGTCCCAGGGCTCTTCATGAAAGATGGGGCCGAAGCCGTTGAACTAATGTCACTGGAAGATGGTCGCTCATGTGTATTCAAGGTGAGCGATGGAAGCGATCGAGCCTTTCCTGCCATTGTAAAAGCAGTACTTTCCGCATGGAATATCGATGCGGATATTGAAACCGTCCCAGTCAAAGGCGGAGGTCGAGTAACCGGCGAAATTCGAGTATCGCCTGCGCTACACCAGTTATAGACTTTTCTAATGAGAGGTCGTATCGCAACACTGATGGTGCATACCTCTCCATTAGATCAAGCTGGTATGGGCGATGCCGGCGGTATGAATATCTATGTAGTCGAAAGCGCCATCAAGATGGCGGCTGCTGGTGTTGATGTAGATATCTACACTCGTTCTACCGATCCTTATCTTCCTAAAGTCGTAGAAATTGCTCCTGGCGTAACAGTCCGCCATGTGGAGGCCGGTCCATTTAAAGGGCTAACTAAAGAGGAGCTACCTTCTCAAATAGGTGCGCTCACTCATGGGGTAATGGAGATCTTCAACTCATTACCGAAAAATTATTACAAGATTTTGCATTCGCATTATTGGATAAGTGGCCAATTGGGTTGGATGTTGTCGGAGCGAACCTCAATTCCACTCGTTCACACTATGCACACCATGGCACGTGTTAAGAATTTGAATATGGCTGAGGGTGAACAACCAGAACCAGCAATCCGCGCCATTGGCGAAGAACAGATAGTGAAGAACGCGGCTGCGCTGATCGCTAATACCGATGCAGAAGCCGCAAGTCTGGTTTCACTGTATTACGCCTGTCCCGACAATGTCTTTGTCGTTGCTCCTGGAGTAGATCTACAACGTTTCACCGTGGGAGCAGGAAAAGCTGCGGCGAGAGCCAAATTAAATATTGCACCAGATGCACAGATGATTACCTTTGTAGGTCGAGTACAACCGCATAAAGGACCTGAAGTTTTGGTGCGCGCTGTAGCGGAGATGTTGACTCACACCCCGCTCTTTCGCGCCAAGTTAGCGCTTGTCATTATGGGTGGCGCATCTGGTGCTGGCGAGGCCGAGCCAGAGCGTCTAAAAGCTTTAGCGCAATTTCTTGGCGTTGATGATGTCATTCACTTTATGCCACCAGTTCCACGGGATGAACTTCCCGATTGGTATCGCGCATCGGATCTTGTCTGTGTTCCAAGTTATTCCGAGAGCTTTGGTTTAGTTGCTCTTGAGGCGCAAGCCTGTGGCACTCCGGTTGTCGCGACTGCTGTTGGCGGGCTACGCACAGCAGTTGCAGATGGAATCTCTGGCTCACTTGTTGATGGTCATGATCCAAAAGCCTGGTCTGCAGTCATCTCGCGGCTATTAGCCGATCCTGCTCGTCGCGTCTCACTCTCATTTGGGGCAATTGGACATGCAGCCAACTTTGGATGGGAATCAACGGCAAGGCGAACATTGGATGTATACGACTGGGTGCTGTCTCGAGGCGAGGAAATATCTATTAAACTGGTGCAATGAGCACACAATTAATCTTGCTACGTCACGGTGAATCAGAGTGGAATGCTAAGAATCTCTTCACTGGTTGGGTTGATGTTCGCCTCTCCGAGAAGGGCCAGGCTGAAGCTAAGCGCGGTGGTGAACTCCTCAAGGAGCGTGGCCTGCTCCCCAATATCGTGCACACCTCGTTGTTGCGCCGAGCCATCAACACCTCACAAATCGCACTCGATGAGTGTGATCGAGCATGGATTCCAGTCCATCGCTCATGGCGCTTGAATGAACGCCACTACGGCGCTCTTCAAGGCAAAGATAAGGCTCAAACCTTGGCCGCCTATGGTGAAGAGCAGTTCATGCTCTGGCGTCGCTCCTTTGATGTTCCACCTCCACCAATCGAAGATAATGATGAATTTAGCCAGGCACACGATCTGCGTTATGCAGATCTAGGGTCAGCTCTTCCAAAGTCAGAGTGCCTCAAAGATGTGGTTGATCGCATGTTGCCATACTGGTTTGACGCGATCATTCCAGATCTGACCGCTCACAAGACCGTCCTCGTGACCGCACATGGAAACTCGTTGCGCGCACTTGTGAAACATTTGGATGGAATTTCGGATGCTGATATCGCTGCGCTCAACATTCCAACTGGAATCCCACTGCTCTACGAGCTCAACGATGATTTCACTCCAGTGAAGATCGGCGGAGAGTATCTAGATCCAGCTGCCGCAGCGGAAGCAATTACTGCAGTTGCGAACCAGGGAAAGAAGTAGGACTTAACCCTTAGGTGCGAACTCGCCGGTCTCGGTGTAGTACACGCGCTGCGCGATAGAGACTGCGTGATCTGAGAAGCGCTCAAAGTAGCGACTTGCAAAGGCCATATCTACTGCGGACTCGACCGAGTTGCTCCACTCTGGTCCCAAGATGGTGCTGATTAATCTGCGCTGCAAGATATCCATCTCATCATCATCTTTATCGATTTCGAGGGCGCGGTTTGTGTCGCGGAATTCAAGAACTACCGCCATTTTCTCAACGATGCGATAGGCAGCAGAACCCATCTCCGTCACAACTTCGATCAACTCGGTTGGTACCGCTTTGTTCGGATATCGCATCCGAGCTAGTTTTGCGATGTGGTGTGCAAGATCGCCCATGCGCTCGAGATCGGCGCTGATGCGCAACGAACTCACTAGCTGACGTAAATCTGAGGCAACTGGTTGTTGACGAGCCATGATGTTGATGGTTCGTTCATCCAGGTTGTGTTGAATTGAATCTACCGCGAGGTCATCAGCAATAACCTTTTCGGCCAATTGGAGATCTCCGTTAAGAAGAGCTTTGGTGGCGGAATCAATCGCGTCACGGACCAGGGCTGTCATTTTGAGGTGATCGGCCGTAATGGACTCGAGCTCCTCGTGGAATACATCGCGCATTGGTGAAGGGTACCCCGATGGGGTGATGGGCACAGGACTATATGTGAACTTGTCCTAAACGGAATCTTAAAATTTGGGGCTGATTTCCGCATAACCCCCCTCTTGGGGGAGCAGACCCCCATAAGACTCCTACGATTAGGGAGTGAGTTGGCTAAAGCGTAAGAGTGAGGTGGTGGAGTACCTCGATCCACACGAAATCTCCCCTGCCATGGCCAAGCTCCTTTCACATGTCGATGCCGAGGCGATCATCATTGGTCAGGGCGATGTAATCATTTACATGAGCGAGAACCTCAGTAATTTCAAGCTCCAGAGAGATAATCGCGTCAGCAATGATTCATTACAACATTTAATTCGCGCGGTTCGCCGAAGTGGCAATATCCAGGAAGCGACCATGGAGTTACCGCGCGGTCCACTCGGAACTGGAACCCACGATCTGCTGGTACGAGTGATTCCTCTTGATGAAGAAGGTTTGATCTGCGTTCTTATATTTGATGATAGTGAGATGCGGCGATTGGATTCGATCCGCCGGGATTTTGTTGCCAATATTTCACACGAACTTAAGACTCCCATCGGTGCGCTCTCAATTCTCTCTGAGGCGGTTCTAGGAGCTGCCGATGATCCCGATGCAATCGTTCGCTTTGCGACCAGAATGCAGGCGGAGTCCAAGCGATTGAGCGATCTGGTTCAAGAGATCATCAATCTCTCTCGTTTACAAGACGATGACCCATTAAAGAACGCCAAGGTAATCGATCTCAACGAAGTAGTACTTAATGCTATTGATCAATCTGAACTCAATGCTAACGCGCGGAATATTGAGTTGATTTATAGCGAGCAGGATCAGGCAAGAATTAAGGGTGATCCAAGCCAGGTTCTGATGGCAATTTCGAATCTCATCGAGAACGCGATCAACTACAGCCCTGAAGGAACGCGTGTAGCGATTGCGCTTCGCGTTAATGATGGACTTGCTGAAGTTTCAGTGACAGATCAAGGAATTGGAATTCCAGAGAAAGATCTGGAGCGAATCTTTGAACGTTTCTATCGCGTCGATCCTGCTAGATCTCGCGCGACAGGTGGAACAGGTTTAGGTCTTTCTATAGTTAAACACGTTGCAACCAATCATGGTGGCGATGTCTCAGTGTGGAGCGTTGAAAATGCGGGAAGCACTTTCACAATCCGTTTTCCAATCACACCTCACCTAACAGCCGTGGAGGCCGAGTAATGACAAAAATCCTCGTAGTAGAAGACGAAGCATCATTTTCAGATGCACTCGCCTATCTCTTAGGGCGCGAAGGATTTGATGTATCTGTTGCCGATACTGGCACTGGTGCAATTGCCGAATTTGATCGTCACGGAGCAGATCTCATTCTGTTGGATCTCATGTTGCCTGGTCTTCCAGGAACCGAAGTCTGTCGCCAGATTCGCACACGTTCTAATGTTCCAGTAATTATGCTGACCGCAAAAGATACTGAGGTTGATAAAGTTGTTGGTCTAGAACTTGGCGCAGATGATTATGTGACAAAGCCATATTCAACTCGCGAACTAGTAGCGCGCATTCGCGCGGTGCTACGTCGTCGCGGAGATGAAGATATTTCCACCGACGGACTTTTGACCGCCGGTCCAGTTCGCATTGATGTGGAGCGCCATCTCGTTACGGTAAACGGAACCCCACAAGCACTTCCTCTTAAGGAGTTTGAACTCTTGGAGTTTCTCGTACGAAATAGCGGAAGAGTATTAACACGCTCCCAGCTAATCGACCGGGTTTGGGGAAGTGATTACTTCGGCGATACAAAGACGCTCGATGTACATATCAAGCGTTTGCGCGCCAAGATTGAAGAGGATCCAGGAAACCCTGTCTTTATTCAGACAGTGCGCGGACTTGGTTACAAGTTCGAGGGTTAATTCGTATTAGTTATTGACTTACTTTGTAGCTGTTGGTGAGGCCGATGGTGCTGGCGTTCCACCAACGTTTGCAAAGTAATCACTCTTTGCGCGAACCAATGCGCTCAAAGTTACTGATGGGCTATTCGAAAACGAGAGAACCACATTGACACGATTGCCTGGCACCGCATTGAGTCCAGGAACTGATCCTGTTGCATTTGCGGAGTCGCCAGCGAAGATCACTGGGGTATTTTGAACGAGATTAAATGAAGGTGAAGAGAGGGTTGCGCTAATTCCGCTCACGCTTATTCCAGTGAGTGAATCGGTTGTTGCCTCTTCATTGATGAAGGTACCTACGATTGCTGCGCTGCCATCAGGCTGAGCTACTAGTAGGAAGTCGCGGATATATACCGAGCCTGATTGACCCTCAACGCCATCTGTTACCTGCTTGATGTGGCGGGTCGGTGCCTGTGCTCCCGATGCCCCGCATCCTGTAAGGGCGAGAACGCTAACGAGAACCGTGGCAAGGCCTGCAAACTTCTTCATCATGGCTGCAGAATACAGGGCAGAAGGGCCCATTTTTTTGTGACGCAAGTCGCTGGTATGATTGGCCTCTATTCCCAAGGAGCCAAATTAATGTCATTTAAGGTCGGCGAAACCGTTGTTTATCCCCATCACGGAGCGGCTCTCATTGAAGCGATTGAGACCCGGACCATTAAAGGCGAAGAGAAGATCTACCTAGTTTTGAAGGTTGCTCAGGGTGATCTGACCGTCCGCGTGCCAGCAGAGAATGTAGATCTGGTCGGCGTTCGCGACGTGGTCGACTCAGCCGGACTAGACAGAGTCTTCAATGTCCTGCGCCAGCCATATACCGAGGAGCCAACAAACTGGTCTCGTCGTTACAAGGCAAATGTCGAAAAGTTGGCCTCAGGCGATGTGATCAAGGTTGCTGAAGTCGTTCGCGACCTCTATCGCCGCGATCTCGACCGTGGACTTTCTGCAGGTGAGAAGCGGATGTTGGCTAAGGCTAAGCAGATTCTTATCTCAGAGTTGGCGCTCGCAGAGCGAACCGATGAAGAGAAGGCTGGCGTCATCCTTGATGAGGTTCTAGCTTCCTAAAGCTAGCCCCGTGACTGATTTAGTTGCCGTCATAATTCCTGCCGGCGGCAGTGGAGAGCGGCTCGGCGCCAAGATTCCAAAGGCGTTAGTTCAACTCGCGGACAAAACTCTGATTGAACATGCTGTCGCACAGATGGCTCCTGTTGCGAGTCAGATCATTGTCGCTGCTCCAGCTGGCTACGAAGAGCAATTTCAACAACTCCTCGGCAGCGAGGTCACCGTTGTTACTGGTGGACTGACTCGAACCCTGAGCGTTAAAAAGGCTTTGGCTCACGTCGATAAAGGTAATGAATTCATCTTGGTGCATGACGCGGCGCGCGCCCTGGCGAGCACCGACCTCGCGCTTCGAGTTATTGATTCATTGCGAGCCGGCGAGAAGGCCGTCATTCCCGGATTGCCAGTTGTCGACACAATCAAGAGAGTCGACGCCGATAACTATGTCACCAAAACTCCAACACGTTCCAAGTTGCGGGCAATTCAGACACCACAAGGTTTTGCGCGCAAGGTACTCATCAAGGCGCACAGTTCAGCAGATGATGTAACAGATGATGCTGGTCTCGTCGAAGATCGAGGCGTTGATGTGAAAGTTATTCTCGGTGAAGATCGTGCTCTCAAAATTACAACAATGAGCGATTTAGAGATTGCTCATAAGTATTTAATTTCAGAATCCAGCAATCAGATTCGCGTTGGAATTGGAACTGATGCACACGCATTCTCTTCCGATCCTTCAAGATCAATGTGGCTCGCAGGATTGCTATGGCCCAATGAGATCGGTGTAGATGGTCACTCCGATGGTGATGTAGCTGCCCATGCAATTTGTGATGCTCTATTTAGCGCCTCCGGGTTAGGTGATCTCGGCTCCAATTTTGGAACAAGTGATCCTAAATATTCTGGTGCAAGCGGTTCGCAACTTCTGGCGGAGGCGCTTGAGCGAGTGCAGGCTGCCGGATTCTCTATCAACAATGTGGCGGTGCAGATAGTTGGTAATCGACCCAAGATAGGTCCCCGTCGCGCCGAGGCCATTGCGGCGCTCTCGCAGGCGCTTGGTGGAGTAGCGGTTTCTGTAAGCGCGACGACGACTGATGGTCTGGGCTTTACTGGTGAGGGCCGCGGGATATCGGCAATCGCCACTGCTCTGCTCTCGTATCGCGCACGGTAGAATTTCCAAATGTCAGCGCACCTAAAGCTTTACAACACGGCGACTCGTGAAGTCGCTGATTTCAAACCATTGCACGAGGGCAAGGTTGGAATCTATCTCTGTGGTGCCACCGTTCAAGCTCCACCTCATATCGGCCACGTTCGCAGCGGAGTTAACTTCGATATTTTGCGCCGCTGGTTAACAGCCAGCGGGTACGACGTTACCTTCATTCGTAACGTCACGGATATCGATGACAAGATTTTGCACAAGGCGGTTCACGAAGAGATTCCGTGGTGGGCAGTTGCCCAAAAGTATGAGCGGGCATTTACCGAGGCTTATCGCGCTCTCAATGTTCTACCGCCTACATATGAACCTCGCGCAACGGGCCACATCACACAGATGATTGAGCTCATGGAGATTCTGATCGCCAATGGAAGCGCGTATGCACCCGGCAATGGCGACGTATATCTTGATGTGCGCCACCTCAGCTCTTACTTAACGCTCTCTCGTCAGAAATTGGATGATCTGCAATCAGCAGAAGATGCAGATTTAACATATAAGAAAGATCCACGGGATTTTGCACTCTGGAAAGCGGCTAAGCCCGGAGATCCATCGTGGCCTACTCCTTGGGGTGCGGGTCGACCTGGATGGCATTTGGAATGCTCTGCGATGGCACACGCCTACCTTGGTGAATCATTTGATATTCATGGTGGCGGACTCGATCTAATTTTTCCGCACCATGAAAATGAGATTGCACAATCGCAATCTGCTGGATGGGGATTTGCAAATATTTGGATGCATAACGCCTGGGTCACTGCATCTGGTGAGAAGATGTCTAAATCATTGGGCAACTCTTTGCAAGTACACGAGATTTTGAAGCGAGTTCGCGGTATCGAATTGCGTTGGTATCTTGGCAGCGCGCACTACCGCTCTATGTTGGAATTTTCCTTTGACGCATTAGAAGAGGCGGCGGTCAATTTTCGTCGCATCGAAGGTTTCTTAAAACGCGCCACCGATATTCTCGGTGAAGTTCCAGATGGAGTTATTTCGGCTGCATTTACCGAGGCGATGAATGAAGATCTTGCGGTTCCTACTGCGCTGGCGGTAATCGCAGAGATTTTAAGAACAGGAAATACTGCGCTTGCCGCCGATGATCGGGTTGCAGTGCAGAACGCTGCAGCAGAGATTCGCGGAGCACTCTCGATATTAGGTTGCGATCCCTTTGATGAAATTTTTGCCACTGATGGAAGCGCCAACGAGCAGGTGCTCGATGGACTCGTTTCACTGGCACTGGAGCAACGTGCAGCGGCTCGTGCCAGAAAAGACTTTGCAGCAGCAGATGCAATCCGTGATCAAATAGCGGCGCTAGGTGTGGTTATCGAAGATACCCCCCAAGGCACCAGATGGAGTATCAGCTAATGCGTCCAGGTAAGAAGAGGCGCGAAAGCGCAGCGGCACCAAAGCGAGAACAGACTCGTAGACCAGAGGGTCGGCGCGAGACCAAGCCATCCTCGGATGCCGTTGCCGGCCGTAACCCGGTGGTCGAAGCTCTACGCGCAAAAGTCCCTGCTAAGGAGCTCTTGGTCGCCGAGCGCGCTGAGATCGATGAGCGTATGCAAGAGGCGATGCGCCTTGCCAAGAATCAGAACCTACTCATCAAAGAGGTCTCTCGCGGGGTCCTTGATGGTCTGACGGGAACTACCATGCACCAAGGAATTGCCCTGGTGATCAAGCCATTCCAATATGCCAACTTTGAAGAGTTACTCAAGAAGTCGAAGAAGCCGGGGCTACTTATCGGTCTTGATGGGGTCACAGATCCTCATAATCTTGGTGCAATTGTCCGAAGCGCAGCTGCCTTTGGTGCAGATGGAGTTGTGATTCCAGAACGTCGCACGGCGGCGATGACGGGATCGGCCTGGAAATCTAGTGCAGGTGCAGCCGCGCGACTCCCTATCTCGCAGGTCACCAATCTGGTTCGTTCACTCGAAGATGCCAAGAAGGCTGGATTCTTTGTGGTCGGATTAGATGCTGAAGGCGATGAGTCACTTCCTAAATTCTCACTCGCTCTCGAGTCTGTTTATGTCATCGTCGGTAGCGAGGGTAAAGGTCTATCGCGCTTGGTTCGCGAGACCTGCGACCTCATCCTCTCGATTCCGATGCAATCTAGCGTTGAATCCCTCAACGCCAGCGTTGCTACAGCGATCGTTCTGCACCAGATCGCGGCTAACCGCGCCTCGGCAACCCTCTAGTAACCTTTTGTTCACTTAAATACGGCAAACTATCAACATGTCTCACCGAATCAGCGAGGATCCTCGTGGACGACTCATTGATCGTGAGCTCTCCTGGTTGGCCTTTAACGAGCGTGTTCTTGAGTTAGCAGAAGATCCAACGGTCCCACTCCTTGAACGCTGTCGCTTCCTAGCGATCTTCTCATCCAACCTTGACGATTTTTACATGATCCGCGTAGCAACTCTTAAGCGAAAAATTGAGACAGGTGTTACAAAACAAAATACCGCTGGATTCACGCCGATGGAGCTGATGAGCGAGATTGCGCAGAAAACTCAAGAACTTTTGCAGAGGCAGTCACACACTTTTCACGAGGTGGTCTTGCCTGAGCTTGGCAAACACGGAATTGAATTAGCGCAATGGGACTCTCTTGATCTGGCAGAACAACTTGCAGTTAACAAGGTCTTTCACACCAAGATATTCCCAGTTCTCACTCCGCTGGCCGTGGATCCTTCGCACCCATTCCCATATATCTCGGGACTCTCGCTCAACCTCGCTGTCGTCGTTAAGAAGCCCGATAGCGAAGAGGATCTCTTTGCTCGTGTAAAGGTGCCTTCAAATCTGCCACGCTTTGTCGAAACCGGTAAGGCTGGTGTTCGCCGTTTCGTTCCGCTCGAAGAAGTGATCATCGCCAACCTCCATGAACTCTTCCAGGGAATGGAAGTTAAGGATCACTACACCTTCCGCCTCACTCGTAACGCTGACTTAGAGTTGGAAGAGGAAGAGTCGGAAGATCTTCTTGCTTCGATGGAGCAAGAGTTGCTCCGCCGTAAATTTGGTCCACCTGTTCGTTTGGAAGTTGATCGCGATATTCAGCCAGAACTGCTTCGCACATTGATGGATGAACTCAATATCAATGAAGAGGATATAAGTCGTTATAAGGAACCACTTGATCTCACTGGTCTCAACCAGATCGCTGATATCGATATGCCGGAGTTGCGCTTCCCACCATACAGAAATCAGGTTGCACCGGATTTGCGTGAAACTGATCCAGACTCAACGGACAGCTTCTTTGATGCGTTGCACCGTCGCGAGATTTTGTTGCACCACCCATATGAGTCATTTACTTCGAGCGTGGTTCGCTTCCTCGAGTCTGCTGCCTCCGATCCACATGTGCTTGCAATCAAGCAGACCCTCTATCGCACATCGGGTGATTCACCGATTGTGCAGGCGCTGATCGAAGCCGCTGAAGCTGGAAAGCAAGTTCTTGCAGTGATTGAGATCCGTGCCCGCTTTGACGAACAAGCCAATGTGCGCTGGGCCAGAAAACTTGAAGATGCGGGAGTGCACGTGGTCTACGGCCTGATTGGCTTTAAGACCCATGCCAAACTTTCTCTTGTGGTGCGCCAAGAGGCCAATGGAATTAGGCGTTATTCGCATATTGGTACCGGTAATTACAATCCAAAAACCGCTCGTTTGTACGAGGATTTCGGACTCTTATCTTCAGATCCTGTGCTTGGAGAGGATGTAAATAAGCTCTTCAACCAACTCTCAGGCTTTGCTCCACAGACCGCCTTTTCGCGTCTGCTTGTTGCTCCGCGCACCATGCGAACAGGTCTGCTCGAGCGCATCGATCGTGAGATTGCAAATCATCGCTCGGGAAAGACTGCTTTTATCCGCATGAAGCTCAACTCCATTCTCGATGAAGAGTTTGTGGAAGCGCTTTACAAGGCTTCGCAGGCTGGAGTTAAAGTCGATCTTGTTGTGCGAGGCATCTGCGCAATCCGTGCTGGCGTTCCTGGTCTCTCTGACAATATTCGAGCCAGGTCAATCGTCGGTCGCTTTCTTGAGCACTCGCGTATCTTTCATTTCGCTAATGATGGAAGCGATGAGCTCTATATTGGTAGCGCCGATTTAATGCACCGCAATTTGGATCGTCGCGTAGAGAGCTTGGTTCAGATCACGCAAGGCGATCACAAGAGATTTTTAATCGGTGCCATTGATAGTTACCTCTCGGATGAATTTGTCCGTTGGGAACTATTGCCTGACGGTAAGTGGCTCGAGGTAAAGAACGGTCCCGATGGTGTGAGATTGAAGGATTTCCACACATCTGCGATCGACTGGTATCGAGCTCGAGGATGACTCCAAGCATCATCGCCGCCGGTGGAGTTGTATGGCGTAGAGATATCGAAGGTGAGGTCGAGGTTCTCCTCGTTCATCGCCCGCGATACGACGATTGGTCGCTCCCAAAGGGAAAGCTAGAAGATGGTGAAGCGCTGATCTCATGTGCTTATCGCGAGGTCCTTGAAGAGACCGGGTTGAGCATCAAACTAGGACCTTACGTTGGCTCGGTTGAGTATTACGTTCCAGATGGGCTAAAGAATGTGGCCTATTGGAGCGCCTCACTTGTTGATGATAACAGCGCATTCCACCCCAATGAAGAAGTCGATCAAATTATCTGGCTCGACCTACAGTCCGCGGCATTCAAAGCGACACGGGATAGCGATCGATATATCTTGGAACGTTTTGGTGCAACGCCATTTGATTCGTCGGCCCTCATCATGTTGCGCCATGCTAAAGCTTTGGAGCGTACCGAGTGGCAGGGTGAGGACGAAGATCGACCACTTCAGATCTTGGGACAACAGCAAGCAAAGCGAATGTTGTCGCTCTATCAAGTTTTTGGGTTAGATGAGATTCATACATCGGATGCGGTCCGGTGCCTCGATACAGTGGCCCAGATGGCTAAAGCACTACAAATAAACCCGATTATTACCAATGCTGTTAGTGAGTACACCTACAAGAAGAATAAAGAGAAGGCGATCGACTACGCCAAGGAGCTAATCAAGAAGAACAAGCAGATTATTTTGTGTAGCCACAATCCGGTCTTGCCGCGAATGATGGAGAAGCTAACCAAGAAGATTGACTTTGATTATCCAGATAATAAATTATTGCCGGGCGAGGCCTGGGTGCTCTTTCATAACAAGAAAGAGGTTCTACAAATTGATCGGATAGAAGCGCCTAAGGTTTAATCCCTAGCTCTTCTCCATCCAATCCATATATTTCAAAACAATGCCCTCGCGCAGCGCCCACGGGCAGATTTCAAGTTCTTTCAGATCGAGATTGCGCATCACGCTCTCTGTTACAAAAGCTCCCGCAACGATCTGCTTGGCGCGGTTAGAAGAGACGCCTGGCAATTTGGTGCGATCCTCGTGAGTCATATCTGCCAAGCGAGTTGCAATCTTGCGAATAACATCAAATTTGATGTGATCACCGCTGGTGTCATACCAATCGCCGCTTAATCGAGCCAAGGTGCGCAGAGTTTTACTCGTTGCAATAGAACGATCAGAATCTTGGTGTTTCACCAGTGCAGGCAGCACGGCTTCTAATTGCGATTCAATGTGATCGCGCATCTCATTGATTCCCTTTTGGGAATATGGATTGCCTTTCAGAAATTTTTGAGTCAAACGTGAAGCACCGAGCGGAAGCGATGTCGCTACCTCTGGAGATTCATCAACACCAACTGCAATCTCAAGCGATCCTCCACCAATGTCGATTACAAGTAGGCGACCACTTGACCAACCAAACCAACGTCGTGCTGCAAGGAAGGTGAGCTTGGCTTCTTCATCACCTTCGAGTACTTGTAAATCAATTTTAAATTCCTTGTTGATTCCAGCGATGATGCTCTCGCCATTTGCCGCTTCGCGTAGTGCTGAAGTTGCAAACGGAAGAAATTCTTTGACCTGCACAGTGCGAGCCTGAATGACCGCATTGCCAATTGATTTGCGCAGCAGGGCGATTCCCTCTTCAGTGATCTCATTTTGATTGTTTAAGAACTCTGTGAGGCGCAACTCCTCTTTATAGTTAAAAGTGGGGTTGGGGCGAGCTCCAGGGTGGGTATCGACCACCTGCAGGTGGATTGTGTTAGAACCGACATCAAGGACTCCAAGGCGCACCTGCGAAACCTACCCCGATATGAGCGGGTTCGCTTCTGCCTTTTTGACGTGTCATAATTACGCCTCGCAGTTGATCCGCCTACGGCGGTCCGCCTCCCTAGCTCAGTGGTAGAGCATCCGCCTTGTAAGCGGAAGGTCGTCAGTTCAATCCTGACGGGGGGCTCCATTTTTAGATACTCATACGCAACAATTCACTATGACCTCTTCCCTTTCCGCTACCGATTTTGATGTTCTCATCATCGGATCCGGCTTCGGAGGATCTGTCAGTGCTCTGCGACTGCGAGAGAAGGGCTACCGAGTTGCCGTTCTGGAAGCAGGACGGAGATTTGAGGAGAAGGATTTCCCCAAAACCTCGTGGAGGCTCAATAGGTTTCTCTTCTTTCCCAAGTTAGGGCTTAATGGGATTCAGCGAATTCATATGCTGCCCGATGTACTGGTGCTTGCGGGGGCCGGAGTCGGCGGAGGATCACTCGTCTATGCCAACACCCTGTACACCCCACCCGATAGTTACTTTGAAGATAAGCAGTGGAGCCACATCACCGATTGGAAGGCAGAACTCTTGCCTTGGTATGAACGGGCATCCAAGATGTTAGGCGTTGTCGAAAATCCATATTTCTCTCCTGCAGATCAAGCGATGAAGGATGCCGCGATCGAGATGGGAGTTGGAGATACCTTCAAAATGGCCCCGCTGGGAATTTTCTTTGGAGAAGGTCCCGGCGCGAAATCCGCAGATCCTTACTTTGGTGGCAAAGGCCTTCCGCGAAATGGTTGCACCCAATGTGGCGGTTGTATGACCGGATGCAGGTTCAATGCAAAAAATACTTTACCGAAGAATTATTTGGGATTGGCCGAGTCGATTGGGGCACAAGTATTTCCCGAACATACAGTTCATAAAATTGAGCAACTGAAAGAAGGTAGTTGGAAAATCTCTGCACGCAGAAGCGGAGCTTGGTTTGGTCGGGAGCGCATCTTCACGGCGGGTGAGGTGATTGTTGCTGCTGGAACTTACAACACCCAAAAGTTGCTTCATTCAATGAAGAGTTCTGGAACTCTGCCAAAACTCTCTAGTTCGCTTGGCAAACTCTCGCGAACCAATAGCGAGGCTTTAACAGGTGCCGTTATGCCAACGACGGATATTGATTTCAGTCAAGGTTCAGCAATTACTTCTTCATTCTTTCCCGATGAACACACTCATATTGAACCGGTTCGTTATGGCGCTGGAAGTAATGCGATGGGATTACTTCAAACCATCATGACAGATGGAGTTGTTGCCAAAGATCGTCGCCGCCAATGGTGGAAGACTCTTATGCGCAATCCCGGACTTCTATTTCGATTTGTAAACGTACGAAAGTGGAGCCAGCGAACGGTAATTGCGCTTGTGATGCAGAACGTGAACTCCTCCCTTACTTTAAGCGGGAAGCGTGGAATTTTTGGTTGGCGATTAACCTCCACAAACGACTCTGATAATCCAAATGCCACCTATATTCCAGCGGCAAACGAGGTATCACGGCGAATCGCTGCCAAGCATGGCGGGGTCGCGGGCGGTCACTTAGGTGATTTGATCGGAGCTCCATTTACCGCGCACTTTGTTGGTGGTTGTGTGATCGGAGATTCCCCAGAGAGTGGAGTGATAGATCCTTATCACCGGGTGTGGAATTACCCGACCCTGCATATTGTTGATGGATCGAGTGTTACCGCAAATCTAGGCGTAAACCCCTCCTTAACGATCACAGCTCAGGCAGAGCGCGCTCTATCCATGTGGCCTAATAAGGGAGATCTCGATGAGCGTCCTGTTCAGGGATCGCACTATGAGCGCATCTCTCCAGTTCGAGCAAAGGCGCCACTTCTAGATTGGTAGTAAGAGTCTCGACTAATTAATAGGAGATGGATTGTCGCTAATCACCCTGGATTGGTACCCGGTGAAGATCAAAAGCAAGACAGATATATACATTGCGATTGGCAATGAGGTTAGTTGTGAGACTCCACCGGTCAGAGTTGGCCCAATAAAGAATGCGGCAAGTCCAATGATGTTTACCCGGGCAAGAGCTACCGAAGGAGCAACACCAGGAACCCTGGCTGCCGCATTCATAAAGGCGGGCACCATCGGACCGATGCCAAGTCCTGCTGCAGCAAAACCGATACAGATAATAATGACCGCGGGAATCCTTGCGTGTGCCGAGAGAGGTACTGCGATAGCAATAGATATTCCCCAGGTGATGCCAGCGAAGAATCCACCGACTCTTACGGTTCTGCGCGGACCATATTTTGAGAGCCAATGATCCCCAAGAAATCTGCTGGTGATCATTGCGAGTGCAAAGGTCGCGAATGCGATTGCGTCAGCACCCTTTCCAATTCCCATGTGATCATGGAGCAGCACGCCTCCCCAGTCACTAGTCGCCCCCTCAGGGAGCAAGCATCCAAGTAATCCAAAACCAATCGCCCAGAGCGGAAGTGAGGTCTTATCAAAGAGAGAGAGTTTGCCCTCCGACTTCCCATCATCACCTTTGTGTCCGTCGTCATCCCCACTTAGTAAGAAGTAGATGCCTGGTAAGAAAAATATAAATGCAACCACCGCAACAATCTTTAGCTCTGATTGCGGAGTAATGAGGTGCGCGACTAATCCGCCAGTCACCGTTGCTACGAAAGAACCGACGCTCCACGTTCCGTGGAAGGTGGACATCCACCTCTTGTCCAGAATTTTTTCTACTGCAACGGCTTGGGTATTGACGGTGATATCCAGCATCACATATCCAAAACCCATAACAAATAGCCCGAAAAACAATTGCAGAATCTGATGCGCCTCGCCCATTAAAAAGAGGCCACCAGTCATAAATGTGGCACCGACTGCAGCGATGCGTTGAGACCCGAATGTGTGAGTCAGGCGACCGCTTACTTGTGACCCGATGAGAGCTCCACATGTACTGCCAAGAAGCACAAAGCCCAACCCACCATCGCTCAATCCGAACTGGTGCTTAATTTCGGGGATTCGTGGGACCCATGCCATCGAGACAATCCCCATTAAAAAGAAGAGATGCCAGAGGGCATTTCGAGAATGGACCCCATGGCGCGAACTCATTGTCCGATAGTAGGCAAATCCAAGGTGAGATGTTCACATTTTGGAGCGTGGATTATGCTGACTCCATGACTACTCACCGTTCTGAAATTTTCGCAATCTCCGATGAATATATCGACACCCTTGGCCGCATGAGCCCGATGAATGCCACGGCTCTTGGTATTCCAGGGTATGACCATCTGCTTGATGATTTCTCTGTTGCCTCAGAGACAAAGGCTGCTAACTATCGACGAGAGGTATTGGCGCGCGTTAAGGCAATGGTTCCTATCGATGAGATTGACCGGATCGCAAAAGAAGTATTAATCGAGCGCGTTGAAGCATCACTCAAATTATTTGATTCCAAAGAGGCCTTTATTACCTACGGCCCGATCGCCAATCCAGTCGCTGGAATTCGATCAATCTTTACGCTCATGAATACCGAAGGTGATGAGGCTATTTCAAATATCACCTCACGCTTGAATGCAGTCGGAGCCGCTCTCGATTCATGGAAATCCACACTGGAGGAGATGCATGCTCAAGGGTTAGGCACCTCTCGTCGCCAGGTTCTTGGAGTTGCTGATCAGCTTAATACTCATGGTTCTGGTGGCTATGCAGGCATGGCTCGCTCTATCGATCCTGAAGGTAAGTATCCGGAATTACATCTAGCGGCACAGAATGCAGAAGCTTCTTGCTTAGCGATGTCAGCCTGGATGAAGGATGTGCATGCCCCACGTTCGCTCAACGTTGATGGAGTTGGAGCAGAACGTTATGCGCCATGGGCCCGTTATTTCACCGGAGCAGATTTAGATCTGCGCGCCACATACGACTGGGCTGTTGAGGATCTCAACCAAATCAACGCACGCATGTACAAGGCCGCGGAGAAATTGGGACTTGGTGGCAAGAGCCTCAAAGAAGTTGCAGAGATCTGTGAAGATTCAGAAAATCACCGTATCGATGGTGAAGAGAACTTGCTGCAAGCACTCAAGGATTTCACCCAGCAAGCTATTGAGCGTCTAGATGGTGTCTACTTCGATATTGATCCTCGCATTAAGTTCTGCGATGCTCGAATCGCTCCAGAGGGATCTGCTGCAGCCCCGTATTACATGCCACCGAGCGAAGATCTATCACGTCCAGGAACAACCTGGTATCCAACTCTTGGTCATACCCGCTTTAACTTCTGGCATATTGCATCGACTTGGTATCACGAAGCGGTACCTGGCCATCATCTGCAATGCGCAACCGCGACGATTGAGAAGGATCGTTTGACTCGCTTCCAGCGGACCGAGGCTTGGATCAGCGGTTACGGCGAAGGTTGGGCGCTCTATGCAGAGCGATTCATGGATGAGTTAGGGGCCTTTGAAGATCCTGCATACGAGCTCGGATATCTCTCCGGTCAAGCAATGCGCGCAGCTCGCATCATCGTTGATATCGGAATGCACTGTGGTTATGAAGACTTTGACGGCAATGTCTGGAATGCGCAATCAGCATTTGATCTAATGGTTGATCGGGCTTTGTTAGCACCTGACTTTGCTAAGTCAGAGATCGATCGTTACTTGGGTTGGCCTGGTCAAGCGATCTCTTACAAGGTAGGAGAGCGCGTCTGGGTCCGTGCACGCGAAGATGCTAAGAAGCGTCTAGGCGATAAGTTCGATATCAAAGCTTGGCACAACTACGCACTCAAGATCGGTCCAATGGGACTTGATCCATTTGAGCGCGAGATGGCTAACTACAAGGGTTAATTAAGAAGGCTAATTACCTAAACCAGGGCAGGCAGGCTTGGGGCCACCGTTAGTGTTTCCATAACGGTGGTAGGTAATACATACGCTCTGTTCCAATAACCAGCGCGGTGTTTCGATATCACCGCGTTGGGCGATGGGTCTGGCATCCAAACTGATTCCCTTTGCAAGTAGCGCAGCACGTGGGGGAGTTTCGTGGGATAACCAACGTACTTTTCCTTTAGCCCTGGCAACTAATTCCTCGATGCTCTCTTCTTTGCTGCTACTAAATTCAACAGCAGCGCCAGTTAAGTCTGAGATGAACTTTGCAAAGGCTGTCTCATCGCGCGCCGTCTCGGAGTCGAAGCGCACAATGATGGGCGCTAGCGGTCTGCGATAGCGATGGTAATTCTTCTCCACATTGAGCCCGGTGTGATCGATAGCTTGTGAGCCAACTTCACTCCACCACTTTGTAGCGCTGCGCTTGGCGAGATCAAGATGTTGAATCGGAGCCCAATTGCGAAGTGAGTTCACGTAATGATGGCCACCAGCTTTAGCAGTTGCACCGACGCTACTTCGCTTCCAGCCACCAAATGGTTGTCGATTGACAATCGCGCCGGTAATTCCGCGATTGATGTAAAGGTTGCCGGCTTCAACATGCTCCATCCAATAATCGAGTTCAACTGGGTCGAGTGAATGGATACCTGCTGTAAGTCCAAAGTCGGTGGCGTTCTGCCATTGCACTGCGGTCTTCAAATTAGGTGCAACCATCAGAGCGAGCACTGGACCAAACCACTCATTGCGATGGCTCCATGAGCCAGGCTTTACCCCAACTTTAATTCCTGGGCGCCAAAGGTGTCCGGAGTGATCGAGCTGCTCAGGTTCAAGCAACCAACTTTCACCGGGTTCTAAATGATGCAGGGCGTGCGAGAGGTTGCCTTCTGGTGGTCGGATGATGGGGCCTACCGAGGTGCTGAAGTGATAGCCAGCTCCTACTTTGAGGCTAGAGACATCATCGATAAGTTGGCGTGTAAAGGCTGGATCCTTATAAATGCTTTCGATAATGATTCCAAGGCTTGCTGCCGAACATTTCTGTCCCGCGTGACCGAAGGCCGACTGAACTAGATCTTTGACTGCTGCATCGATATCAGCACAGGCGGTGATGACGAGTGCATTCTTTCCGCTCGTCTCGGCTAACAAGTTGAGCTCGTTGCGCCATTGCACAAACATATTTGCGGTGTCGAATGCTCCGGTAAGTATCAGAGCTTTTACCGAAGGGTGAGTAACAAGGTACTGACCATTTTCATCGTCCAAGCTAGGTAGGAATTGCAAAGCATCGTAAGGAATTCCGGCATCCCATAACTGCTGCGCTAACTCCCACGCTGTAGCAACAGTCTCAGGAGCTGGCTTAAAGAGAACGGGATTTCCTGCTGCAAGTGCCGCGAAGAGACCACCTGCAGGAATCGCATAAGGGAAGTTCCATGGTGGAATGACGAGAACGGTCCCAATGGGTGTGCTCTTCTCATCATCGATTGTCGATGCGTAGAAGCGCGCAAAATCAATTGCCTCACTTACCTCTGGATCAGCTTCAGAGACCGTCTTGCCAGCGTCGCGTGCCATGACTGCAATGCTTCTGGCCCGTTGCGTGGACATATATGTAGCAACTTGTTCCAAAATAGCTCGACGTTCTTTTGCGCTCTTGCTGCCCCATGTTGAATTCTCGGCAACGTTAATTGCGTTATCGACATGGCTTCGATCAATTACGGAATATGTGTACCACTGCTCTCCATCAGCGCTGGGATCTGAACCAATACCTTTGTTCTCGGTCGTGAACTCCCTACCATCAATGACCAGCGGGATCTTGAGTGATCTCTCGAGTTGAATCTTTGCAAGGTTTTCTGTTACCTCGCTAACAAAGTTCGATTCTGTCGGATCACCGGAAGGCTCGTTGAAGAAGCCAGCTCCAACTTCAGGATGAATTAAATGACGACGTGACTGTGTCGAAATAGTGTGGCGTTCGGCGATGGATCGTTCAAAGCGCACCTTTTGTTCTGCAAACTTCGAGGCGTTTTTGCCAATATCAAATGCCGCCTTCAAATAATTTTCATCGGAAGTATTTTCATCAAGGCGACGTACTAAGTAAGCGACGGCCGAAGCGAAATCATCGGAGCGGGTAACGGGTGCATAGAGAAGAACCTGGTGACCTGATTGTGTCACTGCAAGCGCCTCCGCATTAGCCATACCTTCTAACATCTCAATATCTAGCTGCTTGAGTACGTGGCGTTTGCGGGCAACTTCGATCGCCCACGTGAGGTGAAAGAGGTTATGACTAGCGATACCAATTCTTACTGCATCCGCATGCTCGGGACGTAACGCAGCATCTATCAGACGTGAATAACTAGCGTCTACATCTGACTTGGTTGCATAAGGAGCAGCGGTCCAACCATTGAACTCCGCCTCAGCGCGTTCCATAGCGAGGTTGGCACCTTTGACGAGACGAATCTTGATAGTCCCACCGGATTTAGCATGACGTGATTTTGCCCAGGTCACCAGATCATAGAAGGCAGAGTGAGATTCAGGCAGATAGGCCTGCAGAACGATTCCCGCCGTCATTCTAGAAAATTCGGTTTCAGAGAGAACTTTCTTAAAGGCGTCGACAGTGAGCGCTAGATCGCGGTACTCCTCCATGTCGAGGTTGATGAAAGTCTTATTCTCTTGAGCGGCGCGATAGAGAATACGTAACCTCTCGCAAACCTTCGCCAACGATCCAGCATGATCAATAGTCACCATCTGAGCAACAACTGCCGATAATTTAACAGATATGTAATCAACGTCGGGCCGCGAAATCATTTCAAGAATTTGCTTAAAGCGAGTGTCGGCTTCGTGCTGACCGAGTACCGCTTCACCAAGGACATTGATGTTGAGGCGAATATTCTGCTTCTCGCGACGTCGCAGAACTTTCGTTAGGCCATCAACCTCATAAGGAAGGATGAGGCCTTTGGAGAGTGAGCGAACTCGACCGTGGACAAGTGCAATCACTAATCGCGGGGTAACTTTCGAAATCGATCGCAGGAAATGCAGACCTATCGCGTTAAAAAATCCAAACCCGCGCACGGATGCCTTTTTAGCTGCGCGTGCAAAGATGGTAACCGCTTGTTTTGTGGCGTGTATGCGCATTACTTCATCGGTCAAAGTAATGGTGACTTCGATCGCCTTAGGGTCCTTAAATAATTTGGCGAAACGCTTTCTATTTGCCGAGTCTTTCCGAGTCCTCAATGAGTCAGAGGTGTGAATCAGATTTCTGGCCTGAGCTACTGAGGTCTTGGCGGTTTCATCAATTTTCGGGTCTGTCTCAAAGGTTGCCACGGTGAGCATTCTCCCTCCCCGAAGCCAAAAATTCACCTTCGCGCAACCTGGCGGACTCTCAATTGATTCAGGGATGTGTTCTTATTCGTAGATGAAAGCGGTTGTGGTTGGCGGCGGAATTATTGGGACGATGCATGCGGTTCTCGCGATAGAAGCGGGTCATGAAGTTGTTCACATTGAGCGTGATTCCCGGCCACTATCTGCCTCAGTTCGAAATTTTGGCTTGGTCTGGGTTAGCGGTCGCGCGGTTGGACCAGAACTAGATATCGCCCTTCGGGCTCGTGAGTTGTGGGAAGAGATCGGAGCTCGTGCGAAGATTGGTTTTAGAGCTCAAGCATCTCTAACAATCGCACAAAACGAGAGCGAATTTGAGGTGATGAAGGCGGCGGCGCATATGCCCGATGCCCACTCGAGAGGATTTAAATTGCTTGACCGGGCTCAAGTTCAATCACTTGAGCCTGTCCTGCAAGGGAAGTTTGTGGGGGCGCTTCAATGCACCCAGGATGCGGCCGTTGAACCGAATCTACTTTTGAGCGGATTGCGCGAGTATCTGAGTTCCAACCCTCGGTACACCTGGAAACCCAATTTTGAGGTTGTCGACTTTTATCATGATGAAACCGGTAACCACGTAACGGATATAAATGGAAACAAGGTCTCGGGCGATTTGATGGTCATCTGCCCCGGATCTGCGCACCAAGGATTTCTCGCAGAGTTTCTTGAGGGAGCGCCTCTGCGTCGAGTCCACCTGCAGATGGGCGCAACCGAGCCATTTGGAGCTTCGCTCAACCATTCGATTGCTGATGCTGATTCAATGCGTTATTACCCTGCTTTCAAAGATCTGCCTCTGGAGACTCTCGCCCCGCAAGAACCAATTGCGGCGGCTTACAAAATGCAGTTATTGCTTGTGCCACGACTTGATCGAACATTCACAATCGGAGATACGCACGAATACGAAGAGCCATTTACTCACGAAATTTTGGAGGCACCGTATGACCACCTCCGCAGCGTCATCTCCGCGATATTCGGAGCACCTGCACCCACAATTGCACGACGTTGGTCAGGAAATTACTCACAAATCACCAGCAGCGATCTGTACTACCGCCGCGAGTTAGCTCCCGGTGCCGTTGTAGTCACTGGTGGCGGCGGCCGCGGCAACACAATTTCACCCGCTATTGCAGAGGAGACCATCAACTCATGGCCACAATAAAACTAGTTGTGCTAGATGTGGCAGGAACTACTGCTCAGGATGATGGATTAGTTGTAAAGGCCTTTCAGATTGCGATGGAGCCAACCAATCCCAGTGCGGAAGAGTTGGCTGAGATGACCACTTATGTGGAAGCCACAATGGGTCAGCGCAAGATTGATGTATTCACACACCTGTGCAAAGGGGATGTGGATGAAGCTTTTGCGGCGCATGAACGCTTTGTAACCTCGTACACCGATCTGGTCGCGGAAGGTGAATTAAAAGAGTTCGATGGCGTCAGTGATTTCTTTAGGGAATTGCGCAAACGAGGAATTGGAATCGGAATTACTACGGGATTTCCGCGCGAGATTCTCGACCCGATTATCTTCAGCTTAGGTTGGGAAGAACTGATCGATGTCTCCGTGGCAGCGTCGGAGGTTGCAGAAGGCCGACCAGCACCTGACATGATCTTTAAGACTTTAGAGATTTACAACCGCGAACATGGGGTCGATCTTCATCCGGAAGATATCGCTGTGGCTGGAGATACTGAGTCAGATATGAAGGCGGGAGTGAGCGCGGGTGCCGCGGTCATTCTTGGCGTGACCAGTGGAGCGCACACTGAAGCAGAGTTGAGAGCATCTGGAGCGACGGAAGTCTCCGCCACGGTACTGACTCTCTTGAACTTGCTCAATTAGTCGTAGCCAATTATTTACTTTTCGTACATCCATTAAACCTCCAAAGAACCCTTTCTAGTTAACAAGAGGAAGTTTGCTAGGGCTACAAATCCTTAAGGGGGACTAATGCGTAAGCAATTCGTTTTTGGAGCAGTTGCAGCAATCGCTGTTGCACTTCTCCCAGCAGTCTCAGCACAAAGTGCTACTGCGGATACAACCAACTGGGCCACTTGCACTGACGTCGCTTCTTGTGGCGGAATGAGTGCACTTGTTAAGGCTGCCCAAGCAGAAGGTTCATTGAACATCACAACAGTTCTTCGTAACTGGGCTGACTACGGCGATGCGATTGATGCATACCAAGCAGCTTTCGGAATTCACATTAACGATGACAATCCAGATGGCGGATCTGCATATGAGATCAAGTCGATCCAGACTGCCCCTGCAGCGAGCCAACCAGATGTCGTCGATATCGGAGCTTCACATATCCAACAAGCTATGACTGGAAGCACAACAGGCGGAAGCTTGTTCGCTCCATACAAGGTTGTTACTTGGAATGACATTCCTTCAACTTGGAAGGATCCTTCCGGATACTGGTTCGGTAACTATTCAGGACAGATCGTTATTGGTTATGACGCCAAGCTCAAGGTTCACCCAACAAAGATCAAGGACCTCACAAATCCTGCATTCAAGAAGGTCGTCGGTATCGCTGGAGACCCAACAGGTGCACAAGAGGCTCTTATCTCAGTCATGGCAGCGACCGTTGCTAATGGTGGAACTTTCGACAACGTTCAAAAGGGTTTTGATTTCTACCATGGCCTCAAGAAGAGCGGAAACCTCTCTGGCGCAACTGCAGATTCAACCCACATTGCAACTGGCAACCCAAAGGTCTGGTTGGACTACTCATTCAACGCTCTTGGAACTGAACAACTCGGAGCGCAAATCGGTAAGACAATCGATTACGTCAAGCCTTCAGATGCAGCTGTCCAAGGAACTCCTTACATCTTCGGAGTTAACGCAACAGCTCCACACCCAGCTGCAGCACGTCTCTGGGTTGAGTTCTTGATGTCTGAGAACAAGGGTCACCTTGCAAAGGATCTCGCTGGAGACGAGGCAGCAAACGTTGCTGCTGGAACTCTTGATGGCGGAAAGTTGTTCAACTCCCTCATGGGTGGACAGAACATCTTCCAACTCGGCGGAGCTGTCCCGATCAACATCGCAGCAATGAAGGCAAAGAAGTTGTTGGTTCCATCACCATCAACAATCTTCCAGCCAAATCCAGCTGCTGATAAGTTGACTCTGCAACAACCAACCGTTGCACAACAGACAACAGCAACAGCTTTGCTATCAAAGCTCTGGCCAACACTCTAAGTAACTGACCACTCACTAACCAATGGTCATAGCTGACGAACTAACCTCTCCCATCCCTACAAGGGGTGGGAGAGGTACGTCTCGTTCCACACCTAAATTCAAGTTTGATAAGAGCCTTCTTGGTCTTCTCCCGCTCTTTCTCTTCTTGGGCTATTTCTTGCTCTACCCAATCGCATCAATCATCTCTGCCTCGATTCATGACAATAAGCACCACCTGACTCTCTCTTTATATGGCAACCTCTTCTCGGATAACTATCGAGACGCCTTCACTGGTTCATTCAAACTCGCCTTTTACTCCATGATCGTCTCTGGAATTGCCGGTGCGCTTATTTGTTGGTCGGTTGTAAAGACCACAGGAGTAGTTCGCACCATTACTAGTTCCGCTGCAGGTGTGCTCGCCAATACTGGCGGAGTACCGCTCGCATTTATGTTTATCGCCGCCTTCGGTCAAGAGGGTTTGATTACCAAATTATTGCTTCACGTCTTTCACTGGGACCTGTACGGGGGTTCATTCGACCTTTACAACTTCTGGGGCATCTTGCTGGTCTATTGCTTCTTTCAAATTCCTTTGATGGTGATCATCTTTACCCCAGCTCTTGAAAATCTACGCGTTGAGTGGATTGAGGCGAACGAATCTCTTGGCGGTACGAAGTTTCAATATTTTCGCCATGTGTTGATTCCAGTACTACTCCCTTCATTCTTATCTGCTTGTCTCTTGCTCTTCGCTAGCGCCTTCTCTGCCTTTGCGACCGCAGCGGCCATGTCGAATGGATCAATTCCTCTTGTACCTCTCTTCATCGGCAACTTGGTTAATGGAAATGTGATCGCCGGACAAGAGAATCAAGGCGATGCCATGGCAATGGGAATGGTTATCGTCTCGCTCTTTGTTATCGCTGCTTACCTGCTTCTTCTGCGCGTAACGAGAAAACGATGAAGAGAAAGTTCACCGCCTTTGACAAGGTGATCATCGCCTTCGCCGCCTTCTTCTTTATTGCTCCGCTTATAGCTGCTGCCGAATATTCATTGCGTGGTTACGGGGATAAGGGGCACACCTTTGCGAATTATTCATGGATCGTGCATCAACTTGGCTTCTCACCTGCGCTTCTGACATCACTTCGTATCGCAGCAATCACAATATTGATTGTCTTGGTCCTGATGGTTCCTACCGTGGTCTATGTCCACCTAGGTGGCCGCAGGTATCGCAGGCTTGTTGAGATCCTATGTCTGCTCCCCATTGTTATCCCAGTAGTTTCCTTGGCTATCGGTGCACAAGTAGCTATGCCAAAGAGTCTGCAATCGACTTCATATGAGCTCTGCTTCTTCTATGTCGTTGTTGCGATGCCATATGTCTATCGCACACTAGATATAGGGCTGCAATCTGTAGCTCTGAGCACTTTGGTGGAAGCCTCACAGAGTTTGGGCGCTGACTGGTTTAAGACGCTCACAATGGTGATCATTCCTGCGATTCGATCATCTACTACCGGTGCGCTCTTCATCACCTTTGCACTTTCTCTCGGGGAGTACACCTTGGCAGTGCTACTACATTTCCATACCTTCCCAACGTGGGCGACCAATGTCTCTCAACAGAACATCTATGGCTCGATCGCAATCTCAGTTACCACACTGGGTGGCGCTTGGATCTTCCTCATTGTTATTGCATTCATACCGCGCATTAAGAGTTTATTTGCACAGAGAAAGAGGGTTGCATAATGGATCTACATGGAAGCACCGTTGAATTCCGTAATGTGAAGCGCACCTTCGGCACCGTTAAAGCGCTCGATGATTTCTCATTAACGATCAAGCCAGGTGAGCTCGTTACCTTGCTCGGACCTTCGGGCTGCGGCAAGACAACGGCGCTACGCATTTTGGCAGGTATCGATAAGGAGCATGAAGGCATCGTTGAGATCGATGGCAAAGATATGTCGCAGGTTCCAGCCAATAAGCGAAATATTGGAATGGTCTTCCAGGCATATTCACTGTTCCCAAATATGACAGCGATTGAGAATGTGGCTTATGGATTGCGGGTGCGAGGAGTTGATTCACATAAGCGTGAATCTCGTGCGCGTGAGTTGCTTGATCTAGTTGGCTTAAGCACTCAAGCCGATCGTCGTCCAACCCAACTATCAGGTGGACAGCAGCAACGGGTAGCCCTTGCCAGAGCTCTTGCGATTGAACCATCTGTATTGCTGTTAGATGAGCCGCTCTCAGCCCTCGATGCGCAGGTTCGAGCACAACTCCGTGAAGAGATTCGCCGGATTCAAAGCACAATCGGAATCTCCACCCTCTTTGTGACCCACGATCAAGAAGAGGCGATGGCGATCTCAGATCGAGTCGGAGTGATAAATAAGGGAGTGCTCGAGCAGATTGATGAGCCAGGGAAGCTCTACAACAAGCCCCGCACACCGTTTGTGGCCGGCTTCGTTGGACTCACCAACTACATTCCCGCCGTTACGGAATCCAAGTCTTCGGTACTCGTGCTCAGCCAGAGTTTGGAAATCTCGGATCACTCTCCTGCAGTCAAGAAGGGTGATGAAGTTCGCGCTTTGATTCGCCCAGAGGAGTTCGAAGTCCAGAAGGCAGATGAAGGGGCAACGGTAATTACCAAGTCATTCCTTGGCCCAGTTACTCGACTTGGGATCGATGTCGGGACTCCTGATCTGATTTACGCAGAAATCACCAGCAAAGAGGCTAAGAAGATAGATACCGGCGATTTTGTCAGGCTCTCTATTAACTCAGATGCCGTGATGATTGAACATGTCTGAGCCTTTCTCCTCTTGGCAGAAGATCGTTCGGGGAGCTCCAAATGAAAAGGGTTGGCGCAATTTAGAAGTTGTAGAAGGTGAAGAACACCGTGGGGAAGTTATAGGAGAAGGTTTCTCTCCGATCCTTTCTCTCATTCATCTGAGCGATCTTCACATTTGTGATGCGCAATCTCCAGCGCGCGCAGAAGGTGTAGATCGATTCTCTGACCCACATAATCCGATCAGCGAACATATCGGTCTCGTAGGTGCCTATCGCGCCCAAGAAATATTAACCACCCAAACTTTAGAATCTATGATTCAAACGACAAATGTGATTAACACAGGGTTATTTTCAACTCGCGAGATTGATGCCGTCGTTCTCACCGGCGATGTCACAGATAATGCTCAAGCCAATGAACTTGATTGGTATCTCACTCTGCTTGATGGTGGTGATTTAACTCCAGACTCTGGTGATCATTCACAATGGGAAGGTGTAGCTCAAACCAATCCCGAGAATTATGATCGCTCATATTGGAATCCAGAGGGAACTCCGCAAGGGTGCGAGATTGATTATCCACGTGCGCTCTACGGATTTCCGGAAGTCTCTGGACTTACGAGCGCGATTCGCAAGCCCTTTGTTGCGACTGGAACTAAACATCGTTGGTTTGCAACGCATGGAAATCATGATGCTCTTTTGCAAGGAACGGTGCCGAGCGATGAATCTCTTCTGGCACTCGCTGTAGGCGATCAAAAAATTACTGAGTTATCACCAGAACTTGATCTCCAAGATTTTGTATCTAAGTGGAGTGAGGTTGGCCCAACCGCATACCCACCACTAGCTGGAGCAAGCACGCGCCCAATCACTGCAGACCCAAGGCGTCGCACCAACCAACCGAGCGATTGGGCCAAGATTCACTTGAGCTGCGGCCATGGCGGACATGGATTAACAGAAGAGAATGCACTTCATGGCACTAAGTACTGGTACCAGGATATTGGGGGAGTTCGCCTCATCTCCTTAGATACAGTCAATGTTCACGGCGGGTGGCAGGGTTCCCTCGATGAGTCACAATTTCTCTGGTTAAAACGAGTATTAAGCGATGTTGTTCCACAGTATTTTGTATTGCTCTCGCACCATCCGCTTCACACCCTCTACAACGACTACACCCCGCTCAATATGGATCGTCGGGTATGTGTCGAGGAGTTAACGCAGGAACTGCTTAAGCACGAGCGAATTATTGCTTGGCTTGCCGGTCACAACCATGAGAACGAGATTCGCTTTGTAGGTGATCATGACGGTTTCGGTTTCTGGCACATCATGACAAGCTCTCTAATTGATTGGCCGCAGCAAGGGCGACTCGTCGAGTTCTTTGAGGATGAGACACATATTGTCATTGCAACAACAAACTTTGATCACCAGAGTCCTATCGTTTTAGAAGAGTCAGTCTCGAATTTGGAGAGCCCAGTAAATCTTGCTGGCCTTTCACGTATTCTCGCCGCCAATGATTGGCAGAGAAGAGGAGAGAGATTTTCTCTTGAATCTATGGCTGGCACGGAGAGCGACCGCAATAGATTCCTATGGTTGAAAAAGAGTCGAAGGAGAGTCGGATGAGCAAGGTTTACCAAGAGATTGAAAAGATCTTTACCACTGGAATCGCCGAAGAGTATTTAGGTGAAGATGTAAAACTTGTAGAGCACATGTTGCAATGTGGTGATTTAGCGCGAGAGGCCGGCGCTCCAGATTATTTAGTAGTCGCCTCACTCCTCCATGACATCGGCCATCTTCTTGTTGATGATGCTCCAGGGGCTCAAGATTCTGGAATTGATATGCATCATGATGTTGTCGGGGCGCAATGGATTGAAGCTCGCTTCCCTGCCACAGTTAGCGAACCCGTGAGGTTGCATGTTGCTGCGAAGCGATATTTGGTGACAACAAACCATGATTATCTTTCTAAACTCTCGCACGCCAGCGTCCAGACGCTTTATATGCAGGGCGGTCCACTAAATCAAGAAGAAGTGATTGACTTCATATCGCGAGAAGGTGCAGAGGACGCAGTGAGAGTTCGACTCTGGGATGACCTCGCAAAGATACGCGACAAGCAGACCTCTTCACTTGCTGATTTCAAGAGCGCAATCGACTCGCTAGCAATCGACCGCTGAAAACAGTCGAGATACTTAGATAGATAACAAAGTGGTTACACAAGGTGCCTTCAATATCAGCCCCTCTGGTACTACACTCCTAAACATGGAAGTAAGTGTTTACGGTTCAGTTAACGCCGCTCCTGTTTATGGTGACCCGGCCCTACAAGGGTCCACGCTCCCACGCGTAATCGTGGTCTACTCAGATGACCAGACCGTTCGAGCCGCGGTCAACGCTGCCTTAGGCAAGAAGCTCCCCGGTGAAGACCGCGAACATAAGGTGGTCGAGTTTGCTACCGCCGATGCTCTCCGCCAGTACCTGGGCGATAAGAAGAAGGCTGACCTCTTTATTCTCGACGGCGAAGCGGTCCCCGAGGGGGGTATGGGCCTAGCCCATGGTCTAAAAGATGAAGTCGTTGATTGCCCGCCGATCATGGTCATCATCCAACGGGCTCAAGATAGCTGGCTCGCTAAATGGTCAGGTGCCGATGCCGTCACCTCCCATCCAATTGACCCATTTACCCTGGGTTCTAAGGTCGCAGAGCTCCTCAGCTAAAGAATGTTTACCCATTATCTGTGCTGGTGTGACTGTCGCCACAGCTCCTATTCTTACGGCCTTGCCCGTCGTATGCTCACAGCATGAATCCTTACGTCCCGATTCTGGCCATTGGCGGAATTGGCTTCGGATTCGCCGCCTTCTCAGTCGCAACGGCGGCAATTACCGGTCCAAAACGCGCAAATCGCTCCAAGGCTCAGGCTTATGAGTGCGGAATTCAGCCATCGCCCGTTGCTGCAGGTGGCGGTCGCTTCCCAGTTAAGTATTTCCTCACCGCAATGCTCTTTATCGTCTTCGATATCGAAATTGTCTTTTTATATCCATGGGCGGTCTCATTTAATCAACTTGGACTCTTTGGTCTCGTTGAAATGGTGATCTTCATACTTACAGTCTTTGTTGCATATGCATATGTGTGGCAACGCGGCGGATTGGAATGGGATTAACCATGGGTCTGGAAGAACAGTTACCAGCGGGAATAGCGCTATCAACAGTCGAAGGTTTGGCTGGATATATGCGCAAGAGTTCACTCTGGCCGGTCACATTCGGATTGGCATGCTGCGCTATCGAGATGATGGCGGCAGGTGGCGGTCGTTATGACCTAGCCCGTTTTGGAATGGAAGTTTTTAGACCTTCACCACGTCAAGCAGATTTAATGATTGTTGCTGGTCGTGTATCTCAGAAGATGGCACCTGTTGTTCGACAAATTTACGATCAAATGCCTGGACCGAAGTGGGTGCTCTCGATGGGCGCATGCGCCTCATCTGGTGGAATGTTTAACAATTACGCCATCGTGCAAGGTGTAGATCACATCGTCCCCGTTGATATTTATCTACCGGGTTGTCCACCTCGCCCCGAGATGTTGATGGATGCCATTCTTAAACTGCATGAACAGATCAGCAATAGCAAGCTCGGTGTAAATCGCGAAGAGATTATTCGTGAAGTGGAAGCTGCTGCGCTCGCATCAAAGCCAACCTTCCAAATTCAAGGGCTACTGAAGCAATGAGTGAAGATCGCGGCGCATTCGGCGTAAAGGGCAAAGGAGATACGTCAGGTTTTGGCGGCTTAGTTCGCACATCTCATAGCGTTGACTCAACACCTCGTCCATATGGTGGATATTTTGATGAGATCGCAGATGAACTCGAGCGTGCCTATCCACAATTCAGTGAAGATATTGAACGCGTTGTTGTTGATCGCGGTGAACTCACGCTTCATGTAAAAGCAGATCGCCTCGCTCACGTCGCACGAGCTCTTCGTGATAATCCTGCGCTTCGATTCGAGATGTGCATGGGAGTAAATGGCGCTCACTATCCAAACGATAAAGACCGCGAATTACACTGTGTTTACCCACTCTTATCGCTTACCTTTAATCGTCGCATTCGCCTTGAAGTGAGTGTGCCGGATTCACATCCTCATGTTCCATCACTGGTAGAAATTTGGGCCGGTAACAACTGGCATGAGCGCGAAACCTTTGACATGTTTGGGGTGGTCTTCGATGGCCATCCTGGACTTACACGCATTTTGATGCCCGATGATTGGATCGGTCATCCGCAACGTAAGGATTACCCACTCGGCGGAATTCCAGTTGAGTACAAGGGTGCCACCGTCCCACCACCATCAGAGCGCAGGTCTTACCGATGACAACCCAAGATCCATACGCATCTTCGCGCGAGACGACTGAAGGTCGCGTTTATTCTGTAACAGGAAACGATTGGGACTCCCTCGTCACAGAAATTGGTGCAACGAAAGAGGAGCGCGTTGTTGTAAATATGGGTCCACAGCACCCATCAACTCACGGTGTTCTACGTTTGATTCTTGAACTTGAAGGTGAAACCGTTACTGAAGCTCGTGCCGGAATTGGTTATCTGCACACCGGTATTGAGAAGAACACCGAGTATCGCACCTGGACTCAAGGCGTCACATTTGTAACGCGCATGGATTATTTGGCCCCGATCTTCAACGAGACCGCATATTGCCTTGGCGTTGAAAAGCTTCTGGGTGTTACTGATCAGATTCCAGAACGCGCCAGCGTTATTCGCGTTCTGATGATGGAGTTCACTCGCATCTCATCTCACATGGTTGCACTAGGTACCGGCGCTCTTGAACTTGGCGCGCTTACACCGATGCTCTTCGCATTCCGTGAACGTGAAAAAGTTTTGGACATCATGGAGATGGTCTCAGGTCTTCGCATGAACATGGCCTATGTCCGTCCAGGCGGAGTCTCACAAGATATTCCTGCAGGTGGCATCACCAAGATCCGTGAAACTGTAAAAGAGTTACGTCACAACTTTAAAGACAACGCCAAGATCCTGATTGGTAACACAATCTGGATGAAGCGCACAGTCGGTGTCGGTTACCTAGATCTTCCTGGTTGCATCACATTGGGAATCACTGGCCCGATCCTTCGCGCGACCGGATTGCCATGGGATCTTCGTAAGTCCGAGCCTTATTGCGGTTACGAGAACTACGATTTTGATGTCATCACAAATGATGGCTGTGACACATACGGTCGCTTCATGATCAAGATGCAAGAGTTGGAGCAATCACTTCGGATCATCGAGCAGTGCTGCGACAAGCTTGAGAAGCTTGAAGGTGCTCCTGTAGTTATTGAAGATAAGAAGCTCGGCTCACCTGCCGATCTCAAAGTCGGCGCCGATGGCATGGGTAACTCCCAAGAACATATCGCTCACATCATGGGTCAATCCATGGAGGCGCTTATCCATCATTTCAAGATTTCGACAGAAGGATTCAGAGTTCCTGCTGGGCAGGTCTACTCCACAGTTGAGTCTCCTCGTGGCGAGACCGGAGTCCACCTCATCTCAGATGGTGGCACGCATCCATACCGCGTTCATTTCCGCGAACCTTCCTTTAACAATCTGCAATCTTTATCTGCAATGTGCGAAGGCAGCATGATCGCCGATGTCGTTGCAGCAGTTGCTTCAATAGATCCAGTGATGGGTGGGGTTGACCGCTAATGTCCTTTACAACAGATGAGCTCGCCGTGATGGATTCCATCATTGCGCGCTACCCTAAAAGCCGTTCGGCGATCATGCCGCTTTTGCACTATGTGCAATCAATAGATGGCTATGTGACACCTCGTGGAATCGAAACTATTGCAGAGAAGTTAAACCTTGCTACCGCTGAAGTTACCGCGGTCTCCACTTTTTATACTCAATACAAGAGTGATCCAGTTGGTGAGTACCACGTTGGAATTTGCACAAACACTCTCTGCGCCATTATGGGCGGAGACGCAATCTATGACTCGGTCTGCGATCATCTTGGAATTAAGAAAGATCAGACAACCGCTGATGGAAAGATTTCGCTAGAGCGCATTGAGTGCAACGCCGCGTGTGACTACGCACCTGTTGTAATGGTCAACTGGGAGTTCTACGACAATCAGACTCCAGCCTCTGTTAAAGATTTGGTTGATGGCGCTCGCAACGGAAATCCACCTGCTCCAACGCGTGGACCTAATAAGTTGCGTACCTGGAAAGAGAATTCTGCAGTCCTTGCCGGAATCTCCGATGGATTGGCCGACGAGGGCGTGCAAGCAGGGGAAGCATCACTGCTTGGACTTAACATCGCAAAGTCGCAGGGCAGCAAATGAGCACATTAACTCCAGTACTTTCCGCCCACTGGGATGAGGCAGATTCCTTCACCATTGCTGGATATAAGCGCCACGGTGGCTATGACGCACTCGCCAAGGCTCTTAAATCAACTCCTGACGAGATCATTGCCCTTGTTAAAGAGTCTGGACTACGCGGTCGAGGTGGCGCAGGATTCCCAACAGGAAATAAATGGAGCTTTATTCCACAAGGAGATAACAAGGCTCATTACTTAGTTGTGAATGCCGATGAATCAGAGCCAGGCACTTGTAAAGATATGCCGCTATTGATGGCAAATCCTCACTCACTTATTGAGGGCATCATCATTGGTTCTTATGCAATCCGCGCTAATCATTCCTTCATCTATCTTCGCGGTGAGGTAGTGCATGTCTATCGCCGAGTTCAGAAGGCGATCGAAGATGCATATGCAGCTGGTCTGCTTGGAAAGAATATTTTGGGAAGCGGTTTCGATTTAGAGCTGACCCTGCACGCCGGTGCTGGTGCGTATATTTGTGGTGAAGAGACTGCGTTGCTTGACTCACTCGAAGGTTTCCGTGGTCAACCACGTTTGCGTCCACCATTTCCTGCTATCGCTGGTCTATATGCGATGCCAACTGTTGTGAACAATGTGGAGTCGATTGCATCCGTTCCATCAATTATTAGTAATGGCGTTGAATGGTTCCAAGCGATGGGTACTGAGAAGAGCAAGGGATATACCTTGTATTCGCTCTCAGGTCATGTCGCTCATCCAGGACAGTTTGAGGCGCCTTTAGGAATTACATTGCGAGAGCTCTTGGAGCTCGCTGGCGGAGTTCGTGCCGGTCATCAACTTAAGTTCTGGACTCCTGGTGGATCATCTACTCCAATGTTTACTGCAGAACATCTTGATGTGCCTCTCGATTATGAAGGAGTATCTGCTGCAGGTTCCATGCTTGGAACTAAAGCTCTACAAATTTTTGATGAGACAACATGCGTTGTGCGCGCGGTACTGCGTTGGGTCGAGTTCTACAAGCACGAATCCTGTGGCAAGTGCACACCATGTCGTGAAGGCACCTGGTGGTTGGTACAGATCATGAAAGATCTGGAAGCCGGCAAGGGAACTGAAGAAGATCTCACCAAGTTGCTCGATCTATGCGACAACATTGCAGGACGTTCATTCTGCGCGCTCGCTGATGGCGCAGTCGCACCGATCATCTCCTCACTTAAATATTTCCGCGATGAATATATCCAGCACCTCAATCAAGGCGGATGCCCCTTTGATCCAATTGCTTCGACGCTCTTTGAAACGGCAGGTGCTTAAATGACGCCCGAGCAAGCTGTAACAGCGGTTGAGACCGTTACCGCGGTTATTGATGGAGTAGAAGTAACTGTTCCAAAGGGAACACTCATCATTCGCGCTGCCGAGCAATTGGGAATTGCTATCCCTCGGTTCTGCGATCACCCACTTCTCTCTCCAGCTGGCGCTTGCCGCCAATGTTTGGTGGATGTTGAAATCAATGGCCGCGCATTCCCCAAGCCACAGGCTTCCTGCACCATGCCAGTTGAAAATGGAATGGTTGTAAAGACTCAACTGACCTCTCCTGTAGCTGCAAAGGCTCAAGAGGGAATCATGGAGTTCCTTCTTATTAATCACCCACTTGATTGTCCAATCTGCGACAAGGGTGGTGAGTGCCCACTACAGAATCAGGCGATGTCGGCAGGACGCCCAGAGTCTCGCTTCGAAGGAACAAAGCGGACCTTTGAGAAGCCAATTCATATCTCTTCACAGGTTTTGCTCGATAGAGAGCGTTGCGTTCTCTGTGCTCGCTGCACTCGTTTCTCTAACGAGATCGCAGGTGATCCATTCATTACCTTGAACGAACGTGGAGCGTTGCAACAAGTCGGTATCTACGAGAACGATCCATTTGAGTCTTATTACTCTGGCAACACTGTGCAGATCTGCCCAGTGGGTGCTCTTACGGGAAGTTCCTACCGTTTCCGCGCTCGCCCCTTTGACCTGGTCTCGGTTGATTCAGCGTGTGAGCACTGCGCATCGGGTTGCGATCTACGCACAGATATCCGCCGCGACAAGACCTTGCGTCGTCTGGCTGGCGATGACCCAGCCGTCAACGAAGAGTGGAACTGCGACAAGGGTCGTTGGGCCTTTAAATATCTGACCTCACGTGAGCGCGTAAAGCACCCACTCGTTCGTGGTGCAGATGGCGAACTTCATGAGGCTTCATGGCCTGAGGCAATTGCAGCAGCAGCTGCAGGCTTAAAGGGAAAGCGCGTTGGAGTTCTCACTGGAGGCCGCCTTACTCATGAAGATGCTTACGGCTACTCCAAGTTTGCCCGCGTAGCACTCGGCACCAATGACATCGATTTCCGCGCTCGTCCACACTCAGATGAGGAGCGTGATTTCTTAGCTGCGGTTGCTACTGATCTCAAGACAACATATGCCGATATCGATAAGGCCGACCAGGTTGTATTGGTTGATTTTGAACCCGAAGAAGAATCTCCCATCGTCTTCTTGCGCATCTATCGCCATGTTCGCAAGCGCGGACTCGCTGTTACGTCGAACGCCCCAATTTCAAGTCGCGGTAGCAAGAAGCTCAACGCAAAGTTGATCAAGAATTTGTCTGAACTCTCTAGCCTTACAGCACAGAGCGTTATTCTGATTGGTGAGCGCGCTGCAGAAACCGCAGGCACTCTCTCTGCGGCATATGAGATCGCGCAATCAACTGGCGCGAAGTTGGCATGGATTCCACGTCGCGCAGGTGAGCGAGGAGCTCTCGCTGCAGGTGCGATTGGAAACTTGCTTCCTGGAAATCGTCCAGTTGCAGATACATCTGCACGAGTCGATGTACAAAGTGCATGGGGTGTGATTGATCTTCCATCGCAACCAGGTCGTTCAACATCAGAGATCTTGGAAGCTCTTGGCGACGAATCCCTCGATGCGATCCTGCTCGGTGGAGTAGATCCAATGGATATCTCAGCCGATGCTCTCAATCAATTGCTCAATACCTTTGTTGTCTCGCTCGAGATTTCGCATAGCGCTGTCACCGCGATTGCAGATGTTGTGCTTCCGGTTGCTGCAGTTGTTGAAAAATCAGGTTCATATCTCGATTGGCGCGGTGTAGCACGTCGTTTCGATAAAGGCGTTGATGATGCCGACCTGCGTAGCGATGTACGCATCCTCTCGATTTTGGCAGATGAGATTGGTAAGCCAATCAATCTTCCATCCGTAACCTCTGCTGCTGCGGAGATCGAATCACTCGGAGCATGGGACGGCGCTAAGCCAGGCTTTGCTAAGCGCGAAGCTTCACCTGCATCGTCGGATGAGTACACATTGGTTTCATGGCGCTTCCTGCTCGACCTTGGATCACTACAACAAGGCGAAGCGAATTTGGCGGGAACCGCAAAGAAGGCGCGCGCACATATCTCGGCTACAACCGCAGCCAAACTCGGAGTTACCGAGGAGGATTCAGTTGTGATTTCAACTGAACGCGGCTCTATCGAACTTCCGGTATCTATCCGAGAGATCGCAGATAATTTGGTCTGGGTTCCACGTAACTCTGAAGGCTCACAAGTTATTCCATCACTTGGAGTCACCAGTGGCGCTGTAAAGGTGGCAAAGCGATGAGTACAACAACTCTTATCGGCCAAGATCCAGGCTGGCTCATTCTCGTAAAAGGCGTACTGATCTTCGTCTTCTGCGTGGTCTGCACCTTGATGGCTGTGTGGGGAGAGCGTCGAATCGTTGCCAGAATGCAGATGCGTCTTGGACCTAACCGCGTTGGAAAGTTTGGATTGTTGCAAGCCTTGGCCGACGGAGTGAAGTTGGCACTCAAAGAGGATCTGATTCCTGCAGCTGCAGACAAGATCGTCTTTATTATCGCCCCGATTATCTCCGCTACAACATGCTTTATGGCATTCGCCGTTATTCCATTTACCGGCAAGGTAACGCTCTTTGGTCATAAGACTGCAATGCAATTAACAGATCTACCTGTCAGCGTTCTCTACATCTTGGCTATTGCATCGATCGGCGTCTACGGAATCGTTCTCGCTGGTTGGTCATCTGGATCTACCTATCCACTGCTCGGTGGATTGCGCTCTAGCGCTCAGGTGATCTCATATGAAGTTGCAATGGGTCTCTCACTTGTTGCTGTATTTATCTACTCAGGAAGCATGTCCACCTCAGAGATCGTTGCAGCGCAACATCAATGGTGGTTCGCGGTCGTCCTCTTCCCATCATTTGTAATTTATGTAATTTCAATGGTGGGCGAAACTAACCGTGCCCCATTTGACCTTGCTGAAGCTGAAGGCGAACTCGTTGGCGGATTCCACACCGAGTACTCATCACTTAAATTCGCTCTCTTCTTCCTCGCTGAGTATGTAAATATCGTTGCAGTATCTTCATTGGCAACGACTCTCTTCTTGGGTGGATATCACGCTCTACCTGGGTTGACCTTCACAGAGTCTTGGCTTGGTGGATGGTTCACCCTCTTCTGGTTTGTCGGCAAAGTGGTCGCATTCTTCTTCTTGTTCGTCTGGTTGCGCGGAACACTTCCACGTCTGCGTTACGACCAATTCATGAAATTTGGTTGGAAGGTCTTGATTCCTACCAGCCTGGTATGGATCTTGGTTCTGGCCACACTTCGCGTCATGTCACAACGTGCTGTAAGCCGTCCAGTGGTCTTCGGTTTCAGCATCGGCGTCGTTCTCTTAGTAGTCCTTGCCACAACCGTCTATGACAGATCTGTCGCGAAGGCTAAAGAGGCGGCAACCCTGCCTGACCTGCCACCTCCATCATTCCCCGTCCCTGCTCTTCCTGGACAACTTCTGGTAACAGAGGCAAGTGTCGTTACTGAATTGGAGAGCCAGAATGGCTGATGAAGCAAATAGTTTCTCGAAGCAATTGTTGGGGTTCTGGGTCACCTTCGCCACGATGTTCAAGAAGGTCAACACAGTTGAATACCCAGATGTTAAAGAGCCAACTGCAGAGCGTTTCCATGGTCGCCACCAGTTAAATCGCTATGAAGATGGCCTCGAAAAATGTATTGGCTGCGAACTTTGCGCCTGGGCCTGCCCAGCAGATGCGATTTATGTAGAGGGCGCAGACAACACTGAAGAGGCGCGCTTCTCTCCTGGTGAGCGCTTTGGTCAGGTATATCAGATCAATTACCTGCGCTGTATTTTCTGTGGACTCTGTATTGAAGCTTGTCCAACTCGCGCGCTAACGATGACCAACGAATATGAGTTGGCCGATAATCAACGCTCCAAATTAATTTTTGAGAAGGAAGATCTCTTGGCTCCATTGCGCCAAGGAATGATCGCTCCGCCTCACCCAATGTATCCAGATTCTTCGCACCTCAATTACTACAAGGGCGAGATCACTGGTTCACACCCTTCGCAGGCACCGGAGGAGCAGAAATAAAATGTTGCACAACTCATTTCACCTAGCCCTCACAGTTGGTCGCACGGCGACTCCAGAGGCGGTGCAGTTCTGGATCCTGGCTCCATTAGCGGTTATCGCTGCGTTAGGAATTTTGTTGGTAAAGAAGGCGGTCCACTCTGCGCTCTTGATGGCGTGGGTGATGGTGACGCTAGCAATCTTCTACATCGCCGAAGATGCACTCTTCCTAGGGATTGTGCAGATTGTGGTTTATACCGGCGCTGTAATGATGCTCTTCCTCTTCATTCTTATGTTGGTGGGCGTCGATAGTTCTGAGTCCTTCGTTGAAAATCTCAAAGGACAGCGGATCCCATCAATTGTGGCCGCTATTGGATTAGGCGGCTTGCTTATCTCACTCCTAGGTCGTGCCACAGTTGGTGCGCCAGCAGCAGGACTTGGCGTGGCTAACGCCGATGGAAATGTGCAAGGCTTGGCTAAATTGCTCTTTACTCAATATGTATGGGCCTTCGAAGTTGTCTCAGCTCTCCTCATCACTGCAGCTCTCGGCGCCATGGTCTTGGCACACTCACAAAAGGTTCGCTCGCCATTTGCGCAACGCGATTTGGCTATCGCCAGATTCCGCAAGGACTCTTTGGGAGATGCAGCTGGACTTCCAGCTCCAGGTGTCTATGCCCGCCACAATGCGGTCGATGTTCCGGCACTTCTTCCAGATGGCTCTCCCGCTCCTACCTCGGTCTCACAGACCTTGCGCTCACGTGGTGACATCATCACCAGCGCGGGTTTTGCTCTAGAAGCTATCGAAGAGCAGGAGGACTAAATGGATATCTCAAATTACCTCTACCTCTCAGTCATTCTCTTCTCAATCGGTGCGTTAGGTGTGCTGGTACGCCGCAATGCGATCGTAATTTTTATGTGCGTTGAATTGATGCTCAATGCGGCTAACTTGGCCTTGGTTACCTTCTCTCGGATTCATGGAAATCTCGATGGACAAGTTGCATCGTTCTTCACCATGGTTGTTGCCGCCTGCGAAGTAGTAGTTGGGTTGGCCATCATCGTCACTATTTATCGCTCCCGCCGATCGGCATCTGTTGATGATGCCAGTTTGTTGAAGAACTAATGAGAACTAGCAGCCACTTGGTTTACCTCATCGCTCTTCCGCTCTTTAGCGCGGCGATATTGCTCCTGTTAGGTCGCATCGCAGATAAGTGGGGACACCTCCTCGCGACGCTGGTCTCGGCCGCCACCTTTGGAATAGGTCTCTCTGAATTTATTTCAATGCACCACCACACCGGAGCAGATCGCGCCGCTACGCAGAAGATCTTTGAATGGATCGCGGTCGGCAATCTCCACGTTGATGCCTCATTGCTTCTGGATCAACTCTCTGTCTGTTTCGTGCTTCTCATCACCGGTGTTGGAACTCTGATTCATATCTATTCCATCGCTTATATGGATCACGATAAAGACCGTCGTCGCTTCTTTGCTTACCTCAACTTATTTATCGCAGCCATGTTGCTTTTAGTCTTGGGCGACTCTTACCTCAACTTGTACGTTGGTTGGGAGGGCGTTGGCCTCGCCTCATATCTCTTGATTGGTTTCTGGAATCAAAATCCCGCATATGCAGTCGCTGCAAAGAAGGCCTTCATCGCCAACCGTGTTGGTGACGTAGGTCTTTCTCTTGCGATCATGATCTCCTTTGCGCAATTTGGAACGGTTTCATTTGCGGGAGTTAAGGCAGGTGCGTCGCATGCATCGCCAGCTGCGCTAACCGCGATTGGTGCAATGCTGCTCTTGGCCGCTGCCGGAAAGTCTGCGCAGTTCCCACTGCAATCATGGTTGGGTGATGCGATGGCTGGTCCAACACCAGTCTCCGCTCTGATCCACGCCGCAACGATGGTTACTGCTGGCGTCTATCTCATAACGCGCTCCAACTTCATCTTTGATGCTTCATCGACCGCTCGTATCTTGGTTGTCACCGTTGGTGTGATCACTCTTCTCTTCGGAGCTATTGTTGGTACTGCCAAAGATGACATCAAGAAGGCGCTTGCTGCATCGACCATGTCTCAGATCGGTTACATGATCTTGGCGACTGGACTTGGTCCGGTTGGATATGCCTTTGCGATCATGCACCTTTTAACTCACGGATTCTTTAAAGCTGGAATGTTCCTCGGCGCTGGTTCGGTCATGCATGGCATGGACGACGAGGTAAATATGCGTAAATACGGTGGTCTCGCCAAATTTATGCCGATTACCGCCGTCACCTTCGGACTTGGATATCTGGCAATTTTGGGCGTTCCACCATTTGCTGGCTTCTACTCAAAGGACAAAATTATTGAGACCGCCTTTAATCAAGGTGGGGGCAAGGGAATTATCTTGGGTGGCGCTGCACTCCTAGGCGCTGCGATCACCGCCTTTTATATGACTCGTGTTGTCGTATTGACCTTCGCTGGCGCCCGCCGTTGGAAAGATGGTTCGCACCCGCACGAGAGTTCAGTATTGATGTGGGGCCCGATGGTTGTTCTGGCCATTGGCTCGGTCGCATCCGGATTTCTATTGAGCGCTGGAAGCGCATTGGTCAATTGGTTACAACCAGTGGTTAATGCCTCCAATGCAGTGGGCGGCAAAGAGTTGATGAAGCCGTTGGTGGTCTCACTCCTTGCGCTCGTAGTCGTTGTTATCGGCGCAGGTATCGCGATCGCCAAATACCGCACCGTTCCTGAGATCGCTCCAGAGAAGGTCTCTATCTTTACCAAGATTGCTCGCAAGGATCTTTATCAAGATGACTTCAACAATGCGGTCTTGGTTAAGCCAGGTGCCGCGCTTACCGAGGGATTGGTCCTTACCGATAACAGAGTTATCGATGGGGCAGTGCGCCTTGTCGGTTGGGTTATCAGCGAGATCTCTGATGTATTACGCAAGATTCAAAATGGATACGTCAGGTCATACGCACTCATTATGTTTGTAGGCGTCTTCATCGGTGCCCTTATTCTCTGGGTGGTCACTCAATGAACTTACTAACTCTCACCATTCTCTTGCCGTTGGTTGGTGTCTTAGCTCTTGCTATTGCGCCACGTGAAAATACCAAGAACATCAAATTAATTGCGCTTGGCTCCTCAGTCATTACTTTGATTAGCTCGCTATTGATGTTGACCAAATACAAATTTGGAGTACAAGGATTCCAACTAGTCTCTTCTCACTCTTGGTTTAAAGTTTTCAACATCAACTACGCTGTCGGAATCGATGGATTGGCACTAGTACTCATTCTGCTTACAACCGTGTTGGTACCAATCGTTGTTGTCGGTGGGTGGAACGAAGCAGAGAACGGTCGTTGGAGCGTTAAGACCTACTACATCTTGATCTTGGTTCTCGAGACATTTATGGTGGCGGTCTTTGCGGCTACCGATGTCTTCTTGTTCTATGTCATCTTCGAAGCGATGCTCGTTCCGGTCTATTTTTTAATCGGCGGCTTTGGACGCGGAGATCGTGGCGCCGCCGCTCTCAAGTTCTTGCTCTACAGCCTCTTCGGTGGGCTTCTGATGCTCGCCGCAGTTATCGGAATTTTTGTCATCTCCGTTCATCAGGGACATGCCTCATTTGATGTAACTCAACTTTCACATTTAAAGATCAGCCATAACACCCAAGATTGGCTCTTCTTAGGTTTCTTTATCGCCTTTGCTATCAAGGCCCCACTCTTCCCATTCCATACCTGGCTTCCTGGAGCAGCTCGCTCTGCGACCCCTGGAACATCCATTCTCGTCCTCGGAGTGCTGGATAAGGTCGGCACCTACGGAATGATCCGCTTCTGCCTCGCTCTCTTCCCCGAAGCAACCAAGACTTTCGCTCCGTACATCATTGTGTTGGCCCTTATCTCGATTATCTACGGCGCATTTCTCGCCATTGGACAGAAAGACCTGAATTCGTTGATCGCATTTACCTCGATCTCGCACTTCGGTTTTATCGTTCTCGGAATTTTCGCTCTTACGAGTCAAGGCATCACTGGTGCAAGCTTGTACATGGTTAACCATGGATTCTCGACCGCCGCACTCTTCCTCGTTGGTGGTTGGATGATTGAACGTCGCAAGTCCACTCAGGTCGCGGATTTTGGAGGCTTGCAACGCATCACTCCAGTGATGGCATGGTCCTTCTTCATCGCGGGACTTTCTGCTCTGGCACTTCCCGGCTTATCTAGTTTCGTAAGTGAGTTCCTCGTCCTACTGGGTACTTTCACACGTTATCCAGCGGCAGCAGTTGTAGGAACGCTCGGAATCATCCTGGCTGCGCTCTATGTATTGATCCTGGTGCAGCGCGCACTCCACGGCCCACTGCAAGAGGGAAATGAAGATACGCCAGATTTGAATCTACGTGAGAAGGTAGCGATTGCTCCTGTGATTGTTGCTCTTGTACTGCTTGGGTTCTATCCAAAGCCTGCGATTCACACGATCAACCCTATGACGAGCCAAGTTTTGTCACAGGTTCACGTCAGTGACCCAACTCCATTGGCAGGTAGATAATGCTTAGTACACCCGCACTTAATTACAATTTACTTGCACCCATTCTCATCGTTTTAGGTGGAGCACTCCTTGGCGTACTGGTCGAAGGGTTTGTAGCCCGCGCATATCGGGCTCGCCTGCAAATCATCATTGCACTCCTCACCGTGGCAACCGCCTTCGGTTGGGTGATCTCTATCAGGGCCGCAGTTTCACAGACCGCTGCCATTGATTCTGTTTCTACAGATGCAGCCGGTACCTTCCTGCAGGGAACCATTCTCGTTCTTGCATTCGTGGCGCTGCTCTTCTTTACTCAGAACGATCACTTTGCTCCGCAGGCATCAGCACTTCCAGGTTCATCGGAAGAGAAAGAGGCAACCCTTTCAGGCGTCCAGATGACCGAGATCTATCCTCTCGTTCTCTTTGCAATCTCTGGAATGTTGCTCTTCCCAGTTGCTCATGATCTGATCACGCTCTTTGTCGCGCTCGAAGTTCTCTCCATTCCGCTCTACATCATCACCGGTCTAGCGCGCCGCCGCCGCTTGCTCTCACAAGAAGCAGCTCTTAAGTATTTCTTGCTTGGTGCTTACTCTTCAGCCTTCTTCCTCTTCGGCGGAGCTTTCTTATACGGCTTCTCGGGCAGCCTCTCACTTGGAACTATTAGAACCGCAGCCCAGACCCCAGGCGCCAATCACATTTTCTTATTCCTTGGGCTGATCTTTGTATCAGTCGGCCTGCTCTTTAAAGTTGGAGCGGTTCCCTTCCACTCGTGGACTCCCGATGTCTACCAAGGTGCGCCAACTCCGGTCACCGGTTTCATGGCTGCTTGCACAAAGGTGGCCGCATTTGGAGCCATGTTCCGTATCTTCGTTGTGGCCTTCGGCGCTATTCAGAGCGATTGGCGTCCCGTCTTTGTTGCAATAGCTAGTGTGACGATGGCTGGCGGCGCAATTGCCGCGATTTCACAACGCGATGTAAAGCGGACCTTGGCATATTCTTCAATTACCCATGCTGGATTCTTGTTATCGGGCGTTATTGCCTTAAGCCAAATTGGCCTCACCTCGATGTTGTTCTATTTAGTGGCCTATGGTTTTGCCACTATCGGCGCCTTCGGCATTGTGACCTTAGTTCGTGACTCCACGGGCGAGGTAAACGATCTCAATCGTTGGGCAGGTTTGGCGAAGAAGTCGCCGCTGGTCGCCACCGCATTTTCACTCTTCCTTTTGAGCTTCGGTGGAGTTCCACTGACCGCAGGATTTATTGCGAAGTTCTCTATCTTCACCGCGGCATATGACAGCGGAAATATCGCCATCGTTGTAGTCGGTGTGCTCTCAAGTGCGATCGCGCTCTTCTTCTATCTCAGAGTTATTTTGATTATGTTCTTTAAAGAGCCAACCGATGAGACCGTAACTGTGGAAGTTCCTTCATTTATGGTGAGCGCGGGAATTGGAATCTGCTTTATCGCAACCTTAGCTTTGGGCGTCTATCCAGATCTCGTCTTTAACCTGCTGCGTCTTCCAACGCTTCTTGTTCCTTAATATCTTGAATTAATCCCCGGTAACTTCACTGAAGGGATTTGATTCTCCACGAGGTTCAGGATGATTATAGAAATCTTGAATGATTGGAATAAGTAAGTGGGGCTTTACTTTGTGAGTTGCGTGCGGTGAGCCGGGAATAATTGCCAAGCGCCCATTAGGTAAGGCTTGGAAGAGATCAACGCCATGGTGTGGGTCAAATGGTTCATCATCGCCATTAACAACAAGTACGGGACAGGTAATAGTGCCTAACTCTTCGAGAGTCATGTTGGGTTCGGTCTCCCAGACCTCGTAGGCCTTGTGAATAATTCGATCAAGGGTTTCGGGTGAATCTGGTGAGCGCTCGGCAAATTCGGCGCGATTCTCATCGGTGATGATGACTTCGCCCCCTAAGGTCAGGCCGGCATCCCAAGTGTAATTCGTACCCGTGGCGATAATCGAGAGGACGAGATCTGGTCTCTTGATCGCCACCATGAGGGCGATGATTCCTCCATCACTGTGCCCAAGTAGGTGAGTGGGTCCGCCGATTACATCCTCGATATACGCGATCGCTTCGTCGCGTTGGAAATCAAAGTGATAAAAGCCCTCACGAATTCCCGTTCTTCCATGCGCGGTACGGTCGTATCCATAGACGTAGAAACGATCTTGTACCGCAGGCAGAATGTGGAGATCGAAGTTTTCGGTAGCGCTCAGGCCTCCATGAAGCAGAAGCAGAGGATCACCTACGGCTGGATATTCAACGCTCCACGTTTGGTGACCGCGTAAGTTGATGTAGGCCATAGTTTTAGGGCGTGATCTTTAGAGCGAATCCATGATGTGGCGATTGCCGCGATCGAAGGTGAGGTAGTTCCAGGTCCAGTCGGCGATGGTGCCGATCCGGTTGCGTCCACCCATCAAGTAGAAGAGGTGCAGGAAGAGCCAGCCAAACCAGGCGATAGGACCGCTGATCTTTAGCTTCTTCACTTGAATGATCGCCTTGTGGCGACCAATGGTGGCCATGGCGCCCTTATCTTTGTAGACAAACTCTTTGAGTGGCTGACCCTTGGAAATTCGCTTGATCTGTTCCGCAACGAAGCGACCTTGTTGCATTGCGACGGGAGCAACCTGTGGCAGGAAGCGACCATTTTCGCCGCGAGCTCCGGCGCAGTCACCGACCGCCCACACATACGGGTAGTTGGAGATCTGCAGGGTCTGATCGGTCTTTAGTCGGAAACCTTCTGTTGGAACGTTGAGGTTGTAGATGGCAGGTGAGCTGGTTACTCCAGCGGCCCAGACCACAACATGTGCGCGCATAGAAGTTCCATCGACAAAATTAATCTGTCCCGACTCTAGAGATTTCACCGCGGTCTTCAGCATGAGATTTACGCCGAGTTTTTGGAGTTCGTTTTGAGCCTTGTCGGTAAGCGATTGATCAAACATAGGGAGGACTCGAGGACCTGCCTCAACGAGGTAGACATCGATATTTGCTGCCGCCTCAGCCTGATCGTTTCGGAGTGGACCCTTAATCAACTCTCCGAGTGCTCCGGCCATTTCCACACCCGTTGGGCCACCGCCAACAACAACAATCTTGAGGCGTGTGTCATCTTGGAAGCGACAGAGGTCTTCATAGCGACGCATGATCTCCGATCGGATGGTGAGTGATTCGTGAATTGACTTCATTCCTAGTCCGAATTCCTCAACGCCCGGGATTCCAAAGTCTGCTGTTACAGAGCCGAGTGCTACGACGAGATGGTCAAAGGGAATTACCTCGCTGCTATCGAGTTTGACCGTCTTGTTCTTATGATCGATCGAGATGGGTGAACCCATGTGGAAGCGGCCCCCTGCTTTGCGCAGCGCTCCACGGATTGGATAGGCAATGTGATCTGCGGCAATTCCAGCTGTTGAAACCTGATAGAGAAGCGGGAGAAATGTCTGGTAGTTATTGCGATCAACAACCGTGATATCGGCATCGTGGCCAAGCGCCTCTGCGGCTGCAAGGCCTCCAAAGCCTCCGCCAAGGATTACTACGCGCGGTTTCGCCATGAGATTTTTCCTTTTTCTACACTCAATGTGACTTGAAACTGGCCACTTATCGGTTCGCCTACCAACTCTGGTTTCGAATATCCGAATCTATCTTCACAGTCTACTGTGTATCAGGTGAAGGGTATTCCTGAAGTTCGAAAGGTACTTGTGACCGGCGCCTCAGGTTATGTAGGAAGTCGGCTCGTAACCACGCTCCTTAATCAAGGCGCCTCAGTACGGGTTCTCGTCCGCGATCCAGCGAAAATTGTGGGTCAACCTTGGTACTCCAAAGTTGAGGTCGCTGTGGGAAGCGCCACTGAATATGAAGCGATTCATACCGCACTCACAGGGATTCATACCGCCTTCTATCTATTGCACTCGATCGGGGCGGGTCCGCGATTTGATGAGGTAGAGCAGAACATGGCGCTTACCTTCGGACAAGCGGCACATGATGCAGATGTCTCTCAGATTATTTATCTCGGCGGTATTTTCACTAGTGGAGGTCATAAGGCTAGTCAGCATCTAGCGTCGCGTGCCAATACTGGTGCATGTCTAGCGAAATTTGAAGTTCCGGTATTGCAACTGCGCGCAGGAATCATCATTGGTTCGGGGTCTGCTTCCTTCGAAATGATCCGACATATGACGCATAGATTGCCAATCATGATTACGCCTAAATGGGTAAATAATCGAACCCAACCAATTGCAATTCGCGATGTCTTGTATTACCTATCTCAAGCGGCTTCTTTGCTACAACCACAATCAGGAATTTATGACATAGGTGGACCCGATATTTTTACCTATGCCAACTTGATTGAGGAGTTTGCCAAGATCGCAAAATTGCGGAAGCGGATCATCATCAAAGTACCTTTTCTCTCTGTCTGGTTATCAAGTTTATGGATTGGTCTTGTGACACCAGTACCAGTTGCTCTCGCCCGACCTTTGGTGGGCTCACTTATTAATGAATCAATGGTCGATCAAAAACACACTATTTCAACTTTGATTCCGCCACCCTCTAACGGTCTGCTCACCGTAGATAAAGCATTTGAATTAGCGCTATCTAAAGTGGAACATCACGAGGTTGAATCTCGCTGGTCTGATGCGAGCGCATTTATGCCCCCGTGGCAGAAGACGCAATCAGATCCGGCTTGGGCAGGTGAAGCGGAATACCATGATGAGCAAACTGTATATACCGATGCAACGTTGGAATCTTTATGGCGCAGCATTGAAGAGATTGGGGGAGCTCGCGGCTGGTACGGAGCTGATGCCTTGTGGTGGTTGCGCGGACTGCTTGATCGAATGATTGGTGGCGTCGGTTTGCGCCGCGGAAGGCGTGATCCAAATTTCTTGCGACAAGGTGAGAGCCTAGATTTTTGGCGCGTAGAGAGCTTGCAAGCAAATCATGAACTTACCCTGTATGCAGAGATGATTCTTCCTGGAAAGGCCTGGTTGCAGTTCACGGTTGATGAAGTTGAGCACGGAGGTCGAGTTGTAAGACGGCTCAACCAGAGGGCAAGTTTTCAACCGAAGGGAGTTGGCGGGCATCTTTATTGGGCCTTGGTCCTACCTTTTCATCGCCTCATCTTTCCAAAGATGGCTAGGAACATTTTGAAAGAGGCGGTCCGCAAGGATGGCGCCCGCTAGCAACACGAATTTGCTCCGCACCGCTTCTCGCTGATTTGTCGTTGATTTCATTTAGTATCTAGGTATGGAACTCCAGGGATCACCGGCTCCACACCAACCCGAGTCAGGTCTCACAGAGCTCGAAGTTCGTATCTTGGAGTTCGAAAAGCAGTGGTGGCGCCATGCTGGTGCCAAAGAGTCCTCAATCAAAGAGCTCTTTGACCTCACCCCTCCCGCCTACTACCAACTTCTTAATAACCTGATCGACCGTGAGGCCGCTCTTTTGAGCCAGCCCATGCTGGTCAAGCGCCTGCGCCGCCTCCGTGAGGCCCGTACCGAGGCTCGCGCCGCCGGTTTTCGCCTCTAGTTTCGGCCGAGTTCTTCTTAATTTCGCTCAGGCCTCCACGCAGCCCCAAAAGCCGCACCTCTCGTTTGGCAGCCCGCTGGGGCTTTCGCTAGAGTTTGGTTAGCACTCTCGCCCCGACTCTGCTAATTGGCAGGGTATGCGAGCGGTGGAACTCCAAAATTGCTAGATAAATAGATGAAAAGGGAGCACATCATGGCCATTGCCATTAAGCCACTTGAAGATCGTATTGTCGTAAAGGCCAACGCGGCCGAGCAGACCACAGCCTCAGGTCTGGTTATCCCAGATACTGCAAAAGAGAAACCTCAGGAAGGCACAGTGGTTGCTGTAGGACCAGGTCGTTTTGAAGATGGCGTCCGTACTCCGGTAGATGTAAAAGTTGGCGACGTCGTTCTGTACAGCAAATACGGCGGAACTGAAGTCAAGTACAACAACGAGGAGTACCTCGTTCTCTCTGCCCGCGATGTACTAGCAGTCATTGAGAAGTAACCGACATGGGTAAAACTATTTCCTTCGACGAGAACGCTCGTCGCGCGATGGAGCGCGGCGTAAATATCCTCGCCGACACCGTCAAAGTAACACTCGGCCCTCGTGGTCGTAACGTCGTTCTTGCTAAGGGTTATGGCGCACCACTCATTACAAACGATGGCGTCACGATTGCCAAGGAGATTGAACTAGAAGATCCAGCAGAAAATATGGGCGCTCAGCTCGTAAAGCAGGTTGCTGAAAAGACCAACGATGTTGCCGGTGATGGAACAACCACTGCAACAGTTTTGGCACAAGCGATGGTTAAAGAGGGGCTACGCAACCTCGCCGCTGGTGCACAGCCTATGGATCTAAAGTTTGGTATCGAGGCTGCAGTTAAGGCAATCTCTGAAGAGCTAAAGAAGAATTCGACTCCTGTCTCTGGCAAAGATCAGATTGCAGATGTAGCAACTATCTCTGCACAAGATCGCGCCATCGGAGATCTCATCGCAGAAGCGATGGACAAGGTCGGTAAAGATGGAGTTATTACCGTTGAAGAATCTTCTACAACTGGTCTGGAACTCGACTTCACCGAGGGTATGCAATTCGATAAGGGATACATCAGCCCTTACTTTGTAACCGATTCAGATCGCATGGAGACTGTTCTCGAGGATGCCTTCATCCTCATCTCCGGACAGAAGATCTCAGCACTCTCAGAGATCCTTCCAGTTCTCGAAAAGGTTGCTCAAGCAAACAAGCCACTTTTGATTATCGCTGAAGATGTTGAGGGTGAAGCTCTCTCAACATTGGTAGTTAATCGCATGCGCGGTACCTTCACTTCAGCTGCTGTAAAGGCACCTGGATTTGGAGATCGTCGCAAGGCGATGCTGCAAGATATTGCAATTTTGACCGGTGGACAGGTCATCACTCCTGAGGTCGGACTTAAGCTGGATCAGGTAACTCTTGAACTACTTGGCAAGGCACGTCGTGTGGTTATCACAAAGGATGCCACCACGATTGTTGATGGAGCTGGCGATACCACTGAAGTTGCAAACCGCGTCAACGAGATCCGTAATGAACTCGCAACAACTGATTCCGAATGGGATCGTGAGAAGTTGCAGGAGCGCGTTGCGAAGCTCGCTGGCGGTGTATGCGTGATCAAGGTTGGCGCACATACTGAAGTTGAACTCAAGGAGAAGAAGCACCGCCTTGAAGATGCAATCTCCGCAACCCGCGCAGCAGTTGAAGAAGGCATCGTTGTGGGTGGAGGAGCTGCTCTTGTTCATGCAGCGGCCGCTATTCAAAATGATCTTGGCTTTGAAGGGGATCGTGCCGTCGGGGTACGCCTAGTCCGTAAGGCATGCGATGAGCCACTACGTTGGATCGCCGAGAATGCCGGACATGAAGGCTATGTCGTCGTTGCCAAAGTTCGCACCTTGGGTGCAGATGAAGGCTTCAACGCAGCGACCGACGTTTACGAAGATCTCGTCAAAGTTGGCGTTATCGATCCGGTGAAGGTGACGCGTTCTGCGCTCGCTAACGCTGCGTCGATCGCTGCAATGTTTATCACCACTGAAGTTCTCGTATTCGAGACTCCTGAAGATGAGCAACGCGAACAGGCAATCGCCGCTGGTCACTCACATGGACCTGGCGGACACAGCCACTAATTACTTGGCTCAAAGTAGAGGCCCCTCGGTTGTTAAAACTTGAGGGGCCTTTATGGTTCTATAGAGCCGTCTTGGGTGTAGGCGCGACCTTTTAAGCAGTAGCCGGTTTGTGGATTTGTAATAGAAGTGTGCGTTGCTAAGTTCGAAATCGCTATTCCATATTGATCGTAAACTGATTCGCGTCTGCCATCTGTGGCCGCAAAACACCAGGTCTGATATCCAGGAGAGAAAGAGCCGGTGACTTTAATTGGTAGTCGGAGTGGATTCACCGTAGTTTTATAAGAAATATTTGATGCTGGGCTGGTTTGTAAAATTAGTGAGGATGAACTCTGAAGAGCTATTGATCCGTACGATTTGGCAGTAGTCAGAGCCTTTACACTCTCAGCGCTAGTAAGTCGATCAAATATCTGATCCGTAACTGCAGAAAACTTCTTATCTACCGATCCGACACTGCTTTCGTGTATCGCACCTGGTACTACCAGGAGTATTCCAAAGAGGAACAATCCAATAATTGAGGGGACTTTCCGAATATGAATATTTTGCAGAATGATTTGCAAAGGTAATACAACAAAGGAAGAGAGCGACATTATTATGATGAGTACGCCGACAATGCCCATCGCCCCAATGATGATGTTCATTAACAGACCACTTCCTACTGCTCGAGAATTTCGCGGAGGAAATTAGTTTGCTAAGGCTAGCCTCGAAAAGCTTACGAAGCGGGCGTTAAAGCGATCTCGCGGCGACTTAGACGCTCATTCTGTTCGATGATGTGAAGGCGATCATCTTCTGAGAGACCGCCCCAAATTCCATAGGGCTCTTGGACAGCTAGAGCATGCTTGCGGCAAGCCTCAATAACGGGGCAGGTAGCGCAGACAGCTTTGGCGGCTGCCTCACGGTTTGTGCGACGAGGTCCTCGCTCTCCATCAGGATGGAAGAACATCTCGGTAGGTAGATCGCGGCAGGCGCCTTGATACTGCCACTCCCACTCTGAAGCGACGGGACGGGGTAGACGTGAAATCTCAGCCATGGACATTCCTCCTTGCTTGGAGTCGCACTCTACAATCGTTTCATAGGTTGTTCAAGTCCCGAAGATGTGATTTGAGAGATAGCACTCTGCACAAGTAACAATTCAAGTGGCAGAAATAGTCCCGTTCCATGACTATTAGCGCATGTCTCCTGAGTCACAAATCTCCGCTGCCGCTGAGGTTGCCAACCCTGACTTAGCCCGCCTCACCGTCGCCGCAGTCGCCCGTCGCCTTGGAATCGCTCCAGGAACGCTTCGTACCTGGGATCGCCGCTACGGCCTTGGACCTAGCGACCATTGCGTTGGCGAACATCGCAAATACACCCAAGAGGACTTCGCCCGCCTGCTCTACATGCATAAATTGGTCGTCTCTGGCGTCTCACCTGCAGAAGCCGCCAAGTTGGCAGTTGGCCATCGACCCGAATTTGCCCCCAGCGAGCTCAGCTCCATTCCGAGCGTGGATGGACACTTGGTCACCTCTCTCTATCGCGCCTCACAGGTCCTTGATCGTGTTGGGGTAGAAGAGGGAATTAGGGCGCAGATCGCTAAAGATGGAGTTGCTGCTGTCTGGGTCAATCTCCTGGTTCCCCTGCTCTGCTTAATCGGCGAAGAGTGGGAGCGCACCGGTGAGGGAATCGCAACAGAGCACATGGTCTCTGATGTCATCAAGAAGGTGCTGGGCGAACAAATAAAAGTCTCCCATCCACGAAACGAGGTTCCCGTTCTTCTCGCTTGTATCGGAGAAGAGATGCACTCTCTTGCTATTACCGCCTTAGCGGCCTCCCTTGCCGATCTCGGTATTCAAGTTCAATTTCTGGGGGCACGAACTCCTACAGAGGCCATTAACGAGGTAGTGCGTCGTTGTGCGCCACCTGCGATATTCCTCTGGGCTCAACTTCCAGAGAATGCTTCAATCGAAGTTCTTAACTCGCTCCCCAATGTGCGACCAGCTCCTCGAATTATTTTGGGTGGACCGGGTTGGGCTTCCGCCGATTGCCAAGGCGTATTTGTTGCAGAAGATCTTGCGAGCGCATGCCGCGAGATCGCACTTGCCCTTGGCCTCTAGCCAAGTACGCACGAGTCACGCGCTTCGAAGGTAGCGGTGAGCAACCCCTAGACTTAGCCAATGATGGATAAGGCTCGCGAAAAAGTCATCCTCCTGGGTCTGACCTATGACGATGTTCTCCTCCTCCCGGATGCCTCCGAAGTAGTGCCAAGTGAGGTAGATACTCAAACTCGCCTGACGCGCAACATCTCCCTCTCCATCCCGGTCATTTCTTCTGCGATGGATACGGTGACTGAGTCAGCAATGGCGATTGCTATGGCTAAAGCCGGTGGAATCGGAATCTTGCACCGCAACCTTTCTATTGAGGATCAGGTCAAGCACGTTAAATTGGCTAAAGAGCATGGCATTGTCGGTGCGGCAGTCGGCGTTGGCGAAGATGGTTATGCACGAGCCGTAGCGCTGATTGATGCAGGAGTCGATGTCATTGTGGTCGATACCGCTCATGGCCATCACCGCGGAGTACTAGATGCAGTTGCACGCATCAAAAAAGAGTTCAACCACGTTGAAATTATCGGTGGCAATGTAGCGACGCGTGCCGGAGCCCAAGCGCTGATCAACGCTGGAGTTGATGCGGTTAAGGTGGGAGTTGGACCAGGTTCCATCTGTACTACTCGCGTTGTCGCTGGCGTGGGAGTACCTCAACTCACCGCGATCATGGAGGCACATAAGGCCTGTGTCACCGCAGGAATTCCACTTATTGCAGATGGTGGACTGCAACATTCTGGCGATATCGCTAAGGCGATTGTTGCCGGAGCCGACACCGTAATGCTCGGCTCACTTCTGGCAGGTTGCGATGAATCGCCCGCTGATTTGATTGAGATTAACGGCAAGAAATACAAGGGATACCGCGGAATGGGTTCACTTGGAGCTATGCAATCTCGCGGCGAACAGAAGTCATACTCCAAAGATCGTTACATGCAAGATGATGTTCTCGCCGAAGATAAATTAGTTCCCGAAGGTATTGAGGGCAAAGTTAAATACAGCGGACCAGTTGCAGCAGTTGTGCACCAACTTGTTGGAGGTCTTCGCTCAGGTATGGGTTATGCCGGCGCCGCAACAATTGCAGATCTGAAGAGCAAGGGTCAGCTCATTCAAATCACTACAGCAGGATTACAAGAGAGTCATCCACACGACATAATCGATGTGGCAGATGCACCGAATTATCGTGGCGGAAAATAACAGAGGCGTGGGGAATCAGAATGAATGAGATAGAAATCGGTCCTGGAAAGCGCGCTCATATCGCCTATTCATTTGACGATATCGCCATCGTGCCTAGCCGTCGTACTCGCGACCCTGAAGAAGTCTCGATCCAATGGCAGATTGATGCATACAAATTCGACCTTCCAATGCTTGCCGCTCCCATGGATTCAGTGGTCTCGCCAGAGACCGCAATTGCTATTGGAAAGCTCGGTGGGGTTGGAGTTCTCAACTTAGAAGGGCTGTGGACTCGCCATGAAGATCCTCGGATTCCACTCGGAGAGATCGCCTCACTCCCACAAGAGCAGGCGATTGGCCGCATGCAGGAGTTATACGCGGCACCTATTCGCCCTGAACTCATTAAGGCTCGCATCGCGGAGATTCGTGCTTCTGGCGTAACTGTGGCGGCAGCACTCTCTCCACAGCGCACCGCTGAGTTACATGAAGTAGTTGTCAAAGCCGGAGTCGATCTCTTTGTGATCCGCGGTACCACCGTGAGCGCCGAACATGTATCTTCAAAGACAGAGCCGCTTAACCTCAAGAAATTTATTTATGAACTTGATGTACCCGTAATCGTTGGGGGATGTGCCACTGCAACGGGAGCGCTGCACTTGATGCGCGCTGGAGCAGCTGGAGTGCTGGTTGGCTTTGGCGGCGGAGCAGCACATACAACTCGCACCGTTTTGGGTATTGCAGTTCCCATGGCTTCGGCAGTCGCCGAGGTCGCATCTGCTCGTCGGGATTACATGGATGAGTCTGGTGGCCGCTATGTACACGTGATCGCTGATGGCTCTGTAGGTCGCAGCGGTGATATCGCAAAGGCAATTGCCTGTGGCGCTGATGCAGTGATGATGGGAAGTCCACTTGCACGCGCAGTTGAAGCTCCCGGAAAAGGTTGGCACTGGGGCGCTGAAGCACATCACTCTGAACTTCCACGTGGAGATAGAGTCCATGTTGGCACAGTGGGCACGTTGCAAGAGATCCTTACAGGTCCTTCACATACATCAGATGGTTCTATGAATCTCTTTGGGGCACTTCGTCGCGGCATGGCAACTTCCGGTTACTCAGATCTCAAGGAATTCCAGCGGGTAGAAGTAGTTATTCACCGTGCCTGATCTCGTACTAGTCGTAGATTTTGGAGCGCAATACGCCCAATTGATCGCCCGGCGAGTTCGCCAGGCAAATGTCTATTCTGAGATTGTTCCTTCAACGATGTCGGTTGCTGAGATTGTTGCCAAGAAACCAAAGGCGATCATCTTGAGTGGCGGACCATCGAGTGTTTATGAACCAGGCGCACCTACACTTGATCCTTCAATCTTCGAACACCACATTCCGACATTTGGAATCTGCTATGGATTCCAAGTTATGGCAGCTGCGCTCGGTGGAGTAGTAACACAGACTGGAAAGTCCGAGTTCGGTCGCACATCGATGAGTCACGATGACACCTCAAAACTCTTGCGCGGATTAGATACGCAATCGCGAGTGTGGATGAGCCATGGAGATTCTGTAACTACAGCACCGACCGGATTTACTGCTACTGCGCGAACAGCTGACACTCCCATTGTTGCCTTTGAAAATAGTGATGCAACTTTTGCTGGGGTGCAATTTCACCCAGAGGTTTTGCATTCAGAGAACGGACAAGAGATTCTGCGCCGTTGGTTGATCGATATCGTTGGCTGCGAACCTACTTGGACGAGTGAAAATATTGTGGCGACAGAGGTTGCCAAAATTAGAGAACTCGTAGGAGATAAGCACGTTATTTGTGGATTATCTGGTGGGGTTGATTCAGCGGTTGCTGCTGCAATTGTGCAGAAGGCGATCGGTTCTCAACTCACCTGCGTCTTTGTTGATCATGGATTGTTGCGCCAAGGTGAAGCAGAACAAGTAGAAGAAGATTTTGTTGCTGCTACAGGAGTAGCGCTTAAAGTCGTTGATGCCCGCGAAACATTTCTTAACGCACTTGCAGGAGTGACTGATCCAGAGACAAAGCGAAAGATTATTGGTGCAGAATTTATTCGCGCATTCGAAGCTGCCGCTCGTGAAATATCCGAACATGGTTCCATTGATTTCTTAGTGCAAGGAACTCTCTATCCCGATGTAGTTGAATCAGGTGGAGGAACTGGTACCGCAAATATTAAATCGCATCACAACGTTGGTGGATTGCCAGATGACTTGCAGTTCCAACTGATAGAGCCGCTGCGCACCCTCTTTAAAGATGAGGTACGCGAAGTTGGCTTAGAACTTGGGCTTCCAGGCGAGATTGTGTGGCGACAACCGTTCCCAGGTCCAGGCTTAGCGATTCGCATTATCGGTGAAGTTACTGAGAATAGACTTAGTATTTTGCGGAAAGCCGATTTCATCGCTCGCGAGGAGTTAAAATTAGCGGGTCTTGATCGACAGATTTGGCAATGTCCAGTCGTACTTCTCGCAGATGTTCGAAGCGTAGGAGTACAGGGAGATGGTCGAACTTACGGTCATCCCATTGTTCTTCGTCCGGTATCGAGCGAAGATGCAATGACAGCGGACTGGAGCAGATTGCCGTATGACGTGCTTGAGAAAATCTCAACACGAATTACAAATGAAGTGCGAGAAGTAAACAGAGTGACACTCGACATCACGAGTAAGCCACCTGGAACTATTGAATGGGAGTAAGAGTGAACCTCACCAAGAGATTGGTAGCGACAGCGTCAGTCGCTCTCTTTGCGATTTCACTTTCTGGTTTTGCAACTGCGCAAGCGAGCCAATTAAAAAATTCCGCTACTGCACATCCATCACCAACAGCTACACACAAAGTTGGTACCAGAACTCTTCCAAGAACTCTCTCAGCACCCTTGACCGCCACGGCCGTTCAAAGTGTGGAAGGTTGTGCCAAGACAAATGCCACGGCTCACTATCCGATTAAGGTTGGAACTCCAGATCCAAAAGTTCCGCAGGTAGATCACGTAATAACTCTCAACACCAATTGCGGACCTATTACCTTTACCGCCTTCGGCAAGAAGGCCCCCGTTACAGTGATTGCAATGACATTTCTTGCCAAGGCAGGATTCTTTGATCACTCACTCTGCCATCGCGTCACAACATCACAACTTTATGTTCTTCAATGCGGCGATCCCACAGCAAGTGGTTCCGGCGGGCCTATGTGGAGTTATGACAATGAGAATCTTCCGGCAGATGCCCCGAATAACTATCCTGCGGGAACAATTGCGATGGCTAATTCTGGTACCGCTGCCAACGGTCGCGGCACCAATGGAAGCCAATTCTTTATCGTCTACAAAGACACCTACCTGCCACCTACCTACACAATCTGGGGCCAGGTCACTAGCGGTCTAGATATCGTAAAGCGTGTCGCCGCCGCAGGTGTTGTTGGAGGCGGGACAGATGGAACTCCGGTTCAAAAGATAGCTATTGAATCGGTAACCGTTAAGTAAATTAGTGAAGCGAGACTATTTTAAAGGTCTCAGCCATTCGCCCATCGGTAAGTCCCGCTGCAGCACCACTTCGGGTGCCCCATTCACGGATACGCTCTTCAAAACCCTCCACATGTGCGGTCTGACTGGCATGGGCGGCGAGCGCCTTCATCTTGAGATCGAAGGTATCTGTGATGTCGACATGATGGTCATAGCCCTCTCCCATCATCACCCAAGCCTCTTTGATCTCCCAAGGCTCTAGATGTTCATCATGGAGCAAATCTTCGAAGGCAAAGGGATTTCCAGAATCTGGATAGATGGCTTGGATCGCTGCCTCACCTGCCGCTAGATGGTCTGGGTGGCTGGCTCCCAGACGATTCCAGTTACGTTCTGGACTCTGAATCAACATGCGTTGTGGCCGCACCTTACGAATTACTCGCACAATATCTTTGCGTAGCTCAATAGTTGGGGTGAGCCATCCGTCGCGATAATCCAAGAAGTGAATATCGCTAACGCCTAAAACCTTGCCGGCTTCAGTCTGCTCCCGACGGCGAATCTGCTTCATCTCCCCACGAGAGATCGAGGCATCAACGCCTCCCTGATCGCCATTGGTGCAGATGCAATAGGAGATTTTGATTCCCTTTGCGCTCCAATGCGCGATAGTGCCGCCCGCACCGAAATCAAGATCATCGGGGTGCGCTGTGACGACCAGAATGCGTTCTACTTCACTATCGAGCATAGGTTCCATGGCGCAATCCTACTGAATCAGTGCTGATAGATAGACTCGGAACTATGTCTCTGCGCGATGAACCACTACTCGAGGGGCTAAACCCGCAACAGCGCGAGGCGGTCATCCATCATGGATCACCACTCCTGGTGGTAGCTGGCGCTGGATCTGGAAAGACTCGAGTTCTTACGCGCCGGATTGCATATCTCTTAGCCGAACGAGGTGTCTCACCCTACGAAGTGTTGGCGATTACCTTTACTAATAAGGCTGCAGCCGAGATGAAAGAGCGAGTCGCAGAGTTAGTAGGCGAGAGAGCAAAGTCGATGTGGGTCTCTACCTTCCACTCCGCCTGCGTCAGAATCTTGCGCCAAGAGGCTTCCAGGTTGGGTTTTTCCAATTCATTTACCATCTATGACTCCAGCGATTGCGTCCGATTGCTCACGGTGATCATTCGTGAGCTCAACCTCGATGCGAAGCAATATTCGGCGCGTGCTGTCGCGGGAATTATCTCTGCTGAGAAAAATGAGCTCAACGGTCCTGCAGATTTCGCCAACAAAACCACAAATTATTTTGAGGAGCGCGTAGCAGAAATTTTTGCTCTGTATCAGAAGAGATTAGCTGCCGCTAACGCTATGGATTTTGATGATCTGATCGGTAAAACTGTAGAAGTTCTACAGAGGTTTCCTGAGGCTCGCTCGCGGTACCGCTCGCGCTTTCGACATATCCTGGTTGATGAGTATCAAGATACCAACCACGCTCAATACATTCTGATTCGTGAGCTGGTTGGAGTTCCAGATGAAGGTTTCCCCCTTGCGGAGCTATGTGTTGTTGGAGATGCCGATCAATCGATCTATGCATTTCGCGGCGCCAATATTCGAAACATTCTGCAATTTGAAGAGGATTACCCCAACGCCAGAACCGTTCTCTTAGAACAGAACTATCGCTCCACCCAGAATATTCTCACCGCTGCTAATGCGGTGATTGCGAATAATGAAGGGCGTAAAGAGAAGAATCTCTGGTCGCAGGAGGGCGATGGTGAGGCCATCACAGGTTTTGTCGCCCAGAGTGAGCACGATGAGGCTGAATTCGTCGTCGGTGAGATTCGTAGGTTGCGCGATATCGGCGTCTCAAATCCGGGTGACACTGCAATCTTCTACCGAACCAATGCCCAGTCGCGTATCTTTGAAGAGACTTTTCTGCGCTCCGCCATTCCTTACAAGGTAGTTGGCGGAGTTCGCTTCTATGAGCGAAAAGAGGTCAAGGACTTTCTGGGATATCTGCGCACACTAGTAAATCCCGAGGATGAAGTTTCGCTACGGCGAATTATTAATACCCCTAAGCGCGGAATCGGCGATCGCGCCCTTGATGTCATTGATCTACATGCGGCGACTCACGGAATCTCGTTCTGGCGAGCGCTCTGCGACGCCAAGAACGCTCCAGGAATTCCTACTCGTTCACTCGTTGCGATCAACGACTTCATTCACTTATTAGATTCGCTGCGCACGCTAGTCGAAGCAAATACCAAACCTTCGATAATCGCTCAAGCCGTCTTAGAGCAGAGTGGTCTGCTTGCAGAGTTGGCGAACAGTAGTGATCCGCAAGATGAAGGCCGCGTTGAAAATTTACAAGAGCTGGTTTCAGTCGCTACAGAATATGAAGAGTCAGAGGTTGATGAAGGTGAAGAGATATCGCTCTCTGGATTTCTCGAGGATGTCTCGTTAGTAGCAGATTCAGATCAGATTCCAGATGGCGAGGATCACGGTGGTGTTGTAACCATGATGACCTTGCACACCGCAAAGGGTTTGGAATTTCCAACGGTATTTCTTACTGGCATGGAAGAAGGAATTTTCCCTCACTCACGCACCTTAGGAGAGCGCGCGGAGATTGAAGAGGAGCGCCGCCTGGCTTATGTGGGGCTCACACGTGCTCGTAAGCGTTTGTACCTTTCGCGTTCGGAGTACCGATCTTCCTGGGGCGCACCTACCTACAATCCACCTTCACGTTTTCTGGCAGAGATTCCAGAGGGTGTCATCTCCTGGAACGCAGTCTCTAGCGCTCCTAAAGCGCGCACTGCTACTAGGACTTTCGGTCCACCACCTCGGGCAACGGGCAAGAAGGTGGAGTCCACGATTGTTCTCGAGGTCGGGGATCGTGTGTCCCATGACACATTTGGATTAGGCAAAGTGGTGGCCGTCGCGGGTTCCGGCGATCGCGCTGAGGCGACAATAGATTTTGGTAGCTCAGGAGAGAAGCGGCTCTTATTGCGTTATGCCCCAGTCGAGCGACTCTAAAAGCCCTCACAACTCCAAGTAGGATTTACTCCTGTACGCACTTCCTTTCATGTAAACATTCTAAAGATCGGGGTACCACGTGGATCTCTTTGAGTATCAAGCTCGAGATCTCTTTGAAGCACATAACATTCCAGTTCTCGCCGGCGCAGTTGCATTGACTGCAGATGAAGCCGAACGTGCAGCTGCAAGCATGGGTGGAAAAGTTGTCGTTAAAGCGCAGGTAAAAGTTGGCGGTCGCGGAAAAGCCGGAGGCGTCAAACTTGCTGTTGATGCGGCAGATGCACGCACCAAGGCTGAAGCAATTCTCGGAATGGATATTAAAGGTCACATCGTTCACAAAGTGATGATCGCTCAGGCCGCTCCTATCGCTGAAGAGTATTACTTAGCAATTTTGCTCGATCGCGCTAATCGCAATTTCCTTGTCATGGCCTCTGTTGCTGGCGGTATGGAGATTGAAGAAGTTGCACATACTCAACCCGAAAAATTAGCACGAGTTGGAATTGATCCCAACGTCGGCATCTCTCACGAGAAGGCGCTAGAGATCGTCAAGTCAGGGCAATTCCCAGATGCCGTCGCTAACGATGTTGCAGATGTCCTACTTAAGTTGTGGGCCGCATTCGTTGCCGAGGATGCAACTTTGATGGAGATCAACCCATTGGTGAAGACTGAAGATGGTCGAATCATTGCGCTGGATGGCAAGGTCACTCTCGATGACAATGCTGAATTCCGCCACCCAACTCACGAGGCTCTCGTTGATCATGCAGCAGCTAATCCACTAGAAGCTGCGGCGAAAGAGAAGAACCTCAACTACGTCAAGCTCGATGGTGAAGTTGGAATCATCGGAAATGGTGCTGGCCTAGTGATGAGCACGCTCGATGTAGTTGCTTATGCTGGTGAAAAATATGGCGTAAAGCCCGCTAACTTCTTAGATATTGGCGGCGGAGCATCGGCTGAAGTTATGGCAAATGGCCTCTCCATCATCTTGGGTGATGCAGATGTTAGAAGCGTATTTGTAAATGTCTTTGGTGGAATCACAGCTTGCGACGCCGTTGCAAACGGAATCGTCCAAGCGTTAGCAATATTGGGTGATAAGGCAACGAAGCCGATCGTGGTCCGACTCGACGGAAACAATGTTCTTGAGGGTCGCAGAATTCTTGATGAAGCGGCGCACCCACTGGTGCAGCAGTTAGACACCATGGATGGGGCAGCTGCGAAAGCTGCAGAATTGGCGGCAAAGTAAATGGCAATCTTCATTAATAAAGAGACCAAGGTAATTGTTCAAGGTATGACTGGTTCCGAGGGAACCAAGCACACTGGACGCATGCTTAAGTACGGCACCAATATCGTTGGTGGAGTAACACCAGGTAAGGGTGGTCAGAGCGTTGAGATCGAAGGCAAGACGCTTCCAGTTTTCAATAGCGTTGCTGAAGCTGTAGCCGCAACTGGTGCAAATGCATCCGTTGTCTTTGTACCGCCTAAGTTTGCTAAGGCAGCTGTGATCGATGCGATTGACGCAGCGCTACCGCTTGTAGTTGTGATCACTGAAGGAATTCCAGTTCACGATACCGCCACCTTCTATGCGCATGCGGTTGCCAAGGGAACTACTCGACTTATTGGGCCAAACTGCCCAGGACTGATTAGCCCTGGACTTTCAAATATCGGAATCATTCCTGGAGATATCACTGGACCAGGACGTATCGGTCTTGTTTCTAAGTCGGGCACACTCACTTACCAAATGATGTACGAGCTTCGTGATTTCGGATTTAGCACTGCAGTTGGAATTGGTGGCGATCCCATCATCGGTACAACTCACATCGATTGCTTAAAGGCATTCCAAGATGATCCAGATACCGATGCCATTGTCATGATCGGTGAGATCGGTGGTGACGCTGAAGAGCGCGCTGCTGCATTTATTGCATCGTATGTAACCAAGCCGGTTGTTGGTTATGTAGCAGGATTTACCGCACCTGAAGGCAAGACGATGGGCCACGCTGGTGCGATCGTCTCGGGATCATCGGGAACCGCCGAAGCAAAGAAGGTCGCGCTTGAAGCGGCTGGAGTTAAAGTTGGTAAGACACCGAGTGAGACCGCGGCTCTTATGCGCGCGATTCTTAACGGCTAACAAATGATTGCACGCGCACTGGGGGTCTCGTTTAGGCAGGCCCTCCGTAGCGTCGCTCTCACCCTATTTCCCCTAACTTTTATCGCGCTCTTCTCGTGGGCGAGTGCCGGCAGCACCGCTGGAAGCACCAGCGATCCGGTTCGAGCATCAGCATGGCTCTACCTCGGTTTTCACCTCATCCCTTTTGTGGTTCCTTCTGGAAAACTCACCTTCTTACCGCTCCTTGCAGTTCTCTATCCCATGTGGGCTATTCGACGTGGACTTCCTATGGTCGAAGGAGCATTCAATAAACTCAATGGAGCCAGAATTATTTATTCGCTCTGGTACTCCATTCTCTCCGAATTACTAGCGCTCGCCTCTCGCTACCACGGGGTCGGCGCAAATCTCTATCTCACACCTCTCTTCACCTTTGTTATCGCCATGATTGCGACTGCGAGGTTCAACCAATCGCTCAACCGCGCCTTTTATTTCGGGTTGCACCTACTTTCTATTGCACTTGGAGTCGGTGCTCTCGCCTTCACATTCTCGCTCGTTCAACACTGGAGCGATATCAAAAGTATCTCGGTGGTATTGGGCAGTGGAATCGTCGGGGGAGTTCTCACCACGCTCTTGCAACTCTTGTATCTTCCAAATTTCGCCCTTGCGGCGCTGGCGTATATAACTGGAATTGGATTTAATTTCGGAGCAACCTCATTTAGTCATGGCTCGCTCACTGGTTTAGGGCAGATCCCTGCACTTCCTTTCTTAACAGCGCTTCCGACTACTTCTCATCCTGAACTTAAATATGCCGTGGCCGCATGGTTTGTTCTCTTTGCGCTTTTGATGATCTTCATTCTCCGTGAAGCTTCACCTACCCTGGTGCGCACTCAGATACTTATCTCGCAAGGTGCTCGAATCTTTATTGTTATTGCAGCGGTCGCTTATTTATCTGCCGGAGAGTTGCTCACCAGCAATCTCAATCCAATTGGAGTCCGTTGGCTCCATCTTCTGGCGTATTTGGCCGCCGCGTTTGGCGCCGCGGTTCTGCTGGCCCTCTATATACCAATCGGTGTGGCAGGACTGGTGCGCCATGAGTAAGCGGATTCTGCTCTTAGCTTCGGGTGCGGGATCTTTAGCTGAGGCAATCCTTGCCGCCCACCAAGAAGGCGCAATCCAGGCAGATTTTGTTGGCCTGATAAGTGACAAGGATTCACCAGCACTCACAATTGCACGAGAGTTCAATATCCCCGCGATCTATCTACCTATGCTTCCTGATCGAAGCGAGTGGGATCGTCAGATCTTTGATGCAGCAGAGAAATTGGCGCCAGATCTGATTGTGAGCGTTGGTTTTATGCGCATCCTGGCCCCGCAATTTGTACATCACTTCAAGGTAATAAATACCCACCCCTCTCTGCTTCCGCTCTATCCCGGGGCCCATGCGGTTCGAGATGCGCTTGCAGCAGGGGCGCAGATCACTGGAACGACGGTTCATTGGGTTGATGCAGGTCTTGATACCGGACCAGCAATTTCACAGCGCCAGGTTGTGATTGAGCCTAGTGACGACGAATCCACGCTTCATGAACGCATTAAGATTGCCGAACGGGCACTCATCGTTGAGACCCTCGTTGAATATGGACGGACTGGAACCCTGTGAGCACTGTAAAACCGATTCGCCGAGCGCTAATTAGCGTCTATGACAAGTCTGGATTAATTGAACTTGGTACCTCACTTGCCGCCGCAGGAGTCGAAATTCTCTCCACTGGTTCAACTGCCAAAACCTTGGCTAGTGCTGGAGTCCCCGTGATCGCTGTTGAGGATTACACCGGCTTCCCCGAGATGATGGGTGGTCGTGTAAAGACTCTTCACCCTCGAATCCATGGCGGAATTTTGGCCGATCAAAATAATCCAGAGCATCTGGCAGCGATCGCGGAGCACGATATTGCCCCCTTCGATTTAATTGTCATCAATCTCTATCCATTCACACAAACCATTGCGACCACTGATGACTTCGCCGAGTGCATTGAGCAGATCGATATTGGCGGCCCATCTATGCTGCGAGGCGCGGCAAAGAATCACGGATCAGTAGCGGTCATCTCCAACCCTTCACAATATGGATTGATTAAGAGCGCACTTGCAGCTGGTGGATTCACCTTGGCGGAGCGCACTCGCTTAGCGATGGAGACCTTCCGCGCCACAGCAGAATACGATGCTGCGATCGCAACCTGGCTTGGCGAACAACTCGAGGTAGCCGATGAGTGGAAGGCAGCGATTTTCCATCGCATCGCCTCACTTCGCTACGGCGAGAACCCACATCAAAAGGCGAGCGTCTACGCCAACTCCACCTCATGGATTACACCCGGTATTGCTCAAGCTGTACAACTTCATGGCAAAGAGATGTCATTTAATAATTACACAGATGCCGACGCGGCGGTCCGCAGTGCATATGATCACGCAGAACCATGCGTCGCGATTATCAAACATGCCAATCCATGTGGAATAGCGATCGGGTCAAGCATCGAAGATGCCTATGCCAAGGCACATGCCTGCGATCCAGTTTCGGCATTTGGTGGAGTTGTGGCGACCAACCGCCCAGTCTCACTTGCAATGGCTAAAGCGCTATCTGAGATATTCACCGAAGTTGTTATTGCACCAAGCTACGAAGAGGGTGCAGTTGAGGTTCTCTCTAAGAAGCCTTCGATCAGAATTCTCACCCTCGATAAATATGTGAATCCAACGGTAGAGCGTCGCCCCATCACTGGCGGAATCTTGATTCAAGAGAGCGATTTAGTTGATGCAGCTGGCGATGATGCCGCCAACTGGACGCAAGTTTCTGGTGAGCAACTATCTGCCGAGCTCTTACAAGATCTGCAATTTGCGTGGCGTGCCGTTCGGGCCGTTAAAAGCAATGCAATCCTCTTAGCTCACGATGGAGCATCGGTAGGCGTTGGGATGGGACAGGTCAACCGTGTTGATTCAGCCCGCCTCGCAGTTACTCGGGCAGGTGAGCGCGCTCGGGGGTCGGTGGCAGCAAGTGATGCCTTCTTCCCATTTGCAGATGGACTTCAGATCTTGATCGATGCAGGTGTTAGCGCCGTCGTACAACCAGGCGGAAGTGTTCGCGATGAAGAGGTTATCGCTGCTGCAAAGGCAGGCGGCATCGCAATGTTCTTTACCGGTGTTCGTCACTTCTCACATGCCTAGTTAGGATTTACCAATGAGCGCACAGATTCTCGACGGCAAGGCAACTGCCAAGACGATTAAGTCAGAGTTGGCAGCCGTTGTTGCTTCGATGAAAGCTAAGCCCGGACTTGGAACTGTTCTGGTAGGCGATGATCCTGGTTCACATTCCTATGTCGGTGGCAAACATCGCGACTGTGCCGAAGTTGGAATTGCTTCGATACGAGTTGATCTGCCAGCAAGCGCTTCTCAAGCCGATATCTTGGCTGCCATCAAGGATCTCAATAACTCTCCAGAGTGCACTGGTTACATCGTGCAATTGCCGCTACCTAAGGGCATCAATGCCAATTTGATCTTGGAGTCGATTGATCCCAATAAAGATGCTGATGGATTGCATCCACTCAACTTAGGGAAATTGGTAATTGGAGAACCAGCTCCTCTTCCTTGCACCCCGCGCGGAATCTTGGAACTTCTGCATCGCTACAACGTCAGCAGGAAAGGTGCCGAAGTTGTCATTATGGGTCGCGGACTTACAGTGGGTCGCCCGTTGTCGCTCCTCCTTACTCGCAAAGGCGATGACGCAACCGTCACGATTACTCACACCGCAACTAAAGATGTGGCATTTCATACTCGTCGCGCTGACATCATTGTTGCCGCAGTGGGAAGCGCGCATCTTTTGACCCCCGACATGGTTAAGCCCGGAGCTGCCGTATTAGATGTGGGGATAACTAGAACTGCCGAAGGGCTCCTTGGAGATATTCATCCTGGAGTTGCCGAGGTTGCCGGTTTTATCGCTCCAATGCCAGGAGGGGTTGGACCGATGACTCGAGCCATGCTGCTAACAAATGTTGTGGAGATGGCCTCTCGTGCTGGCCAGGCTTAGCAAGAAACTCCCACCTCTCAAGGGAGCGGCAAGCTTTTGGCAGGTTTTCTCAATCGCTCTCGTTGTAATCGGCGTCACACTTGGGATATTTAGCGCAGTTCGTACCGGATCAATCTTGGTTGCGGCTGGCGGCGCGCTCTACGCATACGTCTCCTACACAACAAGTCTCACAAAACGGACGATTGAACTCCTTATTCCTATCGGTGTGACCCTGCTCCTTTTTGTAGTGTCTTTAACTTTGCCACACGCAAAGTAGGATTGAGCCAGTTCACTTTCAGGAGGATTTCATGAGTAGATCTGGCAAAGTCACAGTAGTCGGAAGCGGTTTTTACGGTTCAACCACCGCGCTTCGCTTAGCTGAATACGACATTTTCGAGACGGTAGTCCTCACAGATATCGTGGAGGGTAAGCCCGAAGGCTTGGCCCTTGATATGAATCAATCACGTTCGATCGAAGGTTTTGAAACAAAGGTTATCGGCGCGACCACAACTCCAGAAGGCGCTGGTTATGAAGCCACCGCTAATTCTGATGTCGTGGTAATCACTGCGGGTCTGCCACGTAAGCCAGGTATGTCGCGCATGGATCTCATCGGAGTAAATGCTGGCATTGTTCGAGGCGTAGCTGAAAATATCGCAAAGCATTCACCTAACGCCGTCATCATCGTGGTTTCAAATCCACTCGATGAGATGACTGCGCTTGCTCAACTCGCAACAGGTTTCCCACATCATCAAGTTATGGGTCAAGCGGGAATGCTTGATACCGCCCGCTTCACAAACTTTGTAGCAGAGAAGTTGGCAGTTCCAGTGAGTTCAGTAAAGACCCTGACACTCGGTTCGCATGGCGACACCATGGTTCCAGTCCCAAGTCGCTGCACCGTGAACGGACAACCATTGACTGCGCTTCTCTCCGAGGCAGATATTAACGAACTCGTAGATCGCACTCGCAATGGTGGGGCTGAAGTCGTAGCGCTTCTTAAGACAGGGTCTGCCTATTACGCACCATCAGCAGCAGCAGCACGTATGGCAAAGGCTGTTATTGAAGATTCAGGCGAGATCATGCCGGTCTGCGCTTGGGTCGATGGCCAATATGGAATTAGCGGCGTATACCTCGGCGTTGAGGCGAAGATCGGTCGCTCTGGAGTTAAAGAAGTTGTAGAAACTGCGCTAACCGAGAGTGAGATCGCTGCACTCAAGGTAGCCGCTGAAGCAGTACGCACTAAGCAAGCCGACGTAAAAGATCTTTAAGAACCATTTCGTATCAAGAAATTCAAACAGGAGAGCGGGATAGTAATGGCGAAGATTAAGGTAACTGGAACAGTCGTTGAACTCGACGGCGATGAGATGACCCGAATCATTTGGCAGTTCATCAAAGATAAGTTGATCCTGCCGTACCTCGATGTGAACCTCGAGTATTACGACCTCAGCATTGAAAATCGTGATGCAACAGATGACCAGGTAACAATCGATTCAGCTCATGCCATCTTGAAGCATGGTGTTGGCGTTAAGTGCGCAACCATCACACCTGATGAGGCTCGTGTAGAAGAGTTTGGCCTCAAGAAGATGTGGAAGTCACCAAACGGCACCGTCCGTAATATCCTCGGTGGAGTTATCTTCCGCGAGCCGATCATCATCTCTAACGTTCCACGTTTAGTTCCACACTGGACCTTGCCAATCGTCATTGGCCGTCACGCCTTTGGTGATCAATACCGCGCCACCGATTTCCGCATTCCTGGTAAAGGTAAGCTCACCATTAAGTTCGTTCCTGAAGATGGTGGCGAGGTAATCGAGCACGAAGTCTTCGACTTCCCTGGCTCTGGCGTAACTCTCGCTATGTATAACCTTGATGATTCAATCCGCGACTTCGCTCGCGCCTCGCTCAATTACGGTTTGCTCCGCAAGTATCCGGTCTATCTCTCAACCAAGAACACTATTTTGAAGGCCTACGATGGTCGCTTCAAGGATATTTTTGAAGAGATCTACCAAGCAGAGTTCAAGAGCCAATTTGATGCTCTTGGAATCTGGTACGAGCATCGCTTGATCGATGACATGGTTGCTATGTCGCTACGTATGCCTGGTGGTTATGTCTGGGCTTGTAAGAACTACGACGGTGATGTTCAGTCAGATACCGTTGCACAAGGTTATGGCTCTCTCGGATTGATGACATCGGTGCTCATGACTCCAGATGGAAAGACAGTTGAGTCAGAGGCTGCCCACGGAACAGTAACTCGCCACTATCGCGATCACCAAGCGGGCAAGCAGACCTCAACAAATCCAATCGCATCTATCTTTGCGTGGACCCAAGGTCTTTCACACCGCGCTAAGTTGGATAACAACCCAGAGCTCGCAGCCTTTGCCAAGAACTTGGAAGCAGTGTGCATCGAGACTGTTGAATCCGGCAAGATGACAAAGGATTTGGCACTCTTGATCTCGAAGGATGCACCTTGGCTTAATACCCAAGACTTCCTTGCTGCAATCGATGAGAACCTGCAGAAGAAGCTCGCTTAATTTATAAGTGATGTGGAACCCCCTAGCACTCTTGCTGGGGGGTTCTTTCAATATTTAACTGTATTAAACTTCCGTTTATAGTTAGGTTTTTCCGCGTTCTCTGGGAGAGTTGCCCTTTTTGGAAGGTTTTCTGAGTTAATTCGCGAAACCTAACTATAAAATAAGATAATTTTAAATCTAACCCTCATAAAACCTCATTTTATAGTAAGGTTATGTCCTCACGGAATAAACTTAACTATAAATGTAGATTTAAGTGAAAACCGATAGCAGGAGCAGCAGGAGCAGCAGGAGCAGCAGGAGCAGCAGGAGCAGCAGGAGCAGCAGGAGCAGCAGGAGCAGCAGGAGCAGAAAGGGGCCCGTAATGGCAACTGGGAAATTGAGAATTGGAGAATTGGCTGACCAGATCGGAATGCATGTAACCAGCGTTCGCCGGCTTGCAAATGCGGGATTAATCCCGTCTGAAAGAACGCAGGGAGGCCAACGACTTTTTGAACTGGAGGCGGTCAAGAATGCGCTGGATGTTCGAGCCGCGGTAAATCAATCGAAACAAGGCAAAGGTTATGGAATTCAGGTTGACCCACCAGCGTGGGAACGGAAATTCAAAATAAGTGGACTGGAAGAACATGTTGTTTGGGAGACGATAAAGAAAGATCTTGAATTGGATATGTCGCTTGGGGCAGCCGACATTATGCCCTATGCGTTTAACGAAATGTTAAACAATGCCATCGATCATTCGGGTGGTCAATTCGTTAATGTGAAGTTTTGGGCAGAGAAGGAAAATTGGGCCTTTGAACTTACCGACGATGGAGTTGGCGTTTTTGGAAAAATCAAAGACGCTTTTAACCTCGATACTGTCTTTGAATCATCGCAGGAATTAACAAAAGGAAAAAGAACTACAGCTCCCCATGGACATTCAGGTGAGGGAATATTTTTTACTTCGAGAACGGTTGATATTTTCAAGCTCTCTTCAAATGAAGTTACTTGGATCGTGGATAACTTGCGAGAGGACCAAGGTTTAGGAGCGGGATCGGATCTTATCGGTACCAGAGTTTTCGCAAGGATATCCGTAAATACAACCCGAAAGATGCGAGATGTCTTCACTCAATTTTCAATCGACCATGCCTTTGTGCGAACGAGACCATCAGTCAAATTGTTGGATATCGGAATTCTCTTTGTATCTAGAAGTCAAGCAAAAAGAATTTTAGAAGGTCTAGATAGTTTTGCCGAGGTAGAAATTGATTTCCGAGGAGTGGAGAGTGTCGGGCAAGGCTTCGTGGATGAACTATTAAGAGTTTGGCCAACGGCGCATCCGGACAAAAAAGTAATTCCAATTAATATGTCTCCTGCTGTGGAATTCATGGTGCGACGGTCAACCCCTACCGTAAAATAAAAAACCCCGGTGATTTCTCACCGGGGTTTTTTGATTACTAGATTTACTTGTTGATGCGCTCACCTGTTGCTGAATCGAAGAGGTGGATTGCATGTGGGATAGCTTCGACGGTGATTGTGTCCCCAGGCTTTGGTGGGTTCTTTGGATCCCAACGAACGATTACCTGTGCGCCTTCATCGGTGCCGTTAGCAAACTTCACATCTTGATCAACTGGACGACCATAAACGAAGGCATCTGAACCGAGTTCTTCAACAACTTCTACGAGAACGTGGAAGCCACTTGAAGATGGTGTGAAGCCTTCTGGGCGAACACCAACGGTGACTGTTCCGTTGACATGTCCTGGGACGTCGATCTTGAAATCACCAAGGCTTGCCTTGCCGCCAGATACTGGAGCGGTCAAGAGGTTCATGGCTGGGGAGCCAATGAATCCTGCTACGAAGGCATTGATTGGTGCGTCATAAAGGTTACGAGGTGTATCAACTTGTTGTAGCAGACCATCCTTGAGAACGGCTACGCGATCTCCCATGGTCATAGCTTCAACCTGATCATGCGTCACATAAACAGTTGTGATTCCCAAGCGGCGTTGGAGAGCAGCAATCTGAGTACGAGTTGCTACACGCAACTTTGCATCCAAGTTAGAGAGAGGCTCATCCATCAAGAAGACTTGTGGCTCACGAACAATTGCGCGACCCATAGCAACACGCTGGCGTTGACCACCAGATAGAGCCTTTGGCTTGCGATCTAGGTATGGCTCAAGGTCAAGAAGCTTTGCTGCCTCGAGAACGCGACGATCGCGCTCCTCTTTAGCAACTCCAGCAATCTTGAGCGCGAAGCCCATGTTCTCTGCAACTGACATGTGAGGGTAGAGAGCGTAAGACTGGAAAACCATCGCGATATCGCGATCTTTTGGAGCAACATCTGTTACATCGCGGTCGCCGATGCGGATCGAACCATTGTCGACCTCTTCTAGACCAGCAAGCATGCGAAGTGATGTTGACTTACCGCAACCAGATGGACCTACGAGTACAAGAAACTCGCCATCGTTTACGGTGAGGTTGAGCTTGTCGACAGCTGGCTTAGTTGTGCCAGGGTAGATTCGAGAAGCGTTTTCAAATACGACTGATGCCATGAGTTATTCACTCCTTCTCCGGGCAGGTACGTGCCCGACGATCCGTTGGATGAAGGTAAAGCCCCAACTGGCGGAAGCCCGTTGGTGGGTAAAGATTAGCCACATTGTCCGTCTTTACCAAGGTGTAGCAGGGCTCTGCCATTTGGCGCCGCGCTACCCTTGACCTATGGCGCCCAAGCCCCCGATAGGCAGTACCGGCCAGCTGGTCTTAGATCTGCTCCTGGTCCTCCTCTTCATCGTTGTGGCTGGCATCTTCGTCGCCGCCGAGATCGCCCTGATCTCACTCCGAGAGTCCCAGCTTCGCCAGATGGAGGCGGCAGGGGTTAAGCCCAAGAGGACAGCCCGCTTGGCAAAGCTGACCACCAATCCCAATAGATTTTTAGCCGCCGCTCAGGTGGGCGTCACCTTCTGCGGCTTTCTCTCTGCTGCCCTGGGTTCAGAGCGGATTGGAACCTCCTTTGTAATCCCGATCTTGCAGAGGTGGGGGTTATCCCATGGCCTCAGCACCGCTATCTCAGTGGTCTTCGTGACGCTGATGATCGCCTATGTATCTCTTGTGATTGGCGAACTGGTGCCTAAGCGCCTTGCCTTGTACCGGACTGAGCAGATTGCGCTCGCTGCTGCTCCGAGCATTGATCGCATCGCTAACGTCTTTCGTCCCATCATTTGGGTCCTCTCAAAATCCACCGACACCATCGTCAAGCTCTTCGGTTTAAAGGCTCAGGAAGTTCGCTCAGAAATTTCAGAGGCAGAACTTGTGGACTTAGTTACTGGCCATGCCGCGCTTTCGGATGAAGAGCGTGACATCGTTGAGGATGTATTTACCGCAGGGGACTTAGTTCTCCACGAGATTATGGTGCCGCGTACCGAAGTTGATTTCCTTGATGTGGGATTGACCTTAGCGGAGGCGAAAGTTGTTGCTATCCGCACTGCTCACTCACGCTACCCAGTTACCCGAGGCTCGAGTGATGAAGTAATCGGATTCTTGCACGTACGGGATCTTTTAAATCTTCGCGATGAAGATATGAACAAGACTCTGCTCGACATCATGCGCCCTGTGATTTTTCTACCTGGAACCAAGGGTGTCTTACCTGCCTTGACTGAGATGCGTATAAAGCGTTCGCACCTCGCTATCGTTCTTGACGAATATGGCGGCACAGATGGAATTGTGACCCTCGAAGATATCGTCGAGTGCTTTATCGGTGAGATCGAGGATGAGTACGACGAGCCCGAGAGCGAAGTGACGGCTCAACCACGCACCGGTGATTTCGAGGTCGATGCCCTGATCTCACTGGAGGATCTCAAGGAACAGACTGGAATTGAACTTCCTGAGGGACCATATGAGACCGTAGGTGGATTTGTGATGCATTGGTTGGGTCGCCTTCCAGCCGTTCACGATGTAATAACCATTCCTGGTGTTCGAATTACAGTCCTGACTCTGGAAGGCAAGCGGGCTGGTCAATTATTGATCTCGAGCGCGCTTTAGCACTCGGTAGGATGCGGTTATGTCTAAACCGCGCGTGCTCTCAGGAATCCAGCCTACAAATGGCTCATTTCACCTTGGAAATTATCTGGGGGCAGTTAAGCAATGGGTTGAGCTTCAAGAGAGCCACGATGCCTTTTACTGCGTCGTTGATCTACACGCCTTAACTTCATCACCTGATCCGAAAGAGCTGCGCCAGAACACTTTGATCTCAGTGGCTCAACTCTTAGCCCTCGGTGTCGACCCCGAACATTGCACCCTCTTCGTGCAATCCCATGTCGTTGAGCACAACCAACTTGGTTGGGTTATGGAGTGCCTTACCGGTTTTGGCGAAGCGAGCCGCATGACTCAATTCAAGGACAAGTCGCAGAAGGTCGGCAACGATCGAATCGGCGTTGGCGTCTTTACTTATCCGATGCTGATGGCTGCAGACATTTTGCTCTATCAAGCTGATCAGGTTCCCGTTGGAGAAGATCAACGCCAACACATCGAGTTAACTCGCGATCTGGCTGCTCGATTCAATAGCCAATACGGAAAGACCTTTAGAATTCCAGAGGGATACATTCTTAAAGAGGGCGCCAAGATTTACGATCTCCAGGATCCAAACTCCAAGATGAGTAAGTCCGCCGAATCCCTAAGTGGCTTGATTGAGATTCTTGATACCCCAGAGGCAAATACCAAGAAGATCAAGAGCGCGGTCACCGACACTGGTCGCGAGGTGCGCTTTGATTTTGCCGAGAAGCCAGGTATCTCCAATCTCCTTACCATTTTCTCAACTCTGTCAGGACGTACCGTGGCTGACATCGAGAACGAATTTGCCGGTAAAGGTTATGGCGATTTCAAAGGTGCTGTCGCAGAAGTTGTCGTCGAGTATCTCCGACCAGTTCGCGCTAAAACTCTAGAACTTTTGGATGATCCAACACATCTCAATGCCATCCTTAAAATAGGAGCAGAAAAAGCTGGTGCGGTTGCTAGCAAGACACTTGGTGATGTTTACGAACGGATTGGCTTACTTGCGCGCGGTTAGGCTCGCTGTATTTGTTGCAGCCAGTTCACTCGTGCTTTCGATGGGAGCCTTACCTGCTCGCGCTGTTGCATCAATAAAAATTGCAATTGCATATGACATTGGTGGGCGTGGAGACCATGGCATTAATGACTCGGCCGCAATCGGCGTTGATTACATTAAGAAGAAGTATGGACTGACCGCCCTCAACGTCCGTGAGATGGTCACCAACGGTACTGAGAGTGATCGCGAGTCTCGGCTGCAATTTTTGGCTAATGCAAATTACAACTTGATTGTGGCTATCGGGGCTCAATATGCCCAGGCGGTTAGCATTACCGCATTGGCATTTCCTTCTACCCAATTTGCGTTGATTGATGATTCCAGCGTTGGAAATTTGAATGTTAGCGATATGGATTTCTCAAACCCTCAAGGGGCTTATCTAGCTGGAGTGTTGGCCGGCAGTGCAACCAAGACAAATAAGATCGGGATCGTTGCACCAACAGCCTGGGCTCCTAATATTCCTGATTTTAAGAAAGGCGTTGCCACAGTCAATAAGAAGGCAGGCGTATTTGCGGAGGTTATCGGCTCGGCACCTATTCCTCCGACAAAGACTCTCGTGGGCCTGGATTGCGATGTGATCTTCTCAGAGTGGTCTGCGACGAGCGAGGTTGAAGACACGATAGCCAAGCTTTATACAACCAAACACCCGTTGGCGTTGATTGGGGTTTCGCCCGATCAATACTTCTTACTTGGTAATTCCAGCCAAAAAATCCTTATCGGTGCAGTCTCTAAACATGTAAACACGGCGGTTGCCGATGTTATGACTGCTTCCCTTACCAATCAGAGCATTGTCGATGTAATTGATGAAGCCAAGGGAATATTCGGGCATATTTACACCGTCAAAGATGGCGGGGAGTCAATGGCACTAACGGCTTTAGGTGCGAAGTACTCTGTAAATGTCGAAAACGCTGTCCTGCAATTGAAGAGTGGAAAGGTAAAGCTTCCTTAATCTTCAATCACGCAGAGCAGTTGGCCGCTCGAAACGGTCTGACCGGCGCCAACACCTAGTTGGGCAATCACTCCAGCCTTCTGAGCGATCAAAGGTTGCTCCATCTTCATCGCCTCAAGGACAACGATCAGGTCTCCAACCTCAACGCGATCACCATTGGCTTTAACGATCTTCACGACCGTACCTTGCATTGGGCTAACTACTGAATTGCCGGAGTTCTTGGCGACGCTGTTGCTTTTGATGCGGTGGCGTTTTTCGGCTGGCGCACTTGAGTGCATAACCACTTCAAAACGATGACCATTAACTTCTGCAACCACCTTTTGCGAGGCGATCTTCGAGGCGGCAACGCTCTCTTTGTAATTAAAAGCAGGAATCTGATTGTTGAATTCGTTCTCGATGTAACTGGTGTACACCTTGAAATCTTCGGTGAAATTTTGATCATTAACGATCGCGCGATGGAAAGGCAACGCAGTTGCAAGGCCACCTATTTCAAATTCGCGCAGCGCGCGCCGAGCTCGCTCTATCGCTTCCTTGCGAGTCGAACCAGTGACGATCAACTTTGCAAGAAGTGAGTCGAAGTGCGAGCCGATGGTATGGCCGTGATCAAAACCGGCATCGATGCGAACGCCTGGTCCAGATGGAACTTCCCATTGTGTAATGGTTCCAAGTGAAGGTAGGAATCCATTTCCTGGATCTTCACCGTTGATACGAAATTCGATGCTGTGGCCACGAATAATGGGATCCACTGGATTGATGGCCTCACCGGATGCAATGCGCAATTGCTCACGAACCAGGTCAAGTCCTGTGACCTCTTCGCTTACTGGGTGCTCTACCTGAAGTCGGGTATTTACCTCGAGGAACGAGATGGTGCCATCTTTTCCAACTAGGAATTCACAGGTGCCAGCGCCGACATATCCAACCTCGCGCATGATCGCTTTGGATGAGGTGTAGAGCTGCTCGATCTGAGCATCTGAGAGAAATGGTGCGGGAGCTTCTTCTACTAGCTTTTGGTGGCGACGTTGCAAGGAGCAGTCGCGAGTACTAACGACAACGGCATTGCCGTGCATATCTACTAAACATTGTGTTTCCACGTGACGTGGTTTATCGAGGTAGCGCTCCACAAAGCATTCACCGCGACCAAACCCAGTGATCGCCTCGCGAACTGCTGATGCGAAGAGTTCTGGAATCTCTTCAAGCGTGAAAGCGACTTTGAGACCTCGTCCACCGCCACCATGAGCAGCCTTAATAGCAACGGGAAGGCCATGTTCCTTGGCGAAGGCAATAACTTCATCGGGAGAATCAACTGGGTCAGCAGTTCCAGCTACAAGCGGCGCACCGACCTTGGCGGCAATCTTGCGGGCAGAGACTTTATCTCCGAGTTCGCGGATAGCAGCAGGAGGCGGTCCGATCCAGATCAAACCAGCTTCAATGACGCGTTCTGCAAAGCCAGCATTTTCGGAGAGGAATCCATAACCAGGGTGAATTGCATCTGCACCAGATGCCTTGGCAACTTCAAGGATCTTGCTCTGATCAAGGTATGTCTCGGCGGCAGAAAGACCATTGAGTGCGTAGGCCTCATCAGCTGTCGCAACGTGGAGCGAATTGCGATCCTCATCTGAGTAGATGGCTATCGACTTCACGCCATGGTCGCGACAGGCGCGAGCTACACGGACAGCGATCTCACCGCGATTGGCGATAAGGACGGCAGATATTTTCTTCATGTGTTTGCTCCTGCTGGTACGACCGCGGACCATTCGAGCCCTAAGTTGATGGTGATTTTACGAAGCGTTGGGAGAGAGAGGCCGATGATTCCGCTCGGATCTCCTTCGATATGGGTGATGAACGGGGCAGAGTGACCGTCGAGAGTAAATCCGCCTGCAACCTGGATTGGCTCGCCGGTCGCTACATAGTTGATGATCTCGTTCTCGCTCATCTTGGCAAATGTCACCTTGGAGGTCGAGATATCTGAGACCTCGATTTCTTGATCGACATCGATAACGCAATGACCGGTATGGAGATAGCCAGTCTTACCGCTTAGGAGTCGGCATCGCTCTAGCGCCGCTTCAACACTTCCTGGCTTGCCTAGATTTTGCCCCTCAAATTCGAAGGTGGAGTCGCATCCAATGATCAGTGCATTAGATAGTTCTGGAGAGTTCTTTCGAACGGTGTGAGCCTTGAGAATTGCGAGTGCGATAACGAGATCAGCAGGGGGGAGCGCTAAAAGTTCTGGAGTCTCTTCATCAACACCGCTCACCTTAATAATCGGATTGATACCGATGGTCTCTAAAAGCTTCTTGCGAGAGGGAGAGGCAGAGGCAAGAACGATCTCTTTACTCATGAAGCTGTTGTTCCCCACTTACGAGGTAGAGAGTTTTGAATCTTAAGGCGAGCCCAAGAGCTGCGGTACTTGGTTGGAGGATTGGAATTCTTCTCGATCTCATCAATCGCACGAGTCAATGCAAGCAACTCTTCCTGAGTAGGTGTGCCTGCATGGATCGTAAAGCCAAGTTTACGAAACTCGCGGGGAAAGTCGTTGCTGTGTGGCATTAGAGCGGAATATTTCCATGCTTACGAGTTGGAAGATCAACTCTCTTATTGGCTAGTGCGCGCAGCGCCTTCGTGATCTGACTGCGAGTTGTGTGTGGCTCAATGACCGCATCGATAAATCCACGATCCGCTGCAATGTAAGGATTGAGAAGTTGCTCCTCATATTCATTGATGAGCTCCGGAGCACGCTCTGGATTCTCGGCAATATCTTTGCGATAGAGAATGTTGACGGCACCTTGAGCACCCATAACGGCGATCTGGGCAGTTGGCCACGCAAGATTTACATCTGCACCTAGGTGCTTAGAACCCATGACGATGTAAGCGCCGCCGTATGCCTTGCGCGTAATAACTGTGACTAGCGGAATAGATGCTTCGCCGTATGCATAGAGCAATTTTGCTCCGCGGCGGATAATTCCGTTCCACTCTTGTTCAGTACCAGGAAGGAAGCCAGGGACATCGACGAGTGTTACAACAGGAATTCCAAAGGCATCGCAGGTACGCAAGAAACGAGCCGCCTTCTCGGAGGCATCAATATCAAGGGTGCCGGCAAAGCTCTGCGGTTGGTTGGCGATGATTCCAACGGAACGGCCTTCGATCCGACCAAATCCCACGAGAATATTTGGGGCAAAGAGCGCATGAACTTCAAGGAAATCTGCCTCATCCACGATAGCCTCGATAAGAACGCGCATGTCATACGGCTTGTTGGGATTGTCGGGGATCAACGAATCGAGCGCACGATCCGAAGGGGCGATCCCATCAGATTCAGTTGCTCGTAGAACTGGAGCATCATCCAAGTTATTGCTTGGCAAGAATGAGAGCAGCGCCTTTACATATTCCAGGGCGGCATCTTCATTCTCGGCTAGGTAATGAGAATTTCCAGTTTTGGTGTTGTGAGTTGCGGCGCCACCGAGCTCTTCCATAGCAACTTCTTCACCTGTTACAGCTTTGATTACATCAGGACCTGTAATAAACATGTGTGAGGTCTCATTGACCATGATTGTGAAATCTGTGATGGCGGGTGAATAAACCGCACCGCCGGCGCATGGTCCCAAGATGACAGAGATCTGCGGGATAACTCCAGAAGATCGCACATTGCGCTTAAAGATTTCGCCGTATTGGCTGAGTGAGGCAACGCCCTCTTGAATACGAGCTCCACCTGAATCGTTAAGACCAATCATTGGAATTCCAGATTTCAGGGCGAACTCCATAACTTTTACAATCTTCTTACCCATGGTTTCGCCAAGTGATCCACCAAAGACCATGAAGTCTTGAGAGGAGATCGCAACTGTGCGGCCATCAATGGTGGCGTATCCGGTGATTACACCATCGCCATATGGATGAGATTTATCCATTCCAAATTTATCTGAGTGATGCGTAGAGAAGGCATCAAACTCTACGAAGGAACCTTCGTCGACGAGTTTGTGAATACGTTCGCGAGCGGTGTACTTACCTATTGCATGTCTCTTCTCGATTGCTGCAGGTGTTCCACTCTGCGCAGCGCTCTCAAGGCGTGCCTTTAACTCTTTAATCTTGGCGGCAGTAGTATTTATCGCATCAGTCACATCCACACTTTACTAGTGAAGCGGGCTTCTGTGATACGTGCATCTCTTGATGAAGGCGCTATTTCCGCGCAAATACCTTCGAATTACTGGCGGGTACGGGTACTTTCAGAGGTCGGCTCAACACAAGATGAGTTGAAAAATGAACTCGTCAGTAACGGCGATTGTGTTGTTGCAGAATTTCAGAGCGCAGGTCGTGGTCGCCTCGATAGAAAGTTTGACTCTGCTCCCAACGTCGCACTTTTGTTCTCTTTCTATATAAAGCCAGGTCGTGGCTCGCAGTGGGGATGGATTCCGCTTATTGCTGGGATGAGTGTCGCCCAGACGTTGAATGAGGTGACTAGTTCGGAGAGTTTTGCAACGAAGTGGCCTAACGATGTTTTGAGTTCCAGCGGCAAAGTTGCCGGAATATTGTGCGAAAGGTTCGGTGAAGGAATCATCGTTGGTATCGGTGTCAATGTCTCGACCCAGGTAGAAGAATTACCTGTTGATACCGCAACCTCTGTATTCATAGAAACCGGAATCGAGTTGAATCGAAATGATTTACTCGCCGCCCTACTTCAAAATTTTCAGACCCTTTTCGATAAGTGGGAAACTGGAGAAGATCTCACTCCTAAATATCGAGCTTTGAGTGCAACGATCGGAGAGCCGGTTCGAGTCTTGCTCCCGAACTCTGCAACGATCGAAGGAGTCGCGATCGGTGTGAGCGCTGAAGGAGAACTCATTCTCGAGAGCGGTGATCTCATAAACGTGGGGGATGTAGTTCACCTTCGCTAGACTCTGCCAGGTGAGTTTCCCAACGGTTGGAGTAATTGGCGCAGGTCAATTGGCCCGGATGATGATGCCGCCTGCCGTTGATTTAGGTATCTCTCTCTCGCTCTTCGCTGGTTCCTCCACTGAAAGTGGTGCGCAAGTTGCGCCTCATACTGTTGGATCACTCACCGATACTCAAGCGGTGCTGGAATGGGCCTCTCATTGCGATGTCGTTACCTTCGAGCATGAGTTGATTCCACAAGATTTAATTACGGCTATTGAAAATTCTGGGGTTAAAGTTTTTCCTAAGGCGAACTCTTTTACATACAGCCAGAATAAATTAGAGATGCGTCGCAAGATGCAGGAGCTGGGACTTCCAAGTCCGCGTTGGCAGGAGTATCACGGCCAGAACGTTGAACTTGAATTTCCCTTGATCGCTAAAAGTATCTCTGGAGGTTATGACGGACGCGGAGTCTTCGTCATTGAGAATGAAGCACAATTGCGCGAGCTACATGCTTCGATTGATAAGCCGTTGCTTCTTGAAGAGAAACTAAATTTTGATTATGAGATTGCAATCATGGTGGCCCGCTCGCCTCATGGACAGGCAGCGACCTGGGCTCCAACTCTTACTGTGCAACGCGATGGAATTTGCACTCAGACCGTTACCCCAATTCCAGATTTTTCAGAAGAACTCGCGCAACAGACCGTTCAGATTGCGCTGCGAATTGCACAGGGGATAGATCTCGTTGGTGTGATGGCGGTTGAGATCTTCGTTGTAGGAGATCACCTCATTATTAATGAGCTTGCGCTGCGCCCGCATAACTCCGGGCACTGGAGCATTGAAGGTGCGGTGACGAGCCAGTTCGAACAGCATTTGCGCGCGGTGCTGGATCTTCCCTTGGGTGACACCTCACTGGTTGCCCCATATGCAGTTATGGGGAATGTAATTGGAATAGAAACTCAGAAGGATTCCAATCTCTACAGGCCATACCTCCACCTGATGGCACGAACTCCAGCGCTCAAGATTCATCAGTACATGAAGGAGTTGCGCCCTGGACGCAAGGTTGGACATGTAACTCTTCTAGGCGATGACCTTCTACACTTAAGGTCTGAGGTAAGCCACGCAGTCGATTACTTGAGCGGAGCCATTGATGAGTAAAGATGTCGCAATCGTTATGGGATCTGATTCAGATTGGCCAACCATGTCTGAGGCTGCAACAGTGCTCGACGACCTTGGCATTTCGTATGACGTCGATGTCGTCAGTGCACACCGCACTCCTCATGAGATGTTGGATTTTGCAGCAGGCGCAGCGACGGCCGGTTACAAAGTAATTATTGCTGGAGCTGGAGGAGCTGCTCATCTGCCCGGCATGATCGCATCAGCAACTACCTTGCCTGTCATTGGTGTTCCAGTTCCACTCAAAACCTTAGATGGAATGGATTCACTGCTCTCTATTGTTCAGATGCCCGCAGGAATTCCGGTCGCAACTGTTGGAATCGGAAATTCTAAAAATGCTGGGCTACTTGCGGCGCGCATCATCGGTTCGAGTGATTCTAAAGTTGCGGTCAAGATTGGCGATTTAATGGAGCGGGCTCGAATCGCCTCGCTAGAAAAAGGTAAAAGTCTTAACGCCAAGCGCAATACTCGTACTGGCTTTTAGTTTTCTGCGCGTCCCAACGCTCTGAATTTCCAGCCTGCACCACGCCACTTATCGCGATCGAGAGCGTTTCTTCCATCGATGATCAGAGGATTGGCAACCACTTTTAATAGAGAAGCTGGATCAAGTTCTCGGTACACCTTCCATTCAGTCAGGTGAAGAACGAGATCTGCTCCAGTAAGAGTTGTCGAAATATCATCGCTATAGGCGAGAGCGGGAAAGTGTAGTTTTGCACTCTCTATAGCCTTTGGATCGTGAACAGTTACAGTCGCGCCAGTCGCCTGCACTTGAACCGCAATATCGAGCGCTGGGGAGTCGCGGACATCATCACTATCGGGCTTAAAGGCAGCTCCTAAGACAGCGATCTTCTTTCCGCGCAAATCTTCCGAGAGTTCATTGCGTACTAGATCAATCATGCGAGTACGTGAGCGAAGATTGATTGAATCAACTTCGCGTAAGAACTCTAGAGCTTGACCCGCTCCGAGTTCCTGCGCGCGTGCCATAAATGCACGCAGATCCTTTGGAAGACAACCGCCTCCGAATCCAATTCCTGCTTGCAAGAATCGACTTCCAATGCGTGGGTCATAACCAATCGCTTTGGCGAGAACGGTCACATCTCCACCAGCGGCTTCACAAACTTCTGCCATCGCATTGATGAAGGAGATCTTGGTAGCGAGGAATGAGTTAGCCGCACCTTTTACTAGTTCTGCAGTAGGAAGATCAGCAACTACCCAAGGAATTTGGTCTGCCAAATTCTTTGCATAGACCTCACGCAATATTGTTTCGGCGCTCTGGCTGGCAACGCCCACAACCAATCGACTTGGATGGAGGGTGTCTTCAACTGCAAATCCTTCACGTAGGAACTCTGGGTTCCAGGCTAAATCTGCATCTGGATTTATCTCAAGTAGGCGAGCTCGCATCTTTGCTGCAGTCCCGACCGGCACCGTGGATTTTCCAACGACAAGGGAACCGCTCTTGATGACTGGGGCGATCGCCTCCAGGGAACTAAAGACGTAACTTAGATCTGCAGCCAGACCATCTTTAGATTGCGGAGTTCCGACACATATAAAGTGGACATCGCAATCTGCAATGGCTGAGAAATCAGTCGAGAAAGTCAGCCGACCAGTTTTCAACTCTGATTGAAGAAGTTCTTCGAGCCCGGGTTCAAAGAATGGAATTCTGCCAGCAGAGAGGCTTGCAATCTTGGCCGGGTCGACATCGATGCCGACGACCTCAAAGCCGAGGTTCGACATGCACGCTGCGTGGGTGGCACCCAGGTATCCAGTACCAATCACAGAGATTTTCAGAGTCATTATGCTGATAGTAACGCTCCGAAACGGTAGCGTGAGCGCTGTATGAGCCAGAGCTTCGTTAATTCAGAGCAAACTCCCCATGGCCAAGCCCCAGGAGTCTCCGTTGTTCTGCCCATTTTGAACGAGGAGCGCTACCTCGACGACGCGATCATCGCTATTTTGGCCCAGCGATATGACGGCCCACTTGAGGTGATCCTGGCCCTTGGACCATCAAAAGATAAGACCAATGAGATCGCGGCCTCGCTCGCGGCGCGCGACCCTCGAGTAGTTCTTGTCGACAACCCAACTGGCCGCACCGCCGCCGCCCTCAACCGGGCTATCGCCGCTGCCCAATACTCAATTATTTGTCGCATCGATGGCCATGCCGAAATTGCCCCTACCTACATTGATAGTGCGGTGCGGGTGATGAACGAGACCGGCGCAGTGAATGTCGGTGGAATTATGGCGGCATCTGGAGTCGGTGCATTCGAACGTGCTGTAGCTACTGCAATGCGCTCCCCACTCGGAGTTGGAGCTGCTCGTTTCCACGTAGGAGGTAAGGCTGGTCCAGCCGACACCGTTTACCTTGGAGTCTTTAAGAAGGATGCTCTAGTTGCAGCCGGGGGATATGACGAACGTTTTACCCGAGCCCAAGATTGGGAACTTAACTATCGCTTGCGTCAAGCTGGTGGAACTATTTGGTTCGATCCCGAACTTGTCGTTACCTATCGACCACGTCCGAATCTTCGAGCGCTCTCTAAACAATATTTTGAATACGGTCGCTGGCGCAGAGCAGTAAGTCGCAACCACAAGGGCACAATTAATTTTAGATATTTAGCTCCACCTGTAACAGTTGCGATTACAGCGCTCTCAATCATTCTCGGTGCAACCGCTAATAGCTTCCTCTTTTTGCCCGCAGGTCTTTATCTGCTTGGAAATTTAGTTGGATCTTTTGTGATTGGAAAAGATCTCCAGGAGAAGATCATGCTCCCCGCAATTTTGGCGACGATGCATTTCTCATGGGGGATCGGCTTCTTAACCTCACCACGAGGATTGATCTAATAATGAAGCGCTGGCTCATTGCGCTCGCGCTGGCATTGATTCCTATTATTGCGCTACCCAGTGCTGCAACTGCCGCGACGATTCCCCCTCACTTCGTCTTGACCGGTTCTGGTTTTGGTCATGGTGTCGGGATGAGCCAGATCGGTGCGCAGGGACAGGCAATGGAAGGCGAGAACGCGCAGTACATAGTTAATTACTGGTTCCCCGGAACTCAACTTGTTGCTGTTCCTGATACACAATTAATTAGAGTGAATATCGCGCACCAAGTCACCTCTGCGACGATTGCTTTGGCCAGTGGCTATACAAGATCAAACATAGATCTCTCTGCCAATGCAGATGGTTCCTTAGATAACTCAGGCTTGGGTGATTCCACCAGCATCTACAAGTTCTCGGTACTGGGTAAGAAGATCGTGGCTTCGGAGACCAGTAAAGGCTTTCTGGTGCAACCTTTTGCTGCACAACCACTCTGGAATATCTATTGGACTGGCACCACGGCATATCCAAATCCCGCTGGTGGATTAACGGGTCCTAAGCCGTCGCCATTTAGCGTTATCAAAGTGACCACAGCTGCAGGCTCTATTCAATTGCGTTACGGGCAAGTCCAACTCAAAATAGTTGGAAGCAAGATTGAAATTACCGACACCATGACGATAGATCAGTATGTCTTAGGGGTTAGCGAGATGTCTTCAAGTTGGTTGCCAGCTGCGCTTCAAGCACAGGCGATCGCATCTCGCACCTATGGCTTAGCCCACCTAACGTTGCGCACTTCGTGTGATTGCGACGTGTATAGCAATACCAATGACCAGGCTTATATCGGCTACGCAAAAGAGTCGGAGCCCGGTGTTGGTCAAAATTGGGTTGCTGCAGTTACAGCAACCGAGACGGATCCCACCGATGCCCAAGCAATTTATTATCTGGGTAAGCCGATCAACGTTTACTTCTTCTCCTCTGATGGTGGACAAACTCAGCAGAGCATGGATGTGTGGGGAACGGCCTTCCCATATTTAATCAATGTGCCAGATCCTTGGAGTTTAGATATCTTCTTAAATCCACAGTACGCCCACTGGCAGCGCGTATTAATTCAAAAAGATGTAGCAACGGCTTTCAATCTGCCTGACGTTGTGGCGCTAGCTATAACTGCACGAACAGTCACCAATAGTGCAACTGTTATTACAGCAACTTCAAGTACAGGCCTCACAGCTCAACTTTCAGTTGGCGATTTCAAAACTAAATTGAAAGTGCCGTCTTCTTGGTTTGAGATTGCTCCCAATACTTATTAGTCCCGACGATTAATTAGAGTGCAGGATTGAGTTCAAGCCTTCCCAGCCTCCAACCTTAGGAACAACTTCCAGATTTCCTGTTATTGAGTTACGACGGAAAATCAAATTGCTTGCACCGGAGAGTTCGCGCGCCTTAACGACTTTGCCATCTGGCAGCATGATCTTGGAGCCTGCAGTGATGTAAGTACCAGATTCGATGACGCAATCATTTCCTAATGAGATTCCGAGGCCTGAGTTCGCACCGAGTAGGCAACGTTCACCGATAGAAATTACTTCTTTGCCACCGCCGCTGAGAGTTCCCATGATGGAGGCGCCGCCACCAACATCGCTACCATCGCCGACAACCACTCCAGCGCTGATGCGACCTTCAACCATCGACTTGCCCAATGTGCCGGCGTTAAAGTTGACGAACCCTTCGTGCATGATGGTTGTGCCAGATGCTAGGTAAGCACCCAAGCGAACTCGGTCTGCATCTGCGATTCGAACTCCATCTGGAATTACGTAATCAACCATGCGTGGGAACTTATCTACTCCGTAAACGGTCACGTTTCCGTGTGCTGCTTTGAGGCGAGCACGAGTCGTCTCGAAATCAACGAGAGAGCAAGGGCCGGCAGAGGTCCAGACAACATTTGTGAGGAGTCCAAAGACTCCATCCAAGTTAAGCCCGTGTGGCTGTACCAATCTATGAGAGATCAGGTGGAGTCGGAGGTAAGCATCGGCCGCTGATTGTGGGGCCGCATCTAAGTCGATCTCGAGGTCAACTTCTTCGCGCGTTACTCCACGAATTGGGTCAGGGGAGACCAAGCTCGAGCGGTCTGCAGGAGCGGAGAGCGGATCAAGGCTGACTTTGAGGAACCAGCAATCGAGCAGATCACCATTTGCCGCGATAGTCGCTACGCCACTTCCAAAGCCTTTTCTCATGTGGCGAACGCTATCAAATCGCCCCACTTACGCTCTGAGGGATAACTATTCGCGGAGGGGACTAGTAATCTCCCATCCATGAAGCCTGCGCCGACTCTCGCTGAACTCTTGGCGAGTCTGCCAGAAGAGGAGCGCTTCATACTCTCGTTGCATTATGTCAAGGGGATGGAGACCGCTGAGATTGCGAAAACCCTCGGAGTCCCCCATAAATCGGTAAAAGTTGTAATTGAACAGGGTAAAAAGCGCTTATTTGCCGCCCTTGATTTCCCACCTTTCCCCTGATGCGAGATACTTCTCCCTACGTTCTGAATCGTTTTTGAGTGAGGGAGTTTCACCATGGCAGCCATGAAACCGCGTACCGGCGATGGTCCCATGGAGGTCACCAAGGAGGCTCGTAGCCTGGTGATGCGTATTCCTCTCGAAGGTGGCGGCCGGTTAGTCGTAGAACTGAATGTCGAAGAGGCCACCAATCTTGGAAATGCCCTTCAGGCAGCGGTCGCTCTCGTTAAGAAATAGAGTCAACTCATGCATCTGCCACAACCGACTTTTACTACGGTTGGTTCTATAAAAGAACATGGCTTTGAAAAATACAACGCCCTCGTCTTGCCCGCCTTCTCTACTGATGATGGCGCAGAAGCAGACTCTTCGGAGCTTTCAACCTTTCTCCTCGATAAAACTGGATTAACCTTCAAAGAGATCCGCAAACAGTGGCCGGACTACTCAGCCAAGGCTGGGGAGGTTCTAGAAATCCCTCTTACCGGAATGGGAAAGCTGACTCGACTTTTCGTTCTTGGTTTTGGAACTGGCACCATCGAGGATGCACGTAAGGCCGGTGCTGCACTGGGGCGCAAGAGCAAAGGCACAGGCTTCGCTCTTTTCAACTCCTATGTTGGCGAGTTCGACGCCTCGGTTGCCCACCTCGTCGCAATCTCACTTTCACAATATGGATGGAATGTGAAGAGCGAGCACTCTAAGAGCGATAAAAAAGCTCGAGAAAAAGGCGCTACCGCATTTTCTTTTAGCGCAGATAATGGTGATGCAATAAAGCGCGCCACCATTCTTGCTAACGCAGTGTGGACCACCCGCGATTTGATTCATACACCTTCAAATATTAAGAATCCCGCCTGGTTGGCATCGTCCGCAAGGACATTAGTTAAGAAAACTAAGTCCGCAGATCTAAGCGTGATCGTTAAGAAGGGCAAGGCGCTCGCAAAATTTGGTGGGTTGCGCGCGGTAGGAAACTCTTCCCCTAACTCGGCTCCGCATCTGGTGGAAGTTCGCTACGCCCCGCGAGGAAGCAAGAATTGGCCGCATGTAGTTTTGGTTGGTAAGGGAATCACCTACGACACAGGTGGCATATCGTTGAAGAGACCTTATGACCTCATGGTTCCGATGAAAAGTGACATGGCAGGTGCGGCAGCAATCTTGGCTGCAACAGTTGCGATGGCAGAAGTTAAACCTCGCGTAAGAGTTACCGCACTCATGATGTGTGCGGAGAACATGGTCTCAGCAACTGCGCAACGTCCTTCAGATGTGATTACTCAATACGGCGGAACAACTGTTGAGGTAATCAATACCGATGCAGAAGGTCGCTTAGTTTTGGCCGACGGACTTGCATACGCCGATCTTGAGTTGCACCCAGATTATTTGCTTGACATTGCAACCCTCACCGGAGCAGCTACCCAGGGACTCGGCAAGCAATACGCAGCTATGTATTCACGCAATCCTTCTTTAACCTCACAACTTCATGAGATTGGCGAACGTATCGGCGATCGCGTGTGGCCAATGCCGCTTATTGATGACTACGTACCCGCACTGCAGAGCACTGTTGCAGATTTAAACCACGATGCTTCGGCAAAGAAATTTAGTGCGGGCTCGGTAACTGCAGCACTCTTCTTGGAGAAGTTTGTGGGCAAGCAGAACTGGGTACATCTTGATATCGCAGGGCCTGGTCGCTCTGAGGTTGATGCAGGAGAATTCGTTAAAGGTGGAACTGGATTTGGAACCCGTTTACTTATTGAGTGGTTAGCTTCCCTCTCATGATCGGCAATCGCGGAGACATGGCAGCATTTGCTGAAGGGTATGTTCGCGAAGATATTTTTATGCAGCAGGCGCGAAACAATGCCCAGGAATTAGGAACGATAGATCCAACGCCAGCAGTAGGCGGTTTATTGCGCTATATCGTCGAGACTCTCAAAGCGCGTTCGATGGTTGAAATTGGTACTGGCTCAGGCGTAAGTGGTCTCTGGCTCTTTGCCGGTGCGCCATCAGATGCGGTGTTAACTTCTATCGATACTGAGCGTGAACACGCCGCTTCAGCACGCGCAGTCTTTGAAGAGTCCGGGGTATCCACCCAACGATTTCGTTTAATCACAGGAATCGTTATGGAAGTTGTAGGCAAACTTGCAGATAACAATTACGACCTTGTCGTTATTAGACCCGCTGCGGATTTGATGGACCTTATTCACGAGGCGCATCGACTTCTACGTCCTGGCGGAATTCTCTTTGTTGATCAGGCTCTCAGCGGAGGCAAAGTTGCAGATCCCACCCAGAGAGATTTCGAAAGTATCTCTCGACGTGATGGCATCAGAGCAGTGAAGGAAGATTCACGTTGGAGTTCTACAGTCTTACCGCTCGGAGCCGGAGTTCTTCTAGCAACAAAGCTTTAACTCACTTATAATGAGCAGATGTCTGATGATGAGATCACTTCCGCAGAAGAATCTACTCCACGGGTAGAACCTGTAACTGCACCAGAATCAACGCCAGAAGCCGAGACACCTCCATCGACTCCAACTCAAACACCATGGTGGGTTTCGGATGCATCCTCCTCAGTATCAACTTCGCTTACAACTCTTGCTCCCGCTAAGAGAGTTATTCAAGTTACTTGGTATATCGCTTTGGCAATGTCCCTTATCGCAGGTGTTGTTGGTGCATTGATTGGTAAAACTGCATTTGATAACTCAACCAATCTCATCACCTCCAATAAAGTTATTGATAGAGCTCCAGATTCGATCGCAGGAATTGCGGCGCGTGTCTCTCCTTCTGTTGTAGAGATTGATTCAACAACAAGCAGTGGCAGTGACACTGGATCAGGATTCTTCATTGCAAAAAATGGTTACATCATGACCAACAATCACGTTATTGAAACCGCATTTCTCGCCAAGGCGAAGATCACGGTAAAACTTTCCAACAACAACGAGTACACCGCAACCGTTGTAGGACGCGATACATCGTACGACTTAGCAGTCCTAAAAATTGATGTCTCAGATGCTCCTGCCCTTGTTCTCGGCAACAGTGACAACGTTCAAGTAGGAGATCCTGTTATAGCAATTGGATCACCTCTAGGACTTCAAGGCACCGTGACCTCTGGAATTATTTCGGCAAAGAACCGTCCTGTAACTACCAGCTCGGATAACACCGCCGGTGAGAGTTCATTTATCGATGCCCTGCAGACCGATGCTGCAATTAACCCAGGTAACTCTGGCGGACCACTTGTCGATGCAACGGGCGCTGTTATCGGTGTTAACTCCGCAATCGCCTCTTTGGGATCCACCATCGACGGTCAACCTGGCTCAATCGGTTTAGGTTTTGCATTTCCTATTAATCAAGCAAAGACTCAAGCAGATCAGTTGATCAAGACCGGAACTTCTCATCATCCAATCGTGGGCATGTCTCTTGATTCAAGTTACCCAGGACCTGGCGCGAAGATCGCAGATACCGCAAGCGCCATCCTCCCAGGAGGACCTGCAGCCAAGGCTGGTTTGCAACCGGGAGACATCATTCTTGCGATCGATGGTCAAGAAATTTCAGTCGCAGATGATCTGATCGTTGCGATTCGCTCCCATGCCATTGGCGACACTGTGACGCTCAAATATCAACGCGGAAGTGTGATCAAGTCGGTTCAAGTGACCTTAGTCGCCTCTCAATGACCGCTATATAGCGTCGTAGAGTTCTCTTATGAGTCAGCAGATGATTGACGAGATCCACCGTGCATTGGCGACTGTCAACGACCCAGAGTTAAGGAGACCACTTCCAGATTTGGGAATGGTTGAATCTGTGGAGTTCAAAGATGGCAAGGCATCAATTGGGATCAAGTTAACGATTAGTGGATGTCCCATGCGCGATCGTCTGCACGGGGATGTAACGGCAGCTGCCATTTCTGTTCCCGGAGTTACAGAGGTTCAAATTAACTTCGGAGTGATGACGGATGAGGAGCGCGAAGCTGTAAAGAAATTGCTTCGTGGAGGGCGAGAGAAATTTAATCCCTTTGCTCAAGAAGATTGCCTCACGCGGGTCATTGGTATTGCATCAGGTAAGGGTGGAGTCGGTAAGTCTTCTGTCACAGCTAATCTGGCGGTTGCTGCCGCAGCAAGAGGACTCAATGTTGGAATATTGGATGCCGATGTCTATGGCCATTCGATTCCGCGGTTGATGGGGATTTTGGATAAGCGACCAACAGCGCTTGATCAGACCTTCATCCCGGTTGAGAGTCATGGCGTGAAGATAGTTTCGATGGAGATGTTTAAGCCACATCGTGAAGATCCCATCGCATATCGCGGTCCGCTCCTACATAGAGTTCTTGAACAATTGATGAGCGATGCCTATTGGGGGGCGCTTGATCTACTGCTATTGGATCTTCCACCGGGAACTGGTGATATCGCTATCTCACTCGGCCAACTGATTCCGCGTTCGGAGATCTTGGTCGTAACCACTCCACAGGTTGCCGCCGCAGAAGTAGCGGAGCGCGCGGGGCGGATCGCCTTTCAGATGAAGCAACGTATTCTCGGAGTCGTCGAAAATATGTCTGAAAGTCCCTGCCCTCATTGCGGTGAACCTATAGCTCTCTTTGGTAGTGGCGGCGGGGCCGAGACAGCTCAGCGGCTCAGCGCGCTCGTCGGATCGGATGTGCCACTTCTTGCCAAGGTTCCATTCAATATTGAGTTGCGTGACGGGGGAGATAATGGGACCCCGGCCTATCTCGGTTCAGAGAATGGCTCAATCAAGAAAACATTTGATGAACTTTTGTCGTCGCTGATGCTTCGACCTCATTCGCTCGTCGGCGTACCGCTCAATCTCCATACCTAATTCATTCCTCAAGGGGTAGCCCGTAGACTTACGGGGTGAAACGCCCACCAGTAGCCTCAATCAACACCGTTGCGAAGCGGTTAGTTGGTCGTAGCGACCTGCTCATAACCCGTAAGAGCGTACGAGACTCTCTCGTTTCGTTGGCCGGCTTAATCGGTCGTCCTGTTGTGGATCCCGATGGTCGCGAGATTGGTCGCTTGGTCGATGTCGTTGTTCGTCATGGTGAGGAGACATACCCACCAGTTTCTGGATTGATTGTGAAAGTTGCCAATCGAAAATCATTTATCAATGGCGCTCGCATCTCCGAACTCACACCAAGCCAAATCACACTCTCCTCAACCAAAATTAATTTAGAACCATTTGCTCGACGTCCTGGTGAGTCGTTGCTTGATGCAGATGTTCTTGACCACCAGATCGTTGATGTTGATGGTCTACGAGTAGTACGTACCTCCGATTTATACCTCGCACCTTTCAACAAAGAGGTTCGCGTTGTGGGTGTAGATATTTCTTTTGTCTCCTTCTTGCGCCGACTCTTCCCTGGTTCTCTCTCTCGCCGACCTACGCCGGATCATGTGCTCGACTGGGCTTCTGTTGCCTCGCTCACGGATACGCCTGGAGTCGTTCGCACTTCTGGCACTCGCTCAGCGTTGGGACAACTTCGTCCTGCTGACTTAGCAGATCTCATCGAAGACTTAGCTGGTCGTGAACAGGGTGCGCTGATTGAAATGTTGGATCCAGATCTTGCAGCGGATGCGCTCGAGGAGATGGAAGATGATGAACTTGAAGGCCTCTTACGTTCGCTCTCTGCAGAGAGATCGGCAGAGCTTTTAGCGCGTATGGAACCAGATGAATCCGCCGAGGTATTGCGTGATTTGGAAGACGAACACCGCGAAAGCATTTTGAGCGCGATGGAGAGTGGAACCGCAAAGCAGTTACGCCAACTTGTCTCTTTTGATGAGGAACTTGCTGGCGGAATAATGACGACGCACATCTTGGTCGTCAAAAGTTCAGCAACCGTTGCAGATGCTTTGAAATTATTAGTGGAAAATCGCGAGCGTGAGAGTTCTGATGGCGTTGTAGTTGTAGATGGCAAAGGCAAGTTGCTAGACCACATTCAAACGGTTGAGTTGATTGCCGCAGAGCCAGAGAGTCTGGTCTCTGAACTCGTTGCCAAGCCCTTCCCTACCGCGGTCTCAATCGATACTCCAATTGCTGAAGTAGTCGAGGAATTTTCGAATAACAGAGGTTCATCCATCATCGTTATCGACGAGAAGAACAAGCCAATCGGCCGCATCCTCGCCGATGACCTCGTCGATGCTCTCTCTAAGAACCGCGGGCTCTTCTCGCAGGGTGGCGGACCGCGTTCATGACGAATATAAATATTCCAAGCGGTCGTAAGTTACGCATAGCCGCTTTTCTCGCCGTCATGGGCCCAGGTGTTATCGCTGGTCTATCCGATGATGATCCGGCAGGCATCACGACCTATTCGCAATTGGGTGCTCAATTCGGCTACCGCCTGCTCTGGGTACTGGTTATTTCAACTCTTGCCCTGATCGTCTTCCAAGATTTAGGCGCACGCATTGGCGTTGTGACTCGCCAAGGTTTGATCGGATTAGTTCGCCAGAAGTATGGAGCCAGAGCGGGAAGTTTTAGCGCCGTCGCTTTGATCTTGGCCAACTTAGGAACTATGACCGCGGAGTTCGCGGGAGTTGCTGCAGCCGGACAACTCTTTGGAATATCTCGTTTCATAACTGTGCCACTTACTGGAATTTTTATATCTGCACTTGTACTGCGTGGAACCTTTAAGAAGGCAGAACGCGTCTTCTTTATTTTGTCAGCTGTATTTATCTCATATCTCATCGCGGGCTTTATGTCGCACCCTCATTGGGGTTCCGCCTTTCGCGGAATGGTCGTTCCATCCATGCCGTTCAATCGTGGCGCGATCAATATTGCGACCGCAACGCTCGGAACAACACTTGCTCCGTGGGGTTTGGCATTTATTCAGTCGTATGCAGTGGATAAGCGTCTGACCCGATCAGATCTCAAACTGCTTCGCGCTGATGTATGGGTGGGATCGCTCTTAACCGGAATCATTGGTTTCTTTGTGATTGTCACATGCGCCGCTACCTTGAATCATCAACACATCACAAATATCACAGATGCATCTCAAGCAGCACGGGCGCTGCAACCACTTGCTGGAACTCTGGCAAAAGATATCTTTGCAGTCGGAATTATCGGTGCTGCCCTATTGGCTGCCTCCATACTTCCACTCTCAACTGCATATTCCATTAGCGATCTCACGGGATCTCCCGCAGCGCTTGATGACAAATTTGATGAAGCTCCACTCTTCTACCTCACCTTTGCGGCGATCACCCTTGTTGCTGGTGGATTGATCATGATTCCAGGAGTTTCGCTGATCTGGATCTTGATCTCCTCGCAGATCCTCAACGCCATTCTCTTACTCCCACTTTTGATATACATGTATGGCATCGCTCAAGATAAGAAGTTGATGGGTGAATTCGCATCTGGGCCAAGAGCTAAAGCGTTGTATGGATCGATTATTACGCTGGTGGCCGTATGTGTATTGGCACAATTCTGGTTCATCTTTAACTTGTGATTTAACTTGTGAGTACTCGAACCCACGATCACACCGCTCTGCCCCAGGGGCGCGATATTCCATTCTTGGTAGCAGGGATTTTTGGTATCGGGTCATCGGGGCCTTTAATTGCTAAGAGCTCCATGCCGATCTCTACCTTGATCTTCTGGCGCAATCTGGGCGGAGCACTGATCATGGCTCCCTTTGCCATTAGATCTGGAGAATTAACTGCTCGCAAAAACCGTCGCTTAATTGCAGTATCGGCCCTAGCCGGAGTAATCCTCGCCGCTCACTTTCTCACCTTCTTTGCTTCGATGCGTTTTACGACGGTGGCAGCAGGAACTGCTCTCGCTGCATTCCAACCTATCTTCGCCGCCTTATATATGAAGATACGCGGTGCCAGAATTTCCACGCAGTCGCTGGGAGGAATGTTTCTGGCATTCGCTTCGCTCTTCTTAATTACCGGAGTTGATTTCACAGTCTCAACCAGAGCATTTGTCGGAGATCTCTTTGGAATTCTCTGCGGAGCCCTCTCTGCTGCTTACATGATCATTGGTTCTGGGGTTCAAAAGTCACTACCCACATCAAGTTATACGACCGTGTGTTTTAGTTCTTGTGCGGCCACCACATTGCTAGGAAGTTGGCTGACCGATTCTCCGTTGTTGCACTTTCCAGCAATTCAGTGGATCTACCTACTGGGGTTGATTGTCGGTGCGCAGTTCTTGGGTCATACACTTTTCAATATGACCCTCAAACGAGTCTCTCCGGTAGTGGTCTCGCTCGTCGTATTCTTTGAAGTGCCAGTTGCTGCAATCATCGCGTGGTTCTGGTTGCACCAACATCCATCGGCGGGAACGATTCCTGGAATCATTGGTCTACTCGTTGGCTGTGCCATTTTTGTTCTAAGAAATAAGGTGGAAAGTGATTGATCTGCACACTCACTCTAATTTCAGCGATGGGACTGATACACCTGCCGAACTCATCAACAAAGCACATGCAGCGGGCTTAACAACAATCGCCCTCACCGATCACGACACTGTGGCTGGTTGGGATGAGGCGCAAGAGTGGCTTCGACCTGGACTCGATTTAGTACTCGGCTCTGAAATATCGTGTCAGACCGAAGATGGAATCAGTGTGCACATGTTGGGCTTGCTCTTTGATCCAGAGAACGAAGCTTTGAGAACGATGATGGCGGAGACTCGCGACAATCGAATTGGTCGGATGCACAAGATTATTGCGCGATTACAGGCTGCTGGGTATGAAATCTCAATGGAGGATGTTGAAGCCGAACTATCAGATGGAGCAACTCTTGGCCGTCCACACCTGGCAGATGCCTTAATTTCAAAGGGTTACATGAAGTCGCGCGAAGAGGTCTTTGCTGAAGTGCTTCACAATGACTCCCCATTTTACGTAGCTCATTACTCGCCCACCCCAGAAGTGGTAATTGCCCATATCAAAGCGGCAGGTGGAGTAGCTGTGATCGCGCACGCAATGTCTTCCCTGCGGGGACGAGTAGTTTCACCCGAGAGTTTTAAAAGTTACGTGGCAGCGGGCTTAGATGGAATCGAAGTTTTTCATCGCGATCACACTGCGGAGAATCGCGAACTCTTGCTCGGAGTCGCAGCAGAGTTTGATCTCGTCACAACGGGAGCCAGTGACTATCACGGCAATGGAAAACTCAATCAATTAGCTGAATTCCACACCGCTCCAGCGGAATTTGAGAGGCTCGAGTCGAGAGCTGATCAACGACGCGTAGTACGCGCTACAAAGCGGTGAAGCCAACCTTCTGATCTGTTGTATCACCGATCTCGATGTATGAGATCTTTGCGGCTGGGACCAGGATTACTCGATCTTTAATATCTGTGAGTTCAAGAGTCTTGCCATTGTTGATTGATTCTTGGGCAAGAGCTACAACTCTGGATGCCTCGAGTGAAACTTCGAAGTGGAGTTCTTGGGATGTCTCGCTAATACCAACGCGGACAGTGGTCTTGTTCTCTGATTCTTTCTTAGCCATGTCTTGAGTTTAGTGGGCTTCAGATTTTGCGGAAACCTGAAATCCCGCGCCACTGCAGGCTCGCCACCAATTTAACGGCCAGATCCCGATCGATCTTTCCATCATGAGCTAACCAGTGACGCGCCGTGGTCTGGGCGGTACCAATAAGCCCAACGGCGAGCATCATCGCTGATTCATGGGAGATGCCGGTATCGGTGGTTATCGCCTCACTGAATGCGAGGGCGCAGTCGTATGACATTTTGTTGAGCCGTTCGCGGACTTGTGGTTCTACCGCCATATCGCTCTCAAAGAGAAGTCGGAATGCTTCACCTTCACGGTTAATGAAATCGAAGTAAGCGTTTACAGTAGCGAGGACGCGACCTGCATTGTCCTTGGTCGAAGCTACTGCTGCTCTGATATCGGCTACGAGGAAGTCGCAGTGAATATCTAGGACGGCGAGATAGAGATCAAGTTTTGAGGGAAAGTGTTGGTAGAGAACCGGCTTGCTGACATTTGCTTGGTCTGCAATCTCATCCATCGCAGCGGCGTGGTAGCCAGCGGCAGTAAAGACCTCCAGGGCTGCCGCTAATAGCGTAGCCCGGCGCTCATCGCGCGGCAGACGAACCTTTTCATCGCTCATTAGCACGATGTTATCCCATGATTCATAATGAGCGCATGACTGAACTACCTGCTCGCCGCTTATTACTTGTACACGCGCATCCCGATGACGAGACGATTAATAACGGCGCCACGATGGCTGGATATATCGCGCAGGGGGCAGCAGTGACTTTGGTGACCTGTACTCGAGGAGAAGAGGGCGAAGTACTGGTGCCATCGCTGGCGCACCTCGCCGCTGCTCAAGAGAACACGTTAGGTACCTACCGCGAAGGTGAGTTGGCGGCAGCGATGGCAGAGCTCGGAGTAACCGACTATCAATTTCTTGGAGCACCGGCGCACAAGTATCGCGATAGCGGAATGATGGGTACCCCACCCAACGAGGCTCCTGAATCATTTTGGCAGGTTGATCTCGAGCAAGCAGCGATGGAGCTCGTTGAAATTATCCGTGATCGCAAACCCCAGGTCCTGATCTCGTATGACGATTTTGGTGGGTACGGCCATCCAGATCACATCAAAGCGCACAAGGTTGCGATGCGCGCTGCAGAGCTAGCCGCAGATCCTCATGTTGGCGTTGGTGAGCCTTGGGAGATATCAAAGATTTATTGGAGCGCGATCCCGCGTTCGGCTTTACATGGAAGTTTGACGAGCAGCAATATTTTCTTGCGAATACTCATCAAACAATTCAACTATGTTCCCGCCAAGTGGGCAGCACTTCCCTTTGTGAAAGCCGATGGAGTTGTCACGACAAAATTTGATGCAGAGAAATACCTGCCGCAAAAATTAGCGGCGCTTAAGGCTCACAAAACTCAGCTCATCATCAATGGAGATCTCTTTGAATTCTCCAAGCGCCTTGCAATCAAGGTAGGCGGCACCGAGCATTACATCCGCGTTAAAGGGGAGGCTGCCGGACCGTATGATAAAAATGGTCGCGAGTTAGATCTCTTTGCCGGTGTTACGGAATAACTTCCCAACTCTGACCAGCAGGACTGTCGACCACCTTAATCTTGAGTTCAAGCAGTTGATCTCTTAGCTGATCGCTGCGCGCAAAATCTCGGGCTTTTCGAGCCTGCTCCCGCGCGGTGAGTAGTTCCTCGGCGCCGGTAGGAAGTTCTCTTGCAACTTCAACGCGATTGATATCCAAGCCGAAGAATTTATCTACAGATTCAAAGACTTGTGCCTTAGTGCGATCGGAGATGTTCGCGTCACGTTCTATGGCGCGCAATTTGAGAAGTGCCTTAGGCGTATCGAGGTCCGCCCGCAGCGGCTCAAAGATACTTTCTATAAGTTCAGCGACTATCGCTTGATCATTATGTAGTTCTGACTTTGACCACTCTTGATATTTGCTACGCCAACGCTGGAGAGTGCTATGTGCCGCAGCGATCTGCTCCCAGTTGAGATCCATCTGACTGCGATATCTATTCTCCATAAAGACCAACCGCAGAGCTAATGGGTCATACCCACCCTGAACGAGATCTTCCAAGAGAAGGACATTGCCTGCGCTCTTCGACATCTTTCGTCCTTCAAAGAGGAGATGTTCTCCATGAACCCAATGATCCGTGACTTCACTCAGCGTGGCGGCGTTGCTCTGCGCTCGTTCATTTTCGTGATGTGGAAAACGAAGATCAATTCCGCCCAGGTGTAGGTCTACGTGATTTTGTAGGTAGTGCAATGACATAGCCGAACATTCGATATGCCATCCAGGAAAACCTTTACCCCAAGGTGATTCCCAGACCATCTCGGTGCGTGCACCGGCAGCTTTCCAGAGCGCCCAATCTGCATGGAAGCGCTTGGCTCCATCGCCGACATATTCGTAACGATGACCCGGGACAAGTTCTTCTAACTTATTGCCGCTGAGTGCTCCGTACGATTCAAATGAGTTGGCGGAAAAGTAGACCGATGTATCTTCTCCAACATAGGCGTACCCAGAGTCAATAAGTTTTTGAATCAAGGCGAACATCAATTCGATGCTCTCACTTGCCCGTGGATAAATATCAAAACCTAGGATCCCGAGCCTGGCAATATCCTTGTGAAATTTCGCTTCATACGAGCGAGCCAGAGTGAATGGATCTTTATGTTCCATTGCTGCTTGAGTTAAAACCTTATCCTCTTCGGAGTCAGCCTCTCCAGGCTCATGCAAGTCGTCGACCATATGGCCGACATCAGTGATGTTCTGGACGCTATGAATTGAAAATCCGCTGACCTGTACCAGCCGCGAAATGAGATCTCCGAGCAGAAAGGTTCTCAAGTTACCGACATGGGCATCTCGATAGACGGTCGGGCCACAGCAGTACATCCGTAGGGCTTTGCCATCGCTGATGACGATCTCTCTTTGGGCTCTACTCATGGTGTCGTAAAGAAATATCCCAGTTGATATCGCCTGAGAGGGGACCACCTTCCAGAGCGCTATCTGAGAGGGGTCGAAGGTGACTATCTGGCCATTCTTCTTACGCACTTGGGTCGGGCTGACAAGGTGACCTAAGAGGTCGCGGAAGCCACCCTCAGGATCGTGAGAGCGGATACTGACCCGCTGACCCACGTGGGCGGCCGACGGGAGGGCTTTGGATCCGTCCTCAGTTGCCACTGGATACCCCTCACTCATCCTTGACTCATTGAATTGCGCCCAGATCCACTATTCTCTTCCCATATTGTCTGCCCATATTGTGTACCTACAACCTAGAACCACTACATAATATTGTTCCGCAGTTGATTGGAACCGCTACTTGAAAGGATTGACGTGACCTACGTAATCGCCCAACCATGTGTGGATGTGAAAGATAAGTCATGTATCGAGGAGTGCCCGGTTGATTGCATTTACGAGGGCAATCGGATGCTCTACATCCAACCTGATGAGTGCGTAGATTGTGGCGCCTGTGAGCCTGTATGCCCTGTAGAAGCTATCTACTACGAGGATGACGTTCCAGGCGAGTGGAAGCAATTTGGGGAGATTAATGCTGGTTTCTTCCAGACAATTGGTTCACCCGGCGGAGCAAGCAAGGTTGGGGCGACCGATGCCGACCACCCAACCGTTGTAGCGCTCCCTAAGGCTGGAGAGTAAACAATCAAACTCCCGGATTTCCCGTGGGATCTGTTGGCTCCATATGGTGCTCGCGCTCGCGAGTATAAAGACGGGGCGATCGACCTCTCCGTAGGAACTCCTGTCGATCCAACTCCTGACTTTATTCAGGCTGCGCTCATTAATTCCGCCAACGCTCCTGGTTACCCACTGACCATCGGATCGCCTGCTCTCCGACAATCGATGAGAGATTGGGCGATAAATGTTCTGGGAGTATCTGGCGAGTTCGATGTACTACCCAGCATCGGATCAAAAGAGGTCGTGGCTAACCTCCCCGCACAATTAGAGGCTGCAAAGGTTCTCTATCCCAAAGTTGCCTACCCAACCTACCTAGTAGGTGCTTTGCTCGCCAAAGCGGAAAATCATCCCGTCGATTTTGATGCACGGGAGTGGCCAGATGCGGATCTGGTGTGGATCAACTCGCCTTCAAATCCCACTGGTCGAATTGCACCGGTGCAAGAGCTGGAAGAGGTAATCGCTTACTCGCGTAGAACAGATGCGATCATCATTAGCGATGAGTGTTATTTCAATTTTCCTGCATCAACAGAAGGACTGCAGCCAGTTTCTATCTTGCAGGTGGCTAAGGGTGATAATAAAAATCTTCTCGCAGTTCACTCACTTTCCAAGCGCTCTAATCTTGCTGGCTATCGCGCCGGCATGATCATCGGAGATCCACTGCTGATCGCAAAAATTCGTGAGATTCGCAAACATGCTGGGCTCCTTGTTCCTGCACCAGTACAGGCCGCGATGGTGGCTGCGCTCGCCGATGAAGTTCACGTCCATGAACAGGCGCAGCGTTACGCCAAGCGACGTGAAATATTGCGCCCCGCTTTGACTTCATTGGGCTTTTCGATCGAGCACAGTGAGGCCGGTTTGTATATCTGGTGCTCGCGAAATGAACGCGACTTCGACTCGGTCTCATTTTTAGCGGATCTAGGAATCTTGGTGACCCCAGGTAGTTTCTACGGTGAAGCGGGTGCCACCTATATTCGCATCGCCCTCACCGCGACTGACGCGCAGATCAATGCGGCGGCTGCACGAATTCTTGGATAATCGGTGAGTACTCAGATGCCGGTCACCTCGGCGATATTGCTCGTAGGTGGATTTGGGACTCGACTTGCTCCTCTTACATCACACACACCTAAACCAATGCTCTCTGTCGGTGGTGTGCCCTTTACTGAACATCAGATAGTGAAAGCACGTGCTGCCGGAGTAGAAGAAATCGTTTTGGCAACTTCCTACCTTGCCGAAGTCTTTGAACCGTATTTCGGCAATGGAGAGAGATTTGGAATTCGAATCGCATATGCAGTTGAGGAGAAGGCTCTTGGTACTGGAGGCGCGATCGCAAACGCTGCCAAGGAGTTGCGCGGTAATGGTCCTGTAATTATTTTTAATGGTGATGTCCTGAGTAGTCATGATCTAACATCCCAAATGGAATTACATCGCGCGCAAGAGGCGGATATCACGCTGCATCTAACGCGTGTTCCTGATGCTCGCGCTTTCGGCGTTGTTGAACTTGATGGAACTAACGTTTTGACTTTCAACGAGAAGATGGAAAATCCTCCAACCAACATTATTAATGCCGGTTGTTACATATTTGACCGTGCGGTTATCGATGCGATTCCAGATGATCGGGTTGTAAGTGTCGAGCGGGAGACCTTCCCATCACTCCTCGCGGGTGGTTCAAAGTTGGTCGGATATCTGGACTCTTCTTATTGGCTTGATATCGGTACTCCGTCGGCACTTCTTAAGGCCAACGCCGACCTGATCTCTGGAGTGGCGCGATCTACCGCCTTTGATGAACTCCTCGCTAAGGGGGAGTTCTACATCGCCTCCAACTCCCTGATTTCTCGTAGCGCTTCTCTCAACTCAACGTCGATCATTGAGAATGGCTCAGTCGTTGGCCCCAGTAGTGACATTGGCGAAAGGGCGCGGGTCAGCGCCAGCTTTATCTCTGCAGGGGCCTCGGTAGGAGCGAATTCGGCTCTCATTGACTCATTTGTAGCCCCAGATACCTCAATTCCGGGCGGATTTATAGCAACCGGCCAATTTTTTGGATATTCCGAAAAGAAATAGTCGCAGCGGACTTGACTCGCGGGGATTACACGCGTGTAATTCACCCAAGCCGTAGTTACAGCGAGACACACCGTGTGTCGCACACTGCGCCAGATAGTTTGAGGAGTATGTATGTCAGATCGCCAGATCGCAGCTTACGGAGAATTTGTAATGGGTGGCCTTACAAACATCGGCAACACAAACTCAGGAAACCCTGATCTCTCCTGGCAGGAGCGCGCTCTGTGCGCCCAGACAGATCCCGAAGCCTTCTTTCCTGAGAAGGGCGGCTCAACCCGTGAAGCCAAGCGAGTCTGTCTCTCCTGTGATGTTCGCTCAGAGTGCTTGGAATACGCTCTAGGTCATGATGAGCGCTTCGGTATTTGGGGTGGCCTCTCCGAACGCGAGCGCCGTCGCCTCAAGCGCCGTTCAGCGTAACGCGCATATTCCTTTCAACACAGGTGCCGAGTAATGGCAGCGCAGTTATCTTCAACTCATAACGATTCGGAAATCGATCTCTCACGCTTTTTTGTTACAGCAATCATCGTCACCCACGATGGAGCTTCATGGTTACCGGAAGTTATTGCCGCGCTCTCCTCACAAACCCGGCCCATTGATCGAATCATTGCGGTTGATACAGGCTCGGTTGATAGCTCGCCCAAACTATTGCGCGCTGCAGGTATTACCTACATCTCCGCTGATCGCGATATTGGTTACGGTGATGCAATCGAGATCGCACTTGAGCAGAGTCCAAAATTGCTCGATCCAATTGATGAAGCTAATGAATGTTTGTGGTTGATTCATGATGACTGTGCGCCCGCAAAAGATGCGCTGCACTATTTGTTATCGGCAATTGCCGAGAGGCCACAGGTTGTTATCGCAGGACCTAAATTATTGGGCTGGTACGACCGAGATCACCTACTTGAAGCGGGCATCTCGATTGCTCCCAATGGTGCGCGATGGACTGGCCTCGAACGACGCGAGCAAGATCAAGGTCAGCATGCTGAGATCAAAGAGGTTCTCTCTGTAAGTACCGCCGGCATGTTAGTTCGTCGCGCCGCATTTGAAGAGTTGGGCGGTCTAGATCCAAACCTGGCGCTCTTCCGTGATGATGTCGATTTAGGGTGGCGCGCTCGCGTAGCTGGATTTAGCGCGATCTGCGTAGGTCAAGCCAGCGCTTTCCATGCACAAGCTTCAGCCAGTGAGCGACGAAAAGTTGATGTATCTGAGGCTTTTTTACATCGCCCATTGATGCTGGATAGAAGAAATGCTGCATATGTAATGTTGGCCAATTCCTCATGGTGGACACTGCCATGGCTGGTGCTGCAGTTGTTAGGTACAAGCCTCTTGCGAGTGGTCTTCGACCTCCTGGCTAAGTTGCCTGGGTATGCCGGCGATGAGATTGCCGCTGTTGGACTCTTACTTATTCACCCAGCTGACTTAATTAAGGCGAGAAGAGCCAGGCGGCGCAAACGTCTCTTATCTCCATCTGTCGTAGAGCCATACATCCCACCCCGAGGTAGCCAGATCAGAGCCGGCGTGGATCGCGTCACCAGCACCATCTCTCAGAAACTGAGAGGCAAGGTCGATATAGAAGAGATCGATGACTCTCCTCGTTACTCAGATCTTGGAGTGATGACTGAAGAGTTTGATGAGCCAGATATTCTGCTTTCATCAAAGAGTTCAATAATGCGCGGCGTATTAAGGCGTCCAGATTCTTTGGCGCTCATTGCAATAACTGTTCTCTCATTTATCTCCGCCAGGGCTCGCTTTGGATCGCTCTCTGGAGGAGCGCTTGGTTTCATTCCAACGAGCGGTAGCGACTTACTTCGAAATTATGCGCAGGCTTGGCATTTAGTCGGCATGGGTTCTGCAGTGGCGGCGCCGCCTTGGTTGGCGGTTCTGGGAGTTGTTGGCCTCATCTCCTTTGGCCACTTGTCCCTCTTTATCACCGCTCTCTTCTTATTAACACCTCCTATCGCTTTTATTATTTTTGTAAATGCTCTCCGCAGAAAGGGAGCGTCACAGGCGACTTCTACCTTTGGTGGCACCGTCTACATACTTACCCCATTGCTATGGAGCTCTCTTAATCAGGGGCGGATTGACATACTTGTGCTCTATCTCTTTGCACCGATTTTCATCACTATCAAGCCAGTGATGACAAACCTGGTGGATATGAGTTGGCGTCGGATATTTTCACAGACTCTTCTCATCGCTCTCGTCGCCTCTTTCTCACCGCTCTTGCTCGCGAGTTGGCTCCTGATTCAGATTTATCTGTTCCTCGTTGGGATCGTCAAGCTCTATCGAACTGCAGATCGATCGCGCGGCTGGATAGATGTTGTTGAAAGTGAAGCCTCAAAGCCAGTGGTGCGTCGATTTACAGTGATTCTGACGGCATATCTTCTGACCCTGCCCTGGTCACTCGGCGCTCTTATTCATCCAACTCAATTCTTAGTTGCTCCAGGAATTCCACTGGCAAATGGTGGGACTATCGTCACCTTGCTCTCTAACCCTGGCGGTAAAGGTGCACCACCGTGGTGGGTAATCGCACCTACGGCACTCATCGTTCTCTTCAGCTTTTTTATTAGATCTATGCGCAGAGCTTCGCTTGTCTCGGCGATCATTCTTGCTTCTGCGATCTTGCTCAATGCGGTGCACATACCAGGGCATGGAGCTACCGAGCCCATTTATGTTGGAGCTGCCTTCCTAGTCATTTCAATAATTTTGATCCCACCGATGATGGTGGTCATCGAAAAGGTTGTTCCAAATTTGAGAGTACGTCACTTGGGGCTTTCACACTTAGCGATAGCTGGTGCAACGGTTCTCTCAATCCTCTCCACAGTGCTCTTCGCGGGTTGGGTACTTGTTGGTCAAACTACATCCCTCGTGCAGTCGGATCAGAGCGATGTAATTCCAGCATTCGTCTCCTCACTTGCGCAGAGTCCCGCTAAGCCAAAGACTCTGGTTCTCTCATCCACTCCATCGCAGACCGTATTCTTTATCTCGCGTGGAAATCCGCTCACGATTGGTGATGCAGATGTCGCAACCGCGACCCCACCACAAATTGTTGATGCAGTAACTCAACTGGTCTCTGGCTCAGGAGTCAGCTCAGCCAAGGTCATGGGAAGTTATGGAATTCAGTACCTCTACTTAAAATCTCCGGCATCACCAGAGATCGCGCGCCTCATTGATGGAGTTGGCGGCTTCACCCGAATGTCGGCAACCGATATCGGAATTGTCTGGCATATCGTCGGTTCTTCGCCACGCGTTGTGTTAACAGATAGCAAGGGACGCAATACCTTGATCCCAGCAGGTGATGTTGGCGCGCTAGGAGTTGTGAAGAGTCCCGGAGTCATCTCGCTTGCCGAGAAATATGACCGAAGCTGGCGGTTATTGATTAATGGCGCGAGCGTTCCGCTCCAACATGCTGATAATGGTCTGCCTATTTTTACTATCCCAACTTCTGGAAAGGTCTCCCTGCTCTTCGATGGAACTGCACATCGTGGCTTGATCTCCCTAGAGTTGATGACCTTGCTGGTAGCGGTTGTTATGGCCTTGCCATCTGGTCGCCGTAAACGCCAAGTTCCTTTGGAGGAGTTGGTATGAGGTCGCGCCTACGGGATCTACTTTTCACGCTGAGAGCACCGCTCATAATTTCAGTGGCTATTGCCATTGCAACTTTGGTCCCGCAAGCAAAGAGCCACATCGTTCTTAACGGAAGTTATCCGGCGGTGGTGTGCCCTGGAGCTCTGAGTGGTGCAAACGAAACCATCACATTGCCCAGCAGTAGCATCTCGACTCGACTTGTAGCTGGCTCCTCGACAACACTCAAGTCACATAAAGCCACGGTTCTGGCTGGATCGAGTGCTCCTACATTTGTAAGCGGAAATTCTGGCGCAGAGATTGCTTTAGAGACTATCTCGGGAACGAGTACTGCAGAGACGGTCTGTGATGTGGGAGGAGCAGATCAGTGGTTTATCGGTGGCTCAGCCGGAGTAACCAGTCAAGGGGTTCTGCAAATAATAAACAGTGGATTGAGTGACTCCGTTGTTCAACTCTTTCCGTATAGCTCCAAAGTTGCTTTAGCTCCTATCTCGCTCACCATCAAAGCGAATTCGGCTCGAAATTTTCCGCTTGCCTCGATCGTGCCAGGTGAGGAGTCGATAGCTCTCCATGTTGTGACGCAGTCCGGGCGCGTGACCTCGTTCGTCCTAGATCATCGTAAAAATGGATTGCACGATTTAGGTTCCAGTTTTGTTGCGGGTGTGGCAGCCCCTGCTACTAAAAGTTATATCGCGGCTCTTTATGGAAATGCCAGCAAGTCCTCTTCGATCATGAGATTTTTAGTTCCAGGAAATGTCAACGCCACTGTTCACTTAACAATTTACTCGGACGGCGGAACCCTCACTCCAGTTGGATTTGATTCCCTCTCGATTGCACATCAGCGGGTGGTCGACGTACCGCTCCCAAAAATTTCTCTTTCAACTCCTTATGGAATCGAAGTCGATTCAGACCAACCAATTTTTGCCTCGACCCTAACGCGCACTACATCAGGTGGAAGCGATTTTGCCTGGGGCACCCAGATTCCGCAGATGTCTAATTTCAAAATTAATCTCGGTGGAGCGTCGTCTCAATTTCTCTTCATTGGGCAGTCACCAGTCGTGAAGGCCGATTGGCGAGATCAGAAAGGTAGGGTGCAATCTCAGATCATCTCTGGAGATACGCAGGCCTCATGGCATCCGCAGGGTGCAATAAATACCGTTTCCTTTACCGTACTTTCTAAGAAGCCGGTTTATGGCGGGGCGCTTATCTCAAACTCGGCAGGTGCTTTGAGTTATCTACCCCTGATTGCAAATCAGCTCGTCTCGAGAGCCCAATTGCCGGTAGCCGATGTACGAACCTTGGCGCGCCGATAAACTCTGAATCAGAGCCAAATCCACCACTTCGAGAGCGGAAGGCACTAATCTCTCAATTATGCGAACACAACACCGTTCCAGTCGAATCTGTTCGCGCGCCAGTTGCCAGCTACCCGCGGTGAAGACTTTGACTTATGTGTATGCAGAATCAACCGCCGTCCTTGGCCCGCTCGCTACCTATGCTGAGCCCCACTCCTATGATCTCTGCCAGTCGCACAGTCAAAAGTTAACCGTCCCTAATGGGTGGAGCGTCGTACGGCTAGAACCTGAATCTGATCAGGCTGGCCCAAGCGAGGATGACTTGATGGCTATCGCTAATGCGGTCCGCGAGGTAGGCAACGCCCAGAGCACGCCAATTCCTGCTCAACCCACTCAACCTGAGATCGGGCGTCGTGGACACTTGAGAGCAATCCCTTCAACCCAGAACTAACTTTCTCTCCCTGCGGTTAATTCATTGCACCAATTCTCAAGTAGATTTATGACATGTTCAGTCGGGAAGAGTTAGATCAGGTGATCAAGGCCTATGACATTCGAGGCCTCGTCGAGGAACAAATAACTCCAGAGTTCACCTTTGTATTAGGTACGGCATTTGCCCGTTTCCTCATTGAAGAACGAGAGCCGGCAACGGTAGTAATCGGTGAGGATATGCGTCCCTCTTCTGATGATTTAGCGACTGCCTTCGCCGATGGATTAAATTCTCAAGGGTTAGATGCCATCCGCATCGGACTCGCCTCTACGGATATGCTCTATTTTGCTTCAGGATCACTCAACCTTCCCGGCGCAATGTTTACGGCAAGTCATAATCCAGCGGCTTACAACGGAATTAAGTTGGCCAAATCTGGTGCGCGACCGATTGGCTCTGAATCTGGATTGCTTCGCATCAAAGATCTGATGGACAGTGAGATCCCTATGAAGCTCGGTCCTATCGGAGTAACAACGGAGCGAGAACTTCTCAATGACTATGTTGATTTTCTGCTCGGACTTTTTAGCAGCGATGAATTCACCAGCGGTCGCCGCTTGAAAATTGTGGTGGATGCTGGAAATGGAATGGCAGGTTTTACAGCTCCCGCTCTCATGAGTCGACTTAATGTGGAGTTAATCCCGCTCTACTTTGAACTTGATGGAAATTTTCCAAACCATGAAGCAAATCCAATTGATCCCAAAAACTTAGTTGATCTGGTGAAGCGCGTTAAGCGTGAGAAAGCTGATATTGGTCTGGCCTTCGATGGCGATGCCGATCGCTGCTTTCTTGTGGATGAGCGCGGTGAGTTAGTGAACCCTTCTGCGCTAACCTCATTGATCGCCATTCGTGAACTTAAGCGCAAGCCTGGTTCAACCATTATTTATAACCTCATCTCTTCACAGGCAGTTCCCGAGATAGTGCTGGAAAATGGGGGCAAGCCGTTGCGCTCAAGAGTTGGGCATTCATATATCAAGAAGATGATGGCTGAAAGTGGAGCGGTTTTTGGGGGAGAGCATTCCGGCCATTTTTACTTTAGTGAGTTCTGGAGAGCTGATTCTGGGGCCCTGGCTGCCCTCTTCGCGATTGCAGAGCTCTCTCACTCCGACAAACCTCTCTCGGAGCTGATAGCCCCGCTCAATCGGTATTTCTCCAGCGGCGAGATCAATACCAGAGTGGATAACCCCAGCGAGAGCATTGCCTTTATAAAGGCCTCCTTTGAGATGGACTATGCCATCGATGAACTCGATGGCATCACCGTGACTGGACCAGACTGGTGGTTCAACGTTCGCGCCTCCAATACCGAACCTCTGCTTCGCCTCAATGTTGAAGCTCACTCCCCAGAACAGTTGAAGCAGGTTCAGAGCCAGGTCTTGGCGCTAATCGGGTAACCTTGAGCCTTGCGGTCGCCCGTAATACCACTATTAGACATGTATATGACTTGTATCTGAAGTCTCGAAGGAGTTCTTGTGTCAGTTGAAACATCTGTTGGCCACGATATTGCAAATCCCGCTCTAGCAGCAGAAGGGAAGAAGCGGATCGAGTGGGCTGAGCGCAATATGCCCGTGCTCGCGCAGATCAAAGAGCGCTTCGCCAAGGAACAACCATTTACTGGAATTCGGATTGCAGCGTGTATGCATGTGACCACAGAGACGGCAAACCTTATGCGCGCCCTTAAAGCTGGTGGCGCCGAGTTAGCGCTCTGCGCGTCTAACCCACTCTCGACTCAAGATGACACCGCTGCAGCGCTGGTCTACGAGTACGGCATCAATGTATTTGCTCACAACGGAGTAGATCGCGATGGGTACTACCGCGATCTCAACGCCGCCCTTGATATCAAGCCAAATCTAGTTTTCGATGATGGCTGCGATCTCGTCAACACCTTGCACACCTCTCGAACCGAACTCCTGGATGGAATTATGGGAGGTTGCGAAGAGACCACGACCGGCGTAATTCGCTTGAGCCAGATGACAAAAGATGGTGCGCTCAAATTTCCAATGATCGCCGTCAACGACACTGATACCAAGCATATGTTTGACAACCGTTTTGGTACTGGACAATCCACCATGGATGCAATCTTCCGTGCAACCAATGGTTTGGTCGCTGGATCAACCGTCGTAGTTTGCGGATTTGGTTACTGCGGAAAGGGCGTGGCAGAGCGCGCTCGCGGAATGGGAGCAAATGTTGTCGTAACTGAGATCGACCCAACAAAGGCTCTCGATGCTTTGATGCAGGGCTATCGTGTTATGAATTCCCTCGAAGCCGCCAAGATCGGTGATTTCTTCATTACAGTTACTGGTAACCGTGATGTGCTCCGCGAGGAGCATTTCGCCGTTATGAAAGATGGCGCAATCTTCGCTAACTCAGGTCACTTTGATATTGAGATTGATGTGGCGTGGCTCGAGAAGAACGCCAAGAAGAATCGTCGCATCCGCCACCAGACCGATGAGTATGTGCTTGCTGATGGTCGTCGCCTTCTCTTGATTGCTGAAGGTCGACTGGTGAATCTCGGTGCCGCAGAAGGTCACCCAGCATCGGTGATGGATATGTCTTTCTCAGATCAAGCTCTGACTGCAGAGTGGTTGCTCAAGAGCGCCGCCTCACTTGGTGCTGGATTACATGAAGTTCCTACTGAGATCGATAAGGAAGTTGCTCGACTCAAGTTGGCAAGCATGGGAGTCACTATCGACACTCTTACTCCGGCTCAAGAGCACTACCTCAACTCTTGGGAGCACGGTAGCTAATGACTCTAATCATGGTCGTCGATGACGACCAAGATTTAGCGGAGATGCTGGGGATCGTTCTCACGGGATCTGGCTTTGAGGTTGACCTGGTTAACTCGGGTGATCAGGTGATGAATATTTTTAATTCTCACCAACCCGATCTTGTACTTCTTGATGTCATGCTCCCAGGTTTAAGCGGCATTGAGGTGTGCAAACTGATCCGCGACAAATCCATGGTGCCTATCGTGATGCTCACTGCTAAGAGCGATAGTTACGATGTCGTTAAGGGTTTAGAGGCCGGCGCCGACGATTACATGGTCAAGCCTTTCAACCCATCCGAACTTGTTGCCCGCATTAAGGTGCGCTTGCGCCGTTCCAATTCCGAAACATCTACGACGCTGCGAATCTGTGACATCACTATCGACCAGGTCGCGCACACCATCATTCGTAATGGAAAGACGATCCCGCTCACCCGCTTGGAGTTTGATCTACTAGTTGCGCTTGCAAAAGAGCCCGGTCGGGTCTTCACGCGAGATGCGCTCTTAAGCGAGGTGTGGGGCTATCAGCATGCAGCCGACACCCGTCTGGTAAATGTGCACGTACAACGCTTGCGCGCAAAGGTGGAAGAAGATGTCGATAATCCGCAGGTAGTTCTTACCGTGCGTGGAGTTGGGTATAAGGCGGGAACGAGTCAGGCATGAGATGGCTCGGCGTGAAATGGCGGAGCTCAATCCTCTTTCGCGTCATTACCACCACATTTTTACTTTCTATCATTCTTATTTCGCTGGTAGGTAGCATTCTATTTATTCAAATATCCGATGGAATTTTCCGTGAGAAGACAAACGAATCTGTATCCGAAGCTCAATCATTGTATGACTACGCACAAGGGCAACTCGACGCGACGTTATATCTCACTTCCTTAAAGTTGCCGGTCGTCGTCAATCGAATATTGAAGGCGAGTGATTTAACGGTTGCAACTACCCCTCGTGAAGTCGTGTTGATCGGATCTCCCGTCTTGCATCGCTCTAACGACTTGTATGACGGGGCATCTGGCAATGTAGATCTAACTTCTATCCCATCTTCACTGCGCGCCTCTGTTCGCAAATCTGGATTGGCGGAATGGATTCGCGGAACAATCACGTTTAAAGATGGCACTCAAAAGGGCGCAATCATCGTTGGCCACGCTGTCGAAATTCCGCCGCAATCTCCATATGAACTCTATTACGTCTTTCTCTTGACCGAGCAGCAGACGATCGTTGATTTCATCGGCAGACTCCTTCTCTTTGCGGGATTCTTATTGGTCTTTATGATCGGCGGAATCTCTTGGTACGTGATTCGGCAAGCGATTAATCCCGTGCGCGACGCCGCTGAGATTGCAGAGCAATTAACTGCTGGAGATCTCAATCGAAGAATGCACGTGAGCGGTCAAGATGAAATGGCCCGCCTTGCTATCTCGTTCAACGAGATGGCGGTATCTATGCAACAACAGATCTCAAGACTCGAAAATCTCTCGCGATTACAGCAACGATTTGTCTCCGATGTCTCGCATGAGCTGCGAACGCCGCTCACCACCATTCGTATGGCATCAGAAGTTATTGCGGAGAGCAAGGGAAAGATGGATCCGGCAGCAGCTCGTAGTGCGGAGTTATTGCAATCTCAGATCGCTCGCTTTGAATCATTGCTCACCGACCTACTTGAGGTGAGCCGATTCGATGCATCTGCATCTATTCTGGAACTCAAAGAGACAGATATCAAAGACTTGGTCATTCAGACCATCGACCAACTCCATATGGGAAATGTGGGCGATATTCGCACCGACTTCTCTGACGGTGCGGTGGTCGCTATGGTCGATCCGCGCCGTATTGAGCGAATTTTGCGGAATTTGATCTCCAATGCCATTGATCACAGTGAGGGCAAGGGCATCGATATCACCATTAGGCAGAGTGAACGCGAATTTGCGGTTGGTGTGCGCGATTATGGAATTGGTTTTACTGAACGTGAATCAGAGAGATTGTTCGATCGATTCTGGCGCGCGGATCCTTCACGATCACGTTTACGTGGTGGCACGGGGCTAGGCCTTTCTATTGCGCTCGATGATGCAAAATTGCACCAAGGGACTCTTAAGGCATGGGGTGCTCCAGGCAAGGGAGCCAACTTCGTTGTAACAATTCCACTTGCACCTGGAATCCCGTTACAAGGTGAGCCGATCCCAGTAAACCCCAGCTTTGAACCCTCCACATCTTTCTTAGCATTTGATGAGGATGACATTTAAATCTCTGCAGAATTTCTGCAATGGGCGCCATCTCGCAACTCCTATTTCCCTCAAGTTGTCTTCTTTGTAACCAGCCGGGGGTAGATGTTTGCAGCGAGTGCAGCACAAAGATTAGGAGAAACCGTAGAGGGCTCTACATTTCAGATATCCCAGTATGGGCAGGTGCAGTGTATGGGGATGAGCTCTCTGAACTGATCTTGCTGGCGAAAGAGAAACATATTTTGCCAGCGCGGAATTTTCTTGCAGAGCTCCTTGTTGAATCATTTATGCGAGCGCGGAACGAATCTGAAATACGAGAGCGCACTATCCTCGTTCCAGTGCCTTCAAGTAAGAGCGCAAATCGAACTCGTGGATATCGCCATGCCTATCTCCTGGCACGCCAGATGTTGAAGAGATTGCCGCTGTCGCAGAGGGGCTCGGTATCTATCCAGGAGATGCTGGTGGTAAATCGAAAAGTTGCCGATCAGACCAATCTCAATCGTGAGCAGAGAGAGCGCAATGTTCAAGGTGCCTACGCGGTCACAAAAACCAGAGATCTGGCCGAGCAGGCAGATCTCTACCTGATCGATGATCTGCTGACGACAGGTAGTTCGGTGCGGGAGGGGATTCGCGCGCTCAGGCAGGCCGGTTTGAGGCCGGCTGGAGTGCTGACCGCCGGGGTCTCACCCCGTCTTTTTTCCTAATACGATAGGGGGCTAGTAGATGATTAAAGTTTCTGAAATGAGGGTTCGTGGCTGTTCTAGATAAAATTCTTCGCGCTGGCGAAGGTCGTGCGGTTCGAAACCTAGAGAAGATCGCCACAGAGGTTAATTCTTGGGAGACCAAGGTTGCCGCCATGAGCGATGAAGAACTCCGCTCCCAAACTCAGAAGTTTAGAGACCGCCTGCAGGCAGGCGAGGATCTCGATTCCTTGCTCCCTGAAGCATTTGCAACTGTTCGCCAGGCAGCCATGCGAACCCTGGGACAGCGTCACTACGACGTCCAGATCATGGGTGGAGCTGCTCTGCACCTCGGAAATATCGCCGAAATGCGCACTGGTGAAGGTAAGACCTTGGTCTCGACCCTTCCCGCCTATCTCAACGCTCTCACTGGCAAAGGCGTTCACGTAGTCACAACAAACGATTACCTCGCCGAGCGTGACAGCGAATGGATGGGACGCGTTCACCGCTTCCTCGGTCTCAAGGTTGGCGTCATTCTTGCCAGCATGACTCCTGCTGAACGCCGTGAAGCGTACGCAGCTGACATCACCTATGGAACAAATAACGAATTTGGTTTCGATTACCTCCGCGACAACATGGCATGGTCGCTGGAAGATTGTGTTCAACGCGAACATAACTTCGCCATCGTTGATGAGGTTGACTCGATTTTGATTGATGAGGCGAGAACGCCGCTGATCATTAGTGGTCCTGCCGACAAGGCAACTAAGTGGTACGTAGAGTTTGCAAATATTTGTGGTCAATTGCAGCGCGATGTTCACTATGAGATCGATGAGAAGAAGAAGACCGTCTCCATCCTTGAAGATGGTGTCACCAAAGTAGAACAGATTCTCGGAATCGAAAATCTCTATGAGGCGGTAAATACCCCTCTTATCGGTTACCTCAACAACGGTATCCGCGCCAAGGAACTATTTAAGCGCGACAAAGATTATGTTGTCATGAACGGTGAACTCCTTATCGTTGATGAACACACTGGTCGCATGCTCTCTGGTCGTCGTTACTCTGAAGGTCTCCACCAAGCGCTCGAGGCAAAAGAGCGCATCGAGATCAAAGATGAGAATCAGACTCTTGCGACAATTACCTTGCAGAATTATTTCCGTTTGTATTCAAAGCTATCCGGTATGACCGGTACAGCAATGACAGAGGCTGCAGAATTTATGCAGATCTACAAGCTTGGCGTTATTCCTATTCCTACCAATAAGCCAACGGCTCGTATCGATTCTCCTGACCTCATCTACAAGACTGAAGCAGCAAAATTCTTAGCTGTTGCCGAGGATATTGTGAAGCGCCACAAGGCGGGCCAGCCAGTATTGGTTGGTACTGTCTCTGTTGAGAAATCTGAAGAGCTCTCCGCCGTTCTCACTCGTCGTGGCATCAAGCACGAAGTATTGAATGCAAAGCAACATGAGCGGGAAGCAGCTGTCATCGCTCGCGCTGGCACAATTGGTGCGGTCACGGTTGCTACCAACATGGCTGGTCGCGGTACCGACATCATGCTCGGTGGTAATCCAGAATTTATGGCTGATTTCGAATTGCAACGTCGTGGATTGAACCCAGCTGATAACCCAGAGGAATACGAGGCTGCGTGGCCCGCTGAGATTGCAAAGCAGAAAGCCGCAGTGGCTTTAGAACATGAGACAGTTGTTGCGGCTGGCGGCCTATACGTGCTCGGTACCGAGCGCCATGAGTCACGCCGTATCGACAACCAGTTGCGTGGACGTTCTGGTCGCCAAGGCGATCCTGGAGAGTCACGTTTCTATCTCTCGCTCCAAGATGACTTAATGCGTCGTTTCAACTCTGGCCTGGTCGAACGTTTCTTAGGTGCCGCCGGTATTGCCGATGATGTACCAATCGAATCCAAGATGGTCTCTAACGCAATTCGTTCGGCGCAGACTCAGGTCGAGTCACTCAACTTTGAGATGCGTAAGAATGTTTTGAAGTATGACGATGTTATGAATCGTCAACGTACTGTTATTTACTCTGAGCGTCGTGAAGTTCTTGAAGGCGCCGATATCAGCGAGCAAGTACAGAATTTCATGCGAGATACTCTGACAGCTTATGTCCAAGGTGCAACCGCTGAGGGCTATCCAGAGCAATGGGATCTTGAAACACTATTTACCGCTTTGCGCGTTCTCTACCCTGCTTCGGTCTCTCCGGAATCGCTGGCAGCAGAGGTTGGCGGGGTTGCAAATCTTGATGCGGACTTCATTCTCAATCGAGTGTTGGATGATGCAACCGCGCAGTACAAGGCTCGCGAAGAGTCATTGACTCCAGAAGTAACTCGTGAACTTGAACGCAAAGTTCTTCTCTCGGTCCTTGATCGCAAGTGGCGTGAGCATCTTTACGAGATGGATTACCTACAAGAGGGAATTGGCCTGCGCGCGATGGCGCAACGCGATCCGCTCGTTGAATATCAACGCGAAGGCTATGAGTTGTTTGCAGCCATGATGGATGGCATTAAAGAAGAGCTCGTCGGACTTCTTTTCCATGTTGAGGTTAATGTGGAGGCCACTGATGAGAACGGTGCACCCGTTATCGCCGCTCCTGGATTAGAAACACCAGAACAACCAGAAGTCAGCCAGTTACGTTATTCAGCGGCTGATGAGGATGGTTCAACTGTGCAGAGCGGGGGAACGCCTAAGAACGCTCCTTGCCCATGCGGATCAGGTCGGAAATACAAGCGCTGCCATGGCGCTGCCTAAACTGGCTTAATCAGCCCGTATTACGCAGCCCGGCGGCAACGCCATTAATAGTGAGTAAGAGAGCTCGGCGGATAGTCGCATCAGGGCTCTCACCTTTGCGAACTCGCTCTAGAAGCGAGATCTGAAGTAGGTGGAGCGGGGCCAGGTAGGCATCACGGATTCCGAGCGTTCTAGCCAAGATTGGTTGATCTCCGAGGATCTCATCCTTCTGGGTTAAGAGCATGATCTCGCTCCGAGTTAGGTTGAACTCCTCTTCAATGGTCTCCAGGAAGTGATGGAGTGAAGGATCAACCAGACGTTCTACATACTTGCTCGCCATATCGAGATCGGTCTTCGCCAAGGTCATCTCAACGTTAGATATAAATGTGCGGAAGAAATGCCAATCCCTCAACATCGCGGTCAATACAGGTGCCTGACCCGCTTCGCGGGCGGCCTTAAGCCCCGATCCAACTCCAAACCAGCCCGGCACAATCTGGCGCGATTGGGTCCATCCGAATACCCACGGAATCGCCCGCAGACTTCCCAAGCCGCCGGATGCATCTGGACGACGCGAGGGACGCGAACCAAGGAAGAGATCACCAAGTTGTTCAACGGGAGTTGACGCGTAGAAATATGCTGGTAGATCTGGATGGTCTATGAGAGTGCGATATCGAGCAAATGCGCTATCGCTTACCAGATCCATACATGAACTCCAGCGCGCTAAATCATCGGCGCTTTGACGTGGAGCACGATTTAATACAGTCGCCTCTAGCGCTGCGGCCAAAGTGAGCTCTACATTTTCGCGAGCGAGAGCGGGCAATGAATATTTATCTGAGATGACCTCACCCTGTTCGGTCATCTTCACCTGACCATCAATAGATCCCCATGGAAGCGCGATAAGGGCATCGTAGGTAGGGCCGCCTCCGCGACCAACGGAGCCACCACGACCGTGGAAGAGACGAAGTTTTACGCCATGTTTGATTGCAATGTCACGCAATTTACGTTGTGCCTTGTGAATCTCCCATTGGGATGTTGCGATTCCGGCATCTTTATTTGAATCCGAGTATCCGAGCATCACTTCTTGAACGTCGTGACGGCTTCGAACAATCTCGCGGTACTCAGGGTCGGAGAGCAGTTGGTCCAAGATTGTGTCAGCTGCACGAAGTTCAGCGACCGTTTCAAGGAGCGGGGCGAAGCCAACCTTTGATTTTCCATCGGTAATGAGCCCCACATATTTACCAAGTTCAACTGCGGCAAGGACATCCTTATGTGATTTGGTCATCGAGATGATGTAGGTCTCTATAACCTCTGGGCCAAATTTATTGATCAGCTCATCGATCGCTTTAAATGTATCGACGGTATTTTGTGCGGCGGCATCGAGAGCGCTTGGATTGGCAGCAATTTGCGCCAGAGCATGGTGATGGGCATCTGAATGTTCCCGAACATCCATGGTCGCGTGGGTGATTCCAAAACTCGATACCGCGCGAATGACGCGCTCCAGTAAGCCATGGGCGATCAGTTCACCTTTATGTGCAAGTAATGAGTCGCGCATGAGGGTGAGATCGGCAAGTAGTTCCGCGGTGTTGTCATAGTCGCGTCCTGGTTGATGATCAGTACCAGCCGCATGCCTTCTCTGGGTCAAGATCAATCTATGGCGAATAGCAGTAGCTTTGAGGCGATAAGGCTCTTCAACGTTGAGTCGGCGGAAGCGTGCCTCGATCTCTGGCAGATTCTCCAAATCGCGGGCGACAGATTCTTCGAGAGCAGGTGATGCGCCAGCAATCCTGGTGGAGACCGAGAGAGCCTGACGGAGTGGATCTAGCGCGGCCAACATGGCGCGAATGAAGTGACCAATTTGCAGAATGATTGCATCGCGAGTTACCGAAGCAGTGATATTTGGATTTCCATCTCTATCGCCACCAATCCAGGTGCCGAAAGAGAGCGGACGCGCTGTAGGAGAGATTGTTACTCCCAGTCGCGAAAGTTCACGTGCGAAATCATCGAGGACTTCGGGCACTGTCATTGCAAAGAGATCATCTAGGTAATACAGAGCATTAACAGCTTCATCGAGTGGCTCTGGACGACCGAGACGCAACTCATCGGTCTGCCATAGCAAATCAACGGTCTCTGCCATACGCCTTTCGCGGACCGAATCCTTTTTATCGTCCAGGAGGTCGGCGATCGTTCCAAGTTTGCTGAGGACTGATCGACGCGCAGCTTCGGTCGGGTGAGCAGTGAATACGGGGCGAACCGAGAATTCATCCATCCAACTTTGTAAATCTGATTGCGTGAACTCGTGTCCGCTCTTTTGGGTCTCGATAATGCGGTCTACTGCTCGTGAGATCCAAGAGCCGCTCGCCTCACGTTCATCATGAAGGACTCGGGCACGGTGAACTTGTTCTGCGACATTTGCTAAATGGAAATATGTACTAAATGCTCGAACCAACTGCACGCTATCTTCGACCGATAGATGAGAGAGGATCTCTTCGCCGCCGCCTTCGCGAACCGCTTTGCGTACCGACTCAACAAGCTCTAGAAGTTCAGGACCCTCTTGTCGTACCAACGTCTCGCCGAGTAACTCTCCGAGTTTGCGTACATCTCCGCGTAAGGCTTGATCATCGCGTGCGATCGAAGTTTGTGGATCGCTGCCCTCGGTTGGAGCTGGGACGAGATTGCTCATGCGCGCATTACCTCCGCAAATTTTTAAGATCAAGTACTGCCCACATCGGTGGGGGCGGGGATTACGAGGGTAAATCATCCCATCTCTGGCGGGCTAGAATTCCACTAGTTCGTACCCCCATCTCCTTGGATATTGGGGGCTTTTGGCGTGGAGGGGGGATCTATGAGCGCTCTATGGAGGGCCTTCTCTGATATCTCTATCGACCAGTCCGCTGCGCATTTGGCGGCGCCAACCTCTGCAACCGGCCTCCTGCTTGCCGCCAGAAGCCAAGAATCCCCGCTCATCATCGTCACCGCCTCATCTCGTAGGGCGGATGAACTAAGGGATGAACTAGATACCTACCTAGGCAAGGGCACCGTCTCTGAGCTACCGCCTTGGGAGACTTTGCCGCACGAGAAACTCAGCCCCAAGAGCGACACTGTGGCTGCGCGCATAAAGGTGCTCTCACACCTGGCAGATACCCAGGTCATAGTTACCTCCGTCAGGGCCTTGATTCAACCCATCGCCCCTCAAGTGCTAGCGCTAAAGAGCTTGGAGCTCGGCGATGAGATCTCGATGGAGTCCCTGGTGGCGCACCTGGTGCTACTTGGTTTCACTCGCACAGATCTAGTGGAACGGCGCGGTGATTTCGCGGTTCGAGGCGGCATTCTCGATCTCTTTCTGCCAGACCAAGACCATCCACTTCGTATCGATTTCTTTGGTGATGAGATCGAGGAACTTGCCTGGTTCACCGTTGCCGATCAGCGGACCTTTGAGCCGGTCACAGGTGCAGTCACTATTTATCCCTGCCGCGAAATTTTGCTGACTGACAAAATCAAAGAGCGGGCTCGTTATCTGACTCGCGCCTTCCCAGAAGTTGCCGAGCTCACGGCCAAGTTGGCAGAGGGAATCTATGTCGATGGTATGGAGTCTCTTCAAGGTTTGCTTCGAAACGATCTCACTTCTTTAGTTGATCTACTACCGCCTAACTTTCAGATTGTTCTTGTCGATGAACCTCGGATCAATTCACGCGCCCTTGACTTGGTAGCAACAAACAAAGAATTCCTCGATGCTTCTTGGTCCAATGCGGCACATGGAGCTGATGCTCCCATCAACTTAACTGCCGAACTAGCAGGTGGTGGTTACTTCACATTAGATCAACTCCGTGAGCGGGCAAATCATTGGAGCTCGATTGATCCATATTCCAGTGGGGTTGAAGAAGGCGCAACCGTAACTTCGCTACTTCCAATTCCTGAGTATCGTGGAAAGAGCGAGGGGTTAGTTGCTGATCTCCGTGAGTGGCTGACCGAGAACTACCTACTCATTTTTACCGCTGCGGGACCTGGGATAGTGGAACGCTACGCCAAACTTTTTCAACAATCCGGCTTACCAGTTCGCCTTCTTAAGAACATATCGTCAGGGTTAACCCGGGATGCTATTTATGTTCTAGCAACTCCAATAGAACACGGCTTCATCTCTCACGAATTTAAGAGCGCACTTATAACTGAGAAAGATATTACGGGTGTACGCAGTTCCAATAAGGATCAAGCGCGTATGCCATCACGACGCAAGAAGGCGATTGATCCTCTGGAGCTCAAGCCCGGCGATTACGTTGTGCATGAGCAACATGGAGTTGGACGGTATATAGAACTTGTCGCTCGAACAGTTGCAGGAGTCTCACGCGAGTATCTAGTAATTGAGTACGCCTCTTCGAAGAGAGGACAGCCGGGCGATCGCCTCTTTGTGCCAACAGATACTTTGGAGCAGGTCACAAAGTATGTTGGCGGCGAGGCGCCAACCGTGCATCGAATTGGTGGAGCGGATTGGCAGAACACCAAGCGCAAGGCTCGTAAAGCGGTTAAGCAGATTGCTGCTGAATTAATCCAACTGTATGCCGCTCGCATGAGCGCTCCAGGTTTTGCCTTCTCGCAAGATACCTCGTGGCAACGTGAGTTGGAGGCCGCCTTCCCTTATGTAGAGACCATCGATCAGCTCTCCACTATTGAAGAGGTGAAGCGCGATATGGAGCGCAGCCACCCCATGGATCGCGTTATTTGCGGCGATGTGGGTTATGGAAAGACCGAGATCGCAATTCGAGCCGCATTCAAAGCGGTACAGGATGCCAAGCAGGTCGCTATCTTGGTGCCGACAACTCTCTTAGTTCAGCAACATCTCAAAACCTTTGAAGAGAGATATGCGGGATTCCCAATAAGGATCGCGGGGCTTTCTCGATTCAACACCGCCAAGGAGTCCAAGGAAATATTGGAAGGTCTTGCCGCGGGAAGTATCGACGTTGTTATTGGAACGCATCGCATACTGTCCAAAGATGTAGTTTTTCGTGATTTGGGTCTTGTCATTGTGGATGAGGAACAACGATTCGGCGTAGAGCACAAAGAAGAGCTGAAGAAGGCTCGTACAAATATTGATGTGCTCTCGATGTCAGCTACTCCGATCCCGCGTACGCTCGAAATGGCGATCACTGGTATTCGCGAGATGTCTAACATCACGACCCCGCCAGAGGAGCGCCACCCCGTACTTACATATGTCGGTCCTTATGATGAGAAGCAAGTAACCGCGGCGATTCATCGCGAATTGCTTCGTGACGGACAGATCTTTTTCTTGCACAATCGTGTTGAGAGTATCGATCGCGTTGCATCACGACTTAAAGAGTTGGTTCCGGAAGCAAGGATCCGTGTCGCCCATGGCCAGATGAGCGAGCGCGAGTTAGAAGATGTGATTTTAGGATTCTGGCAACGGGATTTTGATATCTTGGTCTGCACCACAATTATCGAGAGTGGAATTGATATTCCTAATGCCAATACGCTGATTGTTGATCGGGCGGATGCATTTGGACTATCGCAACTACATCAATTGCGTGGACGCGTCGGACGTGGACGCGAGCGGGCCTATGCCTACTTCCTGTACTCGCCAGATAAACCTCTTACCGAAGTTGCACATGACCGCCTCACCACAATTGCAACCAATACCGATCTGGGTTCTGGAATGCAGGTGGCTCTTAAGGATCTAGAGATTCGTGGAGCTGGAAATATGTTGGGCGGAGAGCAATCTGGCCATATCGCTGAGGTGGGATTTGATCTCTATATGCGCATGGTTGGTGAGGCCGTCGAAGACTTTAAGACCGGCTACGTTGATGTAAATCCGCGGGTAAAAGAGTGCAAAGTTGAACTTCCCATCACCGCCCATCTCCCCGTTGAGTATGTGCCCTCAGAGAGACTTCGCCTTGATCTCTATCGCCGAATGGCGGACTGCGTTGACGACGCTGGCCTTAACTCCATCGTGGAGGAGTTGGTCGATCGATTTGGAGAATTACTCGAGCCAGCTCGAAGTCTCATTGAGGTTGCTCGCATTCGCACCAAGGCGAAGAGCATGGAGTTGACCGAGGTGGTCTGGCAGGGCAAATTCCTTAAGGTGGCGCCCATAACCCTCCCAGAATCGGCGCAACTGCGATTAGAGCGACTTTATCCAGGTACTTTGATCAAACAGGCAACGAAAAGTGCGCTTATTGCCCGTAATTCCGCACCAAATTGGCTTGAAAATGCCTCCGTAGGCGATACTTCTGTCCTGTCGTGGACTATGGAAGTCCTGCACAATCTTTAGGGAGCAGCGCGTGAAGAAGATTCTTACTGCCGTAGTTGGCGTATTGGTTGTGGCAGGTGCTGGAGTCGCTCTCTGGTTGGTCTTGGACTCCTCCGCCCCAGCAGCGACCGTTGGCAAGACCAAAATCACGGCGAGCGAGATCAATAGCAGCGTAAAGACCATCGTTGCCGAGCGTAAGACCGTCTCCACCACCGGCATGCAGTTGGCCTTTGGAGATGCCCTCAACGCCGAAGAACTTAATTACTACATCATCTCAACGCTTCTCGCAGACACTGCGGCAGCACACGGCGTAACGGTGACCGATGCAGAAGTAACCGCCCGCGAGGCAGAGATTTTGAAGCAAGAGGGAAGTGCCGCCAAACTTAAGTCGGGTGAGGTATCTGCCAGCATCGCATCTACAGATTTCCCTGGCTATGTAAAAGAGATTCTTTATGTCGAGGCGCTCACCGCACTCGTAGAGAAGCAAGGTACCTCGGTATCAAATTCCGGAACTGCAGTACAGGCTCTGGTTCGAGCTCAAGCCGCCAAAGAGGGCGTCAAGATCGATAAGAAGTATGGAACGTGGGATGCAACAAATGTAACTGTTAACCCACCTGCCACTGCTTCAAGCACTTCAACAACCACGAAGTAGAGATTCCGCGAACATGACCTCTGAGCTCTTACGTCTAAAGGAGGTCATGCATCGCCTGCGTTCTCCTGGCGGTTGTCCCTGGGATGCCGAGCAGACTCATGACTCACTTCTCAAATATCTTCTCGAAGAGGCCTACGAATACTCCGAAGCGGTAGATGAGAGAGATCGCACCGCGATGCGCGAAGAGCTGGGCGATGTATTGCTTCAAGTCTATTTTCACTCTGCCATCGCCGAAGAAGATCCCAACGATCCATTCTCTGTTGAGGATGTAGCCCGAGGGATCGCAGATAAATTAATTCGCCGTCACCCACACGTCTTCACCGATTCAGAGGTCACCTTTGACGATGTCCTTGAGAATTGGGAGAAACAGAAGCGCGAGGAGAAGGGTCGAACCTCTGCCACAGATGGCGTACCGCTCGCCCAACCTGCGATGGCACTTGCTGCCAAAGTCATCTATCGCGCAGATAAATATGGTTATTCACTTCCCGTTGCCCACCCTGTCACTATTCCCAGCGATACTGATGAGGCGAGATTGGGCGAGATCCTCTTGGGCATATTGGATCAGGCTCAAAAGCTGGGTATAGATGCTGAGATAGCGCTACGTACCGCTACGAAGTCCTATATCAATCGAATCCATGCATATGAGGCCGAGGCATCGGACTCAACTCGCTAGAATTAACCCATAACAACTAAAAGGAGAAACCTGTGGCACTAATTGATGCGGTACACGCTCGCGAAATTCTAGATTCTCGCGGAAACCCAACTGTTGAGGTTGAAGTACTTCTAGAAGATGGAACCAGCGCTCGCGCCGCTGTTCCAAGCGGTGCATCTACAGGTGCCTTCGAAGCTACTGAACTTCGCGATGGCGGAAAGCGCTATGGCGGAAAGGGTGTCGAAAAGGCGGTTAATTTCGTCATTGATGAGATCGCTCCTGCAGTTATTGGCTATGACGCTCAAGATCAACGTCTTATCGACGCTGAGATGTTGGCTCTGGATGGCACCAAGAACAAATCTCGCTTAGGCGCCAACGCAATCCTGGGTGTCTCACTCGCCGCCGCTCGCGCCGCAGCCGATAGCGCAGATCTCTCATTCTTCCGTTATATCGGTGGGCCAACAGCTCACACCTTGCCGGTTCCAATGATGAATATTCTCAACGGTGGTGCACATGCTGATACTAACGTTGATGTTCAAGAGTTCATGGTTGCTCCAATTGGCGCCGAGTCATTTAAGGAATCCCTGCGTTGGGGTGCTGAGATTTACCATGCACTCAAGGCAGTCCTTAAAAAGCGTGGCTTAGTGACCAGCGTCGGCGATGAGGGCGGATTTGCTCCTAATCTGGATAGCAATCGCGCCGCACTCGATTTGATCCTAGAGGCGATCGAAGCAGCAGGATTTAAGCCAGGTACGGATATTGCGCTCGCGATGGATGTTGCTGCAACCGAATTCTTCAAGGATGGCACATATGCCTTCGAAGGTAAGCAGAAAACCAGCGACGAGATGATCGCCTATTATGCCGGTCTTGTTTCTTCATATCCAATAGTTTCCATCGAAGATCCGCTTGATGAAAATGACTGGGCAGGCTGGTCAAAGATGACTGCAGAGTTAGGATCTAAGATTCAAATCGTTGGCGATGATCTCTTTGTAACAAATCCAGAGCGTATAGCACGTGGTATTAAAGAGAACGCTGCAAATGCGCTGCTCGTTAAGGTAAACCAAATCGGAACTCTGACAGAGACCATCGATGCCGTATCGCTTGCGCATCGCAACTCTTATCGATCAATGATGTCGCACCGCTCGGGTGAGACTGAAGATACAACTATCGCTGACTTGGCAGTCGCGTTGGAATGCGGACAGATCAAGACTGGTGCACCAGCTCGTACTGAGCGCGTTGCAAAGTACAACCAACTTCTGCGCATCGAAGAGGAGCTGGCTGAGTCGGCTGTATATGCTGGACGCGGGGCCTTCCCACGTTTTAATGGCTAACCGCTAAGAGTCCTTGATGTTCAAGAGCATATCTGGGCGGAGCTTAGCCTTCGCCACGGTGCTTTTGGTTCTCGCAATAACCTTGGCCCCACCGCTGCACAGTTATTTTGCGCAACGTGCCCAGATTGATGCCTATAAAGTGCAGTTGGCCCAATCCGCTGCCACTCTGCACGAGGCAGAGAAAGAACTCACCCTTTGGACCGACCCTACCTATGTGGCATCCCAGGCTCGTATCCGACTGCACTACGTCTTTCCTGGCGAGCGGGAGTATGTTGTACTTTCCAACTCCCAAACGAGTGCAGCACAGACGGTACCGGTAGCTCCCATTGAAGGAGTCGCACCCGGAGTAACGCCCTGGTACTCACGTTTGATTTCAACGATCGAAAGCGCACATCAAAACTAATGAGCGAAAAACCCACAGAGCAAGATCTTGCGGCGATTCAACAACAACTTGGTCGCACTCCGCGTGATGTTCACGCTATCGCCCATCGTTGTCCCTGTGGCAAACCCGATGTTGTTGAGACTCCACCACGTTTATCAGATGGCACTCCATTTCCAACTTTCTACTACGCCACCTGCCCTCGGCTGACTGGTGCGATTTCAACTTTGGAGAGCTCTGGTTTGATGGCAGATATGCAGGGCAGACTTGAAGTTGATCCCGATCTTGCAGGTGAATACCACGCAGCCCATGATGATTATTTAGCGGCACGAGCTGCGCTTGGGGTGGATGTGCCAGAAGTTGAGGGAATCACCGCAGGAGGAATGCCCGACCGCGTTAAATGTTTACACTCACTCGTTGCTCATTCATTAGGAGCTGGGCCAGGCGTGAATCCATTCGGCGATGAGGCTCTGGCAGCGCTTCCCAATTGGTGGAAGGCAAGCCCATGCGAGTAGCAGCGATTGATTGCGGGACAAATTCGCTACGTCTTCTCATTGCAGATATTGATGGAAACAATTTTCGCGAAGTACATCGCGACATGCAGGTTGTCAGGCTGGGCCAGGGAGTTGATAAGAACAAAGCCTTTGCACCAGAGGCGATCGAACGGACCTTAGCGGTCACAAAGGAATACGCATCGGTACTTCGTGCAAAAGGGGTTGAACGCCTACGTTTTTGCGCGACGAGCGCCACGAGAGATGCATCCAATCGAGATCTATTCATCGATGGAGTCGAAGATATTTTGGGAGTTGCTCCAGAGGTAATCCCGGGTTCGGAGGAGGCTGCTCTCTCTTTTCTGGGAGCCACGAAGGAGTTGGGCCAAGAGTTAGCACCATTCTTAGTTGTTGATATCGGTGGTGGCTCAACTGAATTTGTTTTAGGGGAGCGCTCAGTAGAAAGCGCTAGATCGGTAAATATCGGTTGTGTTCGTATGTCAGAGCGTCACCTCAACCATCAGCCACCGACTTCTGCTCAATTAGCTGCGGCTAGCGCAGATATCGATACGGCGATCTCCGAGGCGGGCGAGCATGTCGATTTCACGGCAGCACAGACCCTGATCGCCGTGGCTGGGACCGCAACTACAGTCGCCGCAGCCGCGCTAGGGCTCCTGGAATATGATCGTTACTCAATTCATCTGGCACGAATTAGCGCACAACAAGTGCATGAGGTTGCTCGCATGTTTGCCTCCATGTCTCGTGATGAGATTGCCGCGCTGGGATATATGCATCCTGGTCGAGTCGATGTAATTACCTCTGGCGCTTTGGTGCTCTCTCGCGTCATGACTCTTACTGGGGCACAAGAGTTTGTGGCATCTGAATCCGACATTCTCGATGGAATCGCCTGGGGCCTTGCCGAAATATAAGACCATCGCCGCGCTCGATAAGGCGATTACTCAATGCACACTCTGTCCTCGCCTGGTTGAGTGGCGTGAAGAAATTGCTCTCACTAAACGGAAGTCTTATGCCGACCACGATTATTGGGGGAAACCTGTTACTGGTTTCGGCGATCCAAAGGCCGAGATAGTGATCGTTGGGTTGGCGCCAGGCGCACATGGTGCAAATAGAACTGGACGGATATTTACCGGAGATAGTTCAGGTGATTTTCTCTTCGCATCCCTGCACCGTTGTGGCCTTGCAAAATTACCAATTAGTGAATCTCGTAAGGATGGACAGGAACTCTTTCGAACCAGAATTTTATGTGCAGTCAGGTGTGCTCCTCCAGATAACAAACCCACGACAGAAGAGAAAGCAACATGTGCGCCTTTTATGGCCAATGAGATTGAACTTCTTCTTCCAACCGTTAAAACCTTTGTGGCTCTTGGTAATTTTGCATGGACTGGGCTTATTGCACAATTAGCAGAGATGGATTTTGAAATACCAACGCCTCGACCAAAGTTCGGTCATGGTGCCACTTTTACAGCTGTCTCACCATCAGCTCAGAAGGTCAAGGTGATTGGGAGCTATCACCCTAGTCAACAAAATACATTTACTAAGAAATTAACCCCGCCGATGCTCGATAACATTTTCAAGATGGCGAACAAGCCCTAACCAAATTGCTACTGAGTTTCCAATAAAGAGTGCAAAGCAGAGAGTTCCGATTCCTACTCGACCGCCACATGCCCAGCCCACGCTAAAGACAATAATTTCAAGAAGCAACCGAACCCGACCGACTCGGACACCTGTTACTCGGTGCAATCCAGTCATGAGCCCATCTCTAGGTCCGGGGCCAAGTCCGCAGGTGATGTAGAAGGCAGATCCGCATCCAATAAGTGCGATCCCTCCGAATACATATGCGAACCTAATCCAGAGAGTGTGGTGCTGGATGGGAAAAATGTCGGTACCTATTTGCAGCATGAAGGCGATAATCACGATATTGGCGAGAGTGCCAAAGCCAGGCCGCTGCTTAAGAGGGATCCATCCGAGAAGCACAACGATGCTGATGAAGAAAGTTGACCACCCAAGTGAGAGGGGAGTGTGACGACTCAAACCTTGAGATAAAACGGCCCAGGGAGTGTTACCTAAAGTTGATTGGATTAAAAGTGCCTCACCGAAGCCAAAGATCGTAAGCCCAAAGGCCAGGATGAGCAGTCGCAATGGGGTGAGGGACCATTGATCAGGTGCTGTCCAACTCGTCTTAGGAACGGTTCTATGTGGCCGCAATACGTTAATAAATTGCATTAAGCAGAGACCAAGTCAGCGCACATAGCTCGGAAGGCTGCGGTGTGAGCGGCAATGTCGGCCTCTGTCGTATCAGGAGAGACCAGAGCCATGTTGTGAAATGGAGTTATAAGGAAGCCATCATTGAGAAGGCGAAGGTGAACATACTGCTCAACTTCAAAGTCTCCAGCATCTGAGGCCTCTTTGCCCGTGCGAGGCGCGGATGGCTGGAAGAGGTACTCACCACGTGCACCAAGGCGAGAGCAGTACCACGGCAGGCTAAATTCCTTGATAGCTGCATCTACTCCATCGCACCATAGTGATCCAAGCCTAACCATTCGAGCAAAGGCCTCATCTGTAAGGACCTCTGTCAACGTTGCTCGCATTGCAGCCAAACTCAGCGCATTTCCCGCAAGAGTGCTTCCAATTCCACCGGTATCAATGAGTTCACGTTCAACTTTTGCCTTGATGCGATCGGCAATCTCTGAACGCATTCCAAAAGTTCCAGTAGGAATGCCGCCAGCGATCGCCTTGCCGATAGTTAGCACATCTGGTTTCAGTCCATGTAAGGCGGTCATTCCGCCGGGTCCAACCGAAATTGTGTGGGTCTCATCGATGATCCAGACCGCGCCATATTTCTTGGCGAGATCACCCACCGCTTGTAGATAACCATCTTCTGGAAGAACGATGCCGATATTTGTCATCGCTGGCTCCATCAATATGGCTGCGACATCACCTTGCGCTAGAGCCGCTTCCATTGCTGCAAGATCATTGAACTCCACGACGCGTGTGGTCTCTGATAGATCAACCGGGGCACCCAGGTTGCCAGGACGCTTGATTGTGTTGCCAGTTGCATCAAGAGTTGCAAAAGTTTCATCGACTGAACCGTGGTAGCACTTGTCGATGACGATGATCTTTGAGCGACCCGTGATCAACCTGGAGTAGCGGATTACATGTCGATTGGCATCAGTTGCAGTCACAGTGAATTGCCAGAGCGGTAGACCAAAACGTCGTGATAACTCTGATGCGACGATTACAGCATCTTCAGTGGGAAGCATCGCAGTTAAGCCGCGCTTAAGTTGGGCATGAATGGCAGCGACGGTAGCTGCTGGCGAGTGACCCGTCATCGAACCGGTATCTCCTAGGCACAGATCCACATACTCGTGACCATCGACATCTGTAAATCGCGCCCCTTGGGCGGTGTCTACAAAGATTGGGTATGCGCCAGGCCATTTCGCCATCCAAGACATTGGAACTCCACCTGGCATCACCTTCTTGGCTTGAGCGAAGAGTTCACCGCTCTTTGGATGCAACGCAAGAAATCTCTCTTCTTCAATCTCTGTCAATTTCTTAAGATGGGATCTATCTATCGAGGACATGAGGAGAATTCTAGGGGATGCTCATGTAGGCTCATGATTGATATTTATAAAGCGTTGCATCGTACTGCGCAGTCGATGCAGCGTCCGTGTAAAGAGTCGGAGCCTAAATACACATGAGTTACGGTCCAGATCAAATCCTTGAAGGTGAAGGCAATAGCGACTACGAAAGATATATTCGCACTTCAGAACTCTTGCGTTTGCAGAAGGGACCCGATGAGTGGGTTCATCGAGACGAGTTGCTCTTTACCGTTGTGCACCAAACTTCGGAATTATGGTTGAAACTTGCCACCTCCGAGATATCGCAAAGTTTGGAGTATTTAGCGGCAAATAACCCCAAGATGGCACTTCGCCTATTCCCACGCATTCTTCTCTGCATTGAGTATTGCCACGAACCATTAGATATGTTGGAACAGATGTCGCCATGGGATTATCAGCAGGTAAGGCGCGCCCTTGGGCATGGATCTGGTTTTGACTCACCTGGTTTTAATAGCGTGCGAAAGGTGATTCCAGGACTTTGGGAATACTAAAGCCGGATAGGAGTAAAGACAATACATTTAGGACATTTGGGTGCAATTAGGTCTATAAAAGTAGGTCTTGAATCGTAGGTCTTACATAGTGGAACTTATAAGGCCAACTTATCCTCGTGATTATGGAAGCACTTCCAACCACCATTTTCGCGGCGCCAGATAGCGGTATTCCTTATATATTCATCATGAACTCCGCCCTCAGTCCTTACATGTAGTTCATAGCGAGCAATCGCTAGATCCCCATGAATGGTGATGACCGGCTTGATGTTGTCGATTCCCAATAATTTAGGTCCGCTGCCATCAGTTGGCCTGCGATCTCGTAGTTGATTGAGTCCAACCAAGGTATGAACTAGGTCACGTTCCTCGGAATCCCACAGAGTTACATCATCGCTGATGTACGAGTCAGCGAGAGCTCTGTTCTTTGCCATAAATGCATCAAGCATTTTGCGGACATTGCCCCAGATGATCTCGACATCTTGTGCATCGCTGTAACCAGTGATCCTCTCAATATCACTTGAATCTCCGAGTAATTCATAGCGGAGCAAACTGATGGGGAGATTTCCATTTTTCCAGAGGTAGTCATGGAATATCCGAAGTGAGAAGTCAGCGCTCGTGTCACGAGAGGCATCAGCCAACAACCTAATGATCTGAGTCTTACCGATTTGATAGGTCATACCTTGTCCAGGAAATCCCGCGAAGAAGACCGCCTCTTCACGAGCCGTCTCCATATCCATCGGGACCTTATGTGCCAGGAACTCTGCCGCGGTCTCTATATCCATCTGCCCAGTAGCAAGTGAGACATCGATGATTACCCTTAGCGCTCGCAGGCGTGCGTAGTTATACATCAAGGTCTGGGAGTGGGGTTTATCAGCGAAGAGACCCGCTGCCAGCATTAACTCCTCGTTGTAGAAGGCGATGCCTTCGTTGGCGCCTGAGTCATAGAAGTGGCGGCGAATTTCGTTCTCATGGCGCCATGAAAGAGCCAGTTGCTTGTAGTGAGCCCCCTCGTGAACGATGCCTGCCCGCGGATCTTTCGCGTTGGCGGCATAAAAGTAAGGCAGTTGCGGATGTGGCTCGGGCACATAACTAATGCCGTTGATATCCAGTCTGGAAGGACCAGTGAGATCATCGCTTACGCCTAGCCAACGAATTGGCTCGAGATACTTTGGCCGAGGTGCATTTAAGTACTCACCAAGAGTGTCTGGTTGGCTGAGCAAATTCTGCTCCTCATAGAAGGCCCTTACTTCGCGCTCCAGGCGAGCCTCGTCATCACTTTGGGCTTGCGCTGATGTTGGCAACGGAGGCTGTGCCACATTTGCATAGCGATTCTTAGTCACCGTCTCGAGGAAGATCGCTCGTTCGAACTCTAAATGACCAATATTGATCAGTTCGGTAGGTGTAAGTGGATTGAAAGCAACGTTCTTTAAGAACCACTCAAATCCACTCAGACCAATCGGCTGGAAATCTGGAAAGGTCGGAAGTGATTCGATGAGCCAGGTGCGGAACTCCTCAAGTTCATTTCCTGCACTTGCGAACTCGCCCAAAAAGGCATCGGCTTCATCCGCCGAGATATAGGAGAGCAGATTTTCACCAACGACATTTAATTGCTCTTGGATATTAGCGAGTTCCGCAACCGATTCCTTAGCTAACTCTTTGTAAGCGTTTCCAGCCAGATTGCTCCTTGCGTCGGCGAGAGTTGCTGCAAAACTCAGCAAAATTCTGCGCACATTCCTAATAGTTATTTCGTTAACTTCTACTGGGGTCAAGTAATCAAAGATAACCCCAACGGTTTGATCAATGTAGAAGCGAGGTTGGCGCCGCCAAATTTCTAAGTAATCCAACTCCCATTTAACGCGTGACAGTGCGGAATGTATTAGGGCTTTATCGATCCACTCGGATGGGGAGTCGGCGGAATGAAGATCCGCACGATTAAAAATTGAGGCTAAGGAACTTTCAAATGCGGCGAGTTCAACTCTGTATCGCTCTACATCACTTGCCGACCATCGCGGAATCCAGTTGTCGGGACGTTCAATGCGGGGAATGTCATCACCGGAGCGGGGCTGTTGCGCCGCTCTCCAACTCCAAAAATCAGCGGAAAGTTCTTGGATAGTAATCGGATCTGACATTGATACTCGTCCTCACTGTTGCGGTTTCAGCTCTGGCAGTAGCCTATCTCCAATGAGTATCCAGTTATTAGGCGGTCTCATTGTCGCTGGATTGGTGGGGCCACTCCTTCGAATCCCAAAGCGGTGGGGAGTGCCAGTAGCCGTTGGTGAGTTACTCATTGGCGCCATCTTGGGAGATAGCGGTTTTAAGAAGATTCCAGTTGCAGATCCCAGCCTAAAATTATTTGCCACAGTTGGCTTCGCCCTCCTCATGTTTGGCGCGGGAAGTCATATCGACTACAGAACTCTTACCAAGAAATCCTTTGAGAAGGCGATCTGGATACTTCTTGCCAATTTTGGATTGGCAGTCGTCGTAGCAGTTGTTATTGATCATTTCGCTCACTTCCACAACTGGAAGTTGCTAGCAGTCATCTCTTTTTCTAGTTCTGCCGCCCTCGTCATTCCGCTCGTCGAGAGTGTGGCTCCCTCGCTCTCACTCAGCATTTTGATCACGCAAGTGACTCTCGCCGATGCCATCGCCTTTGTAGCGTTGCCTTTCTTTACGCAAAAGACGAACCGAGTCGAGGCAACCGTGGGTGCGCTGCTGGTTCTGGCGTTATCAGTTGTGATCTATTTTGCGCTGCGATATGCAAAAGGTAAGGGTTGGCTCGATTTAGCTCATGGGGTCTCCAAATTGGATCACCTGGGTTTAGAGCTCCGCATCAGTTTGGCAACCTTGCTTTTAGTTGCAGCGGTTGCGATTCGCTTCCACGCCTCGGTGATGATCGCGGGCTTCACCTTGGGGGTAGCTTTCGCCAGCATAGGAGTCCCACATCGTTTATCGCGGCAGATATTTGGAGTGAGCGAAGGACTTTTTGCGCCTATTTATTTCGTCTGGTTAGGTGCCTCGATAAATATCCGCCAAACTTTTCACTCCCGCGACACCATCATCTTGGCAATATTGATGTGCTTTGGAGCCTTAATAGCGCACCTACCCTCAGCCCTCTTTGCCCAACCGAAGCGGAATATTTTTCTGGCCAGCGCCCAGTTAGGAATTCCCGCAGCCGCAGTAACTCTCGGGAGTGAAAATCACATTGTCACCGCTGGCCAAGCCGGTGCCATCATGCTGAGCGCCTTAATAACGATCTTATTTACCATCTAAGAAATAATTTCAAGGTGTGATAATTTTCCTCGGTGACTCTCCCACTTAAACAGAGAAAATTCGATTATCTATTTCTCATCTTTTTCTCCTGGGCATTTATAACCTGCATCATCAGCGATGCCATCCCCACTCTAGGTGTCGTTGAATCCCCACATAGTGGAAATATTCTGGCGAGGCTTAATTACTCGTATGCCAGCGTCAATGATCCTCTTTTCTTGCACCCGCCTATTTGGATGAGATTCGTGACGGGACTCTCCGCCTTTGTCTACGCTCCCTTTTATTTGGTTCTGGTGTATTCCATTCTTAAGGGCAAAGAGTGGATTCAGCTCTTTGCAGTTATATATGGAACTCTGATCTCGGGAATTACAGGCGTTGTTGTCTTTGGTGTTGAGTTCTTTGGTGAACCTCAATGGCGAACACCGCACCCTTGGGTCTTTTTGGCATATAACGGACCTTACGTTCTCATACCGTTACTACTAATTATTAGGATGCGTAAGCCACTACCGTTCCGACGAATGTTTTAATTCGATTTAATTAGTAATGTAAATCTCGTTGCCCACCTGCGCTACTTGGTAGCTTTGAAGTGGAGACTGCGCTGGACCATTGACTACAGCGCCTGTCTGGGCATCGAAAACAGATCCATGACAAGGACAGTCAAGCTGCTTGCCTGCTGCTCCAACTGTGCAACCCATATGTGTGCAGACAGTTGAATGAGCCGTAACTACTTTTCCAGAGAGATATAGCGCAATCGATACAGATTGACCCTGCATATTTTTTGCTACGACAATCTTCGATACACCTTCTGATAATTCAGAGATTTGGCCAACGAGATAGCCATTGACCTTTGATGGAGAAGTTGCTGGGGCAGGTGCTGTTCCGCCAGATGCCTTTGAGGGGTGCACTGAAATAGGCGGCTTTGCTGGTACGAGAGCCTGCCACTGCAATTTTCCATTGCTCTTTACGCAGATGTAGTTCTTCCCTTTAGAAATAATTTTTTGGCCGACGCGAGAGCAGATGGCGGTTGGGCCTTGTGCAAAGGCAGTGACCGGAAACTTAGCCATGAGAAGTGCGGTGCCAGAGCCAATAAGCACGCTTCTGCGAGCAGGATTGAATTTTGCCATGCGCAGAAATTACCCGTTGAAGCTAGTCAAAGCAGTATGAAATTGATCTATTTAGCCTGAACAGTGGCTGGGTCTTTTGGCATCTGACAGGCTAGTAGACTCGCGCTCTCGTTGATCGGCACTCCTCGGTCAAGTGCGCCCCGATAGCCCAATGGCAGAGGCAGAGGACTTAAAATCCTCCAAGTGTGGGTTCGACCCCCACTCGGGGCACCAGACTAAGTGCATCAATGTGTAGTTTTGAGCCTGTTTTGTGCTCATTATGAACCTATCCACTGACAAGTACAAGATTTAGTTTTCGCTTTGCTTAGGCTGGATTCTGACCGTAATTAGCACACCATTTAACCCCCCCCAGGGTTAAGGCAGGCAAAGATAACTAGCGCACCAGAGCTTACGGATGGGTGAAGGTTTGTAAGTAAGGCAGTAGCCAAAGCGGTATCTTTACTATTGAGCACAACTTTTGTGAACCCATTCAACTTTCTCAGTTGAACCTTTGTGGCGCACTCTGATATCTGCGTTAGCAATTGGATTTCCACAGAGCGCGCATAAAACACGAATCGTTTCTCCAGGGGCAAGAGCTTTGCGAAGGCGAACCTTTCCCGCCCTAGTCCTTGGTGGTTGCCGAAAAGGTTCCTCGTAAACAACCCGAGGTAGAGGGACAATCATCGGTCGCTTGACTTGCTTTTTTGAAGTGACTTTCCGAGGTGGCAGAGGCTTCGAGGAACTGAACGAACATTCAAATTTAATGCGGTCTATAACGGTTGTAAGTGAGAGCGCAACTTCCCCACTCGAAAAGCGCATAACTTTGTATCCAGCCTTCTCTAAGTCGTAGTCTCTGAGCTCATCAGATGCCTTGCTTCCATCGTGGCTTGAACCATCAACTTCGACAATAATCATTTTTTCAAGGCAAACAAAATCAACGATGTATGGATATATGACATGTTGTGGGTGAAATGTCGGTAGTTTTGCTGATTTCATAAGTGCTTCCAGTAGTTTTTTTTCAGTGGCGGTAGGGTTTTCCCGCATGCTAGAAGCTCTTTGTACGAGAAGTTGATAATGCTTATCCCGATTCATCGCCTTCTTCTATCTTCTTTTGCGCTCGCTTGAGTTCTTTTTCTAGCCTATGTCGATGTTCAAAGGCTCCCTCCATATATTCAGGCGGGTTCCTCTCCGCTTTAAATGGCTCTCGCTCCACTCTAACGTTCGGAGGAAGTCGTTCTGCCTGGAATCCTTGATATTCAATTTCAGCAAGTTTCACATGAGCCAGCATCATCGTGATTAATCTGAGTTGCTCCGCGATGAAGTCCTTTGTGAAAGGCACAGCTGGAATTGGAGCGTCAACGTCATAGGCTAAAAACAGACGGTCAATATCGGCTTGAATTTTATTGGAAATGTCAACAACGGCTCGTTTGGCATCCTTACGATTTTGGTCTCCAGCAATTACCACTGCTTCCCTCAGGTGAAAAAGAAGGTCTTGAAGGGTGCGAGCGCGGCTAATTGCTAAATGATGGTCCTTAACATCTTCACTGCTTTCTGACTTGGCAGATGGATAGGCATTATCTGGATTTCGAAAAGTGCTGGAGCGCAACGCGTCGAAAAATGGCGCACTCGCAGAAAGTAGTCCTTCATTGATTCGCTGTGTATCCTCAATATTGAGTTTATCTGTGGCTTTTGCGCGCGGGGCGTCTTGAACTCCCGTATTCCAACTCGCCATATGCGCAGTAGAGAGAGATAGAGCGTTATTGGCTTGGAGTACCGAATCTTTGCCTGGAAGTGCACTCAGCCCGCTCACCCATGCCAACCACTGATTGGCTGTCACTTCCAGAGGGGGATTGAACTCGTCAAAAATTAGAATTGCGTTAGATTCAATTTGCTCGCGAGTAGGAAAGAGCAAGTAGGAAATAGGGACTTGCAAGTCTGCTGCAATGAGCAATAGTTCTAAGACATCGAATTGAGTGTTTCCACCATCTTCGACGGGGTTGAGGATTCTCCACATCGCGCCTGACTCACGTCCGATGCGTTCGCCAATCGCCTTCTGACCCCATTTATTTGGGTCGCTTTCTTCCCTTAATTTGTCTAAGTCCAACAAATCTGCAGGCTGAGGTTGTCCAGGATGCAGGGTTGCAAAGATGCGGACTGCGTCCGCCAGGAGCTCAACAAAGGCTCGTTCCTTCATTTGCCTGTCGCGGATGGCGGCGTTGATGTTGAACTTAATGAGCTCTGATACTCGCACGTAGACTCGAGAACGTGTCTGTTGAGTTTGAGGGTCCTGGCTCATTCTTACCTCAATTCCGAATTTCGAAAGACCCCCCTGCAAAAAAGAGGGGATGCCTCAAAGTGACTCAAGACGTCAAAAGGCGCCTCTGGCATAGCCCAGATTAATTGAAAGGACACAATGTGTCTGTATTGCTAACCATCCAAGAAGCAGCAAAATGCCTCAGCCTCAGTGAAAGCAAGGTCTATCGCATGACTATCGCTGGGGAGTTGGACTCCATCCATATCGGACGCGCGGTTCGGGTCCCCGAGAAAGCGATTCAGAAGCTTATCGACCAACATCGCCCTGGTTTCCCTGAATACCTCAAAGGGGATAACAAATGAGTCAGAGTTACGCAACCCTCATCAAAGCCGCAGTAGGTCAGGGTGACGGCTACCTAGCCTTGTCACACTCAAAAGACCCGAAACTCAATGGGCTCAAAACTGAGTTTTACCATTCCAGTCAGGTGAGTGACTTCATGTGTGCCGTGGAGAAGTACAAGAATGAACAAGTCTATTTTGGGCTAGGACTTCGTAGTCATGCGATTCCAGACGGTAAACGTGGCGCTCGTGAAGATATCAGCAGCATTTCCATTATTGGAATGGATATTGATATCTACGATGAGAAAAAACCGCATAAGTCACTTCCAAAGAACTACGACGAAGCAGTTGCTCTACTTCAAAGCTTCGCGGTTCCACCAAGCATCATTATTGATTCTGGAAACGGACTTCATGCTTATGTAATTCTCAAAGAGACAATTAGTATCGAAACCACAGAGCAACGTGAATCGGCGCAAGAACTCGTGCGAAACTTTTACGGCGGGTTTGCTAAGCATGCTCATCCCTACGAGTTCGACTCCACCTTCGACCTCACTCGAATTCTCCGCGTTCCAGGAACCCTTAACCTCAAGGACCCGCTGCATCCACGTGATGTGACAGTTCTTTTTGAAGATTGTTCGCGCACCTACTCACTGGATGAGATTGCCGCAGTTGGGTTTTCAGGGAACATTCGCAAAGAGCGCGCAAAAAAGGTCATTGAAAAGGGAGCAAGCCAAGAAGCGATTGGCGTTATGAACCTAAAGAAAGTTATCGGTGGATGCTCTTGGTTTGAACGTGTATGGGCTCATCCAGAGTCTGCGAATTACAATGAATGGTTCGCCGTTTCTTCGGTGTTGTATTTTGCCGAAAAGGGAAACGAACTATTCCATGAATGGTCAAGCAAGCATCCAAAATATGACTACGTGGAATCGCAACAATTATGGGAGCAGGTTGACCCCGAGCGCGCACGTCGCACCTGCGACAGCGTTGCTAGTTCACTTCATGGAGCCGTAGATTGTGAAAGCTGCCCATTTCGTGGAGGAATTCATTCACCTGTAGAACTTGGGTTGCCTGAAAAGCGCATCGTGGTGACTCAAACGGGCTCCTTGCCCACAAAAGCTGCTCAAGCTTGGGCTGCAACCTATGTAACCAATGAACCCCCAAAGCTCTTTCGCAATAGCGCTGGGATTTTGCGCATCAATGCGGAACAAGCGGGGTGGAACATCCTGAATGCCAAGTCCGCTCGTCATGAGTTCGCGAGAAGTGCGGATTGGATGAAGCCTACAAAGTCGGGTTCATTAATCCCATCGGACCCCGCGGATGCGGTCGTCGAAGATATGTTGCAGACAATCAAACCTCCGCTACCAGAATTGAAGAAGGTTACTTCAATTCCAGTAATTACCGCGGATGGTCGACTCGTTCAAGACTTTGGCTACGATGAAACTTCACAAATTTATCGTATCCGTGATGTGAGCCTTGGTAACACTAAGTTTGGCACAGGTAAGAACTTTGCAACAGCTCAAGATGCTGTGAAGTTTATCCTTGAGGAATGTTTGGTGGATTTCCCCTTCGGCTCAGCTCAAGACAGTGCCCACGCTCTGGCTCTCATGTTGCATGACTTTGCCCGAAACTTATTTGGCGGTGTTTCGCCTCTGTTCCTCTTGGATAAACCCCTTGCAGGTTCAGGTGCCTCGCTCCTCTCAATGACACTTCTATATCCATCCCTCGGATTTGAGGTACCCATGAAGGTCTTTTCTAAGTCCGAGGAAGAACGTCGCAAGCAGATTACAACTCACTTGTATAGCGGGGGTGGTCCCTATGTATTAGACAACGTGAGCGGTGACAATATTGATTCCGATGTCCTAGCATCGGTTCTCACCTCGGTTACGTTTTCTGACCGCTTACTCGGCGGAAATAACGCGCCGAAGCTGCCTAATCTTGGTCCATGGGTTGCTACGGGAAATAATCCCCGCTTCTCAGGTCAACTGAATCGACGCTTTATTGAGGTGCGATTAGTTCCCAAAACTGAGGCGCCACATCTTCGCGATGGTTTTCGCCACTACCCACTGATGCCATGGGTGAAGGAAAATCGTGCACTCTTAATTGATGCGTGCATCACCATTGTTATGGCTTATGTTGAGGCTGGACGACCCGCCTGGATAGGTACCCCTCTTGGTAGCTTCGAGGAGTTTTCCAAAGTCATGGGTGGAATTTTGCAGAACGCAGGAGTTGAAGGCTTCATGTCCGATATGAGCACGCAGCGTGACAATGTGGATATCGAGAATCTGCAACTTCACGATTTTGTTGATGTCTGGTGGGACGCTCATGGTGAGAAGCCCGTGCATATCAAGGAGTTGATGAGCCTTGCTCACAACCACGACCTGGAAGTTCAAGAGCATTGGGTCGAACCTGGTCAGTATCACGAGCCTACCCGTTCAGAATCCACGAGAGCGGGCAACTATGTAGGAAATAAGAAGCAGCGTTACTTCGCCCTGGAGCGCGATGGTGTGACTATTCGAGTTCAACTACTTAAGTCAGACCGCCGTAGTTCATACATGCTCCGATTGGAATAAATAGCTGCAACCTTTGCAACCTTTGCAACTTCGACCACCTAGTCAGCTAAAACAGGTTACCGAAGTTGCAAAGATGCAGGTTTACCCTGACAGAAGCAAGATTGACTGTCATCCTTATACATAACCCCAGCAGATTGGAGAGATTATGGAAATTCCTAGCCTTTACACACCAAATGAAGTCGCTGACTACCTACACGTATCTCGAGGCACCATTTATAGCTTGGTCTCACGCAAGGAGATTGACAGCATAAAAGTAGGGAGAAATCGTCGCTTCACCGCACAACAAGTGAAGGAATATATTTCCCGACGCCAACAAGTTGTAGTAGTTGATTGCTAGTCTTTTATCATGATAGCAAGATTGAAATGAGAAGCTGAAAAAGCGGAAAATCATCTTGCATAAGTGATTTTCTGCAAGATTGATTGCCTTAGTTAATCTGAAATCATTCGTATTAAGCACCAACTCACCAAAACCCCATGGAAACCTGGTCACGCGTATGAAAACCCGAGGGTTACATCGCGCAGTAGCCGAACGAAAAACCTAAGAAGGACATATGAATACCGACATAACGCAATTTAAATCTCAAAGCCAAAGAACTCCCCTGGAAGCCGCTGCGCTGAAAGCCGTGCGTTCAAAGCGGCAAAAGCAGATTAACATGCACCATGCTTCGACTATTGACGAGCAACTTAAATACGCCAAACTTTTTAGGATGCTGGCGTCACCTGGGGAAAGTGGAAAGGTCCCTAAGGACTAGAGGGCTAATTTTCGGCTGTCATACCAGGAGAGTAATCTGCGGGTATGGAAGAGAAGACCTGTCCCGAATTACCTCACTTTCATATCGTTTATGAACAAGTGGGCTCCTTTAAACGCCCTGTAAAAACTGTTGTGGCTGCGACTGCCGATGAGGCGCTCGCTTCCTTTCTGCCAACTCTTCCTGAATCCTGGCGAGGTGGAGTATCAGTATTTGATGATTCAAATGGTCATGAAGACGAAATGCCGTTACTGCATGCTTATTTGTAAGAGTTATTTTGAGTTGGTAGGCTTTAGCTTAAAGTTGATTTCATAACGATAAAACTCAACGCTCGGAATCATAGTAATTGCATTTCTTAGCCTTAGGTCATCTTCAAGCGCAATAATAATTCCGCGCACGTTTTCTCCATTAACGGCAAGTTCATTTTTTACGAAACCCATATACCGCAAAATTTGTCCGACCACAACATCCGATGCACGTCCTTTTTTTAGTTCTATAACTAGGTACTCTTTCTTATCTTTGCTAATGACTAAAATGTCGATTGGACCTGTATCAGATTGATACTGTTGAGCTACGACTTCACCCTCATCTGTGAGTAGGTCATAATCTTTTGCCAAATCAGTATTAGCCCAGTTATATATCAGAAAGTCCTCAAGGTGCTTTTCAATAGCAAAGGCTGATGGGTCCTCGACATTTACATCTTTAGTAAAGAGTACGTCGGCTGGGCGGCTATCGATAATTGATTCAACTTCTGATGCAAATTTTGAGATATCTATAAGAGTATTTGTGCTCTTGATTGAGTTCTGCATAGATTCCGACAAATCAGTACGAGGTATAACTGTTGGAAACCACTCGACTTTACGACGGTGAGGCAATATTCCGCCAGGCACGTATTCATAATCACCGACTACGATTCCTGCTTTAAGTTCCTTGGTACTGAGTGGAGAAAGAACAATATCGCCGACTTCTAGCCAAGACCCAAAGCTGGAAAGTGCGCCAGTGGACAATCCAAGGCCAACTGGAGTTTTGTTAGGGTTATATTTGCTAAAAGCTTCTTTGAGAGAATCTTTGTGTTCGGACCATGTACCAACTATGTACGGCTTCAATGATTCGTTGAATCCAAAATCTATTCCTACAAAATTATGTTCTAAGCATTCTTGGGCATATTTACTCCCGCTACCAAGCATCACTCGAAAGTACTTTTTCACTTCTCTACCCCATTCAATCAGCATTTCTTGAAAAAATTTCCAAACGATGTGACAAGGACTTCATAGTAATAGAAGCTGCCGACATTGAATTACTTTCGTGACTCTATATTGCGCCCATCGTGCATGAAGGTTGGGTAAAAGTAGGAGTTGGACCTAAAAAATGGGCATTTGTCGGGTAGCTTCGGTATCTTCTACCCATGGCACTGACATCCGACCAGCTCAAGAAGTACTGGGATACAGCCAATCTGCTTCGCAAGAATTTGGATGCCGCAGAATATAAGCACATCGTTTTGGGGTTGGTCTTTCTCAAATATGTCTCAGATTCATTTGTTGAGCGTCGGTCTGAACTTGAAAAGCAGTTTTCCGACCCGAGGAGCGACACCTTCAAGAAGGATGAAAAGCGTCGCGCCGATGCCCTGAATGAGCGGGATTACTACAAGGCAGTAAACGTTTTCTGGGTTCCCGAAATTTCTCGATGGTCATCTATTCAGGAGAACTCGAAGCAGCCAGATATTGCCCAGCGAATTGATAATGCTCTATACGAAGTTGAACAGGAAAATCCAAAGCTTGAAGGCATTGTTGAACGTCGTTACGCCGATGCAAAGCTCCCAGCTTCGGATTTAGGGGCTGTAGTCGACCTTATTGGGTCCATTAGCTTTGGTCAGAATAAGCATGAAGCCTCCGACATTCTTGGGCAGGTATACGAGTATTTCTTGGGCATGTTCGCATCGGCTGAGGGCAAGCTAGGTGGTCAGTTTTATACGACTCCTTCAATCGTTAAGACCCTCGTTGAGGTACTTCAACCGACCAATGGTCGCGTTTATGACCCTTGCTGTGGTTCTGGAGGAATGTTTGTTCAAAGCGAGAAATTCGTCGAAGCCCATGGGGGCAAACTGGGCAACATCTCCATCTATGGGCAAGAGTCCAATCCAACTACACGTCGCCTCTGCGCAATGAATCTGGCAATTCGGGGAATTGATTTTGATTTAGGCAAATCCCACGGGGATACATTTACCGAAGACCAGCACCCAGATATGCGCTTCGACTACATCTTGATGAATCCTCCATTCGGTAGCAATGCTAGTTATCCAAAGGAACAGCTATCTGGTGATGTGCGTTGGAAAAAGTATGGGGTTCCACGCGAACGTCCTGCTAACTACGCATGGATGAGCCATGCAGTTCATCATCTTGCCCCAAAGGGTCGGGCGGGTATTGTGATGCCGCGTGGCACACTAACTTCAACTCAAGGCGGCGATGACCTTATCCGCAAAGCCTTTTTGGACGATGACATTATTGAGTGCATTATTGACTTACCTGGTCAGCTTTTTTTTAATACTCAAATTCCAAGCTCGTTGTGGTTTTTTAATAAGGATAAGAGCAAGTGGAAAACTAATCGCAATAACCAAGTCCTCTTTATAGATGCCCGCAAACTAGGAACTGCAATCTCAAGAACACAGATTGAATTTAGTGAAGAAGAAGTCGCTCGCATTGCCGACACTTTCAATAATTGGTGTGAAGGCAAATACACAGACATTGATGGATTCTGCAAGTCTGTGTATCGTGATGAAATAGCAAAAAATAGTGACTCACTTTCGCCTGGTCGATATATCGGCACCGAGGAAATTGAGTCCGAGAATGATGAAGATTTTGCAACTCGCATGCAGATTTTAACTAATCAGCTCTCAGAACAGCTTGAGGAGTCTCATAGACTTGAAGCAGTAATATCTAAACAGCTTAAAGGTTTTGGATATGACTTATAAAACTACATCCCTGGAAACATTTATAACATTACAACGTGGGTTCGACCTTCCCGCCCACGAGCGTATCCCAGGTGAAATACCGATAATTGCGGCGAATGGCCCAGTTGGATTTCACAATGAAGCCAAAGTGGAGACCGAATGTGTAGTTCTCGGGCGAAGCGGGTCGATAGGAACCCCCCAACTGATTACAAGACCATTTTGGCCCTTGAATACAACCCTCTTTGTAAAAGATTTTCATGGAAACTCACCTACGTTTGTCTACTATGTTTTGAAGACTATCGACTTCAAATCATTTAATGCTGGTGGCACAGTTCCAACCCTCAACAGAAATCACCTAACTCAGATAAAGGTTCCCCTTCTAGATTTAGCTATTCAAGAGAAAATAGGCTGGGCACTTCGAAACTTAGATTCGAAGATTTCAACGAACAATGCTGTGTGCAAGACCTTAGAGGACATCGCGCAAACCATCTTCAAATCCTGGTTTATAGATTTCGACCCAGTAAAGGCAAAGATGGCGGGGGAGAAACCAGCTGGCATGGATGCTGCGACTTCGGCGCTTTTCCCTAACTCTATGGAGGAATCGGAGCTCGGGTTAATTCCTAAAGGCTGGAGCATCCGTTCTATAGGGGACTCAGTTATTAAACAAAAAGTTGGAAAGCTCTTTGACTCTAAAACTTCATTCCCTTCGGGTTCTGTTCCAGTACTAGACCAAGGAAAATCTGGCGTGGTTGGTTTCCATGATGAAGAACCTGGAGTTTTTGCATCCCCAGAGATGCCACTCGTAGTCTTTGCAAATCACACATGTTCCTTGCGTCTTATTAGCTATCCATTTTCGGTAATACAAAACGTCTTTCCACTCTTAGGAAACAAGGTTGATGTCATGTGGTTGTATTTTGCCGTGGAAGGTAAACAGCAGTTTGATTCCTATAAAGGTCATTGGCCTGATTTTGTACTTCACAAGATTATTCAACCAACAGAAAAGGCAACGCAAGCCTTTCGCGCGACAGTTGAGCCATTACTAAAGCAAAAGTGGCTACTCGAAGAACAATCCAAGATTCTGGGGAATTTACGAGATTCGTTACTCCCTCGTTTGATATCAGGTGAACTTAAAATACCTGAGGATAAGTTGGCATCATGAAGTTCACTGGCGAAGATGCGTATGAGGTCCAGTTTCTAGAGTGGCTACCCGAGGCGTGGGAGTACATGCACGGACCTGAGATTGCCCCCGATGGTTCTGCTCCCGAACGTGAAAACTACAAGGAAGTCATCCTCGGTAGCCGCGTGGAGGAAGCGTTAGCGCGAATTAATCCAGGTCTTCCAAAAGAGGCGATTCGTACTTTGCGTCAGAAATTGGCGTCACCTGGAGAGACCGATATCTTGCGTGCCAATCAGCTCATCTCTACTTGGATGACAGAAGGCATGCCTATCTCTGTTCGCGAGACCAATGGTGAGGAATCAACAAAACTAGCCTGGATAGTGGATTTCAATAAACCAGAAAATAATGAGTGGCTTGCCGTCAACCAATTCAGTGTAACTCATGACTCTGATGCAGGTAGCCGCAGACCTGACGTAGTCCTATTTCTCAATGGTTTACCAATTGTTGTCATTGAGCTAAAGAGTCCAGATAACGAAGATGAAAATGTCTGGAAAGGGTTTAACCAGATACAGACCTACAAAGAACAGATATCTCGTTTGTTTTACTACAACGTCGCCCTTGTCATAGCCGATGGCTCGGATGCTTTGGTGGGAAGTCTGACAGCCGACAAGGAAAGATTTACTAAATGGCGTTCTGCAGATGGAGTAGAGCGGGACCCTCATGGAGCATTTGGACAAACACAAACTCTTGTTGAAGGATTCTTGAACCCCCATACTTTGCTCGAAGTTATTCAGCACTTCTCCATTTTTGTTACGGGCAAGAACACTTATAAGATGCTTCCTGCCTATCACCAGTTCTACGCCGTGGAGAAGGCGTATCAGAGGGCATTAACGGCGAGTGCCGAAAATGGTGATGGTCGCGGCGGGCTCATGTGGCACACCCAAGGTTCAGGTAAAAGCTATGAAATGTCTTGCCTAGCGGGAATGCTAACCACCAGCAAAGTATTGAAGAATCCGACTGTCGTTGTGGTTACCGACAGAAATAATCTCGACCACCAACTATTTGATATTTTTATGGATGCTAAAGCACTGATGCGGCAAACACCTGAGCAGGCTGACTCCCGTCAGGATTTGCGTGACAAAATCGCTAATCGAGCTTCAGGCGGGGTTATATTCACGACCATTCAGAAATTTGCTCCTGATGAAGACGAGGACAAGTTCCCAGTGCTCACTGAGCGTCGAAATGTCTTCGTATTTACTGACGAAGCTCATCGCTCACAATATGGGTTCTCCGCACGAATATCGGGAGATAAGTTTAAAGTTGGATACGCCCAGCATCTGAGAGATGCACTTCCTAACGCAACATTCCTTGCCTTTACGGGAACGCCAGTGGCAGCCGCTGACCGAAACACTCGACAGGTCTTTGGCGATGAAATCGATGTGTATGACATGCTTCAGGCCAACGAAGACGGGGCTACCGTTCCCATTTATTATGAGAGCCGCTTGGTTTCTCTAGAGCTTCCAGAAGCGGCTAAAAAGGAATTAAATGAGCTTGCCGAAGATTTGTTGGAGGACGAGGACGAGATAGCTCAATCCAGTTTAAAACAGCGGTGGGCTGCAATTGAGCAAATAGTTGGTGCTGCGCCAAGAATTGAAAAGATAGCTGAGGACATCGTTAAGCATTTTGAGGATAGGTGCTCATCGCCGTTAATGAAAGACGGCAAAGCGATGATTGTAGGCATGAGTCGAAATATCTGCGTGGACTTATACAACCAGATAATCAAAATTCGACCTGAATGGCACGATAATGATTTTCGTAAAGGCGCAATAAAAATCATTTTTCATTCCTCGGCATCCGACGATGAGAAGATTCGCCCACATGCCTACACAAAGCCACAGAAAGAAGAGCTTGAGGAGCGGTTTAAAGACCCAGAAGACCCGCTAAAGATTGTCATCGTTCGAGATATGTGGCTAACTGGGTATGACTCCCCGCCTTGTCACACCATGTACGTCGACAAGCCCATGAAGGGTGCAAACTTGATGCAAGCAATTGCACGAGTGAACCGTGTCTTTAAGGACAAGCCTGGCGGTCTTGTCGTTGACTACATAGGAATAGCAACTGAGCTCAAAGAGGCTTTGAAAGATTACACAGCCAGTAGCAAAACCAAAGCGCCAGTAGAGATTATCGATGAAGCGCTGGGTATTTTCTTTGAAAAGCTCACGATAATTCATGACATGCTTCATGGGTGCTCAATTGATGGATTTATGGAAAAGCCTCACTCCGTAATTCCTGCAGTCGCTAACTTTATTTTGTCCTTAAACGATGGAAAAAAACGCTTTGCTGATGCATCGGCTGCGCTGTCTAAGGCGCACGCTCTAGTAAATAGCCATCCGAGTGCTATCAAATTTCGCGAGGAAGTTGCCCTTTATCAGGCAATACGGGTGATGCTTACGAAGAGTGAAACCAGCACAAAAGCGACTAGCGATGCAGAGCGCGACTTAATGATTCGCCAGGCCTTATCTAAGGGAATTGTGCCTGAGGGGATTATCGATGTATTTAGCGCAGCGGGATTGACTAGACCTGATATCGGAGTGCTTTCAGAGGAGTTTTTGAAGGAAATTCGAGCCATGAAAGAGAAAGACCTTGCCTTTGAGGCATTGAGTCGCCTTCTCAAAGGTGAAGTAAAAGCTCGCTTTAAAACAAATGTAGTTCAGCATTCACTTTATTCTGACTTACTTGAAAATGCGCTCGCTAAGTATCGAAATAGGAGTATTGAGACTGCTCAACTCATCGAAGAACTCATTAGTATCGCGAAGAAACTGAATGCACAAGTTAAATCTGGAAACACAGATGGCTTGAACGATTACGAAGTTGCTTTTTATGATGCGCTGGAGGTCAACGAGGCGGCTGTGAGGGGAATGGAACATGCGACGTTAGTACAGCTAGCGCAAGAATTAACAAAAAAAGTCAAGGAAAATATAAAAGTGGATTGGTCTGTGCGTGAGTCCACCCAAGCAGCCCTGCGGGTCATGGTGCGAGACTTACTAGACAAATATGGTTACCCACCCGATTTTTCTCGCCAAGCGATAGAGACTGTGATGCGGCAGGCAGAATCCTTGACCGAAGAATGGTTGCAGGAGAAGATTGACCTGTAAGTACGCTCCCTAAGTAGAAGGCGAGATGCGTAAGTTGCGCAGCCAAAAAGAGACGGAAGAACTCGTCCGCATAAGCGAACATCTTCAGGAAGTCATAGGTCACGGAAAGTATTTCACGACTCTTAGTGAAAAAGATATTGAAGATATCGTGGGACTTTTGGAACGTCTTAGACAGTTAACCCAAGCTGAATTTTCCGAAAGTTTAAAAGATGGGCGCATGAAGCTTTTTGTCGAAGGGACAATGGCGCCGTACATTGGAAAGTGGGAATTTACCTGGCTCGATGATGGATATCCACGGGCGGTCGAGCTTCCTGGCAGCGCTGAACTCCCGATTTTCTTAAGACTTCCATTAAGAGCACACGTTGAACTTAGGAAGAGACTATATGTTTACGGTTTTCAATATAGGTCGTCTGAAAGTTTTGATGATTACATGGAGAAGAATCCAGGTGATGGCGGAATTGAGTTTCTCGAAAATGATGGACCAAAATTTATTTATCCTTACGCCCGCCCATATTATTTGCGCTTCTACCCTGATTGGGTAGACGTAACGCCTCCAACAGGGAATGAACCAGCTGGAGGCGTTCTCTAGTCGATTAGAAGCCCATCGCCTTGATTGCTTCCGCGGTTCCCTTCATCTGACGTGAGGAATGGTGAACGTAAGTGCGAGAAGTAAGAAGTACTGAGGCATGTCCAAGGAAGCGACGGATAGTTTCGATGTCTAATCCCTGGTCATAGAGCATTGTTGCTGCTGTGTGTCGGGCGTCGTGTAAGCGTTTCATCGGAAGCCCTGCAGTAGCGAGCGCCTTCTGCCAATGTGCGAAGTCAGTATGGCTGTTTTGAGGTTGTCCCTTTAGCCCTGGAAAAACTAGGTCAAAATCTTGCCACTCCTCGCCAAGCGCGAGGCGCTGGGCGTTTTGTTCAACCTTGTGTGCACGCAGGGCTGCGATAGTTGCATTGTCCAGCTCGAGAGTGCGAACAGAGTATTTGCTCTTGAGTTTCACAAAGACGTATACGCCCTTTACTTTTTGGACTTGTTGCCACACAAAAATTTCACCTTTGTCCAAATCGACATCTTTCCATTGGAGTCCTAATGCTTCTCCCTGGCGCATTCCGTACAGCACCGCGATACGAGTTCGTGCTTGCATGTATGTATCTCGTGTAACCTCAAGCAAATGCTTGACTTCATCACACGTCAGTGGATGGATTTGAGGCGTATCTACCTTCACTGGACGTGAGCGCGTCACTGGATTCGCAGACACCAAGTCATCCTGTACCGCGCGTTTGAAAGCAGCGGATAAAAGGGCACGAGCTTGTTGACAGGAGCGGGGGCTCTGACCTTCCTCGTCCATCTTCTCGATAAAGGTATTGATGTGATTCTTTGTGATGGCACGAATTTTCATATGCCCGAGTGCAGGCAGAATATGGTGACGGGTCAAAGATTCGTAACGGCGATAAGTCGTATCCGTAATATTCTTTGAGTGTTTTTTTGTCAGCCATGCTGTGATGAACTCCCCAAATAAGAGGTTCGCGCTTTCAGCTACAAGTGAGTTATCTAGGACAGGTAGCTTTGCTAGCTTCTCCTTAGCTTTGCGGCGCGATTCCTGCTCTGAACGTCCCATGGCGGTCACCGTCTGGTTTCCACGGGTAATTTTCGTACGCCAGCCGTTCTTGTGGCGGTATGTGGTTCCGTCCCCATTGCGGCGACGGGTGGTCTTACGTGTTTTTGTTACTAGTTCCATTTAGTAGTCCTTTGTTGCTCTATGACCGCCTGATTTAGGTGGTTCAGCAACAGGTTCGCATTGCCAATTGAAAAGAGGCGGGGGACTTCCGAAAATCGAAATTCGTTGACCCTCGTTTTTCAATTGACACACATTTAACACACTTATCCTGCACGACTGCCTTCAGTTCTCCAGCAGGTACCCGTAAATATCAGTTTTACGCGTAATTAGCCTAAGATTCGTCAATCGCCCCCGTAGCCCAATGGCAGAGGCAGAGGACTTAAAATCCTCCAAGTGTGGGTTCGACCCCCACTCGGGGCACGTAATCTTGAGAAACTTTTCTTAAGTGGTTACCCCTCCTCACGGGAGTCATTATTCTTTTCCCGTGTCCACCAGAGTGCTCAACCCGCGAGTACTGCTCAATAGCGGAGTCTTGCTCCTCGGGGCTGTAATCGCTCACTCAGTTGGTTGTGGGACCTTCATCCCACTAGTCCCATTCTTGGGAATCTCGGTGGGTCTGATAGCCATCCTCTCCATCCTCAGCGTCAGAGAGCTTGAAGGTCCAGGCTTGGCCTTAGTAGTGATCGTTGCTCAAGCGGGAGCCCACTTCCTGTTGGGTAGCGGACAAATGAGAATGCTTGTCCCGGTTTGTGGTGGCACCTCGCGCATATTGTCCATGAACATGGGTTCCACGATGAGCCCGACCACGATGATCGCCTCACACACAATTGCTGGAATTGCTTCTTACCTCTTCATTCGAAAGAGCGAGCCCTTCTGGAATTTTGCAGGATACTTCCTAGCAACCATCTTTGTTCCATTCTTCATTCCAAGAACTGAATTGGTTTCCACCAAGTTCAATCAGCTCAAGATTGAACTCAATACCTTCATCACACAACTTCAAAGTTTTCTGACCGAGGCAACTTCTCGGTTGAGTGCTCCGCCGGTTCGTCTAGTAAATATTTAGTACTAGTTAAGAACCCGCAAACCTAACTTCTCGGCAACCTGCCGAATCAAGTGGGTTTGACCTATACAAGGAGCGCTAAATGAATCATTTCCTAAAGTCCGATATGGCTGGAATGAACATGAATCAGGGTTTCCTGCAAAGCAATCTTCCGATGTTGATATCTACTGGTATCGCGCTTATCGCGGTTTTCGTCTGGTGGCTTTATCGGAGATCGCACTAATGAATATTCATAATTTTTATTTTAGGAGTAAATGTGTCCATCAATGTGGAGTCCTCTCAGGATGACAAAAATACCACCGTGCAATTTTCTTCCAGAAAATCTGCGTGGCTGGTAACTATCACAGGAGTAGTGGCATTCCTGGCCCTCTATTTCTTTATTTATCATCTTCAATCTCAAGATAAGAGTGCTGCAGCGCTAGGGATGCCTAGTATGCATATGAACAAAACAAGAACCTTCTGGTCGTTCCCAATTTTGCAGGCTTCGGGTCTGGTTGGACTCGTCGCCTCATATTTGGCGGTTCTATTGGGGCTACAGCAATCCCGAAGAGCTGTTGGTTGGTTAAGGCTGGGATATAGATCAATTGATCAATTGCACCGTCACATCGCTTTACTGACTCTCGGTCTTGTGATCGTTCATGCGGTGGCCACAGTCTTTGATGCCATGGGTGATTCTTGGCGCACCGTTTTTTGGTTTAACGGTTGGGCAAACGCGAAGACCGGTTGGCCAGCTGCGGTCTGGGGGTACGACGTAGGAATTATCGCCTTCTACACCTTGTTATTGCTTGGTCCTACTTTCTACTTCCGCCGTAAAATCGGAGTTTCCACGTGGAAGTACCTCCACCGATTCATTCTCGTTTTCTATATCGGATCGGTTTGGCACTCTCTCATCCTTGGTTTGGATATGAGTTATTACAAGTGGATCAGACCTACAACATGGTTACTGCAGATTCCACTTTTGTGGCTCTTTGCCAAGCGCTTTAACGAACTGGCGAAAAAGAATTCAGAGAATAAGACTGGTGGAAAGTACCTGACTTCGCAGGCCTTGGTCGGAGTGGCCTATGCAGGAATCCTGGCAGCCCTTCTGATTGTCTTCACCGGCAATTCTGATTTCATAGCAAACATCTAATTAATCCAGAGAACCTTGAATCGCTCTCCTGATCATTGTGAGAGCGATTCAGGGTCACAGAAGGAACGCGGAAGAAAAATTGAGAGCAGGAGAATTGGAGTAAAAGTGGCAACGAAACAAGCTATCGATGAATCTTTTCCCTCCTTAGCTAGAGAGGCCTTTGGCTGGGATCCAACCAAGGTCACATCTGGCTCCGGAGTGGATAGACCTTGGAGATGCGTGCAAGGGCATGTCTTCATCACGAGCCCGAACGCGCGTACTTCACGCGGAAGGGTCATACATTGTCCAGAGTGCTCAGGGAAGGTATTAGTCGTGGGCAAAAATGATTTGGGAACTACCCACCCCGAGATCGCGGCACAAGCTCAGGGCTGGGATCCAACCACCATCACTGCGGGGGCAGGTGAAGTTCGAGAGTGGTCCTGCTCATTGGGTCACACATATTTCGCTAAGGTTTCTCACAGGAGTGCGGGTTCTGGATGCCCCTATTGTTCAAATAGGAAAGTCTTGCCTGGGTTTAATGATTTACAGACAACCCACCCTCATCTCGCGCAGCAAGCCTTTGAGTGGGATCCTCGAACCGTGACCTACGGAAGCGGCAAGCGACTAAAGTGGCGATGCTCCAAGGGTCATATCTTCATCATGACGCCAAATATGCGCACCAATAAGTACCCAAAGATGAATTGCCCATTTTCTAGTCGTAGCGATAAGCACATTTAACAAATGAAAACTAGACTTATGCACTATTCGAGTTCAGGAGATCACGTGAAAAAGACAGCGCTCGCACTCTCAATATTTCTGGTGATGACCGGATTTTCGGCTTCCTACGCCGCAACTCCTTCTGCCAAACCGAAGCCAATGGCTGGAATGGATATGTCAGCGCCGACTCCGCCACCAATTAGTGGGACGGCAGCCATGATGGGCGGAACGATTTTTGATGCTGCGATGCCTGATGCAATCGCCAATATCTCATTGAAGGATCAGAACGGAAAGAGTTTTACGCTGGCATCTCTCCGTGGCAAAGAAATTGTTTTGACAGACTTTTTCACTAGTTGCGACATGATCTGTCCAATCACAACTGTCAATATGCGCGACATTGCTTTGGCGGTTAATAAAGCCGGAGATAGCTCTAAAGTGAAAGTACTTGAAGTTACTGTGGATCCAGGACGGGACACCGTATCCCGGCTGAAGGCATATCAAGCTCTCTACGGAAATTCTGATTGGACCCTTGCAACTGGAAGCGCTGCTGATATCACCAAGTTCTGGGGTTGGTTCGGGGTTTACACCAAGAAGATTCCCAATGAAGATGGAGAGGGAGTCGATTGGCAGACCGGGAAGAAAATTACCTACGACATTCAACATGATGATGTAGTTATCTTGCTCGGAGCTAATTCTCATTATCGCTGGATTGACCTTGGAAATCCTGCGGTTGCCAATCCAACAGAATTGCCAGCCACTCTCAAGAGATTCCTCAGCGATCAAGGTCGTTTGAATCTTCTCAAACCGCAGCAACCTGATTGGACGGTCGGAGCAGTGTATGGCGCACTCCAGGAGGTCTTTGGGCTTCAAATTGGTCCAAAGATGAAGATGTAGATGAGAGGTCGAATCTCTCTTTGCTTAGCACTTTTAGTGGGTTTGATTGTGGCTCCTGCTGCATCGGCCCACACAGTGCTTATTGGCTCTAATCCATCTGCCGGAGCCACCGTCTCACAATTGCCCGAGTCGATCATCCTGAAATTTGCGAACCCGTTATTGACCCTGGGAAGTTCCTCGGTAAATCAGGTGCAGGTTGTAGATCCGATGGGTATGACAATCACTTCGCCTGACAATATTGTGAAAGGGTCGATCCTTTCGAATGTTCTGCAGCCCTCCATGGTGATGTCCGGAATTTATAAGGTCATCTTCCGGGTAGCAGCTCAAGATGGACATGTACTGAATGGAAGTTTTAGTTTCAATGTGGGTGACATAAAGAAGGTTACTTCTTCCATCAAAGTTCCAACGTCAGGAAGCGTTACCTTTCACGCTCTAGCAAATGGCAAGGGTGTCCTCGATGGTGTTGGCTCGCCAACCGATACCGCTTCGGGAACCTTCACCATAAATTATGGCAACGATACTTTTTGTTATCAGATCACTACAAATGTTAAAGATCTAACAGCTGCTCACGTTCACGCTGCCAGTCAGAAGAACATGACGATCTCGGATGAAATATTCTTCCCGCTCCAACTTGCCGCTGTGAACGCCAAATCTCCGGTCTGTCAGAAGGAAGATGGAGTATCACTTGCCACGCTTGCTGCGAATGCAAATAACTATGTATTTATGCTGCATTCCAAGAAATATCCTGACGGAGATGTTGCGGGAGCGCTAAAGAAGTAAGTAAACAGAAGTAAAAAATTAGTAGAGCAATTGGGGCACTAAGAAGGAGATAACTTCGTGCCCCAATTGACTATCTTTGCGGACGATTAACTCCTTTCTCTGCAATTTTGAGATCTGAAAAAGCCAGTGGACTTGCGGCAACGCCAGCCTCTTGTAGTGCTTGTCGATAGGCATCGATGGCATCCTCAAGAAATCCAAGTCCTGAGTAGATATCGCCGAGTTCGCGCCATGCGAGTGCATTTTGGCGAGATGTTTCCATCCCGAGCAGGCTGCCTTTAGCGGCTAGCAAATTCATCTCGGACTCTGCTTGACGACCCAAACTAATTTCAGCGCGCGCAGCTAAGAGGTAGGCATCAGCCCTTTGCAAGAGATCTTTGCTTGGATCTGTGTTGGCGATAGCTGACTTGATAGTTTCGAGAGATTTCTCGTAATCACCGCTAAGCCACTCAACTCGAGCCACGATTTTATCTGGACCTGGAGTTGTCATGCAGATGATCAACTTTGCTTACAACATGGCGGTGAGCGACCCTCAGAAATTTAGTAGTGGCGACAAAACGCGTCATAACGTTTTAGGTGAGGCTGGAGTATTACTTGGAAGTGATGGACCGCTCTATAGAGGTCTGCCATGGCAATCCATTAGTACATCCGCTCTTGCTGAATCCCGCGGTACCAAGGGACATCTTCCAATCAGACTTCAATTTTATATTGCCGCTCCGCAGCAATTTATAGATGAGGTCGTTGATAACTCATCCTTAGCGGAGTTGGCGAGAGGGGGATGGATTGCAATTCATTCCATCGGTACCAACTCCTAGATTTTTTCGAGATGCAAGATGAACCACCTTGATATTTATCGCGGTCACCTGGCGGTCTTGACCTCCCAGCATGAGAAGCAGAGGCTCGTGGCGCCAAGTTTTAAAGAGGTTCTAGGAGTTGAGTTGATAGAGAGAGCTCTCGATACCGATCAATTTGGAACTTTCTCCGGCGATATTGAGCGAAGCGCTTCACCGCTGGATACTGCGATAGCAAAGGCTCGGCTTGGAATGAAAGAGTCAGGTCTGCCGCGCGGAGTGGCATCAGAGGGCTCCATTGGCCCCGACCCCTTCATTCCATTTGTCATCTCTGACATCGAACATCTGGTCTGGGTGGATGCGGAGCGCGACATCGTCGTTAGCGAGAGCTATCGCTCCCTCGACATAAGGACGGCATCAACGAGAACCTTTGTTGGAGCCGATTTAAGTGACTTTCTTCAGAGAGCGGATTTTCCTCGCCACAGATTGATTGTTAAGGCAGAGAACTCCTCACCTTTCTTCTGCGCTAAAGGAATCGGGAGCGTTCAAGCATTGGAAGCGGCGATTAGTGAATGTTCACACCGCTCAGAGACCGGGGCGGTAATCGTTGAATCGGATCTGCGCGCACATTGCTCACCTTCGAGGCAGGTGAATATTGCTGCCACAGCTCGCCTCCTGGCTCTTCGTATTTCCACTCACTGTCCCGAATGCCATACCCCTGGCTGGGGAAAGGTAGGGGTCGAGCGTGGTCTCTTATGCAGAGAGTGCAGATCCTTTGTAGAGAAAGCCGTTCGAGGAGATGAAATGGGTTGCGTGAAATGTGACTTTAAAAAGCTAGAGCTACGCGCAGAGAGTCGGGCAGATCCCGCCATATGCGATTGGTGTAATCCGTAAGTGCATGCGGAACGCGCCAAATTTCCCTCCACTCACCCCGACTTGCGACAGGCTTTTTATCTCGTGATCTTTTGGGTCGAGGCTAAATAAATACTCTCTATTGAGCTCGCAAGGGTCGCATTGAACTGCTCATCACTTTGATCGTGATGTAAATTTTCGGTGAGGGCTCTGGAGAAACTAGCGATAAGGCCTTCGTTACGTGCCAATAATTCAACTGCGTGCTCTTGGCTATAACCCCCTGAGAGAGCGACAACGCGGAGCACTCTGGGATGTCGCACGATGTCGGCGTAGAAATTCGCTTCCTCTGGAAGGGTTAATTTGAGCATGACATTTTGGTTGCTCTCTAGCGAGTCAAGTCCCGCCATCAGTGCGCTCTTGAGAATCTCCTCTATGTAGCGCTTCTCGTTGCTCTTGATATCGACCTCAGGCTCAATGATCGGCACTAAGTCTGAGTCCAAAACTTCATCAGCGATCTCAAACTGCTGGTCGACGCAGGAACTTATGCCAGCAAAATCTGGCTCATAAATGACCGATCGCTCCTTGGTTCCAAATATTCCAAACCGCCTAGCTTTCTCTAGCCTTGAGGCTAATTCGGGAATCGGTTTCATCAGTGCCACGCCATGTGCTGTAGGCAGAAGCCCGTTATCAATCTTGAGGAATGGCACGATGTGCTTGCGATTCCACAAATACTCCGCAGAGGGAATCCCTTCAATGAGGCGCTCCATAGTCATTTCAAAGAGGATTGCACCCAAGATTCGCTCACTCGAAAATACAGGACTGGTAATGATTCGTGCCCGCATTTGATGCATAAGTGAGAACATCTCTTCCTGAGATGAATACATCGACTCATCGATCCCATATAGCGCCAGTGCTTTCGGAGTACTACCGCCGCTTTGATCCAGGGCCGCAATAAACCCGGCCCCGTTCTTCATGCGATCGTATTGTTCAACGTTCATGGTGCACTACCTCTCAGAGGAATCTAGAGTGCGAATCTCTTCAAATAATTGGCTTACGCGCTCAGGGTCTACATCTCCAGAACGCCCCTTCTCGCATGCAGCGGCCGCCGTCGCCGATCCGAATTGGAGCGAGTGTCGCCAGTCAATCTGGTCGAGATCGCGTTCCAGACCTTGCTCTTCTGTCTTCAAAATAAATCCTGCGGCAAGTGAATCGCCTGCACCGACGGAGCTCGCCACGACAACATCTACCGTCGGAACCCAGATGGTTTGGTCTTGGTAAGCGAGAGCGCACCCAAGGGATCCGGCGTGCACGATTGCAACTTTCGCCCCTAATTCGCAGATGGTTTGCGCCGCACGCTCTGCACGCGCTCGACCATTGGTGTTATCACCAAGAAATGCACTCTCTGATCCACCACTTATAAGTGCTTCGGCTTCGTCAAGATTTGGAGAGACGATATCTGCTCCATGACGTAGCGCCCATGCCAGAAAGTGAGGTGCGGTGTCGAAGAAGATCAAACTTTCTTTCTCATGAACCACGTCGATGAGCTGTGCAATATTTTCTTCAGTTACACCATGCGGGAAGCTTCCCATGCTTGCCACAATTTCATGAGGTCGAACTTCTTGTTGAAGTTCAGTTAAGTAGGCGTCCCACTCTTCCTGCGCAATGGTTGGTCCTTCTTCATTGACAATCGTGATGGTGGGTGAATTGACCTCTTGGTACATGGTGGCGACCCGGATATTTCCGTGGTAACTCGACGTTCTAAATTCGATCCATTCATCATTAAGGAATCGACAGAACTGATCTCCATCAAGATCTCCAATGAGAACGAGCAATGGCGATCTGCGTTTGAGTGAGTGACCAACTCTGGCAGCATCAATCCCTTTTCCACCAGCGCGAACTTCTGCCGACGGTGCTCGCATGACTGCGCCGCGTTCAAAGTGAGGCATTTGTAAAGTTCGCGAAAAACACGGATTTGGATTGCAGATCAACATAAATCCAATGTATACCCACCACCTGAGAGGCGGTATGACTCAGGGAATAGAGAACAGAGTGTAAGCACTCAACTTGGATCTAGCACGGGGGCGGCGTGCGGAGAATAATGAAATTGCACAAGAAGTTGCGCAGTCTCTAAGGAGTTAAAAATGCGTGCACTGCGATTGATGAATTGGAAATCCGAACCCGAGTTAGTTGAAGTTCCAAAACCAACTCCAGGTCCGGGAGAAGTTGTCATAAGAATCGGTGGAGCGGGCGCTTGTCACTCTGATCTCCATCTGATGCATGATTTTGTTGCTGGGGCTTTGCCGTGGAACCCACCCTTTACATTAGGCCATGAAAATGCTGGTTGGGTCGAGGCGATCGGCGCTGGCGTGACAAGCGTTCACGAAGGTCAGGCGGTCGCGGTCTACGGACCATGGGGCTGCGGGAAGTGTTCTCGTTGCCAACTCGGAATTGAAACGCTCTGCGAGAACCCCACCTCTGCACCAATTCCTGGTGGCGGTGGAGGTCTAGGACTTGATGGTGGTGTTGCCGAATATATGTTGATCCCATCGGAGCGGTTCTTGGTTCCTCTTCCTGAAGGACTCGATCCCTTTATTGCAGCACCTCTCACAGATGCCGGACTTACCCCGTTTCACGCTGTTCGGCGCTCCTGGAGCAAGATGACTCCGGAGGCAACGGTGGTCGTTATCGGAGTGGGTGGACTGGGACATATGGCGGTCCAGATCGTGAAGGCAACCACCGCGGCACGAGTCATTGCTGTAGATCCAAAACCAGCAGCACTCGCACTTGCTACCGAGGTCGGAGCAGATGAAGTTCTAGAACCTGGAGAGAAGACCGCGCAGACTATCCGCGAACATACACATGGCCACGGTGCAGATGTTGTCTTAGATTTTGTCGGATCTGAATCGACTCTCAAATTAGCTCTGGCATCAGCTCGCACCTTGGGCGATGTCACTCTTGTCGGTATCGCTGGAGGATCTGTTCCATTTTCGTTCTTCTCACAAGGTTATGAGGTCAGTTTGCAGACCACCTACTGGGGAAGCAAGCCAGAATTGATCGAAGTTCTTAACCTGGCTAGTCGTGGCTTAATCCACGCCGAACACACTCGCTACTCATTGGCAGACTCTGCTGAGGCGTATGTAGATCTTGCCGCAGGAACTGTTCGCGGTAGAGCGGTGATCGTTCCGTAAGAATTACGCAACTGCGCTTCAATTATTGAGGTTTAAATGCCTTAATAATTGAAGCCGCGGCTCCAGATAATTCTGCAGGGATAATCCAGAGTTTGCTAGCGGTGCCATTGGCAATCACCGGCAATTGCTCTAGGTACTTATATGCCAGGACCTTCTCATCTGGATTGGCAGAGTGAATCGCTTCAAATACCTTTGCGATTGCAGTGGCCTCACCCTCGGCGTTAATCACGCGAGCTTGTGCTTCACCTTCGGCGCGCAGAATGTCGGCTTGGCGATTTCCCTCGGCACGCAAGATCTGACTCTGCTTCTCGCCCTCTGCGGTCAAGATTGCGGCACGCTTATCGCGATCAGCGCGCATCTGCTTCTCCATAGACTCTTGCACGCTTGGAGGTGGCTCGATCGCCTTGATCTCAACTCGGTTAACGCGTACGCCCCACTTGCTAGTTGCCTCATCGAGTACGCCACGCAATATTGCATTGATGTGATCTCGAGAGGTGAGAGCTTTCTCAAGATCCAATCCGCCTACTGAGTTACGTAGAGTAGTTACTACAAGTTGCTCAATACCTTGAATGTAATTTTCGATTTCGTATGTTGCAGATTTTGGATTGGTCACCTGGAAGTAGATGACGGTGTCGATGCTAACAACGAGATTATCTTCGGTAATAACTGGTTGCGGGGGAAAGGAGACAACCTTTTCACGAAGATCGACAAGTGGGCGCAGACGATCGATGCCGGGCACGATGAGGTTGAGTCCTGGCTCTAGGGTCTTGTGGTACTTGCCCAGACGCTCGACGATTCCGGCATTTGCCTGCGGAATGATTCTGATGGAACCGACCGTAATAAGAATGGCGAGAAGAACTATTACGCCAAGTCCGATAAGTAGTGCCATTCATTACTCCTTAGTCGTATTGCTCAAGTCGATCTGAAAAGTAGCTCTTGAAAATTCCCTAGAAGTCGGCGCGGGGAACGACGATCGCTACCGCTCCATCTATTCGCACAACCGTCACGCTTTCTCCAGTTGGAATCTCTCCGCTCTCACTTCGCGCTGTCCACGTCTCGTTCTTGAGCTTAATTGTCCCCGAAGAATCGGTTATTGGCGAGGTCGATGTCGCCTTATGTCCGATGAGAGCAGCAATTCCAGTATCCGATGGAGGCGTCTTTCGGAAGATGTAGCGAACCACTATCGGCTTGAGTCGGAGGCTTAATACCGTGGCGATGGCGAAAACGATCCAAGGCAGAGTGGTATTTGTAGTGAATATTTGGGAAATCGCGGCGAAGAAGGCTCCAATTGCGAAAGAAGCGAAGACCAGACTGAGATTTAGGATCTCCAGTACAGCGCAAACACCAGCAATCGCGAACCAGGTCCAGGTGTGCATTTAGTAGATCCTCTCAGTCATAATAAGGTAGCACCAATCAGAATAGATCGGGAGGTACGCTCTTGGGCATGAGAGAGAAAGACCTGCTCCAAATTTGGAACGGGCAACGCTCCCAAAGAATCAACTCCCAATTAGGGCCCACGATTCTCTTGGCGGTTATTCTCATTCTGGTTGCGACGGGAAAGTTGAATTACAAGTCGCCGCTCGATATCAAGGCATTTGCAATTGGTCTGGTAACGGCCGGGGGAGTCTTCTCCGTAACAGCGATGCTGGCATCGATTCGCGATAGTCGAGCCCTTACTCGCGCAATGCGTGAGGCTAGCGACATCTCTCAGTTGGGATTGAGCGTTGTTAAGAATTCAGGCAATCTCTTCTTTACGGGCTTTCTCTACATTGCTCTGAGCCTCTTCAATTTAACTGTTCTCGCTATCTACCTCTTTAAGAAATAGGAAACTTAAAATAAGAAACCCCCAGGCAAAATCACCTGGGGGTTTCTTAGTACTTATGGTTAGCCGAGAGCTTCGCCTGCAGCTTCCTGCATTGCTGCAGCATGTTCTGCGCCAGACTTAAGTGGCTTCTCTTGTAGCGCAAGTGCAACTAAGAAACCAATTGCGGTTACCGGTGCTGCCGAGATGAAGACAATATGGAAAGCCTCCACGTAGCTGTGCAAGATTGTTGCCTGCAGCTGCGGCGTGAACTTCGCCATTACTGCAGGGTTATTCTTGAGAGCGGATAGAGCTTGAGGAGTAGCACCTGACATAGCAGTCGGGTTCTTTCCAGCCAGCGCTTTGATTCCTGATGATAGATACCCGGTCAACTTGCTTGAGTAGATTGATCCGAAGATCGCCACACCAAGAGTTCCACCAATAGAACGCCAGAAGGTATTAAGGCTAGTTCCTACACCCATATCTTTAACATCGAGTGAGTTCTGAAGCGCGATCACGATGTTCTGCATCGATGCACCAAGTCCGGCGCCGAGCAAGAACTCAAAGATCGCAATGATCCAGAAATGAGTGGTCTCGGTGAGCGAGACGAGACCCAAGAGGGAACCGGTCATTAAGACCATTCCGATTACAGGGAATCGCTTGTACTTACCGTGCTTGGCAATCCACTTACCTGTTGTGATCGAAGTCGAGATGATTCCAAACATAAGTGGAAGGAGCTTGAGGCCTGAAAGGGTAGCCGAGTTGTGCTTTACCAACTGGAAGTAGAGCGGCAACATAACGATTGCACCAAACATGGCAGCACCCACGAGGAAGGCCAAGAGTGATGTGATGTTGAAGGTGTGGTTACGGAATAGGCGCAGCGGCAAAATTGGTTCTGCGGCTTTTGCTTGGTTGAAGAGGAAGATGCCAAAGAGAACCAGACCTGCAGCAATCCAGAGCAGTGTCTTGGCGGTCAGCCATCCATTTTCTGGAGCGTAGACAGAGATACCCAAGAGCAGTGCTGATACTGCGACGATCAAGATAAAGGCGCCGAAGTAATCGATCTTGTGTTCGCGATGAACTTTAGGAATATGAAGAACGGCGGAGGTGATGATCAACGCAATGATTCCGAGTGGAAGGTTGATGTAGAAAATCCAACGCCATCCTGTAACTCCAAGAACCTTCGCATGGTCTGAGAAGAAACCACCCAAAAGTGGGCCAGCAACTGTCGCAAGACCCCACACTGCACCGAAGTAACCTTGGTAACGCCCGCGCTCGCGAGGAGATACAACGTCACCGATGATGACGAAGGTGAGTGACATCAATCCACCAGCACCTAAGCCCTGAAGAGCACGGAAGGCGATGAGTTGAGTCATGTTGTGCGCGATACCTGATGCGAATGAACCGATCAAGAAGGTCACGATTGCAAATTGGAAGACCTGACGGCGACCGTATAGATCAGAGATCTTTCCGTAGAGAGGTGTCGATGCTGTTGAGGTCAACAGGTATGCAGTGACAACCCATGTGTAGTGGTTAAGACCACCGAGGTCGACGGTAATTGTCTTGAGCGCTGTGGAGACGATTGATTGATCAAGCGCTGCAAGCAGCAAACCAGTCATCAAACCGAACATCACGGTCAAGATCTGCTTGTGAGTCATTTGTGTTGCTTCAGTAGTTTTTTGAGACATGTAATCCCTTATCAAGTATGTGTGCGTCAGTTGAATTATTGAACTTTCAAGCAAATTCTAGCCTTGCGAAACGACATTCGCTCGTTACGCTTGGCAGATGAAGAGCGTCACCGCGGAAAATCTGGTTAAAACGTACCGTAAGGGCGCAGTTCGCGCTCTCGATAACCTCAGTCTAGATGTAGAAGAGGGGACCGTTTTGGGCGTATTAGGCCCAAATGGAGCAGGTAAAACGACGACTGTGCGCGTGCTCTCAACGCTCCTTGAGCCTGATTCAGGCCACGCCACCGTTGCAGGAGTCGATGTCATTAAGAACCCTAAAGCGGTACGTCAGATTATCGGTCTATCTGGCCAGTATGCGGCGGTCGATGAGACGCTAACTGGTTGGGACAACTTGGTCATGTTCGGTCAGCTCTACCACTTAAGCGCTGCTCAAGCTCGTGTGCGTGCGACCGAATTGTTAACCCAATTTTCACTTTCAGATGCCGCCCATCGCCCCATCAAAACCTTCTCGGGTGGAATGCGACGTCGACTTGATCTCGCAGCCTCGTTGATTATTCGCCCAAAGGTTCTCTTCTTAGATGAACCAACAACGGGACTAGATCCTCGCGGTCGCATGGAGATGTGGGGAGTCATCGAAGGGCTGGTTCGAGAAGGTGTAACGCTCCTTCTTACAACTCAATACCTTGAGGAGGCAGATCAATTAGCCGATGACATCGTGGTGATTGATCGCGGAAAAGTAATTGCTCGTGGAACATCCGACCACCTCAAAGATCAGGTCGGTGGCGAGCGCATTGAGATTGTGGTTGCAGATAACAACCTTGATAGTGCAAAAGAAATTATCGAACGCGTAACACATGGTCAGGCGACAATTGATCATGGCCTTCGCAAAATTTCGGTTCCTGTTCTCGATGGAACCCAATCACTCATCTCGGTAATTCGTGAGTTTGATACTGCAGGAATTCACGCCCTGGATCTAGCTCTTAAACGACCATCACTCGATGATGTATTCCTTTCACTTACTGGTCACGTTGCAGAGGCGGAAGAAGAAATTGAAACCGGAAAGAAGAAGAGAGGAGCGCGCAAATGAACGGCATAAAAGATGCACTGGTAATCACCAAGCGCCAATTACTTCAACTGACTCGAGTTCCCGAAGTCCTCATTTTTAACACCATCCAACCGGTCATGTTTGTTCTTCTTTTTAGATATGTTTTCGGTGGCCTTGGCGCTGGTATTAAGGGCGGCTACGTTCAACTCTTGATGCCAGGAATCTTTGTGCAGACCGTGACCTTTACCCTCGCGGCTACAGCTCAAGGTCTAGCGCAGGATATGGAGAAGGGTCTGATTGATCGCTTCAGATCGCTACCCATCGCACGATCAGCACTGGTCGTGGGTAGGACGCTGGGTGATGGCCTTCTCAATATCGTGGTCTTGGTCGTTATGGGAGTTGCGGGATATATCGTCGGCTGGCGCCCCACCTCTGGGATCTTCCATATCTTCTTGGGCTTTTTGATGCTGCTCTTCTTTGGTTATGCCCTCTCGTGGGCTGGAATCTTTGCTGGGCTCATGTCTAAAGATGCCCGAGTCGTCGCGAACGTCTCGTTCCTCTTTACCTTCCCGCTCACATTCCTCTCTAACGCATTCGCATCCACAACCTCGATGCCTAAGGCGTTGCAGTACTTTGCTGAGTGGAATCCAGTTTCAACTATGGTTGCGGCGGCTCGCCAACTCTTTGGATTTCACAATGTCTTCGGCGTGACCGCTCATTCATTCCCGAGCGAACATCCGATCGTGGCATCGCTCTTTTATATGGTCTTGATCATGGCGATCTTCATTCCATTGAGCGTGCGCCGCTATAAGAACGCTAATAGCCGCTGATTAGTAAGCGAATCACTGGATTAAGGTCTGAAAGCACGCCAGAATCCAGCCATGGGAAAGAGTAGAGAGTTAGTCAGTTTCTTTGAGGATATGCTCTCTCGGCAGGAATACCTAATTCCATTGGTTGCGGCCTCGTTCCAATACCCGATTCACTATTATGGAATGACATCGGCAGCGCTTCTCGAAGACCTTTTTGTGGACGCCTCAATAAATTTTAGAAATAGTCATAGACGCGACGTAGAGATTAGTAGGCCCGAGAGAGATGTGGCTGGAGAAGAGGCGAGTTCTAAGGGCGTAAAAGGGTGGGATTATCAATTTCAAGGCGAGCACTTCTCCCATAAAGTTGGGAAAGGAATAAGTCCAATTGCCCTCTTGTGGGATGCGACCGTAAAACTTCCAGATAATAAAAAGTGGTCATATGACAGCACAATGGTCTTTGTACTTTCGAACTTCAAGAAGTCGAGGGCGAATCTCCTGAATAACGAAGGAAGCAAAATTCAGGTTTCGTCAATTATTAATTTTCGAAATTCACCAATTAAAGAAGGACAGCTCCTATTAATCTGCGAGCGGTTAAATCGCTCCGAGTGGAAGATTCTCGAGATAACTAGTTTGAATGCGAGTGAAGATATTTCTCGTGCCATGCCACTTGAAAATTTATGGGGCAAAATGATTTCCTATTGGTCAGGTGCGACAGCCAATCAATTCGACATATTTACAACCGTTGCGCCAACCTTGCAGAACCAAGTACCGGATGTGGGCTCAGTCGTGACTATCGATTATGAAGCTCATCCAGGGGTGTACGTGTTTGAACGGGAGAGACTTCAGGATATTGAAGTAACGCAGAATAATCGTGCGGTTCTTCTCCCTGCTCCTAGGGTGACCGAGCTAGCGAAAGAATCCGCTGAGAACGGGTTATTTGTCTTTATGCCTAGTTGGTACATGGCTTATGCAGAAAATAGACCAGCGGATTTATATTTAGCTCAAAAGCAAGAGTTTGATCAAATGAATTCGGCTTCGCGAAAACGCTGAATCACTCAGCGATTTTAAGTTTCGTTTCCTTCTTAACTTTGATTGAATTGCTTTGTTGAACTAGTACTTGATCTGATACTTCAAGATCGTTGGTAGCGGGAGCATGATACGAGGATAGGTAGTCACTGGGATCATTAGGTGCTTCAAGTATCGCTTTGGCTAGTTTGCTATCGCTGCCGAGCAGATCTAGATCACGCAGTACTTGCGCTTTCAATACGTTGTAAACGGCCCCAATGTTGACTCCATTTCCAAGTTGTTTGAAGGTTGTCGATTGTGGCTGATCGAGGAAGTCAAACCATTCAGGGAGTCCTTGAAGTCTTGCCCCTTCCCGGATAGAAAGTCTTCTTCCTTGCTTGCCTAAAATCGTGGTCTGAGTGATCGCCACCAATGCTGGCACATAAGTAGCCTTCTTGGCTCGAATGCCAGAGGGTCGGAAGTGCATGATGGTCTCGTGTAGCGATTTTGCGTCTTGCGCCTGCCACTCGAGCTTACGTCTGCTAGGTGGAAAATCTTCTAAATTGGAGTGCTTTTTTAGCCATTTCGAAATAAATTTCTTATTTTCAGTGTAAAACTCAGCGTTTTTAATTAAAAAATTCTTTTTCCAATCTGGAGTTCCTCTAGGAATCTTCAAGGCCTCGATATCCACCCACTCGTCGGCCCACAGGGGGAACCCAGGAAGATTTTCTCCTGGGTGTGCGGCGCGAAACAATTGAACGAATTCATCCCAAGTGTCGATCCAAAGTTCTTCAGTTTCGTTAAGAGCCGCGAGTTTTCTTTCAGATGCACTTAGTTTTGAATCAATTGGCAGATGTTTGCCGAGATTCCAATTTTGAATATTCCAATTCTCTTCAAATTTCTCAATGTTTGGCAATCCAGGTTCTTCACCCAAGAGATGTCCTGGCTTTCCTGTACGAGTCGCTGCAATGAATACACGCTCACGCACCTGCGGACGTCCACCAAAATTTGGATGAATCCTGTGTGGCGAAACAACTAGCGGCTTAGAGCTAACTCTGTATCCCAGTAGACGAAGAGTTTCAATAATTACTTCCCACTCATGCACATGCCGAGGGCCAGCAATATTTCTTACATTTTCAAGTAAAACTATTCGAGGTTGGCGGACTTCAATTATTTTGGCAATATTCCAAAAGAGAGTTCCCCTGGCCTCATCCATTCCTTTTTGCTTTCCAGATTTGCTGAACGGTTGGCATGGAAATCCGCCAACTAGGACATCGTGCTCAGGTACATGCATTGTTGTTTCGTTGGCTGCCAGAGTAATGTCGCCATCAGGAATCAGTCCCCAATTACGTGTGTAAACGCGAGCAGCGGCTCTGTCGATCTCCGAGGCGTAGACGCATTCCCCTCCAAGAGCGCTCAACGCACCATGAAAGCCGCCGATTCCAGCGAATAAATCAACAAACTTAAAGGACATGTGGAAAGCTTACTTCAAGGTTCAGACAATTCTCCCTATTGAGGGGATTAGAAGGGCTTTTACGCCGATTAGGCGTAAGGCTTAGCTTCAAGAATCGTGACGACGAAGATCTTCTTGCTGGGGGTCTCGTAATTGACCTGATCGCCGACCTTGGCTCCGAGGATTGCCGAGCCGAGTGGGGACTTTTCGGAGTAGACATCCATATCTCCGCTGGCAATTTCGCGAGAGCCTAATAGGAATGTCATTTCATCCCCGGCCATATCGATCTTGACCACCATGCCTAGGCCGACAACTCCCGACTCACTCTCAGGAGGAGTACCGATATGAGCGTTCTCGAGCATGTGCTTGAGTTGGCGGATTCGGCCAACGATCTTGCCTTGCTCTTCGCGGGCGGCGTGGTACCCGCCATTCTCTTTGAGGTCACCCTCTGCCCGGGCAGCCTCAATCTTCTTCACGATATCTGCGAAGCGCGGGCCTTCGAGGTCTTCGAGCTCGGCGCGTAGGCGAGCAGCAGCCTCTTCGGTGAGCCAAGTCTGGTTTGTCATAAGAGGGCGAGTTTATCTCTGGCTATGAGCAATGTTCAATTGATGCCGAGACCGCGGGAGCGCGAGTGGGGATCGAAACCAGGCGGGTGTAGTTGTTGGCACCGGCAGGAATTGTGTCGGTGATTTGGCCGACGATATTTGCCTGGTAGTCGGTTGCGGTCAGGATGCATTGATGTGACTTATCTGCGGTGCGCACATTGACGGCGTATCGCAGCGATACCGATTTGGGGCTGGTGATGCTGAAGGAGATGAGATCGGATCTGATCTCAGGTTTGGAATAGTGATCCGCCGACCAGATGAGCCAGCCTCCACCGACTATTAAAAAGATGGTGGCGGGTATTAACCAACGTCGTGATGATTTCTGAGAGTTGCCATAGCGCGCTTGGAGATAGTCATCACTCTCGCGCTGGCTCATGTAGGTAAGCATAGGTCAGAAATTCATAGGATAATCGGGGAATGAACGACTCCCCAGATATCAATACCGGGCTAGCTGGATCACTCATCATGATCGCTTTGACTATTGCATTCGTCGTTCTTCTTACTAGTTTTTATCGCAGATATAAGCGAGCCTCAAAGCCAACCGATGAACAAGAGTAATTCGCTCAAAGTTATCTCAACGATTCTTGCGGTAATCCTTGGTGCTGGCGTCTTTTTTGAACTTGGACTGTGGCAGTGGCATCGCGCCCAAGCAACTTCGCGTCAGGGGAAGGTAATTCCTAGCTCAGTGCCAGTACCACTTACCTCCATTGATGCCGCTGGAAAGAATATTTATACAGCAGCGGTCAATCGAATTGTGACCATGGAGGGGCACTATGTTCAGAATTATGTGGCCCCAACCCAATTAGTGACGGGTCTTGGTTATAAGGATCTAGCAGCTGGACTCTTTCTTATTTCGGATAACAGAGCCATCTTGGTTGTCCGCGGACTTAACGATGGTTCCCTCAAGCCGACCACGCAAACTTTAAAAATTCAAGGCCGCCTCTATCCTCGACAACAAGAAGATCATGGTCTTAACTCTGATACCTCACTCGGCCGCTTGGATCCCGCCCTGGTTGCTGGCTCGGGATACAACCTCTTTGATGGTTATGTGATCGCTACTCAGGAGGTAACTCCATCGGGTCAGGTTGTAGCTGGATCGCGGGTACCGGCTCCAGTTCTCCTAGAATCAATATCTGGTTTTTATTGGCAGCACATCTCTTATGTAGTGATCTGGTGGTTCATGGCGCTACTCGTTATTGCTGCTCCATTTATCTCAAGGCGCAATGCCAAACTCCATGAAATCGCGGATAAGGTGGGAGTATGAAAAAGGGTTTAGAGGGTGCGCTACAAAGGTATCGGATCATGGCCTTCTGGTCGGGCTGTATGTCCCTCTTGCTCTGGTTCGTTGAAGTGCCCGAAAATCACATACTTCATCACTACTCGGGGGCACAGGTGCGCTGGGCCTGGATAGCAATTGTCCACGGATTCACCTATCCGATATACGTCATCACCGCATTTAATTACTCGCTCAAAGCTCGTAAGAGTTTCCCAACCACCATCGCATTTATCCTCGCTGGCACCCTGCCCATCGCCTCGTTCATCGCAGAGCGCAAAGCAATGAGTGATTTCAAGAAAAGATGAGTAACCCTTTAAAGCGCGCTGTCAAAGCGATGCTTTATCCGCTCTATGAGCGTCGCCTTTTGCGTCAGCTTGATTTCACCCAGACTCCGCACCACGTGGGTGTCATCTTGGATGGAAATCGTCGATGGGCTAGATCAAATTTTGGAGCCAATCCAGAAGAAGGTCATCGCGCTGGTGCCTCAAAGATCATTGAACTTCTTAATTGGTGCGAAGAGGCCGATGTCTCCATCATCACCTTGTGGTTGCTCTCTACCGATAATTTAAATCGCGATCCAGGTGAACTTGATGCGCTCTTAAAAATTATCGCCACAGCCGTAGATCACCTCGATCAACTCGGAAAGTGGGAGATCAAACCGCTAGGGGCGTTGGAGCTATTGCCAGAGTGGCTGCAGACAAAGTTGCGCGATGTAGAAATTCGCAGCAAGGGTCGTACTGATGTTGTGGTCAATGTGGCGATCGGTTACGGGGGACGTCACGAGATTGTTGATGCGGTGCGAAATTTTATTAAGGATGGAATTGTTCAAGGTAAGAGTGCCGACGAGATTGCTGAATCCATATCAATAGATCAAGTGAGCAAACATCTCTACACCGCGGGAATGCCTGACCCCGAACTCGTCATCAGAACCTCAGGTGAGCAGCGGTTGTCAGGCTTTCTGCTCTGGCAATCAGCCCACTCTGAGTTCTATTTCTGTGAGGCATATTGGCCCGACTTTCGCCGTGTCGATTTCTTGCGTGCTCTGCGTGCCTACGCCCAGCGCAACCGCCGTTTCGGGCGGTAGCCCGGGCGCTCTGGGCTATTGCGTAAATTAACCTTCCGCTACCGCGTGTCGCTCACCCCCGAGGGCTCGCGAGTTTTACTTTATGAGGCATAAGTTCTATTTGTACCCCTGCAAATAGAAGCCACTTGGGTACATCTCAATATGGAAAACGCGAGGACCTCTTGGCAAAGAGCCAAAATAAAGGGCGCAAGACCTACGTAATTGACACCAGTGTCTTGCTGGCAGATCCGGCCGCACTTGCTCGCTTCGCCGAGCATGAAGTCATAATCCCGATCGTGGTTATAGGTGAGCTCGAAAGTAAACGGGACCATCCTGAGCTGGGGTACTTCGCCAGAGCCGCGCTTCGAACCCTCGATGACCTCCGCATTAGCCATGGTCGTTTGGACCAATCCATCGCGATCAATGATCTAGGCGGCACCCTCAAGGTGGAGCTCAATCACTCAGATCCCACATCCCTGCCGGCTGGCTTCCTGCGCGATGGCTCAAATGATTCTCGAATCTTGGCCATTTCTCGTAACCTGATGGCCGAGAGCCGCGAGGTAGTCCTGGTCACCAAGGATCTGCCCCTTCGAGTAAAGGCCTCCTCGGTAGGTGTTGAGTCAGAGGAGTATCGCCACGAGTTAGCCTCAACCTCTGGCTGGACCGGAATGATTGAGGCGAATGTTGGGGGATCGGTGATCGACTCTCTCTATGAGAACGATCGAACACCGCACGAATTAGCTCGCGAAAATCCTTGCCACACTGGAGTTGTTCTCCACTCCGAAAAGGGAAGCGCTCTTGCTCGAGTTACCGCCGATAAGCAATTGCAATTAGTAAGAGGCGATCGCTCTGCCTTCGGATTGCACGGCAGATCTGCCGAGCAGCGAGTCGCTCTGGATCTCCTTCTTGATAATGAGATTGGAATCGTCTCACTCGGTGGCAGAGCCGGAACTGGAAAATCGGCGCTCGCCCTCTGTGCTGGACTTGAAGCTGTGCTCGAACGCCGCCACCACAAGAAGGTTGTAATTTTCAGACCTCTCTATGCGGTCGGGGGACAAGAACTCGGCTACCTACCTGGCAGCGAAGGCGAAAAGATGTCGCCATGGGCTCAGGCGGTCTTCGATACTCTCGGAGCGTTGGTCAGTCAGACAGTCATTGACGAGATAATCGACCGCGGCTTGATCGAAGTTCTCCCTCTTACCCATATTCGGGGTCGCTCTCTCCACGATTCCTTTGTCATAGTCGATGAGGCGCAGTCCCTGGAGCGCGGCGTTTTGCTCACAGTCCTCTCCAGAATAGGCCAGGGCTCACGAGTCATCCTCACCCACGACATAGCCCAACGCGACAACCTCCGGGTTGGTCGCCATGATGGTGTCGTTGCGGTGGTCGAGTCCCTCAAGGGTCATCCGCTCTTCGCCCATGTCACCCTGACCAGGTCAGAGCGCTCTCCCATCGCCGCTCTGGTCACCGAGATGCTGGAAGAGCCAATTAATTTCCTTGCCTAATTTGGCTTTGAAGGGCTAAAAAAGAGCCCCTGCGGACATTTCGGACATAAAGGGTTTCATACGGGCTGACCTGCACCTTTAGCAATGGCCATTTCTGAGAATAAAAAATTTTTTTGAGGGTATGCGGGTTTAAATTTGCCTCTGCCGAACACCTCTGTAACTCTAAAACCTGTCAGGCGCTCTGGATGGCTTCGAATCGCGAAGCTGCTGGGCGCAACGAAGGGCAAGATCGACTAGAGCTAAGGAGGCAGAGCCGTGGTTCACTCATTCCGTAAACCTTTCATCGTCATGACGACGGCGCTGGCCATCACAATTCTCGCCTCGGTCAACACCACTTTCGCTGAGGTCGACTTCGGCCAGACCATAACCCTTCCAGATACCCCAGCAGCTCCGGCGGTAATGATCGATCCGACAGTTGCCCTTACCCAAAATTTCGGACTCATCGACCTAGGCACTGCCACTTCGGTAGATGCCGGCGAGATGGCCTTGGTCTCTCAGGCCGCCCGTCAGATTCAACTCGCAAAGACTCCCGAAGGGGCCAAAGTCGTAGCCCAGGAGATCGTGGCTTCCACATATAAATGGAACGCTCGTCAGATGTCTTGCCTCAATGCGCTTTGGAATGGTGAGAGTCACTGGAACTTTAGAGCACATAATTACTCGAGCGGTGCGGTCGGCATTGCTCAAGCTCTCCCTGGAAACAAGATGGATGTCGTGGCCACCGATTGGCGCACCAATCCAGTTACACAAATTAAATGGGGAATTCGCTACATCAAGATTCGCTACGGCACCCCATGCAAGGCGCTCGCCACCACCCACTGGCGCGGCTACTACTAAACCCAACAAGGGTAATTCGAGGCCCAATTTCCTAGACCGCCTCTAACCTTGTAACCTTACCTCTGCTGGTTCACGGGATTTCCGACCCAGTAAGCCCATCAGTACCTAAAGAGGTTCCTCCATGAAGCCAGAGATTCATCCAGATTACATTGAGACAACCGTTACCTGCGGTTGCGGCCAGGTCTTCACGACTCGCTCCACAAAAGCATCAGGTTCAATTTATGTTGAAGTCTGTTCTGCTTGCCATCCTTTCTACACCGGAAAGCAACGTATCCTCGATACCGGCGGACGCGTAGCTGCCTTCGAGAAGCGCTTCGGCAAGGCAACAGAGACTAAGTAGCTTTCTTCTAGAGACCGCGGCTCACCCTGTCAGGGGTGGGCGCGGTCTCTTTTATTTGTAGCCGTAATTAGATAAGTCAGAGTTGATAGAGGAAGGGAGATCGCATGAGCCAAGCACACGACAAGTTCGGAAATGTCCACGAACTTCTCGATGAGTATGTCGAGCTTGAGAAAGAACTCGCCGACCCCTCTATTCACAGTGACCAGGGCAAGGCCCGTCGCCTCGGAAAGCGCTATGCCGAACTCGGACCAGTGATCGCGGGGTACCGAGCCTGGAAGAGTGCGACCGATGATCTTGCTGCCGGGCGCGAGATGGCCGCTGAGGATCCCGACTTTGCTGCAGAGATTCCTGCCCTCGAAAGTGCGCTCGCCGAGAGCGAAGCCAAATTAGAAGAGTTGCTTCTTCCACGCGACCCCAACGATGACCGCGATGTCATTATGGAGATCAAGGCTGGAGTGGGTGGCGATGAGTCGGCTCTCTTTGCTGGGGATCTGCTTCGTATGTACCAACGTTATGCCGAACGCCAGGGTTGGAAGACTGAGATCATCGATGCCACCGACTCTGAGATGGGTGGCTATAAAGATGTATCGATGGCGATCAAATCTAAGGGCGTAGGCGAGCCTGGCAAGACCCCTTATGCGAAATTGAAATTTGAAGGTGGAGTCCACCGCGTGCAGCGTGTGCCCGAGACCGAATCCCAAGGTCGAATTCATACCTCGGCGGCTGGAGTTCTCATCTTGGCCGAAGCCGATGAGGTCGATGTAGAAATTCGCCAACAAGATCTCCGCATCGATGTCTACCGCTCATCTGGCCCAGGAGGTCAATCGGTCAACACCACTGATTCAGCGGTTCGTATCACGCATATTCCAACAGGGATCGTGGTCTCCTGTCAGAACGAAAAGTCTCAACTTCAGAACAAAGAGTCGGCCCTTCGAATTCTACGCGCCCGCATGTTGGCCGCCGCCCAAGAGGAGGCAGATCGGATCGCATCGATGGAGCGCAACGCGCAAGTTCGCTCTGTAGATCGCTCTGAAAGAATTCGTACTTATAACTTCCCAGAGAATCGTTTGAGCGATCACCGAGTTAACTTCAAGGCCAATAACTTGGATGCCGTTCTTAATGGTGAATTGGATGATGTTATCGCCGCGCTTCTAGAAGCGGATAAGGCAACAAAGTTGGCATCAGGGGATCATTAATTCCGATGGCCAAAGATCTACTGCGTCAGACTCGAGATTACTTTAAGGCGCAAGGCATTCCAGAAGTTGATGCAACAATTTTGTTGGAACATCTGTTGCAGTGCACTCGTACCGAGGTACAACTGAAGTTGCTTCGGATGAACGATGAAGAGATTAACTCTTTAGATCGCGAATTAAGGCGGTTGGTCTTGCGCCGACAAAATGGTGAACCAGTTCAATATATAACTGGCTCCGCCCCATTTAGATACTTGGAGTTTCAGGTAGGTCCCGGTGTTCTGATTCCGCGTCCAGAGACCGAGTCACTGGTCGCACTGGTGCTTGAGGAGATTGATCGCAAAAGCCCTGCCAAAACCAAGGTTGTTGATTTGGGATCTGGATCAGGGTGTATCGCGATCTCGATTGCCTGTGAGCGATCAAGTACTGATGTCACTGCGGTTGAGATCTCGCCCGAGGCAAGTCAGTGGCTTGCAAAAAATGTTGACTCACTCGCACCTAAGGTTCGGATTGTTCCAGCAAGCATTGTAGATGCTTGCCCAGGTGAAAAATTCGAGATCGTGGTTGCCAATCCTCCCTACATTCCGACGGGAGAAAATCTGGCGGTTGAGGTTCGCAAGGAGCCATCTAGTGCGCTCTTTGGCGGAGACTCTGCAGGGATGGCCATCCCGCTCCAATTTATTGCGGCGGCGGAGCGGCTATTAACGCCTGGTGGATTCTTGGCGCTCGAACATCACGAAACCCAAACAGGAGCCATATCAAAGGCGCTCGCCGAGAATTTCGTTGAGATCACTGGAGTTAAGGATCTAACAGGTCGTCCCCGTTTTACAACGGCTCGCAAGCGCTAGCGGGCAGTGATGTACGTTGGTCGTTGACCGACTCTCTGAAAGACACATTGCAGAAGTTGTAAATGACCGGCGCGGAATCCAGCCGCCGACGAGAGCAAGTAGTAGTTCCACATCCGCCTAAATCGTTCGTCGTATTGTGGAATCTCGCCCCACTTTGCCGAGATATTGCGATGCCATTCCAACAGAGTTCGGTCATAGTAAGGACCAAAGTTATGGACATCTTCGATGACAAAGACATTTTCAACAGCGCCAGCAATCTGTGCCAGTGAAGGAAGTACTCCACCAGGGAAGATATAGCGATCAAAGAATGGGTCAGTGACTTGCTTGGAGAGATTTGATGAAATGGTGTGATGCAACATCCGACCATCCCGGGTCAATAACTCATCGCATTTGCCGAAGAAGGTCTTGTAATTTTTAGGGCCAACGTGTTCCATCATTCCGATCGAGACGATGCGATCGTATTGTCCACTCAAGTCTCGATAATCTTGCTGGATAAATTTGATTCCCAGGCCTTCTGATTTCTCCCGCGCTAGATTGATTTGATTATCTGCGGGCGAGATACCGGTTGCCTCAACGCCATAATTCCTTACGGCATAGCGCAAGAAGCCGCCCCACCCGCTACCTATGTCGAGCAGGCGCATTCCTGGCTGGAGCTCCAGCTTGCGGCAGATAAGATCGAATTTGGCTAATTGGGCTTCCCCCAAGGTGTGGGCTTTGGCCCAGTAGGCGCATGAGTAGACCATCTCCTCATCCAACATCCTGGAGTAGAGGTCATTTCCAATGTTGTAGTGGTGCTTAGCATTTTCGGCCGCACGCCTCTTGGTTTGATTGTTCATGATGTATGACTTGGCAACGTGCATCGCCAAGGCGGGACTTGGCTTGAGCAAGGCAAGTACATTGATTGAGAGCAACTTGGTGAGCATGACGTCGAGGGCGTCGCAGTCCCACCAGCCATCCATGTAGCTTTCCGCGAAACCTAGCTGTTTCTGGGAGATAACTCGATCCCAGACCTTCTCATTGTGAACCTGGATACTCCAAGGTTCCGATCCATTAATTGGGATTCCTGCCTCTGAGAGGATTTTGGCGGCCACATCCTTGCTCGACATGCGAATAGTTTGCTACAAAGTAGTTGCACCTTCAAGGATTGAATCAACCAGGTAGCGTTTGTCCATGCTCGGCGGAATCGATAACGGACTCTTCTTCAAAAGCTTTGCAGGATTTGCCGTAGTGGCTTTTCTGGCGTTAATCCTGCGCTGGGCTTTTAGCAATGGAAAATCTCTCGTTGAAAGACCCGGGCGTCGTGGGAAGGCCGATGAATATGGTCTCTTCGTCTCGGTAGCGGCCCCTAAGAATTTTATTGAGGGGGAGATGCTCCGCCAGAAACTTCTTGAAGCGGGGATTAAGGCCAATCTGACTCAAACACTTGAAGGTCCACGCGTTATGGTCTTCGCTAAAGATGCAAATATCGCTCGAGCCGTTCTGGCTTCGTGATTGAATGGCGCAATGTCAAAGGCGCCGAGTACTAAGTGGTTGCCTGGATTTATCGCCCTTGGAATAACGTGGGGTGCCTCATTCCTCTTTATTAAGTGGGGGCTGTTAACCCTTAACTCAATCGGTGTGGCATTTATGCGCGGAGCAATCGGCGGAGCCACACTTCTTATTTACTGTCTTGCCAGTAAAACTCGGTTGCCACACAAAGTGCGCGATCTCGGGCACATTGCGGTCGTGGCCTTACTCCTCAACGCCATTCCGGGGTATCTCTTTGCATTAGGTGAGACACATGTCTCCAGCGTCATGGCGGGATTGCTTAATGCGACCACTCCACTGATGACGGTCTTGGTTATCACCGTTGGATTTCGAGAGCAGAAGATTAATGCCAATCAAGCTATCGGAGTAGTCGTTGGTTTTCTTGGAATCGTTCTGGTCACCGGGGCCTTCTCGGGTTTGAGTTCCAATTCGTGGCGAGGGGTTATCGAACTGCTCTGCGCCACGCTCTGTTACGGCATCTCCTTTCCGTATTCGCGTCGCTACGTGAATGTGTTGGAGTATTCACCGCGTGCACTTGCCGCAACACAGGTGACAACAAGTGCAATCATTCTTGCCCCATTTGCTCTCATTCATGGGATTACCCATGCTGGGTGGAGCACCAAGTCGATCTGGGGGATTTTGATATTAGGTGCATTTGGTACTGGCTTTGCTTACATCTGGAATTTCCGCAATGTCCGTCTGGCGGGAAGTTTGATCGCCAGCACCGTTACATACATAACTCCAGTGGTCGCGACCTTGCTCGGAATCTGGCTCCTCAAAGAGAGTTTTAAGGTGACTCAAGTTGTCGGAGGTCTGCTGGTGCTCTTATCGGGAGCGCTGGTACAGAAGCGGATTACGCTGATACGGAGTTCTTAAAACTCTCCATACAACTAGGGGCGCAGAAGTAGTAAGTCGTTCCCTCGTGAACAAAAGTGGCCGCAGCAGTAGATTTTTCAACCTGCATGCCGCAGATAGGATCTTTGGCGTAGGGGCTCTCCTCGGACTTAGATCTCGTGAGATAGAGCCAGGCGATTATGGTTGTAAGAATCAGTGCGAACAAGTTGAACCAGCTAGTGAGGTTCTCTCCTATACGTGAGGCATGTGGAACAAGCGTGCGTTTAGTTGGGAGAATGTTTAGAACGCTGAAGAGCTTCTCCGTTAAGAAACCCGAAAAACTCATGGTGAACCAAAAAATTGCGACTAACTTAACTGTCAATTGTTTTCCATAAAATTTCCGATAGATCATGACTAACGGAAGTGCAACCAGGTCAGCGAATATGAAGGAGATGGTGCCACCGAAGGAGATCCCAGAGTTCCAGAGCGCCGCACCAAGCGGAACATTTCCCACAGAACAGACGAAACTGATGAATGCGATAAATGGTCCCAGAACCACATTCTCAATTGCGGATAGGGTGCCGTGGCCCGACAAAAAGAGATGATGCCACCATGAAATGGGTATCAAGGTATCTGCTAAGCCGGCAACTATAAATCCGATAAGAAGTTCGAAGCGAACCATGGTCAGATCGCCAACAGTAAATCCAGCGGCATCGCGCCAGGTTGATTTCATCTGCGCAGTTGAGTCATCAGCCATCTGTAGCATCCGGGGTCGACGGGCAATGTTGAGGTGCGGGAGGATTGCGGTAAGTAGCGCAATCATGATGAACCCACCGATAAATTCAGCGAGAGCAAATTGCCAACCCAATAGCGTCCACATCACTAAACCGAGTTCGAAGACCAAATTTGTACTTGCGAACATAAAGACTATGGCGGTGGTGAAATCCGCACCTTTATCGATCAGACTCTTGGCGATTGCACTTGCTGCGTACGAACAACTAGAACTTATTGCGCCGAGAAATGAAGCCTTGGCAATGGTCTTCGGCTTGTGATTACCAAGCGTTGCTAGCGCCTTCTCTCGTGAGGTGAAGGCCTGAATTGCACCCGAAATAGTGAAACCGAGAACTAGCGCCCAGAAGGTGTCGAAGAACATCCACCAACTATCTTGCAGGCCCGCGCTTATCTTCCCCACAGTTTAAGTATTCCACCAATGAATATAAGTGCTAGCCACCGGAATCTGGAGCTCTTTCACAGTACCGAGTCGTATGATGCGAAATGTGTCTTCCGCGATTCAGTGTCGCCGCCTCAATGTGAAGCGAGGCGGCAATCACATCTTGCATGATCTAGATCTAGATATTCCTCAGGGAGTGATCATGGGTCTACTCGGTCCCAGCGGAAGCGGTAAGACGACGCTTATGCGATCGATTGTTGGGCTACAGAAAATAGAGAGCGGCGAGATTTCGGTTCTCGGTCGCCCCGCCGCCAGTAAGGCGCTGCGGCACGAGATCGGATATTCGACGCAGAGTGCCAGCGTTTATTCAGATCTAACCTGCATTCAGAATATTGAATTCTTTGCGGCGCTCTATCAAAAAAATGAGAAGAGCCCTGCGCAGATTTTGGAAGAGGTTGATCTCACTCGGAATGCGCACCAAATGGCGAGCTCGCTATCAGGTGGTGAACGCGCGCGATTGGCACTGGCGACGACGCTCGTGGGAAGTCCGCAACTCTTGATTCTTGATGAGCCAACTGTGGGATTAGACCCAGTATTACGCGTTCAGCTCTGGCGGTTATTTAATTCGCTGGCCCAACAGGGCAAGACCCTTCTAGTGAGTAGCCATGTGATGGATGAAGCCGATAGTTGCCATCAACTCATCCTCCTGCGAAATGGTGAGGTACTGGCGCAAGGGACACCTGCTGAGTTGCGCACTCGAACCGGAGAGAGTCGTATGGATGATGTATTTATCTCCCTGATTGGAGAGCGATGAAACTTTCCCGACTTATAGCTATGACCAAGAGGGTTTTACTTCAACTTCTTCATGACCCAAGAACTCTCGCGCTACTCTTCTTATCTCCAGCGTTGCTCATGACAATTCTCAAATATGTCTACTGGTCCAATCCAGATCTATTCCAACGAGTTGCCGGATCAATGCTCGGTGTCTTTCCCATGTTGGTCATGTTCTTGATCACCTCCGTAGCAACGTTACGTGAGAGATCAAGTGGGACTTTAGAGAGGCTAATGATCTCACCGCTAGCAAAGGTGGAATTTATCGGGGGATATGCCATCGCCTTCGGTTTGGCTAGCTTGTTCCAAGCAACTGCAGTCTCTTCGTACGCCATCTGGGTTCTTGGGCTAAAGATCGCAGGCCTACAAATCACCTTGATTTACGCCGCGATTCTCGATGCCTTGATCGGCCTAGCTATTGGTCTTGCTGTCAGCACCTTTGCCAAGACTGAGTTTCAAGCGATCCAATTCATGCCTGCGATATTGCTGCCGCAATTGCTGTTGAGCGGACTACTCGTTCCACGCCCAATGATGCCTCGCCTTCTTAACGATCTCTCAAACTACTTGCCGCTCTCCTATGCGATCGATGCGACCAAGAAGGTCATCTCCAATCAAGGGTCGATCATGAACGACTCACTCTTGATCTTTCTGTTCTTGGCCGGAATCTTGGCAGCAGGATCTCTTACTCTTAAGAGACAGACGAAGTAGGAGAGATGAGTTATATAACCGAACTTTTGCCGAGTAAGTCCGACTATGTGGGCGCTAAAAAATATTGGCGCCATGATGTAATCGCTGGAATCACTGTAGGGATTGTGGCTCTTCCGCTGGCGCTAGCCTTTGGCATCACAGCAGGTGCCGGAGCACGAGCAGGGCTGATTACCGCGATTTATGCCGGTTTGATTGCTGCAATTTTTGGGGGATCTAATTTCCAGGTGAGCGGACCGACCGGAGCCATGACCGTAGTTCTGATTCCAATTGTGTTGAAATGCGGTACCGCTTCGCTCGCACCGCTTGGATTGGCGGCTGGAGTACTGGTAGTCGTTATGGGTCTTACTCACTGCGGGGCGCTTATCAGACGAGTTCCCTGGCCAGTCATGGAGGGATTCACGCTGGGCATTGCCTTGGTAATCGCTCTGCAACAACTTCCATCCGTACTTGCCTTTCACTCAATCAGTGGTGCAAATACATTGGTTACCGCGTGGCGGACTTTTCGTGGAGCACTATCTGCTGGACTTCACTGGAGTTCATTAGCGCTGATGGTCATCACGCTGCTTGTGAAATTTAATTACCCCAGAATTTCTAGATTACTCAAGATCAAGGTACATATTCCAGCCAGTTTTGTAGCAATCATCGTCGCTACCTTTCTGGTTCCCATCTTTTCGCTACACACACCTCTCATTGGTAACTTGCCGCGCTCCCTCTACCAACACGTTTCTCTCTCCAAGAGCCACATAGGTCTCTCTGCTCTGGTAGTTGGCGCGGTTGAGATAGCGCTACTTGCTGCAATTGAATCTCTCTTATCTGCTCGAGTCGCAGATCAGATGGCACACATTCATGAGTCGGCGGTTAGTTATAAGCCAAATCGAGAGCTCATCGGTCAGGGTCTGGCAACGATGATCTCTTCTATGGTTGGAGGAATGCCTGCCACCGGCGCGATCGCACGGACTAGCGTTAACGTTAGATCGAAAGCCCAGAGTCGAATCTCCTCCATTACCCATGCGGGATTTTTGCTGCTGGTGGTTCTCGTGCTCAATCCAGTCATCGCTCACATACCTACAGCTGCGCTTGGCGCCGTCTTGATCGGAACTTCTTATCGGATCGCCAGCCCAGCAAATCTTAAGGAGATGCTCAAGACAACTCGTCTAGATGCAGCGACTCTTCTGATCACCGCAGCACTAGTCGTAGTAATAGGACTCATTTGGGCGATAGCACTCAGCACCGCCGGATATTTTCTTGCAACAATTATTCTCAAGAGCGTTAATCTTAAGAAAGTTAGAAAGTAGGAGGATGAAGGTCAATGGCCAGAGCCACAATTGTTGGTAGTGAAGTGGTACTTGCTCTCAGTGCGGGTGAAAAATTTTGGGGATTCCACAAGAACCCTCGCGCCAAAATAGATGACATCGTGAAAATTGAGCCAATAGATAATTTTTGGAAGTTCTCTGGATGGCGAGGGGTTCGCGCACCTGGAACTGGCATTCCCGGAACGGTTGGGTTAGGTACCTGGCGCAAGATGGGTTCGAAATCATTTGCCGCGGTTTACAAGAAGGAACCCGGATACAAAATCACCTTCAAGAGTGGCGAATTTGAATCGTGGCTCTTCAGCTCACCTGAATTGCCTTCAGATTTGGAACGGTTCGTTAAGTAATTTAACTGGTTTATCTAGGATTCTGTACGTAATCGACGAGTGCGCTTCTCTCTGAATCAATCTCGTTGACGTACGACTTAACGACATCTCCGATCGAAACAATCGATACCAGGTCACCTGCTTCATTGACGACTGGCACATGGCGAATGCGACGTTCAGTCATAATTGCCATTAACTCTGCCACCGTTGTATTAGGAGTACAGGTTGTGACGTTCACCGTCATGATGTCTCGCACATGCAATCTTCCGAGTTCGTGAAAATGAATCGGAAGCGCGGCGACAATATCTCGTTCTGAGACTATTCCGGCGATTCGAATTCCATCGGGGGATACAACAAGTGCACCGACTTTAAGCGATGCTAATTTTTCGACAAGCGTTGCAATTGAGGTTTCTGCGGTAACGCTGTAAACCGCTTTGCCAGTAATAAGTGATGAGACTTTCATGCGAACTCCTTTGTTCACCTGAGTTGTAATCGTGCTCTCAAGTGGAGGCAAAGGCAAGAGCTTTAAGAGAAAAGTTCCTTAAATCTTGTTAAAGGCTAAATGAAGGGTATTCGTCGGTGACGAGCAGCAACGAGTATCCATAAACGCGGTTCCAGAAGTCAATCGTCCCAAGCGCGACCTTTGCGGCCCACTCTGGGTAGTTTCCTGTGATCGAGGTAGTTATCCAGGCGAAGAATGTAAGCACTAGGGTCAAGATGGCATAGAGAATTCCTACGATATAGAGCGGAATAGCGAGGAACCATTTAACGAGTGGTAACCAGCGATTAAGTTTCTTGCCGCCTTCGACATCGGGGAATATGACAGCGATATTCGGATTACGTTCAATCGAGGGATAGTCATCGGTCAGAAGAAGCACATATGAACTGATTCGGGTTGAGAGCTCAGTTACCGCGTGATTGAAAGTTAATACATAACTGGGATAGACGGTGCGAAAGACGAGCGCTAAGAAAGCTGGAGCCACAAGAATTGGAGTTGAATCCCAGTTAGTTCGCGCGATGTGTTCGAAGGATGCAGCGAAGATCGCTACTGGAACAACCAGGATGCCGCGCCAGAAGACTGTTGCGCGATTGCGGTTGGTAAGTTGCACATCTACTAGGGTTTCAACTTGATTGCTCATGGAAAGAGGTTAGCCATTGGTTTGGGGCAGTTCAAGGATAAAATGCCTATTTCGCTCACCGTTCATTGGGTTGTAATTTTTAGGAGCATGGAGGGGTAGAGATGGCGATCGAACTCAATACTCCTCGAACCTTGCTCCGGGCATGGCAGGAGAGTGATCTTGAGCCTTGGATCGCGCTCAATTCCGATGCAGAGAACTTGCGCTATTTTCCGCGCACCTACACGGCAGAAGAATCCCTGACTAGTTTTAACCGACTACGAGATCGACTCAACGAAAATCCTTTTGGCTTATGGGCGGCTGAAGAGAAATCGAGTGGTGAATTTATGGGATTCATCGGGCTTGCACATCAAGATCTCCCCGGAGTCTCTTTTATGCCCTGCCACGAGATTGGATGGCGCTTAGATAAGAAGTATTGGGGCAAGGGCTATGCAACAGAGGCGGCTAAGACCGTTCTTGAATTTGGACTCAAAGATTTAGCTCTTCCCATTATTTATTCGTACACCGCTCTAAAGAATCAGCCATCGATAAATGTCATGCGAAAGATTGGTTTACGCGAACGTCCCGAACTCACTTTTGAGCATCCAAATATTCCTGAGGGCAATCCTGTTAAAACGCACCTTGTGTACTCCACATGAAAGTTCGCCTCACTGTTGCAGTTGTTTTGCTCTCGTTGCTGAGCACTCAAATTGTCCACGCAGCAACAGTTCCCTTTACTGGTTCTCGCCCATTCAATGTTTTTATTCCATCCACATATGAGAAATCAGATCCCGTTCCTTTGGTGATCGCCCTCTCTGGTTACGGACAGACTGGTGCTCAACTCGAAAATTATCTGCACCTTACTTCGGAGGCGCAGTCAGCGGGATTCATATATGTGCATCCGGATGGCACGATCGATCAATTCGGAGCCCGATTTTGGAACGCCACTCCAGAATGTTGTGATTTCCAAAAGCCTCCGGTCAATGACGCCGCATACATCATGAACATTATTAAGAAAATCTCGGCGCGATATTCCGTGGACCCTAAACGGATATATGTCATCGGGCATTCCAATGGAGGATTCATGGCAAATGCGCTGGCCTGCAAATATTCAAGCCGTATCGCCGCCATCATCAATATTGCAGGAGGAAGTTTTACAACTGCGGCCGCATGTAAACCGAGCTCTCCAATAAATATTTTACAAATATGGGGAACAAAGGATGTTACCTACGCCTACAACCATATTCGCGGGAAACCTATACCGGGTGCGGAAGCGACTTTTAGTAATTGGGGCTCAATCGAGAAATGTTCTACGCCTGCGACTGCACTTCCAGACAAGTTGGATTTAGATCCAACGATTCCTGGTGATGAGACGACCATCTTTCAATTCGGAGGATGCAGCGCCGACGTATCTGTAGATTTTTGGCGAATTGATGGCGCTGGACATTCACCCGTCATATCCCCATTTTTTGCCAGTGAAATGGTGGCATGGCTGATGACTCATCCTAAGCAGTAGTTCTTTGATAGTGCCCTAGCATTGTTCAACTAACCTACATGGCAGGGACGAGGAGTCTTTGATGTTCGGTATTTCAAGAGAGATTCGCGGAAAGAACATCACCTATCGTCCAGAGCTCGATGGGATTAGAGCCTTATCCATCATCGTGGTCTTGCTCCACCACCTTGGATATTTGGGCGGCAGAGGCTTTTTGGGAGTCGACATTTTCTTCACTCTCTCGGGATATCTGATTACTCAGGTCTTATTGGCGACGGTGGTGCAAGGTCGACCTCTTACTAGTTTCTACAGGCGCCGTGTAGCTCGTCTCTATCCGATTATGGCTATCAGTATTCTGGTTGCGAGCCTTGTGGTTGGATTTAAGAGAGCTCAAGACACCAAGCCAGTTCTGGCCTCACTCTTTTATGTTAAGAACTTCTTGCACTGGGGCGATCTCTTTGGTCCATTTTGGAGCCTGAGTGCGGAGGAGCAGTTCTATCTACTCTTCCCTATCACGCTCCTATTTTTTCTTCGCTTCTTTAACAAGAGAGTTTTTACCGGATTCCTTCTCGTTGTGATCGCTGCGATCTGGATCCACGTCCTCTGGATTAACTATCCTGACTACTCCTGGAATAAAGATGGCATCTTCAATCTCGTTGTTTTTCGCCCAACGATGATCTTGGTCGGGTGTCTCATCTCTCTCAACTACGAAAAGTGTTTATCGCTGGTTAAGAAATCTCCACTATTTTTCACGCTCGTGTTGGTAGGACTTATCGCTGCCTGCATTGGATATCAATTCCCCGGATTCGCTGGGTTAGGTACGGCGATTCTCATCTTGCTTCTTGATCGTCAGATCGCGGAAAAGTCATTTATTTGGCGTATGAAGCGGCGTGTTCTCTCGTTCGCACCGCTGCGCACTTTAGGAGTGCTTTCATACTCTATTTATATCTGGCATATGCCGGTGATCTTCCTCTATTACAAGCATGCGCTTAATCCTCATGGATACGTCCTCGAAATAATGGCAATTGTGCTTGGCCTTGCTCTCATCAGCTTCTATTTAATAGAGGTACCGCTACAAAAATTCTTGAGCGGTGCCAAGAAGGGTGCTTCACTTAGAAGCGTTGAGTAGGCCCTGAGCGCCAAGGTATGGGGAGGGTAGCAAGTGCAAGAGTTTGTTGATTTTCTCGCCAAGCAACCTCCATTTAATGCACTCTCAAACCAAGATTTAGAGCAGATTTCGGCTCAGATTGATGTGGAATATTTTGTAGCCGGCACCGTGATCGTTGAGGCAGGCGAAGATCCTTTAAACCACCTCTACGTGGTTCGGACGGGTTCAGTTGAGGTCTTGGATAAGGGCAATGTGGTTGATGAGCTCCATCCAGGAGATGCCTTTGGTCATATCTCGGTGCTCACTGGTTTGCCTCCGCAGTATTCGGTTCGCACTTCAGAGGACACCCTTTGCTATCGAATGCCAGACCCCCGCGAATTTATATCGGATCCCAGCTCACTTAAGTTTGGCCATTTTGGAACTCTGATCACCAGGCACCGCCTGACATCTAGTTCGCTCCTCTCAGATGCGCAATCAAATGTCACTCGTTACATGCGCCCAATACTTTGGGTAAAGGGAGATGATTCAATTCGTGATGTTGCCGCGAAAATGACGGCGGGCGACCAATCTTTTGCTCTCATCGAGACTCGTGAAGGTATTGGCTTAGTAACCGATCGTGATTTTAGAAGCAAGGTTGGTCGAGGACTACTTCCCATTGATTCACCTGTCGCTTCGATGATGAGTTTTCCATTAATCACCGTCTCTAACAAGGTCACCCTCGCTAGCGCCTTTTTGCAAATGGTGGAACGTGGAGTTCATCATCTAGTTGTTGTAGATGAATTCGATAAACCACTGGGTGTAGTGCGGGCGATGGATCTATCCTCAGTGCAACTGCGCAATCCATTACTCATTCGCGCCGCGATCGAATCAGCAAGTAGCATCGAGGAGTTATCTGCGGCATCTTTATTACTTAAACCATCGCTCGTTGAATTACATGACAATGGAATTCCTTCGCTGCATATTGCAGGCCTCATGTCTGCAATCGTGAGCGCGATACTTACACGCGTTCTGACCTTATCCGGCTCGGTCGATCAGCCGGTTCCACACTCCTGGTTAATCTTGGGATCGATTGCGCGCGGTGAGCCTCTTCCAGCATCGGATGTCGACACCGCGATCGTCTGGGCTGATCAGCCAGGTGATGTTGATGCCTCGGATCAAATTACTAACAACGCTAAACAGATTCTTGAACTGATGGAGAAATGTGGGCTGGAGCGCTGTCCTAATGGAGCCAATGCCGACAACACACTCTTTACGCGCTCCCGCTCAGCCTGGATTGAAGTCTCTAGCGCCTGGCTGAGTGAACCACATAGAGCTGGGGCCTTGCTGCTCTCATCCATCGCTGCTGACAACCAGCCGCTTACAAATACCTCACTGGGTCGCACCATTATGGAGAATATTCGCGAGACAACTCGCTCCAAGGAGTATTTATCTGATGCACTCCGTTTCGCCTTAGCGAAGAAACCTCCTATCGGGTTCGTGAAAGATTTCATCGTGGACCACGGCGGCGAGAACCGAGGGGGACTTAACCTCAAAGAGGGAGGCCTCTCTCCAATCGCCTCGTTGGCGAGGTGGATGGCGATTGTTCAGGGCGATGTCCGCGGTGGAACGCTTGAGCGTCTACAGCGAGCAAGTGAAGCGGGTTTACTTCAAGGTGAAGAAGGCGAAATTCTGACCACTGCATTCACCAATATCCATCAGATCGTATTTGATGAGGAGATCGCTGCAATTAGAGCAGGGCGTGCCCCCACTACTTGGGTCTCGCCTGATTCCCTCGATTCACTTACTCGTCGCCATTTGCGGGAGAACTTTCGGGCGATCTCTCATATTCAAGGCGTGGTTGAAAGCGAATGGGTTCGGCGCCTTCCGTGATCTTAGGAAAACGTCTCGCGGATCATTGGCGCAGTTATGAATATTGCGCGGTAGATGTTGAAACCACTGGACTTGATCTACGCAAGGATGAAGTGATCTCTGTGGGAGCTGTCACGATCAGTGACGGGAGATTTAAAGGTGACGGAAATTTATATGCTGAGATCATCCCCGCACAAAGTCCCTCGCCCGCTTCTATTGCGATCCATGGATTGCGTGATGTCGATTTGAGTAAGGCTCGTACGGCTCAAGATGTAATCCCCGAATTGATCGCACACATCTCTGGCAAATATTTGATAGCGCATGCTAGTTGGGTGGAGAAGGCATTCCTCTCTCACCGGTTAAGTAAGTATGGTCAGAAATATCCCAAGGATGTTATTGATACCGCGGCCTTAGCTCGATTTGCTGGGTATGCCGAGAGCGATACTGGGCATGAGCCTTCACTGGAATTCTTAGCGCGCAAACTCAACCTCCCTGTTTACACACCTCATCATGCACTCGGAGATGCAATGACAACCGCGGCAGTCTTTGTGGCGCTCTGCTCGCGGATCGAACAAAAACAATTATCTTCAGACGGCGAGCAATTAACCTTGAATCAACTTCTTAAAATTTCCAAGTCTTAATTATTTTCCTCGAAGAAGTTTTTTAATCTGTTCCAGCGCGGTCTTGATTCGCGACTCATAACCATGAGTTGAAGGGTGGTAGTACTCCGCCCCAACCAAGTTATCTGGCAGGTATTGCTGCTGCGCAACAGCGGCTTCTAGGTCATGGGGATAGATGTAAGAGTTGGCATCTCTCTTGGCATTTTCGGCGCGATCGCGTAGCGCCCCCGAGTTGGGGTCTCGCAAATGGGCCGGTACGGGCCCTGCCTTGCCGGCTCTGACATCTTCTAACGCCCCGTCGATCGCCAGATAGGCGGCGTTCGATTTGGGGGCGGTGGCCAAGTAGGCGACCGCCTCCGCCAGGATAATTCGAGCCTCCGGCATTCCAATCATGGCGACGGCTTGAGCTGCTGCAACTGTAATCCCAAGTGCCTGGGGATCAGCTAGTCCAATATCTTCACTCGCGCTGATCATCATCCTGCGGGCGATGAATCTGGGATCTTCGCCTGACTCAAGCATGCGGGCTAAGTAATGCATTGCTGCATCGACATCGGAGCCGCGGATACTTTTAATAAAGGCGCTGGAGACGTCATAGTGATTATCTCCACCACGGTCATAATTCTGGATAACGCGATCCACGGCCTTATTTAGAGTTGAAGTAGTTATCTCTTTATCGGAGGCTCCTGCTGCTGCCTCGAGATAAGTAAGTGCGCGTCTAGCATCACCTGCGGCCAATCTGATCAGAGCATCTCGAGCATCACCTTCGATCGTGACTTCATTATTTAATCCACGCGGATCGCTCAGCGCGCGGTCGATCAACTTGCCGATATCGGCATCCGGAATGGCACGGAGCGTAAGCACAATCGAGCGCGAGAGCAGGGGAGAGTTGATGGAGAACGATGGATTCTCAGTAGTCGCAGCTACAAGAGTCACCCAGCGATTTTCTACTCCAGGAAGTAACGCATCTTGTTGTGCCTTAGAGAAACGATGCACCTCATCAATAAAGAGAACTGTCTCTCGACCTTCTGTATTAAGTCGCTCTTGTGCATCGTTCAACACTTCACGTACTTGCGCGACACCACTACTTACTGCTGAGAGTTCCACAAACTCGCGTGAGTCAGAGTGAGCGATCATCTTTGCAAGCGTTGTCTTGCCACTTCCCGGAGGACCATAAAGGAGAACGCTGGTGATGTGTTTGGCCTCACCATCAATTAATCTCACAAGTGGCGAACCAGGTTGAAGTAGATGGTGTTGACCCAATAACTCATTTACTGAGGCAGGGCGAAGGCGAACCGCCAAAGGCGCGGTCGCATCAAAGGAGCTAGTTTCACTCATGTTCATCCCATCTTCACCGACTAGAACTCTACTAGGTGGCTTCAGCCCACTCTGGCTTGCTCGGTAAGAACTTCGCTCCCAGATGATGGCAAGATCTGAGCATGGATTCGGCACCCAAGAGATATTTGATTGTTGGCGGAGGCGCTTCTGGAGTAATCACGGCGATTGCCCTGATTAGTAGTGGAGTCGATCCACATCAGATTGATATCGCTGAACCACGCGAACTTTTGGGTGAAGGGCTGGCCTATCAAACTCGCGACGCGATGCATCGGCTCAATGTGCCGACTGCGAAGATGAGCGCGATTGAAGATGCTCCAGATGATTTCGTCCAATGGTCAAGCGCTGCGGCTTATTCTTTTATGGAGCGCCGCAATTACAGCACCTATCTTCGAGATCGCCTCGGCACTGCGGTTAACCACATTCCAGATCTTGTTATAGATATTGAGCAGCAAGATAGTGGCCAGGTGACCGCCACTTCTTCCTCGGGATCAACTCGCATCTACGACACAGTTGTGTTGGCGATGGGCCACGGCAAAGCTCGCGTGCCTGATTTCCTGCTGGGGCAGCCAGCAAATGCCCGCATCATCATTGATGTCTGGGATGGGGATGACCTTCCTTCATGTCAGAACTTGATCTGCTTTGGCACTGGCCTCAGTTTTATTGATATTGCCATGACTCATTTAGCACGCAATCCCCACAATAAGGTGATCGCTATTTCAGGTTCAGGCAATCTGCCCGAACGCCACCAGAGCTCACCTATCAATCCATTTAATCCAACTCTGGATGAAGTAAATACGTTAGAAAAACTCCGCACCTACTTAGCGGCAGCGGGAGATAAGTGGCGTGAGGCAGTTGATGGTTTGCGTCCCATAACCGAGGCGATGTGGCGTAGTTTTACTCCTGCTGAGCGCGAAGAATTTTTACGAACTGATGGCTCATCCTGGTCCAGGCGCAGACATCGAATCGCCCCAGATATTGCTGATCGGGTTGATGAAGAGATAATTGCAGATCGAATTCAAGTAGTTAAGGGAAAGGTCTCAAGGGCCACCGCTTCAGAGAATTCAGTCAAAATCTCTTTAGAAAATGGTCGCTCCTTCCACGGGGATTACTTAGCTGTATGTATCGGTCGTGATTATGAATTGTCCGACCCACTAAGTATCTCTCTTATTAATGAAGGTAAGACATCTCGTGGTCCGCTAGGAATGGGGCTGTCGGTTGATGTTTCTACTGGTTTATTGCAGAAGCCGGATGGCTCCACGTATTCAAATATTTATGCGATCGGGCCACTTCGTTCCGGTGAGGCATTCGAAAGCACTGCAATTCCCGAAATCAGAAAGCAGGCCTGGTCGATCAGCAAGGCGCTGAAATGACTCACGAGTCAATCTCGGCCATTGTCATTTACGACGGTCAATGTGATTTCTGCATAGCTTGGCTTCGTTGGCTGAAACTGAAATTGGAAGTAGCTTCGATCTCCTTCCACGACGCAGAACTTGAGCGATATGGATTGTCATTTGAGGCATGTTCACAATCGGTTTTTGTAGTAACTCCCACCAGTAAATATGCCGGCGCGGCCGCAATCGCCATCCTGCTCAAAGCCAGAGGCAATCGGTTAGCCGCGCTTTTATTACGCTCCCTCGGACCAATTGGTCGCAGGGGATATCGCTGGATCGCTTCCAACAGGAACTCATTTGTAATTCGGTACTGGACCAAACTCCTGGATCGGGGATTAGCCCATGAAGGCTAGAGCCAAGAACGGCTTTGAACCCAAGGTGTGCGAGAGGTGCAAACTCCCTTTTGAGTGGCGCAAGAAATGGGCTCGTGACTGGGATTCTGTAAAGTATTGCTCCGAGAAATGTCGACAGGGCGGTTAGGCCAAGATCTGCAGATGCCTGGGTTAAGGCACTTTGACGCGGGAAAGCCGCTAATTTCGAGTTAGCAAAAGTGCCAATTTACGGCACGATATTCCAATGGTTTTTCGACGCGGACTTGGTCTGGTCGCGGTGGCGACCCTCTGCTCTCTCGTGCTGACGGGTTGTGCGCAGAGCTCGCAGCAATATGGAAGCGATAGCAAAGATGGCGTTTACTTTGCTGTTCCAAATGGTTGGCACACGATTTCAACAAAAGATTTGAATCACGAAGAATCACTTTCAACTGCTCAAGGTGCGGCAGAACGCTTGGCGCTCGTTCACTATCAAATTGCCTTCTCTGCCCAATCCAAATTCAGTGCTAGCGATGTTCTCTCGTTAACCGCACCTGAACAACCAGTGGTCTATGTGAGAGTGCGTGGGCTAACAAATGATGAAATTCAACAAGTCTCTTATAACGATCTAAGAAATCTCGTTGTGCCACTTTCTACTTGGGAAGATGGAACTGCTTCATCGATTCCCGTTTATAACGTATCCACTGATGAAGAAGCGGTTCAAAAGGGCGGCCGTGGAGTGCACACCGTCTTTAATTTCACCTCGAATGGTGTGAGCCAAACACTCAATCAAACTGGATTGCTCTCTAATGATCACCACATGCTTGTCATGTTTATTGCCCGCTGCACGACCGCTTGCTATACAAAGAATCAGAGCATGATTGAAAAGATTGTTAAGTCTTTTACCTTTAGGGGGTCTAACTAATGTCTATTGAAGAGATCAAAACAGAAGTGACTCCTAGTCGGTTAAGAGATACTGATCGCAAGACCCGCGTCCATTTGGCATTGTTTGATCGGATCAAGTTCTTTCTAACCTTCGTGCTCGTTTTTGTTGTACTTGTCTGGGCCTCACTTGCCAATGATCCGATCCTCACCATCCATGATGCGATCGTGCAGCAAGTCCACTCGCGCTGGTGGCTCTTGGCTTTGTTTGGCATAGAAGTAATTCGACAGATTCACTTTATCTTGGCGGAGAAACTTGCTCCGTATCATGGCTTTTGGAATCGCTACTTTGCCTTTGTTGATCGCCAGATCAATCGAATCGGGGACTGGAATAGATTCCGAATCTCGCGCCTCATCAAGGTCATACTTCTCATTGCGCTGCTCGCGGTTATCCTGGGAGCGGTCTACAAAGAAGCCCCGATCACCGCTCTCTTCTTAGCCCCTAAGGCTCTGTGGTCTTCGCTGCCTCTCCTAGGGCAATTAGCTTTTGCGGTTTTCTTCATCATCATCCAATTCGGCGCAATGTTCTGGTTCTTGAGCCGCGGCGGAATCGATACCTATTTCCCTGACGATATTCGCACACGTTTTAGCGACGTCTGGGGTCAGGACCACGTGCTCAATCGGATTCGCGAAAATCTCTTCTTCCTGGAAACCCCAGAAGAGATTGAAAAACACGGTGGTTTTGTACCGGGTGGAATCCTTCTCTGGGGCCCTCCAGGAACTGGCAAGACTCTTATGGCCGAATCGATGGCCGGTGAAACTGGAAAGCCATTCGTCTTCGTTGATCCAGGTGCATTCAACGCAATGTTCTTTGGAGTTGGAGTTCTCAAAGTTAAATCACTCTTTAGAAAGCTGCGCAAACTCGCTCTACGTTATGGCGGAGTCGTGGTCTTCTCCGATGAAGCAGACTCCCTCGGTAACCGCGGCGCAGCAGTCGGTGGTGGCCAAGGCGCCTATGCCAAGAAGTCACCATTCCTTGCAAATTCATGCAATGGTGCAAACTTCTTGAGTCCAACCGCGGCATCCCTCGTAATGCGCGAGGCAATGGCAGCAGGACAAGAGGGTTTCGTTGCTAACTCGGCTCTCGCTGGCGGCGGGGGAGGCATGGGAACACTCCAAGCTTTGCTCACAGAATTATCTGGCTTGAAAAAGCCTCGCGGATTCTTTAACCGGATAGTTCGCAGAACGCTAGGACTTCGCCCAAAGAATCCACCCAAGTATCGGATCTTGGTTGTCATGGCAACCAACTTGTCTGAGGCACTCGATGAAGCGCTGCTGCGCCCAGGCCGCATCGATCGTATGTATCGCGTTGGATATCCAAGCAAGGTCGGACGTGTACGTACTTATCAGGGCTATCTTGCAAAGGTTTCTAATAACCTCACCGATGAAGAAGTTGAAAAGCTTGCAGTGATAACTCCCTATGCAACTGGTGCAATCATCAAAGACACAATCAATGAAGCCCTGATTCTCGCAATCAGAGAAGGCCGTGACTCAATCTCATTTGCCGATGTAATCCGTGCAAAGCAGTTGAAAGATCTTGGTCCGGCAGAAGATGTTGAATACATCGAGCGGGAGCGTCACGCAGTTGCCGTGCATGAGGCCTGCCACGGAGTAATGGCTCACCTGGTTCGCCATCACATGTCGATCGATCTCGCCACAATCGAAAAAGGATCAAACTATCTCGGAATGGTTGCCTCGATCCCGCCAGATGATCAATTCACAAGATGGCGTAGCGAATATGAAGCAGACATTTTGGTTTCACTCGCCTCACTCGCCGGCGAACGCATCTTCTTCCAAGGAGATAACTCTTCAGGTGTATCCGGTGACCTGGAGAGCGCAACAACCATCGCAAGCTTCATGGAAGGGCATTGGGGCATGGGCTCCACTGTCAGCTCTCACGCTTCGAACCGTCGCTTTGAAGTCGGTGCTCCTGGCGGCGGCAAAGGTCCGGGTGATGATGCCAAGCCAGTCAAGGGTATGTTGGCCGATCGCATCGAAAGCAACCTTGCAGGATTGCTCGTTAAGGCAGAGCAGATCTTGATCGAGAACAGAGCGAAAGTTCTTTCTCTAGCTCATGCACTCGAGACATATAAAACTCTTTCTGGAGAAGATGTCGTAGCAGTCATGGATGGAGGAGTTGGCCCTCTAGTCGATGGTCGTCCTTACCAAGATCCGGCAAAGATCGCAGAGATCGAGCGCTATCACGAGGCGGCACTACGGGCTCATCAGGGTCACATGCGTCCTGATGTTCAAATTCCAAAGTTTGCTACTGCGGAGATCGCGTAATCTCAAGGGACAAATTTCAGCTGCTACTTGCTCCAGGGTTTCAGATCTTCTTGTCACTAAGTGCGTTGTGAGGTGTCCTGTTCCACGACTTATGTCTCTCATGTGTCGAGAGATATGTCCCTCTAGCGGGTTTAATAAGGGATGTCACAGAGTCCCCGTCCTAACTCCCTTTCCCAGGTAATCGTCCTGAGTGTTTTACATGATGGCCTG